>Ga0157375_10000097_pt1 | contig 88608 bp, 57 predicted proteins | sample M35metaG_FD_115311 | JGI IMG/M metagenome (GOLD analysis project Ga0157375, IMG submission 115311) | Miscanthus rhizosphere microbial communities from Kellogg Biological Station, Michigan, USA - M3-5 metaG | ecosystem: Host-associated > Plants > Roots > Rhizosphere > Soil | place: USA: Michigan... | reverse complement strand
CTCGACAGGAACCGGCCCGCGCACCGTGCAGGTGCCGGTGATTCCGGAGGAGTGCCGCTGCTGATGGACGCCAACGGCACACGTTTCCACCTCCTCCTCGGCCAGGACGATTGGGCCAACCGCTGCGTCACCGTGCCGGCAGAGGGGGAGCCACGGAAGCTCGGCGATGAATTCGCGGCGGCCTTGCATGGGCGGGAGCCGGAAGTCTCGTGGAACGATCGCAACGAGCTGACACTCGGCGCACGCGTGACCATCTTTCCCTCCGCGCCGGCGAATCAGCCGCCGGATCCGACACGGCGGCGTGGTGCTGCCGTCGACGAATTCGGCGAGATCTTCTGGATCAGCGACGACGAGCATCAGATCCTCGTCGCCAGGCCGGGCGATCCACCCGTACGTTACTGGGGAGGGCGCGACGAGTGTGCAACGGAGACCGGCGCCTTCGGTCCCGTGGACGATCCTCCGCCGGCGCTCACACTGCGCGGGCTGGCCACGGTTCGCGGCGGCTATCTCATCGCCGGAGCGATCGAGATGCACGGCTTGCTGTTGTTCGACCTGCGCACCGGCGGCTCGCCGCGACAGCTCGTATGGCCGGGTGACGTGGCGTTCGAGGCATTCGATCTCGCGGAGACGCCCGATGGCGGCGTTGCGGTGCTCGATCAGAGAAACGCTCGCGTGTGGCGGCTCAACGCATCGTTCGAAGTCGTCGCACCGTGGCTGGAATCGCAGACACACCCCGTGCAGCTTTTCCAGCCGATCGATGGAACGGCGAACGAAGGCGCCCGTGTCGTAGCGGTAACCGAGAACCACGGCTTTCCGACATCGCCGCACGCGATTTCCATCGAAGTGGCGAACGACGGATCGATTCTCGTGCTGATCAGCTCTCCGGTCAGCAGTCCGCCGAGCGGCAACTTCGCCACGATCCAGCGCTATCGCGACGGACAGCCGAAGGGCAATTTCTCGACCGCGCTGGCGGACGTGCTGATCGAAGACTCCGACGAAACCCTCTCGCTGCTGGCGCATGACTTTGCGTACATCGTTCGCGACGCTGCTCACTTTCTCTACGTCGTCGACGCCGGAGGCGATCAGGCCCTCGTCTTCCGCCTTTTCTTCAAGAACGACCTGCTAACGGTCGAGCCGATGCCGCTCTTCGTACCACTTCGCCTCTTTGGTGGAAGAGGCTTCGCAACGTCAGACGATACCGTCTACTACGACTTCGGCCAGACCTGGCTCCCGCTGGTCGTGCAGTCCCGCGGCCGCTACGAGCGCGAGGCCACGGTGCGGGTGCTGAAGCTCGACGGCAAGCAGACCGACTGCGTCTGGCACCGGCTCTTCCTCGATGCCTGCATCCCGCCGGAGTGCGACGTCGTCGTTTCCACGCGCTGCTCGAATGACGACGCACTGCTCGACGACGCGCCGCTCACGATCGAGCCGAAATTGGTCCGGCGCCGCGGCGGATCGGAACTTCCGTTCGCGGCGGAAACGTGCGAAGCCGGTATCGAGACATGGGAGCTGCTCTTCCAACAGGCCAGGGGACGCTGGCTGCGGATCGAGCTCCGGCTCATCGGCAACGGGCGCACTACGCCGCGCATCCGCGCATTGCGCGCGTACTACCCTCGCTTTTCCTATCTCGAGCAGTACCTGCCCGGCGTCTATCGCGAGAACCCGGAGTCAGCGAGCTTCGTCGACCGCTTCCTGGCACTCTTCGAGGGATTCTTCACCACCATCGAAGATCGCATCGCCGCCGCGCAGATCCTGTTCGACGTCCGCAGCACACCGTCCGACGCGCTGGCCTGGCTTGCAAGCTGGTTCGCCATCGCCTTCGATGACTCGTGGAGTGAGCCGAAGCGCCGCCTCTTCCTCCAGCACGCGGTCGAATTCTTCGAATGGCGCGGCACGCCATCCGGCCTCCTGTCCGCCCTGCGTCTGGCCCTCGAGGAATGCCCAACCGCGGACATCTTCGATTTCGGCAAGCCGCTCCCGCCCACCGGGATACGAATCCAGGAGACATTCCGCAAACGCCCCCCGATCACGCTGCCCCGCATCGAGACGGATGATCTCAACAACGATCGCACAGTCAATCCGCTGCCGCCCCCCGCTCCCGGTCCGTCAACCGGCTCAACGCGCACCGCACAGCAGTCAACGCTGTGGTCCGCTCACCTCCAACGGACGTACGGCAGCGCGGCAGCAGTCAACGAGAAGTACCAGACCACCTTCAGGAATCTCGATGCGATTCCATTCGAGGCCCTTGCAGCCGATCGTGTCCTCTTCGACACCGTGATTGCGCCGATGCAGCAGCGCGCGCACCAGTTCTCGGTCTTCCTCCCTCTGCCGCCGGGAAGCACGGATGGTCCGCGCCGCATCGACGTGGCCAGGCGCGTGCTCGCGCTGGAGAAGCCGGCGCACACGACCTTCACCGTCGACTTCTACTGGACCTGGTTCCGGCTCGGTGAGGCCCGGCTCGGCGAAGACACCGTCATCGATCTCGGCAGCCGCTCTCCCTCCCTCATCGCGCCGTATGTCGTCAATGGCACACGCATCGGCGCTGGCTACCTCGCTCCCGACTCCGCTCGCATCGGACCCGGCCGGATGATCCTCGGCCGCAGTTGCAATCGGCCCGTTTCGCTATCCAGCTCAGGAGAATCGCGATGACCACCACTTCCGAATTCGTTTCCGTCATCGAGTCGCCGGCCTTCGACGAGTCGAAGCATGTCAACTACACCCTGGGCATGCTCCTCGGTGTCGACGACTTCCACCAGGAGTTCGCCTATCTCGCCGGACGCGATCGACGCCTGGCTCGGCAGACCGTCGGCTACGGCACGCTGGTCGGACTTCGCGTCGCCCTCGACACGGATGACACAGTCAAGGGTCCGCGCATCAGGGTCGAGCCGGGCACGGCCCTCACGCCGCGCGGCCATCTCGTCTGCGTGAAGCCGACGCAGTGCGCGTACTTCGACGAGTGGCTGGCCGCGAAGCGCTTCGATCTCACCAAGGCCAATGTCGTCGTGCCGGGGCCGATCACCGTGCACATCGTCGCCGGCTACCGCGACTGCGCTACCGATTTCGTGCTCCTGCCCGGCTCCCCATGCCGGGACGAAGAGGAGATGAAGATCGCCTCGCGCGTTGCCGACAACTTCGTGCTCGAGATCCGTCACAAGGCGCCGTGGCAATACGAGGAAGACGCCATCGTCGACTACATCGCCTGGCTGCGGCAGATCGCCGTCGGCGGCGGGTCGCCGACGGCGCTTGCTGATTTCGAGAAAGCGATCGTCAACGCCGCGCATGTCGTCGCCTCGCCCCCCGAGGTCCCGCAACAGGCCGGCTGGAACAAGCTTCGATTCGATCCGCCGTTCCTCCCTCTGGTCATCGACTCCCACCGCGTCAGCGACTACCTGCGCGTAGCGTTCCGCGTCTGGGCGACAGAGCTGCGGCCGCGGGTTCATCCACTGTGCTGCGGCGGATCGGGATGCTGTGGTGGAAACACCGCGCCGGACCTCGAGCCCGAAGACCTGTTGCTTCTGGCGAGCATCAACTTACCGGTGCGCGTCGACGCGAACGGCCAATGGCGCGTCGATCAGACCAACCTCGCGCAACTCGTCCTCGATCAGACGCGACGGCCGATGCTTGTGCACACGCGCTTTCTGCAGGAGCTCGCCGCCGACGGCCTGCAGTCGGGAAGCGCCGCGCTCACCAGTCCGCTCACCGCTCCGTACCGAGTGGTAGCGGCCGGTCTGGTCGGCGGCGCCGGCAGCATCGCTTCGGCATCGCTGGCGGTGACGGTGACGGCAGCCGGAAAAATGAAGCTCACGTTTGCCGGCTATCAGGATCCACGCAGCAGTCCGCCGAGTTTCACGTACGTCGTGAAGGCGATGGCGTCACCGCAGCCGCCAGCCAACCCGGTGATCTCATTCGAAGGATTCGCCAGCGACGGCATCCTGCTCAGCGTCACGCGCGGACAAGCTCTCCTGGCCGAGGCGACGCTGGCCACGATGCAGTTCATGATCGAAGTGAGCCGGCTCGGATAGGAGAACACGATGCCTACCGTCAATCTCCGCACTCCGATCCTCGCCGAGCAGCTCCGGGCGGTGAACTTCTTCAACGGCCGCCTCGTCTCCGGCGAGGACATGACCGACGAACAGAATGCGCATCGTGCCGTGCACGAGCTTCTCGGCGAATCGATCGGCGACGGTATCGTCAACGGACTGGAAGTGCGATCGGAGGTCGGTGGCACAGCCGCCGCGCCGATCGTGAGCGTCAACGCCGGGTTGGCGATCAATCGCGCCGGCCAGGTGCTCATCCTTCCCGGCGATACCAGCGTGCGCCTCGTGCGGCCGCCCGCGGAGACGACGCCGGTCGATGCCAACGAGGTCTTTCACACCTGCACGCCGCCGCAGGAGACGTCGCCTCTCGTCGATGCAGCCGTCTACCTTCTGACCATCTGCTCCAGCCGGCGCGGCGAGGGGAGCACACCCTTCAGCGGGATGGATGGCGTGCACACGCGATGCGGGATGCGCTGGATCGTCGACTCCGTCGAGTTCCGTCTCATCAATCTGAATGTGTCGGCGGACCTGCAGAGCGTCCCCGACCGCTTGCGCAATCGCGTGGCGTACGCCTGTTTCGGCAGCGATGTGCGCAACGAGTTCGGAATCAATCCATTCGGCGCACCTCGCACGCCGGCCACCCTTCTCGACGCTCTTCGCGGCACCGCCCTCACCGATTGCGACGTGCCATTGGCCGTAGTGCAGTGGAAAACGACCGGCGTGGTCTACGTCGATCTCTGGAGCGTCCGCCGGCGATGCCGCTCGGGAACGGCCGCGCCGGGCCAGATCGCGTTCTCCGATCGCGCCGCTGCGCAGGCCGAAGCGATGTACTTCCAATTCAGCCAGCAGCTTTCGGAGCTCGGCCGCTCGCCGGACGCCGGCTCGATCGAGGCGCGGCAGTTCTTCCGTTATCTTCCGGCCGCCGGATTCCTACCCGTCTCGAGCGGAGCCGTGCCCCGCTTCGACTATCCGACGTTCTTCACCGGGAAAACCTGCTCGCCGCCGCGCTACATCGAAAGCGCCGACGTCGAGGCCTTGCTCGCCGAGTCGATGCACTATCCGCCGGTCGATCTCGACGATCCGGAGTTCGTGCGCATCTACTTTGTGCACGAGAACCGGGCCATACCGCAGTTCACGCTACCGGTATTCAACGACTTCCCCGACTTCAGCACGGATTTCGTACTCATCGACGCTGTTCAGCCGTCGCCGATCGATGTTGCATCGTCAGCGTTGTTGAACGTCGCCGAGCTGGCCCGCTTCGACGCGAGCCGCCTGAGTGGAGTCGCGGTGGCGCCGGCAGTCGTCGGACGTCCCAATCTGTCTTTTAGCCCGACGCCGCAATTCGCGGTGCCGCTCTACGTCGTTTTCGCGAACGCGAACGTGCCGTTCTTTGCCAACTCGCGCTTCGACCGTTCGCACTTCGATTTCGCCAACTTCGTCTAGCGACCAAAGGAGACGCCGATGCCTACCGAAATCATCGTCCACCCCGGAGACCTCATCACCGCCGATCTCTGGAACAAACTGCTGGATTCGATCGACAGCGTTTCGACGCGCATCGACGCCATGGAAGCGCGCGCCGTGCCGGACGTCGTCGGCGCTCTTCTGCCTGCCGCGGTGAGGGACATCATCGCCTCCGGTCTGACGGTTGCGAAGATCCTCGACACCGCGGGGACGAGCGTGGACTCCAACGACCCGGCGGTTGCGGACCGCTTCGTGCTCGTACAGATGCCGTCGCCCGAAGATCGCGTGCGCATCGGACGGCGCGTGGAGCTCCTGATCACTCCGCCCCGCGTCAAGACCGCCAACGCTCCCGACATCACCGCGGTTGCAGCAGTCGGCGGCGGTGAGCCGCACGTTGGCGGCGGCATCATCATCACCGGCACGGCGTTCGCGGGGAACATCCGGGTGAGCATCGGCCGAAATGAGCTCGCTCCACCGCTGTTCACGGTCAACAGCCCCACGCAGATCACGGTGCCCGCGGTGCCGTCGTTCCCCGATCAACCGGCACCCGGCACGTCACGTCCCGTAGCGATTGAAGTGTCGAACGAGATCGGCCGGGACGTCTTTTCGCGGTCGTTCTTCGAGCCGGGCTTCATCGCCGTGCGGCCGTTCATTTCGAACGTTCGTTTCAACGATCTCAGCATCATCCACCTCTTCGGATCGAACCTCTTCCAGCGCAACCTCGATGTCTCGGTCACGGTGGGCGGCGAGAAAGTCAATTTCAAGCCCACCGGCGAGGAGCTTGATGTCGCCCTCCCCGACGCTCTCTCCAGGAGCCTTCAGAAATCGATCAGTGCGACACTTCTGAAGCCACTGCTCAGGATCGACCAGCGCGATCTCTTCCTCATCAACAACCTGCAGCCCAGCGTGATCGTCGATCCGGTCAATCCAAACGTCAAGGACCTGTTGAACGTCGGCAAGATCAACACGATACGTGGTTTGAAACTGACTCCGACACCAGCGGCCAATATCTCAGACGTCCCCATCTCCCGCGCCGCGAACATCGCCATCGGGGAGGCCACCCCCGCGACCCAAAACCCCGGAGACCAATTACCGTTCTTTGAAGAAGTCCCTAACGATCCAGGGAAACTCTTCCTGATCCTGCCGCAGCAGACTGCCGAAACGGTCGCCGGCGATCCGAACGCGCGCGTAGAACCACAACGCGGAGGAGCGTTGCTCGTATCCGCGCGTGGCGTTCAGTTTGCCGTCATCCCGACCAAGGTCCCCGACGTCCCGATTGTGGTGACGGTGGGTGACAAGAGCGACACGTTCCTCCTGAAAATCGGCCAGGCCGGCGGCTGACGAGTGAGCCATGACTCAATTCGAGCGGGATACGCGAGTCGGCCGTCTGCGCATCCGTGCAGCGGCCGGTGACGCGCTCGCGCTGACGATGCGCGGCGAAGCGGCGCTGCGCCCTCTCGATCTTCGCCCTCCCGGCATGCCTCGCCGCGCCATCCTGTGCATTCGCAGGATGGACGATCCGCTCCCGCGCGCCATCGACCTCCGCACCGCGCATCCGCCACGGCCGACGGAATGGGAGCGGGCCGCGCGAAGCGTGATCGCCGAGGCCTTTCGCCGCGCGGTGCGCGTGCGCGATGGCTTCGTACCGGCGGACGCCGGCGTCGTCATGTTCGACGATCGCGCCGTGCTGCTCGCTGCCGCAGCGCGGGACGCCGTTCGCGGGCGGCTCGATCAGTGGTACTGGAAAAAGCTCCTCCGCAGCGCGACGCTCGAAGCGGTGTTGCACGAGTGGCAACGCGACGTCACGTACATCTCCGCGGCGATCGAGTTGCTGGCGAACGATGCCGTCACGTTCATCCGTTTCATTGAGCCGGCGCGTGCCGCAATGCTCGCTGCAGCGCTCGTCGGGACGACGCAGCCGCCGAAGCTGCCGCCGCTCTGGCGCGCAATCGCGCCCGAGGCCGCGCACGCGGCGTTGAATGACGAACAGCGAACGTTGATGGCGATCGCGCTCATCCTCCGCCGCGCGCCGGACGTCCTGCGAGCCGATCACGCACCGCAGCAAACGCTTCAAAAGACGAGACGGCGTCCGGCGGACTTGCCGAAGAAGAGAGAGAGATCGCCGCAACATCAAGTTGCATCGTTAAGCGAACCGCCCGAGGAGCCAGGTAGCAACTCCGCGGTAACCCCGCGGGAGCCAGGTACTCCGGCAATCGCGCCGCAACCCACCCCTCGCGCCGCCGTCGCGAAACGTGGCAACGGGGTAATCGGCCGAGGCAACCCCGCAGCCCGACAATCCCTCAAGTCCACAGACTCCGAACCGTCAGCCATCGACTGCCAACCAGCGAGTCACGTCCAGCCCGAAACCAGTGATCCGCAACCCGTAACGGCGCAGCCGATCGACTCCACTCACGCCGGCGCGTTCTTTCTCCTGAATCTGGTCGATTGGAAGTACCTCCGTTTGACGGCACGCCTGCTCGCGCCATCGATTGAAAACGATGACGTGTGGACGCTGATGCGTGTCGTCCGCAGACGAAGGGATCCCGGACGGAAGCCTGCGCTGCGCGACATCCTGCGCGCTCTCCAGACATTCGCGGGCGTTCGCGCGGCGCTCGCAAAACGAAAAATCGCCCCCGGGCTTCTCATCCGGCAGCGCGGCGGCATCGTCACCACTCCCGCGCATCTCGATGTCACCTTTTCGCTCGAACGGCATCCGATCGAGATCCGCATGGCCGGACTCGATCGCGATCCCGGATGGATTGCGGCCATAGGACGCCATGTCGCCTTCCACTTCGATTAGCACGCACTTCAAGCTCTGCTTCCTCGGAGCAGTGCGTCATGTCGTCGACCAGTTGACGAACAACCTCGGCTCGCTCGACGAAGTCCTGGAACAGTTTCCGTTCATCAGCGGCTACCTCGCCGAGATCGAGGAGGTCGGCCCGGCCACGCTCGCGGAGTGGGAGCGCGGTATCGAAACGCACCTTCCCCTGCGCGCTCTCCGCGAGACTCTCGCCCTCGACGAAGCCTCCATCACCCTTCTCTTCGCCATCGGTCTCATCGAAGAGGACCCGCGCTTCGGCTTTCTCATGGAGTGTGCGCAGCCGGTGCCGTCGCAGCAGCATCGCCCGACACTGGGGCTGCTCACGGCGTGGTGGCGCGATGATGACGTCCCCGTTCGCGAGCGCATCCGCGCGCTCCTCGATCACGGACTCATTCAGGTCATCAACGCCGACGCACCACGATTGCAGTGGGTCTTTCAGACTCCGCCGGCGGTGTGGGATGCGTTGCGCGGCGAGATGCCGCCGCTGCCAGCACCGTGGCTGACATTCACGGCCGCGGATGAACTGCCGTCGCGCGGCGATCTCGTCATCCCCGAGGCGCTGCGGCGCGCCGTCGACTCCATCCCTTCACTCATCGAATCCGGCGACGTCCGGGCGCTCATCGTTCGCGGCCCGCAGCACAACGGCCGGCGCTCGATCGTCCGCAGCATCGCCCGCGCGCTCGGGTACGGCGTTCTGGAACTGCGCGGACCGCTGCGCGTCGACGACGAACGATGGCCGCTCGTCACCGCACTGGCCACGCTCGCACATGCAATTCCGGTCCTCGTCCTCGACCTCGGGCTCGGCGACGCGTGTGAGCTTCCGCCGCTCCACGGATTTCGCGTTCCGTTCGCCGTCGTCATGGGACGGCACGGCGCCGTCTCCGGCCGTGCCGTCGAAGGAGCGGTGACGATCACCGTCGACATGCCCGGCCTCGAGGAGCGCCGTGCGCTCTGGCGCAACTCTATCGACGACGCCGGCGATGCGGACACGCTTGCGGAACGATTCCGGATGACCAGCGGAAACATCCGCAGTGCCGCGGCGCTGGCGCGCTCGTATGCACTGATCGAGACGCGGCCGCGCATCACTCCGCACGACGTTCGCCGCGCCAATCGAGTCATGCATCGCGAGCTCGAAACGCTGGCGACGTTCCTGCCCACATCCGGAGGATGGGAGAGCATCGGCGCGTCGATCGAGACGCTGGGCGAACTGTATGGCCTCGAAAGCCGCTGCCGTCACCGCGAGCGGCTGCCGGAACATGTCGGCGCGGCCCTCGGCCGTCAACTGAACTGCGGCGTGCGCGCGCTCTTCGCCGGACCGAGCGGCACCGGCAAGACCATGGCCGCGCGCCTTCTCGCATCCACACTGGAGATGGATCTCTACCGCCTCGACCTGGCGTCCGTCGTCAACAAATACATCGGCGAGACGGAGAAGAGTCTCAATCAGCTCTTCTCGCGCGCCGAGGAGCTCGACGTCGTGCTGCTGATCGACGAGGGCGACGCCCTGTTGACGAACCGCACGAATGTTCAGAGCGCCAACGACCGCTACGCCAATCTCGAGACGAACTTTCTCCTGCAGCGGCTGGAGACCTTCGAAGGCGTGCTGATCGTGACCACGAACGCGGTGCAGCGCATCGACGCCGCGTTCCAGCGGCGGATGGACGTCGTGGTCGAGTTCCGGATGCCCGATCCGCAGGAGCGCTGGATGATCTGGCAGCTCCATCTGCCGGTCGAGCACAGCATCGAGCACTCGTGGCTGCACGACGCTGCCGTGCGTTGCGAGTTGACCGGCGGACAGATTCGCAACGCCGTCCTGCATGCGTCGCTGCTCGCGCTCGACAATCGTCGCGCCGTCTCGACGATCGACGTCGATCGCGCTCTGCAGCGCGAATACCGGAAAAGCGGTGCCGTCTGTCCGATGCCGCAGCACGCCGGCGCGGGAGCGTGAACCATGCCTTCCGCCCTGCGCCGCAAGCCGCTGCCGAAACCATCGCCTCAGTCCGATCCGCGATTCCGCCGCGTCATGGAGCAGCTCAAGACCGGCGTGGCGCGCACCAAAGCGCATCCGCCGGCAGCGAAGAAGGCGAACGACGCCGCCGCCGCGGCAAAAGGTCCGCCGAACGAGCGGATGGCCGCCGGCAAGAACAAACAGGTCGACAAGCTCAAAGAGGCCAAGGAGGGGAAGCCGGAGCCCACTTCGTTCCTGGCCATGCTGCGCGCCGAGATCGCCAAGGCCATGCCCAAAACGCTCGGCGAGACGGAGAACTTCGACTCTGCCGCCGACGGCATGAAGAGCGGCCTCAAGGGAAATGTCTCGCAGCAGAAGGAGAAGTCGACCCAGGACGTTGCCGGTGCCTCGAAGCAGCCGCCGGCGCCCGCCGGCGAGGCCAAGGCCGTGCAGCCGCTGCCGAAGGATGGCGCCCCCTTCTCGCCGAACGTGAATGCGCCCGACGGGATGCCCGCGCCGAAGAGCGACGAAGACATCTCGCTGCAGGATTCCAAGCAGGACACCGAGCAGCAGATGAAAGATGCGGAGGTCACGCCGACCCAACTGAAGAAGGCGAACGATCCCCGCTTCTCCGCCGTGCTCGACGCGAAGGCACAGGTAGCGAAGAACGCTGACGCCGGGCCGGCGCTGTACCGCACCGCGGAGAAGGCCACGCTGGCCGGCGTGTCGTCACAGGCCACCGCGAAGGCGCGCATCGGCGCGGCAGCAATGGTCGGCGTGCGCAGCGGCGGCAACGCCCGCGTGCTCACCAGGCAGCAGGAGCAGAAGGCGAAAGACGAAGCCGCGCGCGAGAAGGTCACGAAAGGGATCGAAACCATCTTCGCCGACACGAAGACGCGCGTCGACGCCAAGCTCGCCGCCATCGACGTCGAAGTCAACGGCATGTTCGACAGCGGCACCGAAGCCGCGCTCACCGCGATGAAGACGTTCGTCAATGGAAAGATCCGCGACTACAAGATCGATCGCTATCTCTCCATCCCGTTCGTCGGACTGGCGCGATGGGTGCGCGATCAGTTCCGCGGCCTCCCCGAAGAAGTGAATGTGTTCTACGAACAGGGACGGGCCCTTTTCCAGGCGCAAATGGACGCCCTCATCGTCCGCGTGGCCGCTGTGGTCGAGCAGCGTCTGAAGGAAGCGAAGGCGGAGGTCGCCAAAGGGAAGCAGCAGATCCAGCAGTTCGTCGACAGCCAGCCCGAGGATCTCAAGAAGTTCGCGAAGGATGCGCAGGCAAAAGTCAGTGCCGGCTTCGACGAGATGGAACAGGGCATCGAGAACAAGAAGAACGAGCTCGCCAACTCGCTGGCCCAGAAATACAAGGAAGGCTTCGACAAAGCGAACGAAGCGCTCAAAGCCATTCAGGACTCGAACAAGGGCCTCGTGGCCGGGTTCATCGGAAAGCTCGTCGAGATCATCAAGGCCATCATGGAGTTCAAGGCCCGGCTCTCGGCGATCCTGAGGAAGGGCGTTAGCGCCATCAAGCTGATCATCGCCGACCCGCTCGGCTTCCTCAGCAATCTCATCGACGCCGTCAAAGGCGGCATCAACGCCTTCCGCGACCACATCACCGAGCATCTCAAGGCCGGCTTCATCCGCTGGCTGGTCGGCAACATGCCGGCCGGCATCGAGATCCCGAAGGACTTCGAGCCCGGGTCGATCCTCAAGCTGGTGCTGGGAGTGCTCGGCATCACGTTCGAAAAAATGCGCGAAAAGGCCGTGAAGCTCATCGGGCCGCGCGCGATGGGACTCGTCGAAACGGCGGTCAAGTACATCAAGGCGCTGATCGAAGGCGGCCCGGCGAAGTTGTGGGAGGAAGTGAAGGAGGACCTTTCCAATCTCAAGGAGATGGTCATCGATGCCTTCCAGGACTGGCTCGTCACCACCATCGTCAAGAAAGCCGTCCAGAAGATCGTCCTGCTGTTCAACCCCGCCGGAGCCATCATCCAGGCCATTCTGGCCATCGTGGCCATCGTCCAGTTCGTGGTCGAGAAGGCCATGCAGATCCTGGACTTCGTGGAAGCGGTGGTGAACTCGATCTACGAGATCGCCACCGGCGCCATCGCCAGTGCCGCGAAGAAAATCGAAGACGCCCTCGCCAAAGCCATCCCCCTCCTCATCGGCTTCCTGGCCAGCCTCCTCGGCCTGGGCGGCGTCGCCGAAAAGATCCGCGAATTCATTCTCAAGGTGCAGACAAAGGTGGACAAGGCAATCGACAAGGCGATTGCGAAGGTGATCGGGGTTGTGAAGAAGTTGGTGGGGGGCGGGAAGGGGAAGGACGGGCGAGCGGACCCGTCGAAAGGAGACGTCAAGGATCGCGCAGGCGCGGATCTCAACGCGCGTCTCAAGGTGAAGATCAAGACCCGTGCACAGCTCGACACCATCCTGGGCACGGTGTTCGCGAAATATCAGCCGGATGGCCTGAAGGGTCTCGACGTTCGCGTCGATCCTGCGCACAAGGGACGATTCTCCGTGTTCGCGATGGCGTCGCCGGAGAAGAAGGAGGCGGACGGAGAGATCGAGCTTCGCGCTCCGGTGATGATCACCGCCAAGACTGCGATGAAGGCCCGCAAAGCCTATCTCGCCGCGTCGGTGAACGGCAAGGAGTATCGCCGCTTTGAGTCGTTGACAACGGAGGACCTAAAAAAGAAAGCGGAAGCCGCCGGCGAAGATCCGGCGCAGGTAAAGATCGGCGGTCAGCATGCGGAGATGTACCTGCTCGACAAGCTGAGGGCCGAGTGGGACACGCTCAAGAAACAGCCGACGGAAAAGAACACGCTCGACATCAGCCTCAACTACAGTCCCTGCAAAGTGTGCGGTCCCCTGCTCCAGAAGTTCGCCGCCGACCACAACGTCGCGCTCACGGTGCGTCCCGCTGGACTCTACCGAGGCGACGATCCCGAGGCCAATAAGGCCGCGCTGAAGGAACTCATTCTCGATCCTAACGTCAAGGTCGTCCCGCTCGATCTTCTCAACCGGCTGAAGGATCTCGGCTATCCGGTGGATCAATTGAGTGCCGACGACAAAAAGCACATCACCGACGAATACAACAAACTCGTGGCATTTGTGCAATCGATCGACACCGCCAAGAGCGGTAGCCCATGAGCGAGGTCACACGATGAAACGCAACGAGCTTTCGCCCGAACAGAAGTCGCACCGTGAGGAGATTCTGCAAATGTTCCTCGCAGCAGGCTGGAGGGCACACGAAGACATGGCCATCTTCGACGAAGGCCGCGACGTGCCGTTCGTCGCGAATGTCGAGTCGTGGGCGAACGGCCTCCACTTCCGCATCTTCTACGATGCTGAAAACGATGTCATCCACTTCCGCGCCGGCGGCGTTTTCGAGGACGAGTTCCAGTTGCAGATCCGCATCGACGAACACCTGACGACGCTCCTCAGCACGATTGTCCGAGTACGCGACGCCATCCGCCCGGGCGACTTCCGCCTCGCTCTGCGCGACATAGTGCGCACCGGCGCAGCCGCCTATGTCCTGCTCGACGAAGAGAGGCTGGCCCGACTCGTCGATGACTCGGAAGAGGCGGAATGAACTCAGCGCATCACATCGAGAACGACGTCGAATGGTCACAGATGACCCTCCTCGTAGGTCTCTACATCGACGCCAGCGCGGAGCGTCTGCGCGAGTTCCTCACGTGCATCGAGCGCAACGCGGCCAATCGGCGCATCGACGCCGTTCACGTCTTCATCGAAGACGCGATCGATCCCGCCGGGCTGATCACGCAATATCCGGAACTGGCCTCACCCAACGTGCGGCTCGTCCTGCATGGCCGGCGCGTCACCTATCGCGATCTCTTCGACTACGCCAATCGCGAGCTGCCGGGCAGGCGGGTGATCATCGCGAACACTGACATCTTTTTCGACGAAACACTTTCGCGCCTCGACGATTACTCCCTCATCGGCCGGCTGCTCTGCCTCTCGCGTTGGGATCTTCAGAACGACGGATCATGGCGGCTGTACGATTTCGAGAGCAGTCAGGACGCGTGGATCTTCCAGGCGCCCGTTCCCGATTTCGCATGTGATTTCCACCTCGGCCTCCTCGGCTGCGATAACCGGCTGGCGTGGGAAGCGGAGCGTGCGGGGCTCGTGCTGTCGAATCCCAGCCGCTCCATACGTGCCTGCCATCTGCACGCGAGCGGCATCCGCCGGTACACCGAGGCGCAGCGGCTGCATGGCCCGACACGCGGCGTCAGGCCGGAGCATCTTGACACCTCGGCCCCTGCCCGGGAAACGGGTGAGGCTCGTGTACGACTTGCTGCAGCAGCGACGAGGTCCGGCGGTTCCACTCCGATTTTCGCGGTCACCTCTCTCTCGCCGGCGGAACACTCCATCGACGTGCAGCGGCGCGCGTTGACGTCGTGGCGCGAGGCCGGGATGCACGTGCGCTCCTTCAATCATCCTTCTGAGATCCCGACGCTGTCCTCTCGCTATGACGTGGAGCTGGTCCCGGTCGAACGGACGTCCTTCCCTGTGTTTGGCAAGCACTTCGTTCCAATCAACCGGATGCTCGAATGGGCAGCCCAGCAAGACGCGACGGCGCTCATCATCAACTCCGATATCGAGCTGCGACTGGCACCCTGGGAGTTGCAGCGTGCGCGCCGGCTCGCGGAGGGAGGTCTCTGCTATTTCATCCGGCACAACCATGACGGCGACGTCGCCCGCGCCACCCGCGAGCCTTACGGAATCGACGCCTTCCTCCTGTCGGGGAACGACGCCGGAATCGCCAGAGAGTCGTTTCTCAGCATGGGACAGCCTTTCTGGGATTACTGGCTGCCGCATATCTTCGCTACGGAAGGGCGTCCTCTCGTGCGCGTCGAATTCCCGGCTGCGTTTCATCGCCGGCATGTTCAGCGCTGGTCGTGGGGAGATTGGCACCGCTGCGGGATCGAGTTTGGCCGCGTGACGCGCCAGCTCGATTCGCAGCAAACCATCGAGGCCTGCCTCGCCATGGCGGCGCGCGTGCGCGAAGAGTTCGATCGCGTCAGCACACCGCTCCCCCGCCAGCCGTTCGCGATCCGTGAATGGGTGGAACGACGATTCGGCGACGCGCGCGCGAAGACCTTCCTGGAGTTAGGCGCGCACCGCGGTACCGATACCGCCTGGCTGTCCCAAATCACCGGCGTGACGATGCACGCCTTCGAACCTGACCCCCGCAACGAACAGCCGCCGCGGCCAAATGTGATGCTCCATCGCGCTGCCGTCGCCGATGCCGATGGCCGCGCGGAGTTCGTCCTGAGCCAGTCCGGCTGGGGACAGGTGTGGACGCACTCATCCTCCCTCAAGCGTCCCCGAAATCACCTCACGCGCTATCCGGTGACGTTCGGCGAGACGATCGAAGTCGAAACCATCGCGCTCGACACGTTCGCGAAGAGGTGCGGAATCTCCACCGTCGACTTCATCTGGGCCGACATTCAGGGCGCGGAAGGAGAGATGATTCGCGGCGGCATCGACCTGCTTCGTCGCACGCGCTATCTCTACACGGAGTACTCCGACGACGAGATGTACGAAGGGCAACCGACGCTTGCCGACATTCTCTCGATGCTGCCGGACTACCGTGTCGTCGAGTTGTGGCCCGACGACGTTCTCCTCGAAAACCGGGCCTTCCCGGCTGCCGCGGCGGCGGATGGGGCGGCGGCATGACCGTCGCCATCGGGGTTCACGTGCATGCAGAGGCGGCGCGCCTGCGCGATACGCTCGCATCGATTGCGAACAACACCGGCGGGGTGTACGAGCTGCTCGTGATTCCCGACGGCGCGGAAACGGATGTTCAAACGGCGCTGGCGGAGATCACCGCCGCGCGCGTTCTCGATGACGACGGCGCCCACGGCGCTGCCGCCTGTCTCAACCGCCTGGCCGGCAACACCGACGCAGGCGTCCTCGTGCTCCTGGAAAGCGGCGTACTCGTGGCTCCGCGCTGGCTCGATCATCTGCTGGTCGCGCTGGAGAGCTCTCCGCGTGCGGGGCTGGCCGGGCCATCCACGAACCGCGCATGGAACGAACAGGGGGTCTTCTCCAACGCCACGAGTGACGACGTCGAGCGCACTGCCGCGGAAGCCGAACGCCGCTTCGGTTCGCTCTCGCGCACGCTCGCCCCGCTCTACTCCCTCGGCGATTTCTGCTACGCGGTCAAGCGCGAGGTCTTCGACGCCATCGGCGGCGCGGACGAGTCGTACGGACTCGGGCCCTGCTGGGAAATGGACTTCAATGTCCGCGCGGCGCGGGCGGGGTTCGACGGATTGTGGGCCGGCGCGGCGTACGTATGGCGCGCGCCGCCCACCGCACGGCGCACTCGCGAGGAGGCCGCACGCTTCGAGTCCAGCAAGCGGCGCTATCAGGACAAATTCTGTGGTGCGCGGCTGCGCGGCGAGAAGAACGACTACCGCCAGCATTGCCGGGGAGATGCCTGTCCGAACTTCGCGCCGCGCCCGACCGCGCCGGTGCAGACGACGAACGACCTCCCTCTGGTCTCCTGCATCATGCCCACGTTCAATCGTCGCGCATTCATCCCGGATGCGATCCGCTGCTTTCTGTCCCAGGACTATCCGAACATCGAGCTCGTCGTCGTCGACGACGGCAGCGATCCGATCGCCGACCTCCTGCCGGGCGATCCGCGCATCGTCTACGTCCGAACCGAATCGCGCATGACCGTCGGCGCCAAGCGCAACCTCGCATGCGAGCGCGCGCGGGGCGAATTCATCGTGCACTGGGACGACGACGATTGGTACCCGCCGTCGCGCGTGCGCGTGCAGGTCGCGGCCCTGCGTGAGCGCGGCGGCGACGTCTGCGGCACCAGCATCCTCTATTTCCTCGATCGCACTCGCTCGCGTGCATGGTGCTATCGCTACTCCGGCTCGCCCGAGGCCTGGGTGTGCGGCAGCTCGCTCGCGTATCGCCGCGACGCCTGGACGCGCAATCGCTTTCCGGAGATCCAGGTGGGCGAGGATTCACAGTTCGTCTGGCGCTTTCCCGCCGGCAGCGTCGTCGATCTCCGCGATCCCACGCTCTGCATCGCATCGGTGCATGAGGCGAACGTCAGTCCGAAAGACACTGCCGGCATGTTCTGGTCGCCGGAGAACGTCGAGCGCATCGAGACCATCATCCGCGACGGCACGCCGGCCAGCCCTCCGCAGGGCCAGCCGCTCCTCTCCTGCATCATGCCGACGTACAACCGCCGTCCCTTCATCCCTCTCGCGGTGGCGCGCTTCCGCGAGCAGTCGTATGCGAACCGCGAGCTGATCATCGTCGACGACGGCAGCGATGCCATCGGCGATCTGGTGCGCCACGAGCCGGGCGTGCGCTACATCCGGCTGGAACGGCGGACGTCGATCGGCGCCAAGCGCAACGTCGCCTGCGCCGAGGCGCGCGGCGAGATCGTCGCGCACTGGGACGATGACGACTGGTATTCGCGCGATCGTCTGATGCGGCAGGCCGCACCCATCCTGCACGGCGAGGCCGACGTCACCGGTCTCGAGAACCGTTTCGTGCTGCAGATGCCGGTCGGACGGTTCTGGACGACGAGCCGCCAATTGCACCGCTCGATGTTCGTCGGCGACGTGCACGGCGGCACCCTCGTCTTTCGGCGCTCGATCTGGACGGCAGGTCTACGTTATCCGGAGGTCAACCTCGCGGAGGACGCAGCGTTCGTGCACGACGCCGTGCGACACGGCCGGAAACTCATGCGCGTCGAGAACGACGGTACGTTCATCTACGTGCGCCACCACGGCAACGCGTGGAAGTTCGACACCGGCACCTTTCTCGATCCCTCGGGTTGGAGTGAAACGGCCCCTCCGACCGGATTCACCCCTGCCTGCCTGCAGGCATACCTGACCGCCGGTGCAGCATCTCAGTGAATTCCGGAATCGCGACGACTGCGAAATCCGTCCGCCGGCAGGCCGAACATGAACTCGCGAACGTCGCCGAGCCTTCGACGGCGAATCACGGAAGGTGATCATCGTCGCCTGGTTGATCCGCGGCGGCGCCGCAGTTACTGCATTTCCGCCTGCACCCGCGCCGTCGCCATCTTCACCCCGCATCCCCAAACCCAACCTCCCCCGTCGCCAGGTCGACCGAAAAACGGGTCCACCCAAGGCGGGATGGGTGGCGCAGCTCGCCGATGAAGCTGGTGTCCGTGAACGCGGTATCCCGGAATCCTTTGAAACTGATGGTGTCCGTTTTCCAGAGGCGGCCGTTCGTTCCGAAGGCTTCCAGCTTCATGCCGTCGTGATCGACGATGAACACCGTGAAGGGGCCGTCCCGGGTCACTCCGGCGACGTCCGTGCCGATCTGCTCCACGAGCCTTCGCGACTTCAGCTCGATGATGTACCCGGCGCCTTCCGCGGATACGAACAGGTGCTTGCCGTCGGGCATGATGAAGATCGTACTGACGTTCATGTGACCGATCTCGAAGCTGCCGATCCACGACCCTTTGCCGACCCCGATGCGGAGAAAAATGCGTCCGCGTCCGGAATCTCTGCCGTCCGGCGGGATGGCGATGACCGCTTCACCCGCGGGCGGGGAGGTGAGGACTTCGGCAGGGATCAGCGGAAGGCGGCCCTCGTGCGCATACGTACGAGCACGTGGACCGGAGAGCTTCTGCCGGCGGCTATCGACGCCGTACTGCTGCGCAATGCGGACCAGCGACCGCAGCAGGTGAAGCCGTCGCGCGGCTTCGCTATCGGGACCGTTTTCTCTCGCCGACTGGATCGTTTCGAGGTAAACCGCCTCGAACGTTTTCCGAACCGCTGGACCGTCTTTCTCGATGACGCGAGCAATCTCGCGGCCGATTCGCGAGAAGTCCGCGTCGGCCTGCTCGTGAATCTCATCGCGCCGGACGGTCTGTTCATAGATGTCCGCAAGCTGCTCGGCGGTGAAGAGATTCTTGTACTTCGGCTGTGCTTCGCCGCGGCGCAGCTGCTCGGCGCCTCGCCGCAGGAGACGTCTCCTCTTTCCGGGCACGAGCGTGTTCACCGGCGAATCGGGAGCATTCTGGGCGCGCTGTATGACGTCGAGGAGCTGGTGCAGCAGCGCTTCGGCTCTCTCGGATGCGTTGTCCTCTTTCATGACCGTATGGAACCCGGACGCGCCTGCGAGCGCGCCCGGGTTCACGTACCTCCTTACTCTACGCGTGCGGCGTCGTCGGCGTGTTGGGCGCCGGGGGCGGCGCCGGCACAGGACTCGGAGAGGGCGACTGAGGATTCGCCTGCGCCTTCTTGCGGCGCGCGGCGACCTTCCGGCGCTGGACCTCCTCCACCTGTGGCCGCAGGTCCATGTTCTCCGGGTTTCGCACGAGCTGCGATCCGAACGAGTAGGCCTGCGCTGCGATGAACGCGAGCCGTTCCCGGCGGATCAGATTCGCTCCCTCGATTCCATGGAAGAACGACTGGAGCTCCGCTTCGACCAGGGCCCACCGAGCGACGTCGCTCTGAAGCCGCAGAACGTCCTCGGCCGGCTGACCGACCGCCTGCGCCACCGTGCCGGACGAGCTGATCACGCTGATCGATGCCTCGACCACGAGCGCAGGCTGCCGGCGCGCACGCTGTTTGAGCTGCTGACGCTGCGCTTTGTCGAGCGGCGTGACGTCCTCGACCTGCGACCGCATGGCGCGGAGCTGTTCGACGATCGCTTCCGGCGTCAGATTGGTTGCCGGCTGCTGCGGCGTGTCCGCGGCAGGAACGGCGGGGTTGAGAGTCTGATTCTGATTCTGATTTTGATCCATGACACTTTCCTCCTAAATGCCCAACGGGCGGTTCAGGCCGGAGGTGACGTCAGGACCCGTATACGAGTGCGAGGCGGCCACCGGCTGGAAGTCTCGGCCACACGCCGATTCTTCCGGTTGATGATTCGAGGCGTACGCACACCTCGATTGCCCGCGGCAGGAGGAGCAAGCTCAACTCCCGCACCCGGTACGAACTTCGGAATCCTTGTCCAGGATCCTCGTACCGCCGTTAGCCGCCAAACCCTCGGCTCTTTCGAGACTCGGATTTGTGCCGGGCATATTAGGCTCGCCGCAACGGAATGTCAAGGAGTCGCGAGATTTTTTTTGCTGCACCCTCCGACTTTCGATCCGGCGCAGCGCGAACTGCTCCGTGTCACGCTGCGACGAGGCCTTGTCGCGCTGCGACACGGGTGCGTCACGCCGCGACGCGGCCTTGTCGCACTGCGACGCGGTACGCATCACGCTGCGACACGACCTCGTCACGCTGCGACACGGTACGCATCACGCTGCGACACGACCTCGTCGCACTGCGACACGGTGCGCATCACGCTGCGACGCGACCTCGTCACGCTGCGACGCGACCTCGTCACGCTGCGACACGGCCTCGTCACGCTGCGACACGGCCTCGTCGCACTGCGACACGGGCGTCCTCCATCTGAGTTCTATCTGCGTCATCTGCGGATAAGCCTTCTATCCGCCAGCCGGCCAGGCCATCGCCTCGGCGAACCCCGGCAGCGCCGCGGACAACTCCTCGATGTGCGCGCTGGCGATGCCGTCCAGCTCCCGCTCCAGCACCCCGCTGACGGTCGTCTCCTGCTGGTCCGCCCGATACTCCAGCATGTCGATGTGATGCCGCGGCAGCCGCACCCGCAACTCCGCGCTCCGGATCGCCCGCGGCAGAACGCCATCCGCCTCATCCCCAAGCGCCTCTTCGATGACATGCACCGGCCAAATCTCCAACGCCTTCGCCATCATCTCCGCCCGCGGAACCCACTTCCCCACCGGCGTCGTCCACAACTCCACCTCCCCCGCCGCAATCGCCTCGGACATCTGTCTCCGCGACCACCCGAGGAGCTCCGTAGCCTGCATAATGCTGACATGCGGCCGCGGGTGTAGGAAGATGTGACGAATGCGAGAGATAAGGTCGGGTTCGAGCATGGTTGGGCGCCCTTTCTATATGCTCAATAGAGTATGTCGATTTGCTCTGAAAAGCAATAGGTGCGCGGCATGAAGTCGCCAAAAATCCAACCTGAGGCCGAACTATTCGCTTCGCGGCTTCGCGACGTTCGAATGAGGAGAGGATCGACGCAGCAAGCACTCGCCGAAGTTGCAGGCATGTCTTTGACCTATGTGAACAACCTGGAGCACGGTCTGAAAGTACCGAGCCTCACGACAATCCTGCGCCTCGCCGTCGCGCTCAATTGCAAGGTCATGGACCTCGTCGGTGCGTACGACAAAACAGACATTCGCTCGCTCCTGCCGAAGTAGGTGCGCACCGTAAAACTGGGCGTCAGGCGACAGTTCTTCGCTGGGGCGAAACCCCCGAAAAGCGAAGCGTGACCCGCTAGTTATCTCTACTCTTCTTATTTTCTAACGTAAATTCAACTCCGTGGCGCTCAGCCATCTCTCGATAACGCAGAAGGTACTTCGCACCGCCGCTCAAGTTAAACTAGTAGTCCCATTGCAGCGATCGCTGCTTTTCCGACGGATTGGGGACATGCGAAAGGAACCAGTCGATCAGGTGTCGGTCCAACACGCCTGTGTCTTTCCTTCCGATATCTTGTGCGCCCAAAAACACAAGCCCACGGGTTCCGTCCACTGTCACCCAGTCACCTGCCCGTATAAGGTGACCGCCAATAACAAACCCCTCCGCGGTAAGCTCTCCGCCTTCGACGGCGACCACGACAGGCACTTCGTAGCTGCGTGCCAGTACTGCACCATGCGAGGTCGTGCCGCCTTGCAGCGAGACGATTCCGCTTACCGTCTCGATGAGGTGCGACGCATCGTCAACACGACGAACAAAGAGGATTTGGTCCGATCCGTCACGGATTGTTGAAATGGTCTCTACGCGTCCGATGACGGCACCGGGCGAAGCGCTCCGACCCCGTACGATCGGTGCAGTATCCGTCATCGCAACCTCTGGGAGGAGTTCTCGCACGTCAATGTCGAGCATTGAGACCGCCTTTGCCTCGTCGATGACGCCCTCAGTAAGCAAGGCGTGCGCGATCTGAACCGCAGACGCAGCTGATCTCTCGCCGCGACGCGATTGCAGAAGCCAGAGGTCGCCGGACTGAATGGTGAATTCAATTTCTTGCATATCCTGGAATGCAGCCTCCAGCTTTCTTGCCGCGTTCAGTAGCTGGCGATACAGGCTGGCGCCACCTCGAATACCTATTTCATTAATTGGCGTTCGTCGGCCGGATACCAGCTCAGGGCCTTGAGCAACGGGCACGAACTCCACCACCGGGTCGTTGCTAGGAACTAAAGGATTTCGAGAGTGCATCACACCTGTACCGGAAACGTCGTCCCAGTTCCCGAACACCATCTGCTGAACCACGACGGCCGTTGCTGCACCCTCCATGTTGGTGTGAGCCGAGAAGACTTCTGTCGCAGACCTGCTTACAGCCAAGATCGCCGCGTCGATTTGCTCGTCGACGAGCAATGGCAAATCGAGACGGTATTGCCGAAGCGCCTCACGCCAGACGCGCAGTCTACCGTGCATCGTCATCTGATCGGAAGTTGATGCTTCCAGAATGCGCTCGACCTCTTGTTCATTTAGCACTCGTGTGGCATTGGCGTAAGAGAGCAAATATTCGGCCACGATTGAACTCTGCGTGTCTAGAGGCAGATCCTGCATGAGAGTCAGCGTTGCCGCGTCGATACCGACATTCAGGACCGTGTGCAGGAGTCCCGGCAGGCTAACCGTGGGACTTGAGCGTACCGACCATAATACTGGTAGGTTGGAGCTCGAGGATTGGGTTCGTCCGCGAAGGTTTTGGAAAGCGCTGCGCACCGCTGTCGGAATCTGGCCCGTCCGCGAGATTTCTCGGCAGAGCGTTATAGGGATCACGAAGCCAGGCGGTACTTTCATACCTACATCTGCCATGCGCATGAGATGCAGCGCTTTATTACCAACTGCTCCAACCAAACCGGGGTCGTTCAAGTCGACTTCTTCAGATGATCCGAACGTGAGGATGTCGGCGAGCTCCCGGAGTGCCGGAAACCTCCGGCGTCGCAAAGGCTTTCGGCGCATAACCACCGGTCGCCATTCCCAAAAAATCAGCCGGTCCTGCGCTTCGCCAACAGGCGCCTCCTGAACGTTGAACTCCAACACGATCCCAGTGCTCTGTCGAAGCAGACGTGCTGCACGCCGCGATTCCAGCAGCAGCCGATCTAGATCCGGGTCACCGACTGACGTGGTGACCGGCGTGAAACGGATCGTCACTCGATCCTGCTCCGGTACTCGGAGTTCGTTGACGGCTCGAACCTCATACTCTCCACGTGCAGCCTCGATGTAGCCGCCGCTGTCCGGTTCTAGCATGATGTTTCCGCAGTAGAGCGTTCCTTTGACAGGTATCCACTCCTGCCAAAGAACGTTAAAAGCTGGGGCAAGTCGTTGGACCAGTTCGATCGCATCAGGTATTTCCCCGCCGAGTAGGCGAGGTAAGTCAGTCTGCCTCAACTCATCAGTCGGGTGATAGGACCTGACGGTGATGAGCTTGTCGCCCTGCCGCACCGAGTCCATACGCCTGAACCAAGACGCGTCCAAGACCGTTCCTGCCGGGATGCGAAGCATCCGCGGGACGTTAAACCCTAGTTTCTTGAGCTGTTCCACTCTTTCGCGTTTGTCGAGCATATTCAAGACGCCGACCGCGACGGGCGCGGGCGGGCAGATCGTACTGCACTCATGAACTAGCGTGCACGTCGAAGGAGTCTAACCTTGAAACTGCGCGGAGATTCTGACAGACTTCCGGACCTTGAGGTAGCGGGAGGTGACATGTATACGCTGAATGAGTATCTTCGCGCCGCGCTGCCTGCGCGTCGGCAAGAACGACAGGACATACGTTCGACAGCGACTGATGTCCTCACGTCTTTCGCCGCGTGTTTTGATGAGAATACCAAGACTTTCCCCTACGCTGTCCGCGAGAACGTCACTCCGACAGCCGCTGCGGCCTACTCGTTCAGCACGAATGGCATGGTTATTTGCGCTATTCGCTGCGTGATTGGAGAGCTGCGCTCCCATGCCGAAGGAGGATACAAGGAAACGGCTCTCCTAACGCCGCTGTTACTGAAAGGCGATTTGCAGCTCGAACCTGCCCTCCGGGACAACCTCCAGAAAATCGCGTCTGATGGAATCGCTGGGCTTACGTCCGCCATCACCGAAAATCTGAAGACAAACAAGCTCACATCGTCCAGGACATTCGGCGACAACGATCCTCTCACACTCAGCTGGCTGCTAGACCTGCTTCATAAGCCGGAACTTGACGCGCGGGCTTCGTGGGTGACAATTGCATCCGATCTAATTAAGTCTCGTCTCGGCGACCCGGAACGTGGCACCCGACTAATTACGCCGGGTCACGAGAGCTCGCCCCATGCGCTGACACTGCTTCGGAATGTTCATTCGTACCAACGACTTCGGCAGATTGGAGGGATTGACGTTGTAAACCTTGAGCCTGCAAAGAGCTGGTTTGAGAGTAATGTCCACCTTCATCTATCCTACGCCGATATACCTGACAGCAGCTTCGACGCCCCGGAGCTGGTTTTCTCACTAGAAGGTCTTCTTCTGTGCGAGAAAGGGGTATACGGACGTGAACGCTTACTCGAGCGGGTTTTAGCCGTAATTACGAACCAACAGGAACACAACCCTAATCTTCGTCCCTACAGACCCATCATCTCCGACGAGCGCGGGATGTCCTTGCTCCCTCTGACGGTCGAAGTCTTCAACTCTTTACTTCGTATACTAGAACGATTCGTAGCTCAACGGCCGACGAGCCCATATCAGTCTTTAGCACGACCTGTTTTTCGACGCTATGTGCAGTGGCTACTTGGACAACGGGTTACGTTAGACACACCACGGGGGCCGGTCACTGGGTGGCATTCCGAACATACTTACGCCGATCGGCTTATCCACGTTTGGGAAACGAGTCAGGTGCTATTGTTTCTAGCTCACTACGCCGCTTGGCTTAGTTCTGAAATTGAAACAGAAATACTGTCGACTGGGGCGTTCAGCGTAACCTTGCCTAAACTTGAAAAATACCAACCGCCAGACGAGGCGTCAGCAGCTGGCGCAGAACCGGATCAACGTGTATCGGTGTACCAAACTATTTGGAAAAGGTTTCTTAAACCACGACTCAGCGAGAGCTCCAGTTTGCCGAGTGGGACGCACTACTCGGCACTCTTATATGGCCCTCCTGGAACCGGTAAGACAACTTTCGCACGGTACATAGCGGCGATTCTAGGCTGGCCATTGATTACGATTACACCCAGCGATTTTATCGTAAGCGGCAGTCAGCTCGTCGAGGAACGAGCTAAGGCGCTTTTTGACGCGCTGATGGAGCTGTCCCGAAAGGTCATACTCTTTGACGAAATTGATCGTCTTGTTCTAGATCGGTCAACTCCAGAGTATTCCGAGCAAGAGGGCATGTTTCAGTTCATGACACCGAGCATGCTTCCAAAGTTTGCCGATCTTCGTGCAGCCGAACGATGCATCTTCGTCGTCGCGACGAACTTCGAAGAGCGAATCGACCGCGCCATCAAACGCCGTGGTCGCATCGACGACAAATTGCTCGTCCTGCCACCTGACGAGGGTCAGCGGAGAAAGCTCATCAAGGACGTGCTGTCGAAGTACAAATTGGTAGTAGACGACAAGGCGGCAGAATGGGCTGACGTGCTCGAAGAGTCGGTCTTGCACACGTATAGCGAGCTTCGAGATTCGACGAAGGACTCTTTCGAGACGCTGCCTGCAGGATCGCCAGCGCTGCCGGCGTTGCTGAGTACATTGAAAGAACGGAAACCAGACATTCACCTCGGCAGCTATCCCGCGCGGTTCAGAAAGACTGGCTTCGATACACTCCCGACTCCCGATGAGGAGTTCGTACTCATCTACGAATCCGTGACGGCCGCGAAAGGAGAGAAGTTTCGTGATAAGTTGCTTCGCGACATCTACGAGACGATCAAGTAGATCGCGGGCAACGATGAACATACCTGCGGACCTGCTGACTTCCGCTTTCAGGTCGGTGCTTGAGGCGCGCTCCGCTACGTACATCGCCAGCCCCATCACAGGCGGGCGAAGGTATTTTGAATGGCGGAGACGATATCCCGAGCGCCCAGCAACGGCTGAGGATGACACATTTCTGACTGATGTCATCGTCGCGAACCGCCTCGCATCTGCCGCTGTCGCATCCGCTGTGCGGGCGCGGCTTCACACACCCGCGATCGATCCGGCACAACTTCGTGATGTCCTCGGATGGACGCAGCCCGACTACAGGCTCTTTTGGCAAAAGGTTATCGCAGAGTTCTGCCAATCGATCGTCCTACTGACGGGATGGGAACTCAGTATTGGCTGCGTATCGGAATTTGCTGTGGGCGCGCATCTCGGGCTGAAGATCATGACTGAAGATCTGGAGGTACTTTCTGCTAGCGACGGGTTAACCCGTATTCAGGACGCCTTCCGCGAGATCGAGCGAGCAGGGTTCGCGGCTGGTGACATCCGACGTCACGTCGATGCGGCGCTCGCAGACGCACGGGAGTTTCGCCCGTACGGCGAACGATTCGACCTAGCTGGAGAAGCCAAGTAGGAGCACCGACCGGCAGGGTCAGGCCTTTGCCAGACGGTAATCCCTACCGTCAGTCTTAGATCAAGCGAGGTTGGTGGCACATACGGGATTCGAACCCGTGTTACCGCCGTGAGAGGGCGGCGTCCTGGACCCCGAGGGGGTTTGTTCGAGCCAGGAGGGTCAGGCCTTTGCCGCACGTAATGGACGACGTGATCCGACGGAGTCAGGCCTCTGCTCTGAACGTGATGGTAAAGCTCCCAGCGGGATTCGGAGCATTTCACTGACCGATGGGAACGTCAGGTTTGACCGGCGAACGCCGAGGCCTGACCTGGTCTTGTCCACCCAGCACCACGCCAGCCTTGCAGTATGTTGCGCGCATGCTGCGTCTTTCCCTTCCCGCCGCCCGGGCGCTCCTCCTTGCGGCGCAGGGTGTCGAGCGGCCGCCTCGACATGCCGGCAAAGCCGATGTTCTGGCCGCCATCCGCCGGATGGGGGTGCTGCAGATCGACACGATCCACGTGGTGGCGCGCAGCCCTTACCTCGTGCTCTGGAGCCGGCTCGGGAATTACGACCCGGTCTGGCTTGACGAGTTGCTCGCCGAAGGCTCTCTCTTCGAGTACTGGGCCCACGAGGCCGCCTTCGTACCGATCGAGGACTATCCCCTCTTCCGGCACCGCATGGCCGACGCGGGATCGCTCGGCTGGAAGTACTCGCACGAATGGATGGACGAACACCGCACCGTCGTCGATCGGGTGCTCGCTCATGTTCGGGAGCACGGTCCCGTGCGCTCGGCTGACTTCGCGCGTACCGACGGGGAGAAAGGCGGTTGGTGGGGATGGAAGCCGGAGAAGCGTGCGCTGGAGATGCTCTTCACCGCGGGCGCGCTGATGGTCTCCCGCCGCGAGCATTTTCAGCGGGTCTACGACCTGCGTGAACGGGTGTTGCCAGGCAAATACGATGGCCGCCGTCCGTCCGCGAAGCCGGCGAATCGTGCGCTCGTGTCGAAGGCTGCAAAATCGCTCGGCATTGCCACCGAGGCATGGATCGCCGACTACTACCGGATGCGCCGAAGCGAGACGGCTGAGGCGCTTGCCGCGCTGGAGGCGGACGGGACACTCCTCCCCGCGCAGATCGCCGGCATCGCCGCCTCGTGCTATGTGCACACCGAAAATGCGGATCTGGCGAACGCCGCCGCTGCCGGCAATCTTCAGCCGACGCGGACGGTGCTGCTCTCCCCGTTCGATCCAATTGTCTGGGACCGCAAGCGGGCGGAGGAGCTTTTCCGCTTCGAATATCGCATCGAGTGCTACACCCCGGCGCCGAGGAGGACGTACGGCTACTTCACGCTCCCGATCCTCCGGCGCGGGCGGCTCATCGGCCGCCTCGACCCGAAGGCGCACCGGAAGGAAGGGATCTTCGAGGTGAAGTCGATCCATCTCGAACCAGGCGTATCGATCAGCGCATCGCTCACGCGCGACCTCGCACGCGCCATCCGCGACTGCGCAAACTGGCACGGCACGCCGAAAGTGCTGTTGAGGGGAAGATCGCCGAAGGAGCTGACGCGCCCGCTGCGCGAGCAGCTGGGCCGCTGATGCAGTAAGCACCGCCGCGAACCGGTAATTCGTGTTGGTAGACCTTACCGTAGTGAGTTCGAACCTTTTCCTCGAGTGGATTCGAGAGGCCGATGCCCTCAGGAGAGCCGCTGCGTGAGACCGGCAGCGGCTTCTTCGGTAATCATATCTACCCCACGATCACGGTTGTGGGAACATCCTTCACCGGATTCGAAGTAGCGCTTCTGAGGGGAGGGCCGGGCAGGGGGACCACGCGTGATCACGTCCGCGGAGACGGATGAGCAGACCCGGTTGTCGGAGTCGCGACCGGTGTCTTCTGGGTTTTGCTTCTCATTCTCGATTTTCTTCTCTAGCGGCGGGGGCTGTGGGAGATGTGGGAAACGCCAGCTTCATCGGCGTTTTCCAAGTCCTGTGGGAAGGCGCGGCTTCATCGCGGCTTTCCATAGGACGTCAGCTTCCATAGCCCTGTTCTTATCCCATGGTGAGGTTGCGCCTAGCAGGCTTACGAACCGACGACGGTCACGGACGTCCTGTTTCTGCGCGCTTCCTAGCCGCTGCGGTCGGTTCAGAAGGCGGCGCCTCGGTCGCTTAGCTGGTTTCTGCGTCGAGCGACGAGACGATGTCGTCTTATTCCTCGGATACCGGAGCCGCACGGTCGCGTTCCGTCGCCGGAACATTCGCACGATCCAAAGCGTCGCCGACGCCGACACTCTTGTCTAAGCAACGCGTTCGATGACTATCCGCTCGGGATTTTGGCTTCGCGGATCTCAATTGGCCTCATGAGGCTCACTGAAATTCTATTCGCAATTATTTGCCCGAGCAACGACTCGATTTCTTCGAAGTATGCCAAGTGCAGCTTTCTGTTCGGCCGCAATGGAGCGGTGTAGGCGTCGCCGAGGCGGATGACGCGTTCGAGCAACTGCGCTTCGCTGTGAAAGTGGTCATAGATCTCGGCCTCGCCGATGGCGCGGCGGCATCCGTCAGCGACGACCCGCGGCAGGTTCTTCGAAGACCAGTCCCGCAGTTCGGAGGAGCGGCAATACTGACGAATCGCGCTCAGGCTCGCCGTTGTCACCGGTTGTTGGAAGCTGGAGCGGAGAAGGAGCAGCCGAGCCGGCTCGTCGATCAGGTTCGTCTTGAGCCAGCGCTTTGAGAGGACCTCGCTGTGCAGGCTGCGCAGGGCACGTGCGGCAATCTGCGCGAGAAGATCGCCGGCAAACTCGTTCCAGTCGCGAACGAAGGCATCCGCGACGTTTACCTGTTTCTCTTTCTGTTTGGCACGAAGGTCAGCCTGTTGAACGCTGTACGCAGCGCTGAGCCGCCGTAACAGCACAATGCACATGAGCGCATGCGCGAGCTCGATCTCCTCGCGATTTCCGCTCGCGAGATACCAGGCTTCCGCAATTCCCAGTCCCAGTTTCAGATCGAGATTTCCTGAAGTGAGACACCCCCAGGCCTCGGCTACCGCCTGATCGATCATCGCATCCGGCGCCGATCCCAAATTGCGGCGGGGTGTAACGCGATCGGCATTGATCCACTCCACCGTGCGGCGCATCATGGCGGGAATGGCGCTGGTCGCCGCTTCTACGAGCATCCACGCGGGGACATCGAGCTCTGGACGGCGGGTGCCCACCTTGGTGACGCTGACGACCGGCGGATGAGCGATGAACCGGCGGATGACTTCGACGCGCAGGTCAGTGTCCGCCTTCAATTCGCCGCTCTGCTCAGCATCGTCGAAGCGGCATACCATGACGATTCCGCTGCCATACGTCGAGACGAGGTAGAACTGCGACGTGCCGCCGGCCCCGGCGCGCTTCTGTATTACCTTCACGCTGAGCTCATCATCGACGTGTAGTGCCCGCAACTCCGCGATCGCATCGGGTGTGCGGGTGATGGAGAGAACTTCGCGGCCCGCAGCGTCGGGACGCAGCTGTGCGCGGAAGGGAAAGTCGCGCTCCACAAAGACGTCGCGCAATTCGTCGGCTGTCATTCGAGTCCACGCCACATCATTGGCCGGAAGCCAGTACAGCGATTGCGTGACGTGAGAACGGCAAGCAAGCCCCAACGACGTACCGTCCGAGGCCACGGCCACAGCTTTTGCGCGAATCGTCGCAGTGCGTTCGTCGGCGAGACCAAAGAGCGTCACGTCGCCCGAACCCGACCCACGGATCCACACCTTCTCGTTGCGTTCGTGAAGCGTTTGCGCCATCGCGCTCGAGAGCGCGTGCGGCAGGCCCGAAACCACGGCATCAGCGCGGCCGACGAAAAGCGCAGAGCCGGAGCGCAGCAGCATGCGGTTGCCGTCAAGCGCGCCCAGGACCCGGGCCACGGTCATGCGCTCCGCGCCGAGGACCGAGCCTCCCTTCTGCCAGGCGCGCGAGAAGTAGATGCGCGTCCCTTCGATGTCTTCGATCGTTACCGGAATCGCTCCTCCGGCGATTCGCACCAGTTCCTCGGCGCCGACACGCTTGAACCAAACGGAAAGCGGATCACCTTCCCATCCGGCGTTCGATGGCTGAACGGTGAGGCCGGCGCAACCGGCGATGCACAGTTCGCCACGCGCATCGAGCGCGAGGAGTGCGCAGTCTTTGCGCGTGATATCCCTGATCTGAAATCGCGAGGCACGGTTGCCGAGAGCGAGAAGCACGACCGGCGGCACAGTCTTGTCCAGCCAGGGATAATCGGTCTCAAAATCACCGGCGCCCAATCGCAGGACGCCTTCCTCGGCATCGTGTGCGACGACGGGGAGAATCATCCGCTCGCCCGCGGCTCCACGAAGCGACGGTACCCACTGCTGGATCGCCACGCGATCAGGTGTCTTCGGATCGGTCGACGCGAGGCGAAGCTGGACCCAGTCGCCAGGAGCGAAGAGACTCCACTCCAGCGATCGCAACGAGGCAGCGGGAACGTCCGCGTGCACGATCTGGGCGAACGGCAACTCGGATACGCGGCCCGGTGCAATCTCGATCCACATCGACGACGGCGTGATCGCCGCCACGGCAAACCAGGCGCTGTCGCCGCGATCGCCGAGGTAGTTGACGAGTTCCCGCATCGGATAACCGAACCGAGAGAGAGCGTTCGCCGCATACCGCAGATGCAGGTCTCCCCCGCCCTGGTCGAACATGACCGGACCAGTGATGCCGTTGTGCGACGGAAGAGGCGTCGAATCGATATCACCGTCCTCCCGCCATACGCAGGTCACATCGTCGTGATAACGCCATTCGCGCTCCAGGCGCGCCTGAATCGTTCGGACGCTCGCATCCGCAAACGAGAGGAAAGGCCACTTGAGGTTGCCATGCGTCCATGGTGCGCCAACGGCCGGATCGGGTTGGTAGCGCGGCTCGCGCGTGACCGGATCGACTGCGATTGCGCCGACGTATGCTTTCGTGCGGCCCGGCTCAAAACGCACGCTGCCTTTGTCGCCGGGACCGGCGAGCGCGATCTTCGGATGGACGCGTGACATGAATTCGCGAAACTGCGCCGTGTCGGGCTCTCCCCATGCCTTGGTGAGCACGTTGAGCGATCCGGGGACGGCGAGAACGTCAGGCATGCCGCCCAACGGGAAACGGAGCGTGTTCCAGGACGCGTTCTCGATCTGCCACGGCTCGCTTTTCTTGCGGTCGAATAACTCGTTCTTCGGGAAAGCCACCACGGTTCGGAGGCCTTCGCTCAGATAACGGCCGTCGGAGAATGCGGCACGGCTAACGAGATACGGCGTGCTGGTGCCCTTCTCGATGCGGATCACGGAGCCCTCCCCAAGCTCCTTGAGCAGATCCGCCGACGCAAACTCGATCTGATCGGTTTTGATCTCGATGAAGATTCCCGGCGAGTACTCGACGTCGATTGCGTGATGGGCCGCGTTGATCACGGTTGCCAGCACGAACGAGTGCTGGACCAGCGACTGCAATACCTCGCCTTTGCGCGTGGGCAGTGGCGCTGCTTTCTCCTCGTCGGTGTCCTTCTTGCGCCACCACAGCGACAGGCGCATCGACTTGTTGAATTGCGAGGGCCTGACGAGAAAGAGCTGTCCATCGAGCGACGACGGGTCGCGCCGCATCAACCGCGGCAGAACCTCCTCGCGCACCGAGAAGCCGCGTCGCAACACGAGCATGTCCTTCGCATCGCCGCCCACGTCGTCGGCGTGGATGCCGTCAGGGACGCGCATGGCAAGGCCGTAGTCGTTACGGCGCCGGCTTCCTTCGCCTGCCATGAGAAAGACCAGCTCGCGCGATCGAAGCCGGTTTCTGCGGGTGGCGCTGAGCGTGAGCTCGACGAGGTCGAACCGTACTTCCTTGCCAAGGCTCCGGCGAAATTCCGTTTCGTCGAAGCGGCCATAGATCGAGGGCTCTTTCCACGACTCCGATTCCTCCGTGCTTTTCAATCGAGCGATGACGATCGCCTCGCTGGCCGCAGCGAGCACGCCGCGCGTTCGCTCAAAGCCGTGGGCCATGTCCGCCGATTTGACGTCGAGGCCCACCACCGAGGCGATCTCGGCGCCGGCGACGTTGCCTCCGATCCGCTTGGGCTTCAGACGAAGGAGATGGACGATCTTGTGTTTCCGTCGCTGCATGAAGATGAGCGTGGCCTCTGAATAATCGATCGAGAGATCGTTGAGGACCAGGGTGTATCGAGGAGCCGCATTCTCATCGTCCTGCGGCAGCTCGACTTCGAATGAGATCCTGCGAACGGCATCGCCGAAAAAGATCAGGTCGCGAGCGGCGCGGAACTCGTAGTTCAGAAACCGCAATTCGCTCTCGTGGACGACGATGGTCCAGCCATAACCCCATTCGAAGCGATGGAAGCCGTCACCCTCCGCGGCACCGGCATAGTAGAGTGGCTGATCGAGTGCGATCTCCTCCTTCGGATCGACTTCGAGAAGATCGTAGTAGTCCGCCAGAGACAGCGGCGGGACGGCCCGCGCCGACGCGACGATGTTTCCGTCCCGTTCCCGGATCAACTGGACGCGGGCACCGTTGCCTCGATAGCGCGCGCTGCCGACCCAGGCGCCTTCATCCCTGCCGAAGTTGACGGTACGTTTCCACTTGCCGGTGGTCCCGTCGGGAACAGGAGGATTCGATAGCAGGACGGTCGCGGGGGGACGTACCGTTACGTCAAGCGTGTGGACGTTCTCAAAGTATTCGTCGAGCTGCTTCTGATAAATCGCCGAGTCGTCACGCTTGACCACCACTTCGACCTCACGGCGCGTCAGGGCAAATGTTCGTTTCAGAATGTATCGTTCCGCAGCATTCGCCTTTGTGATGCTGAGCCGGACATCCGACACGAGATCGCCGCTGGCGAATGTGTCGCCCCAGATGACATCGTCGGTACCACGCTCAGAAAGCGCAACCATGGCGCGCTTGCGGTTTTGAGCGCCGAGTTGCTGCACCGTGGCCCGCTCGCGGCCCGTTAATCCGCCGATGAACGCGGCGTTGCTCCACCTGGCGAGATGCTTGCCTCGTGCGGCCGATTGCGAGACGAGCTGAAACACGCCGGGGAGCTGTTCGATCGCGGCCTTCCCACCGACGACGCCGAGGTAGAGCGAACCATCAGAGAGGTCCGGGGCGACTTGACGCCAGAGTGCGTCGCACTTGATTCGGCGCGGATGCACGGTGATCTCGACGCCGTCGGAAATTGCTGCCGCGGTGACGCGCGTCCCGAGGTATTGCGGCTGCCCTTCGATCGTCAGTTCGCGTTCAATCACGCGGCTCCCGGCCAGCCACCAGATCTCGTAGGTCTTGGCCGGTTCCTTCGGCCGGGGCGCACGCGCGATGATTCCCTCGCCCCCTCCCGCATCGAGGATCTCACGCGGCACGTCCGTATCGTCACCGGGAAACTTGAGCTTTGAAAACTGTGCAATCTGCGTGACCTCGACCTCGCGTTCTCCGCGGATCGAACCGGCGACGGATCCGAACGAGAGCGTCTCCGCCTTCACGTCAAAGGGGAGATTCTCGTTCGTGAGACAGAGAAGTTCTCCGCGGTCGGAAACACGCCCGCGGGCTTTGGTGATCTTAAACCGGTCCGCGTGCTTCACATTCAGAAGTTCTTGGACGACTCTCGGGCGGTCGAACGGTTTCGCTTCGATCTCCGAGAAATGCGTGCGTGTGCCGCGGACTTTGTTACGCCACGGATCCCAGGCCGAAGGACTATCGACGACGAAGTCGACTTCCGTGTCCTTCTGCGGAGGTTCGAAGGAGACTTGAATATTGACCGGAAAGCCGGGGATCGGCTCCTCGATCGCGTGCAGGTACACGCTGCCGGCCTCGCGGCGCGCCGTCAGAGCGTCCATGCCGTCGAACAGCTGCCGCCAGCGCACATTGACGTCGTCGCAGGCGCTGTCATCGAGCGCTACCGTCACGTGCCCGCCCGCGTCGACTTCGGCTCGCAGCGGAAGGCGCAAACCGCGGATGTCCGTGAAGTGCACCTGCAAACCGCGGATTCGCTGCCTGGCGCTCTCCTGAAGATCACTCAGTGCAATCGAAAAGAGCGAGCCCGGCGCAGGTGATACGACGAGTTGCTCATCGTCGAACGAGACGACCGCGGCTTCGACGTTCGGTCCGTATGAGGAGATGAGACGCCAGACGTCGCGCGTCACAGGCCGCCACTCGCCGCTGTCGAGCCGCTCCGCGAGAACGACGGCTTCGAAGGCGCCCTGGCGGGTGAAGACGATCTGGATGTCCGGCAGCCAGTAGTTCCAGTCGATGTACCCCGCACGGCTCGGAGTCGTGGTGAGGATCGTTCGTTCGTGAACGACCTCCGGCAGGCCCGCTTTCGGCCAGCGCAGCTTCCACGTCGCCGGGCTCATCTCGTGCCGCGGAACGAGCGGTACGACTTGCTTTGCGCTCCATGCGTTGCCGCGCTGCTCCAGTTGGACCTGCACGACGGAACCGACGTGCACTTTCGGTCCCGGCCGGGCTTGAACGAAAGAGTTCAGGCCGCAATCGATCACGAGGTGTTTGTCGTCGTGGTCGATGATGACGCCCAGCGCTTCCCCCTGAGGTACGCCGGCGGTTGTCTCCGCTGTCCCTGGCTTTGCATGCAGAAGATCGGTGACCAGAGCTGGATCGAAATCGAACTCTTCATACAGCACCGTCGCGGTCATTCGATTCGGATCACGGCTGATCGAACGGATCTGGCGCGCGATGCCTGGCATCGGAGACGGCATTTCGATCTCGCGCTCGTTCACGAGCTCGAAGGTCCCTCGGTGGAACCGCGGCGTCCTTCGCGCATCGCTGCGTTTGGCGATCGTTTTGAGCGGGCCTTGCAGCGACGCATATGTGCTGTCCGCGTGCGCACAGAATGCGGCGCGCCGGAGCGCAGTCCGGAACGTCCCTGAGCGCTTCCGGCTCCGCAGCACGAAGCGCGGATCTGTGGCATCCGTCGATGCCGCACCGAGCACTTCGACGTCGTGGATGGCAATGCCGACAAAGAGGCTCCGTAACTCGGAATCGCGCGGTACCGGCGAGGACGGGGGAAAGAGCGCGTTCGCCAGGCGCTCGACGTCCGAGGGTGATGCCCAATCGACAAGCAGGGAGAAGATCGCCGTACGCTCCTCCGGCGAGGCATCGATCGCCGGATCGAACAGAATCTCGTTCAGCCGCAGCCGCAGAAAGTCGTCCGGCCTCGAAGTCGTCGACGCAATCGCATCGAGAAACTCTTGTCGCCATGCGGCCGTGACGGCGCCGGGCACTGCGCCGTCGTTGGAAAACGCGGCCGCGAAGCGTTGCACCAGCCGCACGGGCACGACGGCGGCGTGGTCCGCGTCCGGCTCGGGCCAGTCGGGCGCCCACCAGTCGACCGCCACACACTCGCGCGGAAGCAGGAGGCGTTGCGCATTGATGTTCCAGTAACTCTTTTGCACGCCGTCCGCGATGCGGCGCCAGTCTTCTAGATCCTCGTCGATCCGAGTCAGGTAGCGCACCAGGAGTTGTGCCGCGATGCGATCCCGCGCCTGTGCCCGTTTCATGTACGGATAGCACACGGTGAGTTGTTCCATCCATTTCACGGCACCGCTACCCTGCGTCGCCAGCGGGATGGCGTCGGATACGAACGAAACGAGCACCGCCGGCAATACTTCGTTTCGAAAGATCTGTTCGTCATCGCTCGATTTCTCGTTGCCGAGGAGGGAGACAAACACGTCCGGATCAACACCGGCTTCACCGCTGGCCAAAACCGAGAGCTGGCGGTGGATGAAGCGCGCAAGCACCTCGAGATCGCCGTGCATCTGGATCTTGGAGCCCTCATCGTCGGTGCTGTCGCCGAACACGAACACCTCGAGGACGTCATACGCATGCACTGCAAGCGCCGCGAGAGCCTCGACCGCCTCCTCCGCCACCTGTCTCCGCAGCAGAAGCCGCGTGGCGATGGCGGTTACACCGAGCAACCGCAGGGCGTTGAGGGGCGTCGCACGAAGGTAGCGGGTGCGAGGGTAGGCGCGCCGTTGCCGTGCGGTGTCGATGAGCAGCCAGGGCGATGTCAGAGGCCACCATTCCGCCTTCGGCACAAATGAGGCATCGCGTGCTGTCCTGACGATCAGATTGGTGTAGCCGCGTTGCGCGATCAGGGGTTGAACGAAGTCCTTGATCCACGGCTGAATCTTTCGGTTCTCCGCCGGGTGACCGATCTCGAATCTGGCGTCGCGCTGTTGCGGAGGAATCCAGAAGGCCGCGAACGCGGACGCTGCCGTTTTGGGATCGATTTCCGCCGCGGCGGACCAGAGCACGAGTTGCCACAACACGACGCGGTACATCGCGCTGTTCGCGATCAACCGGAGCGCCGGAAAGGCTGGCATGTCTGCGCTCTTGTTCGAGGCTGCCGACAAGCGGCGGTAATCGTTCAGCAGTACGGACTCGCGCAACAGCGCAAGCACGACGTCGGGCGCAGCGTCCTCGGCGTCGCAGAAGCGAAGCCATACGTACGTGGCCGCGAGATCGGGCTCCGTAACCAGATCGGAATGCCGTTCGAGAAGATGGAGCAGCACATCCCGGCTCCTCAGGCCGAGCATGTGGGCAAGCCGGACGCCCTCGACGAACGCCATGCGGCCGAGATCGTGCGTCAGCGAATTGAGTATGAGGGCGCTTGCATCGTTTCCGGCCGACTTGAACTCGTTGCGGATCTCGGGCTGCCTGGTGACGGCGGCTCGAAATGCGGCAAGCGCGATCGATTCGTCCGCAAACTCGCGCAAGTCGATGTAGGGAAGCTTCGATCGTCCCGCCGCTTCGCGCCGCTGGCCTTCCGCGAAGTTCGCGAACGTGTTGACGCAAACCTTCGCGGTTGCCCGCGACGCGGCATCGATCAGATCAAGGAGCCGTGTGGCGGACTCGCGTCCTTCGGTGACGGACGCGTAGTACGCATCGAGCGCAGCCTGCGACGGAATGTCGACCGCGACGGCGAGGACCCTTGGCAGCGCGTAAAGCTGCATCCAGTCGTCGACACGGGTCAGTTGCTCGATCGCCGCGGTCCTTACATCGCCGTCGCTGCTGTCGAAACATTCGAGGATCCGCAGAAACGTCATGGCCTGTTTGGGATTCGCTCCAATACAACGCGTGAAGTACCAGTCGACGATCATTTACCCTCCGTGCTGTGGCAGCGGTCTCTGAAACCGCAGGTCGATGATGTCGTTCGCCACAGCGCTGTCACCATTCAGGCTTACCCATTCTTCGGGCGTGCAAAGACCCAGGATTGCGCGCACGGCGGGCTCCTGCTTCAGGAAGTCCGCGAGCCGCTCGCGTGAAAGCAGATCGGTTTGCAGGAGCAACGCATGCGCGGCATACGAATCGATGATGACGGCGCGCGACAGACCGGCGCGCACGAACAGCTCGTCGGACGTATCGCCGACCGCCTCGCCAGCCAACCATGTGCTGACCACGATGCGTGTGTCGCGGTCGAAGAGTGGATCGAGTTGCTGCAGCGCCTTCCGGATTTCGTCGCGCCGGCCCGAATCATTTCTGGCAAGCCGCAACAGTCCGAGGGCCACATCTTCCACCGTCGCGGCAGAGCGTGCATCCGGAAGGGCAGAGAATGACAGGAGCTCACTGCCGTCGCCGATGGCGTACGCGGCAAGCCAGCAATCGAGCCAGTCGTCGACGTTCGCGGCGATCCAGAGAGAGCGCCATCGAATCTCGCTCTTGGCGTCGGTCGCCGCCGCGGCGAGCGCCTGTTCGACTTCTGACCAATCACGCTTCTGCAGGTCGCTGACATCGAGATCGAGCGGAACCTCCCCGCGGGGCGCCAGCGGCTGACTGTCGGCCGGCCGCGCCTTCAAGACCTCCACGCGCACGCCCGCGGACTGCAGCGCATGAATGACATCTTCCAAAGCCAGCTCCGACCTCGGCACATCACGGCTGACTGCGACGATGATGGCATCGGTTCCACCTCGGAGCACGGCGCGCGCAATGTCCTGCAGCGAGTCGAGCGTCGCCGGGCGCGTGTCGACGAGATCTACGACGAGGCCTCGCGGGATCGACGGCGATTCTGCCATCAGCTGGTCGGTAACGTTCTTCGCATCGACGCGGCCGGAAACGCTTTCGAGAAGTTGCCATGCACGGCGGGGTACCGCTACCGCGTCTGACGTCAGTTCGAGATGCAGCAGCGCCTGGGCGGACGCGAGGCGTGCTGCCACGGCTTGCGCGGAAACCCCCTCGACGACACCGGCGAACGCGCCCGTCTGCATCCCCCAAACGGCGCCGACGTCGAGCGGTGCCGAAGCATACGGCCGGCGCGGCAGCCAGCCGCGCAACGGCTCCTGCGCCGTCTGAGCAATCGGCACAATACGCGACGGGGGTCTCCCTACGGGAAGACCAGCTGCTTCCAACTGTCGAATGAGACCGTTTCGAGTGAGCGTCCGATCTTTCGATCGGAAGATGCCGCGTACGACATCATCGATCTGCGGCACGACTCGCGAGTCGCCAATCGCCAGGTTTCCTGCGAGCGTTGCGATGTCGGTCCGAAGCGTTTCCATGGGCTCCGCTCCGTCGACGATGCAGATTGAGCCGACGAACGTACGGAACTGATCGTCGGCGAGACCGGTTGCCTCCTGCCACTTGCCCCGCACCGAACTGCAGCGGCGATCGTCGAAGACCGCCTCCTCATCGATTCGGCCCTCGGTCAGGTGGCGTGCGATCGGATCGTTCGGCCGCCAGCGCCGAGTGGTCACCAGGGTCAGGCAGGCGGCAATACTGAAGAGTTCCCAGCGCCGCGCGACACGCGGAAGAAACGCCTGTTTCGTTTTGTCGGTCGCCAGCCACTTGCATTTCGGGTCCGCCAGGTCGGCGCTGGAGAATGCATCCGCGGCCGTTCCGCCTTTTTTTACCTGGATGTATTGCGCATCGAAGATCTCTCCTCCGATCTTGTAACCGCCCGGTGCGAATGTGAGCACGATGTCGTCGACCGGATTCGCGGATGGATCCTCGATGGTGACGCTGGCCACGCGGTCATTCACTCTGGCTAGCATCCGCAGCGCTTCGCGGGCGAAATAAAGGATCTCGTACGAAATCCCTTCTTCGACCGCTTTTATCGAGGCGGTACGCTTGAGTGTAGACATTGGTGGCAGAGGTCCAACAGAGGAGTGCCTGAAGGCACTCGTTCCCTACCCCCCATGAGAAACCTATCTATCAAATGGTGACTGGGCCAGACGCTTAAACGATCACATGCCATGCTTGTATGCGGCGCCATTTCCCGTACTGAGCAAACCCCACTATCGTGAAGGGCAATGCTCAGGAGTTCTCAACCCGGCCTGCACGACCCGTACTGGTATGAGGCCATCGTCGGCTTGCGGTACGTCGTGGATCTCCTCGACCCGGAGAGCAATCTTGCGGGCGTCACGTTCCAGCAACCCTCTGTCGAAGGGCTGGATGACGTTGTTGCCGTCTATAACGACGGTCGCCGAGCAGGCGTTCAAGTCAAGCACACCCGCGTAGACGCACCCCTCAGGTTCAACGATTTGGCGCGAGCCCGTGACGGCGTGTCCCTGCTGCGCAAGCTGACTCGCGGGTGGGCGACGCTCTCCGCAGGTGACGTGCAGTGTTCAACGCGGCTGTTCTCGAACCGTCAGCTGGCAGACGAGCAGACGCGCGCCGAGGCGCAGCCCGCACTGGCAGCGTTCTGGCGCGCGCTGACAGTGGCGGTCGCGGAAGCGCGCTCGCTCGGAGACGTCCGTCTTCCGACAGAGTACGAGACCGCATGGGCAGCTTGGGTCGCGGAGCTCAGCGAGCTTGATGAAGGCGCGAAACTTCAGTTTCTCCAGACGCTGCGCATCGACGGCGGACAGCCCGACCTCGCGGGACTGGAGGCGGAGGTGATCGCACGTCTCATAGCCATCTTCGGCAACATCCCTCGCTCTGTCGCGGATCAGATCTACGACCGCCTTGTGCGGAGACTTGCAACCTGGACGACCTCCCGCCGTGGGAGCGCTACTGAGGTTCATGCCGAAGACGTCCTCACGGCTATCGGCGTACCGCATGAGGAGACTGTGGGAGACCACGACTTTCCTCCTCCGGCACCGTTCTTCCCGAGCCGCGTCGCCTTCGCAAACGATCTCGCGAATAACTTGCGGACGGCACCTGAGCGTGTGACGTTTTTGACCGGCCCGGCTGGGTGCGGGAAGACGAGCATCGTGAGTACGCTCGCGAATCGCACGGACCCTGTGGTCGACCTCCGCTTCTATGCGTTCCGGCCGATCAGCCCAACGACCGCAACGCTTCCGCAGGACTATTCGCAGACCGCAACAGCAGCCGCGTTGTGGGGCGACCTCCTCATGCAACTTCGGACGCGCCACTTCGTCGGGCGCCTTAGCGAAGCCGGCGTGCCAGCGCGCAATGACTTGCTGGCGGACGACCCAGCGAGGCTGCGTGACCACGTGCTGCGCCTTGCGGCGAAGCTCGCAACAGAGCGGGGAACAGCAACCGTAATCGCGGTTGACGGGCTCGACCATGCGGCCCGAGCGCGAACGCTGGCGCCCGAGCAACTCCGGGAAAAACCGTCACTTCTCGACTGGCTCGTACCGGCGTCGGACATCCCCGATGGAGTGCGCTTCTTAATCGCGGGGCAACCGCAATATGACCGCTATCCGCCTTGGCTTCGGAACCGCGCCGGCGTGCGCATCGTCGAAGTGCCACCGATCGCGACGGCCGACATCGAGGTGCTGCTGAAGCGCGATCTCGGCACGTTCCCCGCGGATCAGGTTCCGCGCGCCGCGGCGACAATCAGCGAGCTGTCGCGCGGCAACACGCTCGCGGCCGTGTACGCCGTGGCCGAGGCGCAGGTCCTACCTGACGCACTGGCGCTTCGCACGCGCCTTGAAACGAGACAGCTCCACGCTGGCATCGAGGAATACTACGACCGCATCTGGAACGGTGCGCTCGCGCCACTCCAGGCGAGCGTGCCCGCGGCAGGGTCGCTCCTCGCCGCCGCGCTTGCGCTCTCCTCCGCGCGGCTCACCGGCACGCTCCTGCGGGGATTCTATCCCGATACGGCGTTCGGTGTAGCTGACTGGGAGCAGTCGCTACGGGCGCTCGCGCCGGTCATCGAAGAGCAGGATGGCACCTTCGCTGTACGGCACAACGACGTACGAGTGTTCCTCACTGGACGACTGCAAGCGATACCGGGTACACACACCACGGCGGCTTCGAGCATCGCTGACTTCTATCTCCGGGCGCCCGCATCGCCGGCGAAGTACGCGGACCTCATGCGCGCGCTCAGCTTCGCGAACCGGCACGCGGAGTTGCCGGCGGTATTCACCGCCACGTACGTTGTTGAGGCGTGGACGGTCGAACGCCCGATGGCGGAACTCGTCGGCGATGCGCAACGGGCGGTTGCAGCGGTTCGACCGGAAACCGGTTGGGAGACCTTGCACGACCTCGCGCTCGGCCTTCGGACCCTCCAGCAGCTCCGCTCCGCGCTCCGATGGCTCGGTGATCCTGGCCCAACCGCGCCGATTCCGGCGTGTCTCCCCTCGGAGGCCAGGCCCACGCCCCGTACGGCGTGGACAGTGGCTGCGGTCCAGGGCGTCCTCGGCGATGCAACACGCCTCGCTGATGCCGGCGAGATTCCGCGAGCCCGCGACTTGCTGCGGAGATGGTTCGCGGACCTCTCGCCCGTGGAGATCGTTGAGGAGCTTCGACAGCATCCGGGCGATCTCAACTTGGTGGAGGAGCGCGACCTCGATGAGACGCTGCACGGCCTCGTGCGTAGCTGGGGCATGCTTTCGCAGCGCGTCGGCGTCCCCCGAAGTTCCCTTCGAGCGTCGCTTGATGGCGATGCCGGGACGACGATGGCTCACTTCTACGGCGGATGGCTCAACGCCGGCGTCACCGCCCCACGTCCGTGGGAGCAGACCCTCCGCCTTCCGCGCATTCGCTTCATCGGCGATCTCGAAGCAGCCGTGCGTGAGCTGGCAAGAGCGGAGCGGGGAGGACGTGGCGATCACGCTCCGCCGCGCGACCGACACGCGTAGCAAGTTTTCGTCGAGGTTTCAGATTGCCGTCGCACCGTGGGCGCTTCGAACCGGTGACGCCGACATAATCGAGGCATGGGCGCAGCCTGTCGCCGAAAGCGGCTTTGCCGGCGCGGGCGATATCGAGTACAGCTTTGGTGAAAACGATATTCAGCTCTACGAAGCGATCGCTTTCACGCTTGGTTGGCTACACCCAACACGACCCGCGAGTGCGATCAGCGCCGAAGGCGCGGACGCCTACTTCGCGTGCCGAACCTACGAAACGGGGCAAGCAACGATGCGTCGCCACCTTTATGCGACGGCGACAGTGGCCCGCCTGGAGCGAGCGGCAGCGGCGAATCCGCTGGATCTCGGTGCTGCCGTGCGCCCGGATGAACTCGCCGCCATCGTGCAGGGATTCTTTGCAGGGGATACGGACCGGGGACCCGAAGTGACCCCGTTCGCAATGCGTGGAGATACACGTCTCCTCGCGCGGGTGCTCGCGATCGTCGGCGCGCAGCGCGACGATCGCTACACCGATGCCGTCGTTTCCAACGGTCCTCGCCGTCGCCGCGCAGCGCCCATACGATGGCTTCCTCGAGGTGCTCTGGCAGGCGGCCGCGAACCGCGGTCTGCATGATCTCCTTCGGCAATGGGTCGCAAGGTGGGTAGGTCCGAATGGCGAGGCGTGGAGGTTCGATCTCGGTGAGCGTGCTGAAGCTGTGCGGAGGTTCGCGCCGCTTGCTCGACAAGCAGGCTTTGGCGACTTGGCGACAGCAGCGGAGGAGCGCCTCCGCCGCCTGCAAGTCGGTTACATCGGCCGCAAGGAGTACGCGCTCGCGATACCGCTCGAATGGTTTCAGACGGCCGTGCGCTATGATCCGTCCGTGTGGGAGGTAGAAGGAGCGCGGCTCATGTCGATCTCGCGCGTCGCGTCGGAGGGTGGCGACAACCGCGAAGCCGTTTACGTCGAAGGTGCGATCGCCACCGCCGCGGCGCGTAGCGGACCAGCGGCGCTGTGGCGATGGCTGATGGGTCTCGCTGCCGCGTTTGACCCACCGCTGGCCCTCGCCCGAACATCGGCTGTCGACGGAATCATCGGCGCTCTGGAAGGGACATCCGCCTCGGATGCCACGCTGCGTGCGCTGTGGTGCATTGGCGTGGGCTGTTTGGTTTGGGAGTACGAGCCCCACCGCCTAACTCTTCAGCATCTCCGCCAAGCCCTTCTCGCCGTCGCAACAACGCGCGGCAGTGCCAAGCTGCCTTCCACCTTGGCGTCGATCGCGCCCCGTGCATTTGAGATCACCGGGAACGACCAGCTCTACCGGTATCCCAGCCGCTGGTTTGGAACGCGCGAGCCGACCGAACCCACACCACCGTACCTGCGCGGCGCCGAGGCGCTCTTAGGAGATTTGCGTGCGCTGTCGCTCGATGACGCCGTCGCGCACCTTGAGGCGGTGGCGGCTGAGATCCTGACCGACCACAGCGGCTCCTCCAGCGACCTATGGCGAGCGGTGGCGGATACGGCTACGCGGCTTACCGATACTCGTCCGGCGAATTTCCACAGTCTTCTAAGCCGGCTGGTGGCGATCACGCGAGAACGCAGGCATCCGTACCCTTGGCACTTCGACGGCATCGAGCGCGCGTTCACGGCGCTGATCCCGCTCATGACTGACGCGGAGCGGTGGGCGCTGTGCATCGCCATGCTCGGCGCGCTCTCGATCGATGAATCACGCGAGTTCTGGGTGGAAACGGCCGCTGCGAATCTAGCGTCGCTCTGTGGAATCCGTGCTCTTGCGGGCACCCCCGAGGATCGTCGCGCAGGACTCGCGCGCGAGCTCGGCGCACAGGAGACTTGGATACTTGGCCCGGATCGTCAAGGCCGCAGCTGGCCGCTGGTCACACCCGCGCCAGCCGACGATACAACGCCATCCACTTGGGAAGCCTTCGGCGTGCGCGGCCTTGCGCAACTCATCGGCGGCGCGAGCGGGGCCCATCGTGTTCAAGCCGCGTTGCGCGGTATGTACGCACTCTGCAGGGAGGACCCATCTCAGCTCGGCGAGTTCACGGCGGAATCGGAGCGGATGCCGGCGGAGCGGCGTGAACTCCTCCTAATGCTCGCAGAACGCCTCATCGTGGATATCCCTGGTGACGCTGCGACGGCGCTTCACCCGCTCCTCGAACGCACGGCGAGCGATGGTGGCGGCCGGCAGCAGCTCCAAGCAGCGATCGCCCTCTACGCAAGTTCGCGCGTTCGCAACGATGTCCCCCTGATTGATCTAGCCGCAAGACCGGCAAACCACACCCACCCACCACTCGCCGCTGGCTTGATCGAAGCAGGTCGGGAGATGTACGGCGCCATCCCGCTCACTCGCGGCACGTCGGCGGTTCGGCAGACCGTGCAGCAACTCGCAGTCGTACTCGACGTCGATAGCACCGGACTTGAACGCGCGGTAGCGGGGCTGGTCGAGCAACTCCCCTCGCCTTCGCGTGACGGGCGCAAGCCAGTCGCCGCGCTCGAAGGCGAGATGCTCCTCCGGCCGAGTGGAGCGCTTGAGTCGATGGCGCAATGGGCCGTAGAGGAGGCCGTCGCCGGGTGCTTCGGCGTAGTGGACGCTCCAACGCTTGCGCAGGCGCTTCTCAACATGGATGACCCCTGGGTGCTGACTAGACCAGCAGCAGCACTCAGCGGTTCCGAGTCTTGGGCTGTCGATGACGAGCTTGCAAAGCTCCTCGCATCTGGTCAGAGCACCGCGGTTGAAGCGCTTACGGAGCAAGTATTGACCGGGATTCGCGATGATGAGCAAGTTTGCGGCGCCGTCCTCCACACCTTCACGCCTGACACAGACGTGGTTTTCCATCTGGAAACGCGCTGGACGCGCGAAGTCGCTGACCTTGCTGGTCTGCGTCCGCCGACGACGTTCAATGGTCGGAGGTTCGCCTATTACAACGCAGAGGCATTTGAGCCAGGTCAAGGCAGCGTGGCTGGGTGGCTGACGTTCCGCACTGGCGGGCAGGGATTGTTCTTCCACGGCGGGGTGCCACTTACTCCGGCGGCGGACGTCTGGCAGTCCTTTGGATGGCAACCGCGAACGAACGATCCGTTCACGTGGGAAGGACGAGATGGTCATGCAGTTGCGCATTTTGAAATCTGGCATGGACCGGTACGCGGAGCCACGCAAGATCGCCTTTATCGGCAGCCAATTCTTCGTCGCTGGATCGTCTCTCAGCAGGCATGGGATAGAGCGGAGCGCAAGCTGAGAGCGACGTTCCGGACGATGACGGATCTCACGACCCGCCCTGTTCGTTGATCAGCGGTTCCGTCGTCGCTTAAGCCGCGACATCGCCCAATTGGAGCCATCGAGTTATGCGGATCACGGCCGGCGACAGGAGGAGCAGACGGATGGACACCGATCGCAAGCAGGTGTCGGTTCTCCTGGTTTGGCCTCTCGTCGCTTGATTTTCTTCTAGCAGCGGGGGCTGTGGGAGCTGTGGGATTTTCCAAGGCCCTGTGGGAAGGCGCGGCTTCATCGCGGCTTTCCATAGGACGTCAGCTTCCATAGCCCGGTTCTTTTCTGTCGCGCGCTTCGCTCTGGAACGACTACGGGCGTGTGGAGCTGTGCGCGCGCACTTCGAATTCACGCGGCAGGAGAGCAGCTTCGCGATCACAGATCGAATCACATGTAGTTTCTACTTCCTGAAGACCTTGCTCCGCGATTTCTGCTCGCTGGCGAGCACGAATTGGCCCGCGACAAGATGCATCCCGAGCCTGCGGGCGTATCATCCTCTGTCATGGCCGCCAAACGTACGGGAAAGCCAGCCGCAGCGAAAGTTGCGCCCAAAGAACGCAAAATGAAGGCGAAAGACGCGTGGGAGGAGAAGTCCAAACCGCGCGCCCGCCGTACACGATCTGACACGCCAACGCGCGCGAGCGAGAAGGTGACGGCGGCAAAGACGGCCTCGAAGAAGCGGAAGATGATTGACGCGCTCGGGAGGGTTGGCAACGTCCGTGGGGCGTGCCTGGTCGCGGGCATCTCGCGGCAAACGCATTACGAGTGGTTCAAAGCCGACGCGGAGTACGCCGTGAACAGCGAGGAAGCGATCGAGGATTTCGCGGACAAGCTCGAGGCCGAGGCGTACCGACGGGCCGTTGTCGGCGACGACCGACCGATTTTTTACAAGGGCGAGCAGGTCGGCAGCATCCGCGAGCGCAGTGACACGCTCTTGCTGGCGGCGTTGAAAGCGGTGCGACCGGAGAAGTGGCGGGATCGGTTCGACATCAACCTGAGTAGACTGAGCGATGACGAACTCCTCCAGATCGCGAGAGAGAAGGGCATTGAGATCCGAGCGCCCGGTGATCAGCGAGCTATTGGCTCGGCCGCATCTCCTACCGAAGGAACTGGAACCGGCTCCGAGCCCAAACCCAACTAGGGGTCACGATTTGGCGCTGTTGGTCTCCGCTAAGTCTCGGAAAAGAAAGAACGGTCGGCGTTGAGGAACTCTCGCCAGACCTGGATGACCTCGCGAATGCGCGTGCCGTCCAGGTGCGGCCACAGCCGCTTCGTCCATTCGATGGGGAATGGGCACTGCCGCGCGCGCTGGCAAGAATGCAGACCACCGGCTCGTAGTAGTCCTGGAAACGCGCAGGGTCCTGACTGCGCATCGTGCGCCAGTGGCGCTGGTAGTAGGCCTGCAGTCCCTTCGGCATGTCGTCGAGACTGTCGATCGTCGCCAGCGTCAATGAACCGTCCCGGATGTCACGGAGCACGTGGACCAGGTACATGAAATTACCCTGACTCTCCGGTGAGGGTGTCGGCGAATGTGGCCTCATCCACATGCGCCATGAAGCAAGGCGGTCGCTCATGCGGGCACGATGTGCATCGATGAAGCGCTCGATGTAGACACGGACATCGGCGAAGCCCTGCGCCACAGCAGCCCGTTGCAGACGGTGCGGAGCTGCGCCACTAAAGCCGCTTCGCCGCCACCAGCCGCCGATAGTGCTCGCCGAGAGCCGTTAGCTTGCACGACTTGCTCTCCATCGCCGCGTGATACATGTGCGGTGCGCCGACTGGGACGACAAGGTTTACGCGATTGTACTTTTGGAGTATCGCAAACACAGCGGTATTTGTATCGTCAGGATTATGGCTTTCTGGTTCAAATGATGGATTTAGGGGAAATTCAAAACCGGCTGATGGGAAGAATTCAGCAATGCGCTGAAGATCGCCCAAGGCGACCGGCGGCTGCACCTTGCGAAGAGAGACGAAGCTCTTCACATTCGTCTTGAACACCGGTCGCTGTTCCCAAGGCCCCAGCGACTGGTCAATATGAGCATAGACACTGCCGGGCGTGATGTCACCTACGAGGTTGCTCGCGGCTCCGCTCAGGGCATCGACCAAGAGTGTCGTGAAAACACCGCTACCGTTCGTTTCGGTTGCGTATTGATCTGCTGTCGAGGCGGTCAGAATTGTGATGCCCTCGGAAAGTTCCGCAGTCTGCGGCGCGATCGAATGCGAGCCAGCAATACCAGAGTGACAGCTATCCAGGAGGATCACTTTGTTTCTGGCGCGCGACGTATTCGCTAGCGTCAATAACTCGCTCAGAGATAATCCGTCGTCACCGGTGTGACAATCACTCGCGCATAGGTAGCCACCAGTTGTCTCGACGTGCCCATGCCCCGCGAAGTAGAACAAGGCGATCTCTGCGTCGTCGGCGAACAGCTCACGTGCCGATTCCTTCAATGCCGACCGTTCGATCGCATCCGTTGATGCGCTCGCGGTGAGCGCCTTAACGCCGAAGTTGACGCTTCCATCGCTGTGACGCTCGAGAATGGCCTTTACACTGAGCGCATCGTTCACGCAACCGAACAGGCCAGATATGTGTGAATAATGATTGATGCCGACCACTAGCGCTTTTCGCATAGGCGTCCCCGTGAACCTCCTGACTAAAGTGCGTTGATGAAACTCCTGATTGCATCCCACGTCCACGCCCCTGCGCTTACGCCGGGGAGATTAGTGCGATTAACCGTGTAGGCCGAGATAGCTAATACCTTCTTGCGTTCTTCTCTTGCACAGCCTGAGCTCCCACTGCTGGCCGCTCGAATTTAAGGAGCTCCTGCTAACCAAAGCGATAACACCGTCCGAGCGACGGATATGGGTTCGCACCTTCTCCTTCCAATCGCCCTCATACGCTTCTTTGACCGAAAGGTCGATGTACTCCAAAGGACTGTTAGTGAGGAGAGACTGACCCTTCAGGAAGTCGCGCTGGCGTTCATCTTCCATGGCAAACGCGACGAAGATCGTCTTCTTAAAGGCCATGATTACCTCCTTTGGCCTACAACTTTCCGCGGCTTACAAGCCGCCAGTAATACCTGCCGAGCTTAGTTAAGCGGATCGACTTCGAATTCATCGCTGCCCAATACAAGTCGTCACCATCGACGCTTTCGAGAAGCCGCATATCGCGGAGTTTCTTAAACGCTCTCCCGTCTTCGCGCTTCTTCGCGCGCTCGGGATTGTCTTCTTCCGGCGAGGCCTCTGCTTCATACTCAGGATCAAGACCGATCTCTGCATCCGCCGAGGAAAAGTTCTTAGTTAGCGATTGCAGTATTTCGTAATCCAGTGCCGATTTACAAAGGCGGAGCGTGGGCACGCGACCTGTGTAGCTCTTATAAATGGGCCGCTGATCCCACGCATCGAAAAGGCGTTCGGCATAGAGGAACAACGACGCGGCACTCACATTGCCCACGTGATCGGCGGCACCGCCAGCCAATCCCTCCGCGATTGCGTCGCTCAACATCCCAGAACCACCGACTTCATATGCCGGTTCATTCGGCCGACTCGCAGCCATGACCGTGAGCCCTTCGCGAAGCAGGGCTAGCGGTTGCGAAAGCGCGTGAAGGATCGGCGGATTCCCGAGGTCACCGGAATGACAGCAGTCCAAGATGACGACGATGTCGCGCGCACGGCTTCTATTAGCGAGTAGCAGGACATCGTCCATCGGAACGCCGATGTCGTCGTTTGTCGCTTCTTGAGTAACAAGGCTGCCGCCCCACGGCGTCAACGCGCCATGGCCGGAGAAGAAAAACAGCACGTCGCCGTCGAAATCTTCGAATAACTCCCTCAAGAGCTGTCGCAATCGTCCACGCGTAATTTGCGGTTGACCGGCGCCGGTCGTGACGCGCTTGACGGTGTAGTTGACACTGCCATCGTCATTCCGAGCCAAGAGCGCTTCCATGCGAAGCGCATCATTCACGGCGCATCGGAGATGCGAGCAGTTGTCATATTCGTTGATCCCTACAATAAGCGCACGACGCTGCATCTTCAGAGCTTGTTGATGAAGCTGGCAATGCCATTCCACGACCATTCGATAGTGCGAACGCCGACTAACTCAGGAGGTGGCACGGGCTTATCGTCTTTGTTGACGTATACGCCTAGGAGAGGGACTCGCTCGTCGCGAGCGCACCATATCTCCCAGCGAGCGCCTGTAGCACGCGCGGTGTTACGGCTGATCAGCGCGATTACTGCATCGCAGCCCTTTATGCGACTCCTGCAGCGGGTCTTCCAGCTCTCGTCGAATGCTTCCTTTACCGACATATCGACGAAGTCGAAAGGACATCGATTGTTGCGCGCCTGGCCGACCAAAAAATCGCGCGCATAGGCATCCTCGATTGCGAAACTTATGAAAACACGGTTCTTAGCTGCCATCGCTCTTCCATCACGGCTCATCCAGGGTCCTGAAAGAACGATCGTAGCACGCGCGCGCCTTCGGTGCCGACGACATGAGCCACATCAATCGGATGGCAGGCCCCTGAATGCAGCCGAGGTGTGCCCGGACTGCCAGCCCGACAACGGCGAGCGATAGGCGTATCGGTCGCGCCTCGGCAGGTTGCGCCAGCGCCGATTGGTGTAGGATTTAGCTTCACGCTTCAGCATATCGACCTCTCGGGAGATGCGTATGAACCGCATTTGGGAATCGCTCCTTCGGGCGTTGTATGGCGATGATGTGTTTGTCTCATATGCTCGGGCCGATGGTGTGATATATGCGGCCAGTCTCGCTACCGAGTTGACGGAGCGGCAGTTCGCCACGCGCGTCGACCAATGGGGCACGAGTCCCGGCGAAGATGTGCCTCAGGAGATTGTCGAAGCACTTAGCCGAAGCTCGATGCTAGTAGTGATCTCGACACGAGGCGCCGCGAAGTCGAAGGCGATCGAGAAGGAGCTTCGCGCGTTCGTGGCGAGCGGACGCAACATCGTTCCGATCGATGTGGACGGCGAGATCGACAAGGCAGATTGGTGGCCGATTATTCGTGGCCTGCCAATTACTAGGGATGTTCTCAGGGATGAGGGAGGCGAAGACAAGAAAGACACGGGCGTCGTCTCAGCCTCCGTACTCAATCGGATTGAAAAGACGTTCAACTACACAAAAAAGGACCGGCGGCTGCGGCTTTTAAGCGCGGTCATGTCCGCCATCCTTGTGACGCTCGTCGCGGCATCGATCTACGCGGGATGGACGGCGTCTGGCAACAGGAAAGCTGCGGACGCGGCAAAGAGACGGCAACAAGAGGCTGAGAGCGCACGCAAAAACGCGCAACACGATGCCAGCGTTGCTCGCGAGGCAGCAAAGGCAGCACAACACGACGCGGGAGTGGCTCAGCACTTGAAGGATATCGCGGTTCAAGAGAAGGCAACCGCGGAAGGCTTGCGTGCGCAAGCCGAAACGCTTCGCGATCGCGCGATCATTGAACGCGGTCAGGCCGAGCAAGCCGAAGAGCGTTCAGAATTGATGCGGCACGCGCGCACTGCGTTCACGGCAGGTGACCCGACGACCGCGCTGGCCGCGACAGGCTCTGCGCTCCGTTCCGCCGACACACCGGAAGCACGGCTGCTCTTAGGAGAGATTCACAACGACGGAGTACCGATTGAGTTCCGTGGTTTAGAGCAGGTACAGCGTGTTGCGGTTAGTCCGGTCGATGCGAATCTAGTAGTGGCGATCGGAATGGTAATGACGCCGTCCGGCCGCACGAGCCGCTTGGTGCTTTGGAACGCCAGCGACGGAACTTCCCGGCATATCGACGGCCTCGAGTATCAAGCAATGGTCTTCTCACCTGACGGATTAGGGCTCTTTGTCGCGGCATTGGTGCGACTCGAGGCCGGCGAAGGCTCAGGGCTCCGGCAGAAGATCACCCGCGAAATCGCACTGATCGATTTAGATCTGAGTTTGCGAGAACGTGCTCGCTACGTGCTCCCACATGTTCAATCCAAGGAAGACGGAAAAGAGGAGCGAACTCAGGATTGGGAGGTCAGGCGGATCGTCGACCTCGCAGTTGATCAAGCGACAAATCGTCTACTGATTGCTGGTTTCGTGTCCGCCTCATATATGGCGGCAGTCTCGAATGCGATGCCTCATCATTACCGCGCGTGGGCCGACCTGAACGGTCTTCGAATACGAGCAGTCGTCGACACTGAGCACGAGCTCTCATCGTTCTTCTCTTATCGGGGACACGCGGTCTCGCTTAACGATCATGAACACATAGTTGTCGATGGCGTCGCGCAAATCTATGCGGTCAGCATGAAATCGGGCGAACGTACGCAAATCGGCGTTCATACGAGTAGCGTAAATGATGTGGCGGCTAGCCCGTCGGGGCGGATCGTTGTTGCAGTAGGCGATGATGCGCGATTGACGATCTTCACGCGTGACGGTAGCGGCTGGTCGCGGAAGGTTCGTGAACTCGGCGGCGAGGGCGGCGCCGATCAGATCCGATTCATCGATGATTCCCACGTCGTGCTCGCCCGTCAGGATCTGACCATCACGGTCGTCACGATTAAACCATCAGAGCATGAAAAAGACATCCTGCTCGACTTCGACGTTGCTTGGAAAGCTCAGCAGCAGAAGGTATTCGGTGGCCATTCCGGCCGGATCAACGACCTCACGGTCAGCCCTGACGGTCGTTGGATTGCCTCAGCGAGCGACGACAAGACTGTTCGACTCTGGTCATCTCGTGCGGATCGCCGCCGTGTGCTCCGGGGCAGTTTGCGCGGCGTGTCAGCAGTCTCATTTACGCATGATTCTAAGCGGGTCGTGGTTGCATCACTCGATGGCTACTTGAGAATGTACGATGTTCTGCCCCAGAGAGAGCTATTGCTTCCCGTTCACCCAGATCTCACTTGGCCGGAACCGCGAATCTCGGACGACGAGTGGACACAGGGCGGAGGGTTGACACTCGCCATTCTTCGCGAAGATTGGGGCTTCATCCGAACCATCAGTGTTGGCTCCGACGGCTTTATCACCGGCACAAGTTACGACAATACAGTGACGACGTGGAATTCTGCCGGACGCTTGACTGGGTCGGCGCGGTTCGACAGAAACACCGTGCGTGATGCCCCCGCGATCTGGGCCCAGGTCGCTTACGACCATCGTGTAACCGTTCGACGGGACAAATATGACGAGAAGCTTGCTGCCCCAGGAATCTTTACGCCTGACCTGACGCGATTCATCCATTTCTCCTATTACGACAAAAGCGTGTATGTGCTCGATGCGCATAATCGCGTAACGCCGGTGCGCTTCCAGAATGTATATGGCAACTTCGTCCGCGACGATGTCTTTAGCCCAGCGTCACACCGGTACGTGAAGTTTTCGCACGACGGCCGTTATGTTGCGTTTCCGCTTCTCATGGAGCGCTCTTACACCCTTGCGATCATCGATCTGCGCGTGATGTCGGTTCGGATTTTTCGCGCTGCGATCATGCCGGATACGTTCGCGTTCTCAAGTCGAGGAGAAATCGCCATCGGAGGTCGAAGTGGCGAGGTTTACCTTTACACTCTAGAGACGGATCAAACGCGCGTCCTCGCTCGGCACGCCGGACCTGTTCGTTCCGTTGCGTGGGATCCATCCGGGCTGTGGATTGCGTCGGCGGGCGATGACCGTTCGGCGCGTCTTTGGTCTGCGGTCACCGGTCACTATTCCGAATTCCCTTGCCTAAATCCAGTGGAGCAAGTGGAGTTTAGCCGCGACGGCCGCGTGCTCTTCGCCGCGTCGGGTCTTGCGGTGCACGGCTGGTTTGTGCCCTCCGGCAATCTCGATGGAGTCCTTCCCGCGCGCAAAGCGGCGACAACACAGAAATCAAACTTCGAAAGCTATCCCCCGCAGCGAGACAACTTTGCATTTCTCGTTCATCGCCGCGGAGACGATTTCAAGAGAATAGTATCTGCTTCACTCCCCGCCAACGCGGACCACTCCACCCGAAGACCGGGCGAATTGGTGGCAGTCCTGACGTCGCAGACGGCCACGGAAGGAGAGAAAGTTCGCGCCGCCTATGAACTTGCACGGTACGGTGATTCCGCTCTGCCGTATGCGACGAAGATAGCCGCTGTCGTCGCCAAACCGAACGAAGAAGACGATGTTCGTACCGCCGCCGAGGAAGTTCTCGTGAAGGTATCCCCCGACGTGCAAAGCGTGCTCGCGTCGGAGTTGGCGAAGACAACCGATGGAAACCAGCGGCAAGAGTTGCTGCGTGCGATCGTACGTGCTTTCCCCAACTCACCTGTAATTCAAGCGAATGCCGACGAGTTGTTGAGTGATTCGGATGGTGACACTCGACTCGCAGCGGCGAAGGTCGTCGCCTCTCCAGAGAATCTCATTGCAATCGGAATACTCGAAAAGGCGTTAGCTGAGGATGCTGACGAGAGTGCAGCCGAGGTCTTGCAACGTCTCGGCGTAGCCGGGCTTCCTGCGCTCGTTCATGCGGTAGATCAGTATCCTGCCTCACAGATCGCCGCGAAGGCGCTCGCCAGCGCAGGTACATCCTCGGTGTCTTCGCTTCTGGATCTGTTGAAACAGCGAACCGGCGACGAGCAGAAACAGGTGCTTCGCGCGCTCGGTGCGATGGGCCCGAATGCCTCTAGCGCGGTGCCGGATCTAATCTCGATGCTCAAGTCGCAGTCTTCTGAGGCGTCGGAAGTCATCGAGACGCTCGAAGCCATCGGCCCGAGTGCCGCGGAGGCGTTGCCATATGCGATCGACTTCGTCCTGAACGGTCCGGAAAAAGGTAACCGTATCTCAGTGTATATGGGACTTTACCGCTTTGGCCCAGCAGCGGACGGCCCTTTGCGGGACGCTCTAGTGGGTGGACATCCGAAATCCGGTGATCTCATCTACGCCGTCGGAGAGCTCGGCCCCGCAGCCCACGACGCCGTACCAGCGCTCATAACAAGGCTTCGGCAGGCCGATCATTTTAAGAACCGGGAAATCGTCGAAGCGTTAGGCAAGATCGGCCCGGGCGCAGAGGCGGCGATTCCGGAGCTTCTCGCGCAATTGTCAAGCCCTGGGGATCTGACTCAGTACGAAGTGTTTGAAGCGCTGCAGAAAATCCAAGGCACGGCAAGCGCCGTTGTTCCCGGCATCGTAGCTTTCTTCGAACATGAGGCGCTGAAGAGTCCTCCCGAGCGATATCTGGTCACACCGGAAGTCCTCGAGAGTTTTGCGGAGAACGATGTGCCGCAGGAGATCCGACTCCGCCTAGAGCGCATGCATGACAGCATCCAGCGCGAGGGGCCGCTGTTTGCGTCCATCATTCAGAGATTATTGTCGGCCGAAGAGTGGGCGACCTATGGAGAACGAATTATGAAAGCATCGCGGGTGGTGTCTAACCGTCGGTGCGAAGAACTTCAAATCTTCGGCCGGGCTACCGAACTCGTTGCGTCTTACGGTAATGACGCTCGGGCCGCAATACCTTCACTCAGACGACTTCGCGAACAGCGCGTGAACTGCCTTGATATTGTCAAGGAAATCGACGATGCGATAGCGAAGATCGGACCTGAATGAGCACTGTAGATGTAAACCAAACCATGGACGCGAGGGGACGCATGCGTGGACGGACTATTCGCATCTTCCTCAGCTCCACATTCAATGATTTTCGATCGGAGAGGGATGCTCTCGCGAAGGTATTTTCCGATCTGGACCGTTTCTGCCGGGACGCCGGGGCTTCCTTCCTCGCGGTCGATCTCCGGTGGGGAGTGAGCCCGGAGGCCTGGCGCGACCGCCAGACCGCCGAGATCTGTCTCGATGAGGTGCGGCATTGCCTGCGCGTGTCCCCACGTCCCAACTTCCTCGCCTTACTCGGGGACCGGTACGGCTCGTGTCCGATACCCGCCCGGGTCCCAGCGGGCGTGATCGAGGCGATCCGTTCATGCCTGCTGCAGGGCGAGCAGACCCTCGTCGACCGTTGGTACACGAAGGACGACAACGCTGTTCCGTCGGAGTACCGGCTGGAGCCGATCGAAGATCAGGAGGCATGGACGCGGACGGAGGGCGAGCTCCGAACGGTCCTGCTGCGCGGGATCACGGCCCTCGGCTGGAGCCTAGATGACCCGCGGCGGGCGCAATTCGAGATGTCTATCACCCACCAGGAAACCCGCCTCGGCATCCTGGAGGCGCCCGGCTCCAGGAACGGGGTTGTGGACCACGCGTTCTGCTACCGCCGCACGATCCAAGGGCTGCCGGAAACGGCTCCGGAAGGGCATCCCGCCCGGATGTACGCCAGCTACTTTCCGAGCGGAGAGTGCGACACCGCGGCCAGGGAACGGCTTGAGCGGATGACGCGGGAGGTCGCCGCCCGACTGCCCGCCGGACACATGACCGCCTACGCGGGGCAATGGACCGGACAGTCCTTGGAGGCCGACTTGGAGGCGCTCTGCCGCCGGGTGAAGGAAGACTTGGAGCGTATCATCAGCGACGAGCTCGGCCACCGGGCTGCTCTGCCGGCGCGAGAGCGTGAGGAGGCTGAGCATGCCGCGTTCGGCCGGGCGGCCCGGGAACATTTCATGGGCCAGGTCGAGCCTCTCGCGGCGATCCGATCGTATTTGGAGGGTGAGGAGGAGCGGCCGTTGGCAGTGATCGGAGCGGCCGGCACAGGCAAGACGGCTCTCCTTTCTCAGGCCGCCTGGCTGTTGCCTCCTGAGACGGTGGTGATTTCCCGCCACCTCGGTACGACGCCTGGGTCGTCCCTGCTCCGGCCGCTGCTTATCGATCTCTGCTCGTCTCTGGAGAATTCGGTTCCGGACGTGGCTCTGTCGTCACTTCCGGATACGGTGGATGGCCTGGTGGCAGAGCTTTGGAGCCGGCTGGAGACCGTGGCGGCCGAACGCCCCGTGGCACTGTTCCTCGATGCCGTGGACCAACTCGCCGCCACCGACGGCGCCCACACACTGCACTGGGTGCCGAAGGACCTGCCAACGGGCGCTAAAGTCATCCTGACCGCCCTCGAAGCGGACGGCCCGGCTGGCGATTCGGCCCGCGCAGCTAAGATCGTGGCGGGTGAGGAGAGATATATCAAGCTCACAGGACTGGCCGATGCCGACCCCGGCGAACTGCTCACCGCGTGGCTCGCCGCGGCCGTCCCCCCTCGAAGACTGCGGCCGGATCAGACATCTGCCGTGACCCAGCGGTTCCGAGCCCACCCCCGGCCCTTGTTCCTCAAGCTGCTCGCTGCGCAGGCGCGCACCTGGCTGTCCAGTGACCCCGTCCCACCGCTCCCTCGAGACGGAGCGGAGGCAATCCATGCTCTCTTCGACGCGCTAGAGCAACCGGCCCGGCACGGACCCGTCCTGGTCGGGGCGGCCGTCGGCTACCTCGCTGCGGCACGCCGTGGACTGAGCGACGCCGAGATGCTCGACCTGCTTTCGGCGGACCCGGAGGTCATGGCCGATTTCGTGCGCCGCTCGCCGAACGAGCAGGCGAAGCCCGCGGCGGAACGGCTGACCCGCCTGCCGCCCATCCTCTGGTTCCGGTTCTCCCGTGACCTGGAGGCATATCTCACGGAACGCTCGGTCACCGGCGGCACCGTCCTCGACTTCTACCATGGACAGTTACGGCAGGTGGCTGAAGCCCGCTACCTCGCGCCCCGAGTCCGGCCCCAGGTCCACGCCGCTCTCGCTGCCTATTTCGCCGCGCATCACGACTTCTTCGCACCCGGTCAGCCCAACGCCCGCAAGGTTGACGAGCTCCCCCACCACCTGTTGCAGGCCGGCCGGTTCAGTGAGCTCGCCGCCACTCTGACCGGTGATTCGGCCCTGGCGTTTCTGGAGGCGAAGGCGGAGGCCGGCCTCGTCTTCGACCTGATCGAGGATCTGACAGGCGCGGCCGAGGCCCTAGCTGGTTCTCCCCGCGGGGATCGTCTCGCGTTGCTGGCCGAGGCGATCCGGCGGCATGGGAGCTTCCTCTCAATCCACCCGGAGGTCTTGTTTCAGAGTCTATGGAACGAGGGCTGCTGGAACGACGTCCTGCGTCCTCTGCTGGAAGCCTGGAGGGGGCGGAAGGAGGCGGGCAGCCCGGGCTTTTCCTGGCTGCGGGCGCTCAGGCCGCCGCCGGTAGGTTTGGGAGTGCCAGGCTGGGTCCATCTCGTCGGTCACGTCTGGGAGACGCGCGAGGTCGCGTTCGAGCCGGGTGGCGATCGGGCCGTGTCGTACTCCGACGATGATACGGTCCGGGTCTGGGACCTGCGCACTGGACGGGAGCTTCACCGGTTCGAGCACGCCTCGGTATCCGCCGTCGCGTTCACTACCAGCGGTCCAAGAGTCCTCACGACCGTGGAGGACAAGATCGTCGAGGTCTGGGATCCACTCTCCCGAGCCCGGCTGTTCATGACCCCGGGCTTGGCCGCGGAGGTCCGGAACACAGCGCTCTCGATGGATGGCCGGCGGCTCGCCGTCGCCGCTTGGGATGGAAGCGGTTTCCTGTACGACAGGCCCGACTGGTCTGCGCCGCGGTTCGTGGAGGCCGAGCAACACAACGAAATCCTAGAAGTTCAGTTCATTCGTGATGGCGGGACCATCATGCCGGTAGTGCAGAACGTCTCTTTACGTGTGTGGGATGTATCACGAGGGGAGCTGACCTGGGAGTCTCCACCCCTCGGGTCGGACGCCGTCCAGGCCCTCGCATTCTCGCCCGAGGGAGAGCGTCTGGCCTTCGGATTGGGCGATGGAACCGTCCGCATCTGGGAGTTCGGGATGGCTCATGAGATCGTCCGGCTCGAGGGGTTTCCAGGGTTCGAGCTCGAGTGGCCGGAGCTGATCTTCTCCCCGGACGGAGAGGTATTGCTCGCCAATGTGAAGTCCGGGTTGATCTTTTGGAGCCTCGAGGCTCCGGATGATCCGCAGCACTACGGCGGCGCTCTGCCGGACCACCAGGAGCGCCTTGTCGCCTTCCGGCCGGACGGCCACATTGTACTGGCGTTTCGCGCCGGTGAAACCATCTGTGCTGTCGACCTGATTGCTGATCAACTCCTAGGCGAGTTCGCGGCTCCGGACTGCCAGAACTTTCTTTTTCTTGCCGAGGATGGTTCACGGGTTGGCACCGTGGGAAACGACGAATCCATTCGCATCTGGTCCTTAGAGGGTACCCCGGCCGTGGCGCAACTCACGGGCATCGCGCGGGCGTTTGCCTTTTCGCCGGATGGTTCCCTCCTGGCGACAGCTCAGGCGAACGATCACTTCGTTCATCTCTGGTCTCCGTGGACGGGCGCGCCGCTTGGCCGGCTCGACGGCCATCTCGGTCCCGTGCGCCGGCTGTGGTTCTGTCGTGAAGGCAGACTGCTCTCCCAGGCCGATCATCACTTCCGGCTATGGGACACATCGGCCCGGCGGTGTCTTGCCTTAGCCTCACGTGAGGGCTCCATCCCAAAATTCAGGCATACGCCGTTCACGCAAAAGGGCGAACAACTCTGGCTCCTCGCGCAGGACAACGACATCCGGCTGTGGATGCCGGAAGACCCACGCCGGCCTGTTGCTGTTCTTCGCGGACACGAGCGGGAGGTCACCAGCGCGGTTTTCGATTCGGCGGGCCGGTGGGCGGCGAGCGGATCGAAGGACGGTACAGTGAGGATCTGGGACGTCCGCTCAGGCTGTGAGCTCGCCTGCGGGCGAGGCCACGAGGGAGCCGTGCTCTCGGTTGCCTTCTCCCCTGCCGGTACCCTCGTAGTCAGCGGCGGCGAGGATCGGACGGTCCGCCTGTGGGACGCACGCACAGGCAAACAACGGGGGTGTTACCGCGGACATGAGAACGTGACAGTGCACGACGAGATGTCGCGGTCCGGCGTGAGGGAGGCTTATCAGGGAATGACCTTCTCTCATCGCCTTAAGGGGGCGGTCCATACGGTGGACTTCTCTCTCGATGGCCGGTATGTGGCCTCCGGTGCGGGCGACGAGACTGTACGAGTGTGGGATGTCAGGACGGGCCGGGAGCTCGCGCGTCTTCCGATCGACGACTCCGCCGAGCGGTCCTTCGAGGATAACGGAGAGATCCGGCTCCTAAAGTTCGTGTCGGAAGACGGCGTCGCCGCGTTCGCCGTCGACGGGCGGTACCGTTATTGGAATTGGAGAACCGGGGAACGAGTCAAAGAGAAAGGTGCCGGACGTTGGCCCTGCCAGGCATTTTCGCCCGATGGGAAGAGCCTTGCCTTGGCCACCTCCGAGGTGCTCTATCTCAGTGAACCGTTGCTGTTCTTCCGGCCGGAACAAGTCCCTCTGCCGTTCACGCCGGGGCGCGCCACGTTTACTTCTGACAGCCGCTTGCTCGTGGCCTCCCAGAGAGCGTCGGCGGTCGTGGTGGATTGCGAGACCCGGCAGATTGTCGCGGACTTCACCAACCGCCAAGGAGAAATCGTCGCGGCGGCGGCGCGCCGCGAAGAATCGGTTCTGATCGCCTCTCTCTCCCGATACGAAACCGTCATTCCAGTCGATCTCACTACCGGGGACCGGGCATCTCCGGACGAGCGGTATGGATTCGTTCGTGAGCTCGCCCTCTCTCCAAACGGCCAGATGCTCGCCACGCTGGCCGACAACCACCTGCGCCTTCTGGATTCCACTTCCGGGCGTGAGTTGTGGAAGCACCCGCTCGAGAAAGCGCGCTCGCGCTCCAGAGACGAGGATCTCATCATCTTCCCAGACGACAACAAGATGGCGTTGAAACAGGGAGGCAGTCCCACGCGGATTTGGGAGCTCGACCCTGTCGCGGATCGCGAGGCTACTCCCGATGAAGAGAGCGCGTTGGCGCTGCTGTCCGCCCTGGTCGCGCCGGGAGCGAGCGTGCCCGTGCCGGCAAACGGCACCTTGTCCTTTGTGAGGCCTGACGGCAACGGCGCCGTCACCCTGCGATCCGAGGTGGCCGGAGAGAGCTTCACTGCGCAGCTGGCAATGATCTTCCGGCAGGGGGACGGCTGGATCGAGCACCGTCCCTCTGGCTGCATTCTCGCCCACCTCCCACCCGGAGCGGAAAGAGTAGCCCTCCACCCTGGAGGCTCGATCATGGCGGTCTCCACCCGCACCGGATTTCACCTGTTGGTGCTTGAATCAGGCGCAGAGGGGTTGTCTACATCGATCACGTGAGTTGAACTCACGCAATCTGGGACCACGATCAAAAACCACGCCCCCAGCGGTTCACATCAACCGGAGGCCGTGTAGTCAGCTTCGTCGTGAGAGCCTATCGATGCGCCTTTCGGCAGTTCGGCGGGCAGCTCGGATGGTGCACGCGCCGCTTCTGACGCCGCGTGACGCGGCGCCAGCGCTGCTTCTCCGCGAGGTCGCCAAAGATGAACTCCTTGACGAACTTCTGCGTCCTGCAGGCCACCGTGTACCGACCGGGAATTCGCCCCGGAAGGTGCGCGGAGATCGCGTTGAAGGCGTGTACACGCAGGCCGGTGATGTAGAGAAGATCGTTCAAGCACCGCCAGATCGATCATCCAACGACCTGACTGACCTGACACGACCTGACACTCCTACGCGCGCGCGAGAGATTCGACCTTGGCAACCGGAGCGGCTGCAACGAACGCTGGCCAGATCCCTTCCTTTCGGGCCCCCTTAGACTACTGCGACGTCGCGATTCGCTCTATCGATGATTGCCGAGACGGTCATCGCGTTCCATAGCTTGCCCGAGCGTGTCGGAATCCGTTCCTCGTTGAGTGACGCAGCAATCTTTCGAAGCGCTTTCCCTTCAGCGCGAAGAGCGCTGATACGCTCGATGACCAACTGTTCCGCAGCGATAGGTTCGAGTTTACCGGCCACAACTCGGTAGCCGAACGGCACGCCGCCAGTCCACTCGCCGCGGCCCTTCTTCGAGGCGTAGACGAACTTCATTCGCTGCGAACCGCGAATGCGTTCCAACTCCGCCAGCATCTTGTCGACTGCTGCACGGATTGGATCGTCCTTTGCCTCGTCGATGATCTCCAGCGAGCCGCCCGCCTTCCTCAGCTCGATCTTTAGATAGCCGGCGAGATCGCTGTCGCGCGCAAGCCTATCCGCATGTTTGACAATTAACGTCGAGGCGCGGCCCTCTCGGATTGCCGCGAGCGCGGCCGCCAAGCCGCGACGGGCATCGACACCCTTGCCACCGCTGATGCCGCCGTCGGCGAAGATTTCGATGAGGTCGAGCCCCGAGAGCACTGCATGACGGATAATCGCTTCCCGCTGGTCGTCGAGAGAATTGCCGTCATCGCGCTGCTTCTTTGAGCTGACCCGCACGTAGCCGATCGCCGCCGGTCGATTCTCAGCCGAAAGGCGCCTTTTCATGTCGAAAAGATATGCCGGGAATCGATCGTTTGTAAAGTTGGAGTGCTCTCACTTTACATCACTGTCTTTTCAATCGTCCAAATCCTGCGCACTCGTACCGTCTGGGCGGGTTAGATCACGCTTCATGCTGTGGTGGATTTGTCACCGGGCGGCCGCCGAGTCCGAAGCGAGGAAGGCAGCTGCGTGCCGCGTGAAGGACTCGTGGAATTGCGGGAGCGAGTCATGTCTGATACTCGAAGAGTAGGGTTCGGCAGGTTCTCGTTCAACCGGCTTGCACGAAGAACTCGTCGGAGCCGGCGACACCCGGGGTGCCATCGACCTGGAAGGTCAGGCGGTAGATCCCGGGGATCTTCGGGGCTTCCGTCACCAGCGACAAGCGTTCTGCGGCGAGGCCGCGATAGACGATGCGCTGAGTGTTGCCGAGTGGGAGGATCGACGTAATCCGCGAGTCATCGACGAGCAATCGGTCGATGCGCAGATCGCCCTCCAACTCCGTCGCGCCTGAGGAAGGCGTCAGCACGAAAGGAAGCGGCGCGCCAGGATTGACGACGTGATCGCGAATCGCGATCTCCACACCGCTGGCGACAGCCAGGACGCCGCGATGTCCGAGCAAGGTCGCCAGCGTGCTGCGAAGTTCCGCGTTCTTGTAGATCGAGCCGTGCTCGCCGCCGACGGGGCGGCTCTGCACACCGTTCAGACTCGCACTCCAGATCGGAACCGTGCCGTCGCCGGCATCGTCCTGATCGATCTTTCGGACGCGCTTTTCCTGGAGGAGGAGCGCGGCGCACGTTGTCCGCTGCCGTGAGCCGACGAAGAAGAAGTAGCGCGCGTCTTTGGGACGCTTGGCGACATCGAGCTTTGCTCGAAAGTCGCGCGCCGACTTCACGTTCGCGGCGCTGAGCCCGAGCTTCGCGATGAGATTCGCGGACAGGGGTATCGGCAAATACTCGGCCTTCGCTGCCTCATCCCACAGAAACGGCTCGTCTTCGGGGGGGAGTAATTGGTAGAGCGCTGGATAGCGGTCGTCGTTGACGAGCGTCTTCACTTGATCGGCGCTGAGGAAGAGCCGCTTCTCCATGCCGAGTGCCGCGGTGAGCGCCAGCGGCGCGCCGCGATGGGGCGTGCCGAGCGTGATGAGCTGGCGTATCGCGGTGAACGCGGGACGCGAGGAGAACGCATCGCTCTCGAGATAGTAGCGGCTCACCAGTCCACCCATGCTGTGCGCGACGATGGAGATGCGGCACGCGCCGGCATGAGCGGCAAATATCGCATCGAGGTGGTCGGCGAGCCGCTTCGCCGCGAGCGCGTTGTCTTTGCGCCAGTCGTACGGAACCAGCACGAGCGTCGGCGGATCGTCGCTGAGTCGGAAGTTGCAGCGTTCGAGGTCGGCGATGATCGCGGCGTACTGTGTTGAGACGGAGAACGAACGGATGATGTCCGTCGGCTCGGTCGCCGGGTCGAGCAACTCCTTCATCAGCTTGTAGGACCCGACTAGGCTGAGCGCGGGACCGGGCCAGACGAGCTTGTCGCCGAGGCGAAGCTCGGAACCCATGATTCCGGGGAGAAAGCAGACAACGTGTGAGGTCACTCGAATCCCCCCTTGCGCCGGTCGAGAATCCGTCCGACGATCTCCTGCGCCTCGTCGATTCGGCCTCTGGCCACGAGACCACCAACCCGCTGCATGGCGACGTCGAACAAGGCTGAGATCGCCGTCACCTCCGCCCCTTCACGCTCTGCGAGCGCAATGAACGCGAGCTCGGGCTGCTGCCGGAATGCCTGGTGCGCGAGCAGTCGGACGAAGAAGCGGGCGCTCTCCCGCGCTGTCCAGGAGATCGGTCGGACCTCGCGAGCTCCTGGCGGTTCGTCACGCATCCACGATCGCGTCGCCGGGGACTCATTCTCACCGTGGTGGCGGAGCGGCGAGACGATATCCGACTCAACGTGTCGTCCCTGCTCCGGAGCGAAGCTGGACAAGACGTCGACGAATGCCCGCGCTGCCGCTCGGTATTGCTCGGGAATGAGCCTCATGCACGTCGCCTCGATTCGCGGATTGCGGACGGTCTCCGTCAGCGAAACGCGGCTGCCGTTGTAGTCGAACAGGCAGCCGCGGTCCTCATGAAATACCAGGCGGGGCGCGATGCCGACGAGCAGGGACGCCAGCGCGACAACGGCAACCGCGACTTCGAACGGTTTTTCGGCACGCGCTGCGAACTCGCGCAACTGATACGTCGAGACCAGCATGAGGCGTGACCCGATCGCAATCGAGAAGTGATTCCAATAGACCTCATCGCCCTCTTTCCCCGCGATCATGCTGGGAACAAGACCGATCAGGTGCTCGACGCCGATCTCCTTGCGGATCGGCCCGGCGCGGGAGACAAAGTCCTCATCGATGATGTTGTCGTCAAAGCTCTCGCCAGGCGGTCTACCGAGGGCGTCTTCCGCCCACCGCGCCACGCGCTCCGGACGGCTGATCATCCCGGCTGGTGTCGACGCGACGATATCGAAGAACGTGAAGGCATCCTGCGCTTCGTTCAGCCTGAGGATGACCTGCGGGAAGAAGCCGGCACTCGATCCGATATCCCAGAAGCCGACCGTCCTGACCTTCGGTCGGCGGCTCAGCTCGTGAAGAATCACCGAGACGGCGTGCAGCCCCTCTTCCTTCGGGAACGATCGCATGGTGCCGATGATCGACCGGCGCAGCGGCTCGTCGAGTTTGTTGAAGACGTCCACGAGCGGCTCGTTGTGCCGGCGAAGCTCGCGCGTCCATTCCGCGGCGGGAAGCCCTTCCGCACTCCGGCGATGCACGAGTGTGAATGGCGAGATCGTCATGGTGTGTAGAGCTTCGGGCAGGCGAAGTGACGGTAGAGAGTGGGAATGCCCCATTCGACGACGGCTTCGTCGCCGCGTGGCACCAGTTGCGTAGCCAGCGCGATGCGTCCCTCGCTCATGGCCAGGTCGATGTCGCCCGTGCGCAGAATCGATTCGTACAGCGAGCCGACGAACGTCGCCACCGAGTCATCGGGCACGGGCAATTGATTCGCGACTACCGCGGGGATTCCCGACCGAACCAGCGCCTCGGCAGTCACCGCGAAGTTGTCGCGAAAGTTTCCAGCGGCGGTGTCGCACGCGCTGAGGATCACCAGCTTGAGACTCCGGCCGGAAAGCATCTGCATCAGCGCATCGACGGGAAGCGGATCGCTGACCTTCGTCTTGCGGTTCATGAGGATGATTCGCCCCCTCCCGTTCGGATCGACGTCACCGTGACCGGAGAAGTGCAAGACGTCGAAGTCGCGAACTTTGATCACCTCCAGGAGAGTCGTGCGGTCGATGCCTTCCACAGCCGTGAACTCGACCCGGTCGCGCGGCGCGAAGAGTTGGAACGTCTTCTCGATGCGCGCTTTGACCTCGTCCCAGCTCACCGCGCCCTGATCGACAGGATCGGACGACACGAACAGGACGCGCAGCTTGCTCAGCGCGAGAGGCTGGGCCGGATGAATCCCCACGGTCGGCACGATGCGCACAACCGTGCGGACGCGTGACGGGCCGGGCGCGCGCCTCGGTTCTTGCAGGTATTCGAGCGGAAGCCCCTGCAGGTCGGCGTGATTGCTCAGGATGTGCAGGCGGATGTGCGTGTTCGGCAGGCGGTCGTATAGCGCGCGGATGTCATCGCGGATCACGAAATCGAAGAGCTGATTGCCGAAGTCGACGAGCTCCTTCGTCTTCGGAGCACGCGATTTTCCGTAGATCGCGTCCTCGATCCGCTTGCGGAAGGCGAGGAGCTTCTGCAGCTCCGCGCCGAACGGAATCCACGCGAGGGCAAGATCCGGCCCGGCACGCGCGAGCGCGACGGCATAGCTGGGCATGCCGGAATCGAGGATGGACAGATCGAGTGCGTCGTCCATCAATCACGATCACCGCAGATTTTCATGTTGGTCAAGGAGGTACTTCCCGCCCGCATTCTCCTCTAGGCATTCCGTCGCTGCAACCACTCCATTTCATAATAGGAGGCGATGCGTGGTGCGGAGCTCCTGTTCCTGACGGTCCAGGCAAACGGCGACGGATACGAGGTTGCGCTCGTCGCTGGCGGCGCGACCCTCGGACGCCATTCCATCCCGGAGGCCCATGTGTTCCGCGACCTCGCCCGCGATATCTCGGTGCTCACCGACGGTTGGCGGAACCTCGACGTCGGGGACGAGGCGGCGCGCATCGGCGAAACGATGTTCGCACTCTGGCTCGCGCCGCTCTGGCGGCATATGCGAAAGCCGGCGATTCTGGTCATTGCCAGTCGTGACGCCGACGTGCTGAATGGACCATGGGAACTGGCGCGGCCGCCAGCCGATCAGGCGCTGGGACTCGATCCGCAGCTGTCACTGCGTCGGCTGCCTTGGGCGACGGCGGATTTCGACGGGGCGAAAGCTCCCCTTCGTCCGGGTCCGCTGCGAATCCTGTTCGTGGCCTGCGCTCCAGAGGAACTGACGACGCTCGACTACGAGCAGGAAGAAGCGTTCGTACGCCGGGGCGCGGAGCTCGCCAGCGGCGACATCGTGTTCATGGCCTGCGAGCTCGGCACCTTCGACGAGCTGGCCGAGCGGATCGCCGCGTTCCGGCCGCACGCGGTGCATCTCAACGGCCACGCCTTCGCCGGCGATGCGCCGGCATTCGCGTTCGAGACGGAGGCGGGCCGCGTCGATCCACGCCGGGGCGACGAGCTGGCCTACGTTCTGGCACGGCATGGCGTGCGGATGGCGTTCGTGAGCGGGTGCGAGACCGGCGTGGCGCCGGCCCGCGACGTGACCGCCGGAATCTGCCAGTCACTTGTCGCCGCCGGAGTGCCGCTCGTCGCCGGATGGGCCGCAGGTGTTCCGGACGCGGCGGCGATCGAACTGGCTCGCGTGTTCTACGGCCGTCTCGCGTCGGGGGCGAGCGTGGACGACTCGATGATCGCGGCGCGCCGGCACCTCATCCGAGCGCCGGCCGCGCCGGACGACATTTCATGGGCGCTGCCGGTGCTGTACGGGGTGGACCCGAACGGCCTGATCACCGATCTAGACGCGCCGCCGGACGAAGTCTCGTCCGATCTTGACGCGCAGCCGCCCCTGCCCGGGCTGAGCGAAGGTGCCGCCGAACAGTTCGTCGGCCGCCGCCGGGAGATCCAGCGTCTGCTGCCGCGGCTCCGCTCCGGCGAGCTGCGGACGGTGTTCGTGACCGGCATGGGCGGAACGGGAAAGAGCACGCTGGCGAACAGGCTGGCCCGCGCGCTCGAACGGGATGGATTCGATGTCGTCGCCATCGGAAGCTCGGAGGGGACGCCGCTGGACGCGGCGGCGCTGCCGGCGGCGGAAGATCTCCGCGCACGTCGCGTCGTGGTCGTTGTCGACAATTTCGAGGCCAGCTTCGACGCCGGGACGCGCCGAATCGCCGATCCGGATGTGGCGCGCTTCGTCGCGCTGGTCATGGAGAAAGGAGAAGCGCGTCTGATCGTCACCTCGCGGTATCTGCCACGCGACGCCGAGCCGTTGCGCGGAGACGCGTGGGAGGAATCGCTCGGCGATTTTCCCGAGCCTGTGTTCGCGAAGTTCCTCACGCGCGATCCGGTGGTGCGGGGCCGGATCGCACGGGGAGAGTTGTCGCACGAGCTGCTCGCGGCACTCCATCACACCTTCGGCGGCGCGCCTCGCTTTCTCGAGCAGCTCCGGCAGGTGCTGCGGACGATCGATGCCGGAGAGCTGCAGGCCGACATCAACGCGGTGCGGTTCGCGGTGGACGCCGGTCCGGGCGTGCTCCGCCGACTACGCGACGAATACTGCGAGCAGCTGCTGGTGGAGCGACTGTACGGGCAGCTTTCTCCCGAGTCGGCCGATGCGCTCGCCCGCGCGGCGATCTTCGGAGTGCCATTCGATGCCGCGGCAGCCGCCGCGGTGACGGACGTCGGCGAGGAAATCCTTGAGACGGAGATGTTTCCGCAGTGGCAGGGGCTGTCGTTCGCGCACGCGCATCCCGACGCACCGCGATTTCGCTCGATCTATTCGCTGCTGAAGACGTGGCTGATCCGGAAGCTTTCTCCCGCCTCGCGCGATGACGCGCGTCATCGCGCCGCACGATGGCTGGTCAACGCGAGACACGAGCAGATGCATCCATCAGTACCGCAGCTCGTCGCACTGATGGAAGCGCGCGCGCACCTTCTCGCAGCGGACGACGCCGGTGAGGCGCGCGCGCTGACGCGATCGATCGTCTCGCGTCTGACGGCGCACGGATTCTTCGACGTCGCGGAGCGGATCAGCGGCGAGATGCTCGCATGGGGCGAGCACGCCGTGCCACTGGTCGGCATGGCCGCGGCGCGCATGCATCGCGGCGACGCCGACGGAGCGAGGCCGTTGCTCGAGCGCGCACTCGCCGCTCCCGGCGGCGACGACCCAGCCACGCGCGCGGATGCGCTGAGCGGCCTGGGATTCGCGTCCATGCGCCGCGGAGACCGGGCCGAGGCGCTGCGGCATTTCACCGCCGCTCACGCGCTGACCGGGGATGACACACGCGCACAGCGGATGACCGCGGCGTATCACCTCGCGCAGTATTACTATCAGCAAGGCGATCTCCGTGAGGCGAAGCGATGGGCGGAGCAGTCGATGCGCGATTACGACGACGGCGTGTTGGTGGGCGGGCCGCCCGCCCTCCATCTTCTGGCGTCGATCGCCATCGCCGAACAGGACTTCACAACCGCCCGGCGTTTGTATCCCCGACTGATCGACGACGCCCGGAGAATCGGCAATCGCCGCGCTGAAGCATCAGCGCGTCACCAGCTCGCATCGGTGCACCTCGCTGCGGGCGACGTCGCGTCCGCGCTCGACGAGGTGCTCGAAAGTCGATCGATCAACGACGAAATCGGCGATCGGTATGGCCAGGCAATGAACCTGGTGCTGCTTTCCAACGCGGCGATCGTGATGGACGAGGTCGATGCCGGACTGCGGCTCGTGCTAGCCGGTCACGCGCTGCTGCATGAGCTCGGAGCGGTCGAGGCCCCGGGGTTGCTCGAGCGTGTCGCCCGCAGCGCGCGCGACCGCGGAATCTCCGCCGAGCGATTCGCGGAGATTGGTGCGGAGGCGATCGAGGCCTGGAGGACGGATGCCTGCGAGGCGCTGATTCGCCGGGCGTTTCGCCTCTGAATAGGTTCGGCGCTGCGCCGATTCAGTCGCTCACAGCCAATCCCCGATCAGAACGAACGGCGCCCAATGGTACGGGTCGCCGTTGAACTCTGCATGTACGTGGCGCTGCGCTTCGCGGAGTGCATCCACCTTCGGCCGCCGGGCTTCGATGCACTGGGCATAGAACGCCTTCATCAGCTCCACAGTAGGCTGGTTGTTGACGAGCCAGAGGGACACGTTCGATGACGCGCCCAGGTAGGAACTGTCGCACGCGCTCAGGACGATGATTCGGAGCGCTGGGCGTCCAGCTCGAAATCTCGCGTACGGTGAGCCAGTCGCCACTGAGCTTGAGATCGGAAGCCATCGGTCGGTGACGCTGAAGCGCGCATGGCCGCCGAAGTGAATAACGTCGCTAACTGCGATCTCCTGCCGAATTTGCTCTTTCGTCATGCTGCTTCCGCGTGTGCACCGTCGGCTTTCGAAATGGCGTGCGACCGTCCGCCGCTTCTTTGCGCGCGTACTGAAGGCTCCGATCGCAGAAGATCGAGGCCCGAAGTGCGCCTGCCTCGTGGCGGCGATATCAGGAATGAAGCATTGAGGCGTTCGGAACATTGAAGATCGCGTTCCGGAAGAGCAGCGGGCGGCCCTCGATCCAGACGGCGTGCAGCGGCACATAAAAAAGTGGTCCCGGCGGCGCGATGCAACCCGCAGTTGACCGTGTCGAAGTCGGGTCTTAATCAACGGCAGTGCCGAACCGAGCGGACTTGATCGACGGCGATGCCGAGGTCGTGATGAATGCGCGCGTTCACGCCGGGCCGCGGCCGCGCGCGTCGGTGCGGTCATCGGCTGCTAACGGATTTCGAACGACTCCCGCGATGCATTTTCCACCGCTGTAGTGCCGCCCGTTAGAACCAGCTGATTTGTCGTCCGTAGTACGCGGATTGTTTATCCGATGATCAGCGGTTCGAGCTTGTCGCCATAGCTCGGACGGACGGGCAGGCCACGATTGCACCTTCGACGTGCGCGCAAAGAACCGGGTTGATCAAAAACCCGGTGTCGGAGACGTTACCGGACCTAATTTGCGGACGCTCGTTGCAGATTCCTGAGCAAAGAAATAAACGAGTTTGCGGGTGCTCATAAAAGAGAATGAAAACCCCGCAAACTGCTCGCTTTCGTCTTCTCGTCTACGGAAGTTGTCGGAATGACCTACCGCCAGCGTTCTGGATCGACAACCCAAGGAAGAGGCGCGTCATCCGGCGCGATATGCAGGCCGGCGCGCGCCGCCGCACTTACGATCTCCTGAACGGTGAGCTTCCCGGCACCCCAAATGCTGCTGAGCGCGCGCGGACTCCAATACGCGAGGTCCATGGCGCTCAGGATGTTCGCTTCCTCAAGACAGCGTCGCGCGCGTGTCGAGAGCGGCCAAAGCGCCGATCGTAGCGGCCGAAGATCAGGTTGCGGTTCCATGTTTTCGATGAGTTCGGGAAGGTCCGTACGCTTGGCGGGCGTGATCGTCTCGACAGCCTTCGAGTGCCACTTGCGATGCCACGGCGAGCAGACATAGGTGATCTCGCCCATGAGCACGGCGTTCGGCATGGATGGATCGTGCCGCAGGACCTCATCCACACCTTTCAGGTAGAACTCCGCGCTCCGACCGTCTAACGTTCGATAAGTGAGAAGTGCTCGCGCGAGCGCCACGATGAGTTTCCACTGCCCCGGCCAGGCGAGAAGTGTGTATGTCCGCTGCCAGAGGTAGTTGCACCACGTGATGTGAATTGATCCGTTGTCTTCGACTTGGTACATGTCGTCATGAATCTGATCGTGATCGATGGCGGCGCCCGTCTGTTTGGTTCCCGGCCGGAGGAGTTGTTCGGCCACACTGCCTGCGTGAAACATGATCGCGTTCTGCTCGACCATGTAGCGTCTGCGCCGCAGGTCACGCTCCGATTCAAGATCGTAGGCGCGGGCCGGCCGCGTATGTCCCGAGGTGTGCTCGTTGGGATCGATCGTGATGCTTCCAATTCCAAAATCGAGTTTCCACATCGCGACAGCGTGCGCCGCTTCGTGGAACGCGAGAACCTCGTCCCGCGAAGGGTCGATCGTCTTGTTTTCCGCAATGGATAACGGCTGGTTCTCGACGCGAGTTTCGTCGAACATCTGACCTCCCCTCTTCTCGGTTGATGACTCGCAAAGGTGTCTTGATCGCGACGCTCTCTCTTCACGAACTGAGCGTCTAAGGAGACGGTTACGAAGTTCCGCCGGGCGGCCGAACGATTGCCGTGATGGCTCCGAATATCTGAAGACCGCGTCCTTCGGCGACGACTGAATAGCCGTCGCCCATGACGACGCGTTTCCCGTGTTTGCCCCACCAGTGGCCGACGAACACGCGATCACCGATCATCGCGACCACAAGTTCTGCCGACGCCGCATGGCCGTCGCTCCGTCGTTCGACGACGAGGAGGTCGCCGCACTCAATACCGAATTTCTGCAAATCTGATCGTGCGGCGCGAAAGACAATCTCGCCCTCTTCGATGATGTCTGCGGAAATCGTGAGCGGCTCGCCGGCAACACCTGCATCAATCGGGGAGCCTTGCGATATCTCTCCGGCGAGCTGAAAACCGCTGCCGTTCTTGCGAGGGCGAACCTGACGCTTCGTCATCGCTGCACATCCACGTCGGAGTTCGGATAATCGAACGCGTCGAAGAAGCCGCGATCACCTCGGAAAGTCGCGGACGTTTCTTCGTCGATCGCGAGGTGCAGGAGTTCGGCGACGTGCTCCTGGACGTCCGTCCCGTGTACGTCCTCGCGATCACGGCGCTTCAAAATCGCCTGACGCTCCATCGCGCGGACGACGTACGTGGGGAGTTCCCAAGCTACCCGAGTCAGGTGTAGCTCGCGTGGCAGAAGCACGGCAGCCTCGCCTAGTGTTTCGAGGAGCCATGTCCGCGGCCACGCGTTAATGAGCCAGAAGGCAACCTCGGCCCACACGACGCGCTCTTCCGAAAGGAGTGCGCCTTCACTTCGCGCTTCGAAAAGGAGCTTCGGCCAAGGCCAGCCGAGGAGGTACGCGGCATGCCGCACGGCGATCGGTCCCGGTTCGGCAAAGAAACGGATCAGAGCTTCACGTGAGGGACGACGCGGCAACAGGATGAAGTCGGGCATGCGCAAGCCCGGTTGTACTGCCCTCTATCCGTTCCTCGGGTTCGCATTTCGTAACCGATTCCGCCTGATGCAGCTTCTCATTTCATAACCCGGAGGTAGGGAACCTGCCAGTTCTGTCACTCCATAATGAGAGAGAGATATGCAGGAGCCGCGACGAGAAGCAGAACGGACGACACGACAGCCGGAGATTCGGCCGTCCGGCGCGCCCGCGGGATTCGAGGAGGTGTATCTGCTATACGCCATCAGGCTCCGCAAGATTGCGGTTCGGAAGTTTCAGATTCCGGTCACTGAGGCCGAGACGCTCGTTCACGATGTCTTCGCCACGTACTTCATGCACGCGGCGTCCGTACGAGCCGTTGAACCGTACCTCATCGGTGCGATCTGCAACGCGTCACGAAATTACCTGCGGCGCGCCGACGCCGCGGAAGCTCTCTTCTGCGGCGAAGTGCCGTGCGCCGCGACGCCCGACGATGCGCTCCTCAATGAAGTGACACGGAAGCTGCTGTTGTCGCAACTTCTCGCAGGCATTGGATCGCGCTGCCGTGAGTTGCTGCACCGGTACTACCTGAACGGTGAGACGACCCGCGCCATCGCGCACGTGCTGCATTCGACACCCGGATCGATCCTCGTCTTTCTGCACAAGTGTCGGAGACGCGCCCTGACCGCGTACCGGTCGCTGTCGGAGACTTCCTGACATGGACCACATACCGGAAAGCGAACTCGCGATCTTCGCCTTCGATCCCGATGCGATGCCCGAGCCGCGGCGCAGCATGATCACCCGCCACACGGCCGAGTGCGCGACGTGCCGAACGACGCTCGACTTCTTCGCCGTAGCCGAGGATGACCTGAGCGATGTGGATGTGTGGGAACCGGTGATCGGTTCTGCCACGCGCGAGGCGCTCATGTCATACGCCGCGCGCATTGCCGATGAGGATAGCGAAGCGGAGGAGCTTTTGAAGCCGCTCTTCGATGCGCCCGCGAAAGCCGCGTGGACGAACCTGCACACTCAGAAGCGGTTCCTGTCGGGAGGTGTCGCCCGACGTTTGACTGCGCATGCCCACAGCGTCTCAAACAATGAACCTCTCGATGCGCTGACGTTCGCCGATGCCGCGATCTCGGTAGCCGAACGGTTGCCGGACGACACCTACCCCGCGAATGCAATCTACGAGTTGCGCGGAACCGCATGGAAAGAGCGAGCCAACGCGCAACGCTTTCTCGGCCAGTATCCCGAGGCGCTCGAATCGCTGTTACGAGCCGAACGCGCTTACAAGCACCTCGCATCGCCGTCGCTAGGACTCTCCAGTGTTGCGCTCGTACGCGGCTCTGTGCTCTTCGAGCAGCAGCGATTGGACGAGGCGGCAGCAATGGCCGAACGCGCCGAACACGGCTTCGCGCACCTCGGCGATGACGACCGCCGGATGATTGCGCTGTTTCTGCGCGCCAGCATCAAATTCGAAGCGCGCAATCTCAGCGAGGCGGCGGCGCTCTTTCGACAGGTGATCGAGTATGGCGAATCCATGAATAGTTCTCTTTGGATCGCGCGCGGATCGACCGCCCTTGGGAAGTGCGAGGTGGATCGAGGCCATCTCAGTGAGGCCACGATGCATTTTCACAAAGCTCTTGGCCTCTTTCGCGACGTTGGGTCAGCGATGGAACGGTTGACTACCGAGTGGGGAATCGCGAAGGTGCTGCTGCGATCAGGAAAACAGAGCGAAGCAATTCGTCGCCTGCGCGACGTGGCGGCGGAGTATGAGACGCGCGGAATCGTCACAGACGCGGCACTCGTGGGACTGGACATCGCAGACGCCCTACTCGCTCTCGGCCACGGGCGACAGATTGTTGAGCTTACGACACATCTCTTCCGTGCCTTCACAAATGCCGGGATGCTCACCGGCGCGCTGACGGCAATCGCTTACCTCAAGGAAGCTGCTGCGGCGGGGACGCTTACGAAGGACGACGTCGAGATAGTGAGGAAGTTTATGCGCCGCGCGGAGCGGCAGCCCGCTCTTCTCTTCGTTCCGCCTCCTCCGGAATACCGTTAATAGATTCGCCCGGTAGGTCACCCTCCAGATAGCCAGCGGCTCGCTGGCCCCGGAGGGATCATGCGATCTGTCTTTCTAGGTCTTCGCCGCAGCACAGCCTCGCTTGCCGTAGCCGTACTGGTTCTCTTTCCCGTCGCCGGATTCGCCGATGCCGCCGAGATTCACGTACCCCCAGGCGCGCCAGTCGCGGCATCATCGCTGTCGCCTGATGCGACGATTCAACCGCCGTTGCCCTTATGGGACTTGGCGCTTCTCGTGTGGCTAGAAGCCGTCGGGTAGTCCTCGATCTCTGTGTAAGGAGGGCCTCATGCAAAGCGGATTTCTTCGCCGTGGCGTAGCTGTGCTCGTAATGCTGGCGGTGTGTCTTGTTCCAGTTGCTGCATTCGTGGACGCCGCCGAGATTCGAATCCCGCCAAGCGCCGCGAACGCACCATCATCATGGATCGAAGGCGAGGTTCACTTCCCGCCCGGCTTCTCCGACACGGTGTTGCTTGTATGGGTCGCCGCCAGAATCGGCCCGCCGATCGGGTAGTTCCTGTTCATCGTTCGTCCTGTCCGGGTGTGGGTCTGCGTACGACCCACGCCGGAAAATTTGTGTCTTTCCTCAGCTCTAAGTAGGTAGGGAACGTCATCGCGTTCGCACTCCTCAAACGGAGAAGCGTCGATGACTGCCCCGGAGCCTCGCCCGCATGCGTCGCGCCCAGACCGCGGCAGGTCGTCGGCGTCTTCTCGCCGTTCGATGCGCGGACCACGGACTTTCACTCATTCTCACCGCCTGCGGCTTGAACGCGCCGCTGCGCATTACCTGCGGGACTGCTATCGGCGCGTCACCGCTGCGCGCGCGTCCGAATTCGCTGCGACCCTCGGCGTGACGGCTCCGTACTTGAGCCGAATCGCGCCTGACATCCTCGGCATGCCGCTGCGCGACTTCCTGCGCCGGAAGCAGCTCGACTACGCCGTGCAGCTCCTAAAAACCACACCGTTGTCAGCAAAGGAGATTGCGGTCCGCTGTGGATTTGGGACGGTCGCGACGTTCTACCGGTGGTTCCGATCCGCCTTCGGTACCACTCCTGCCGCCTTTCGGGAGGTTATGAAATGAGGGTCGATACCGCGATCTCGGCGCCGGTCGTCACCGAACCGGACACGTTGCCGAACGCCTTCACGCTTCACGATTGGGCCGCTCTGCCCCTCGAGACGCGGGTGTCCTGTCTCCTGTTCGATGCCCTGGCCGCGCTCGATAGCATCTCGCACGATCTTCGGACGGACGAAGGGACGGCTCTCCGCTGGCTTGAGCCGCACCTGCGCGGTCTGTCCGACAACGTGGAGAAAGCGTTGGAAAGGCTCGCGTCGTAGTGGGTTGGCGCGAGCGACTGCGCGCAGCGATCGACACAAGCGGACGTCGGCAGAATGCCATCGCGGAATCCGCTGGAGTGACGCCGGAGACGCTTAGTCGCGTGATTAGCGGCATCCATGCACAGCCGGCGTTCGACACCGTTGTCCGCATCACACACGCACTGGGAGAAAACATCGGAACGCTACTCGACGAGCCGGCGTTTTCACTCGACGCCGACCAGCGCGCCGAGCTTCGCCGCGTCCTCGGCTATCTGTCTGCCGCGGTGAAACTGTCGCCCGCAATCGATGCGCTCTCCAGCGCGAACGCCGTCGAGCAACGCGCTGCTGAAGTGCCGCGCACCTTTTACCTGCGAGGAGCACGGCTCGTTTATCAGGCGATCGGCGATTCCATGAGGGAAGCCGGCATCGTCGACGGCGATCTTCTCTTCGTGATCCCGACACGCGAACTGCGCCAGGCAGCGGAGCACGTCGTCGTCTGCCGTGTGTCAGGAGTTATCCTCGTCAAGCAATTGGAACTCCACGCCGGCCGCATTCGCCTGCTAAGTCGAAATGAACGGTACACCGTGATCGATGCGGATGAGGATAACTTTCAGTTGATCGGCACTGTGGCCGGACGACTCGGCAGCGTGTAATCGTAGCGACCCGCATGCAGGCAATTAGGCAGCAGTGTAATCGCTTCGCGGTATGACTCGTGGCGGTGTTCCTTCTCCCGGACCATCAGCGCGGCATCGTTAATGTCGAGACCAGAGTATCAATCGCGTTGTCGGTCGCGGGTCTTGTCTTCGGCGCGCTTCTTCACCGCTTTCGCGCACTTTTCGAGTTTCTCTTCGAGGTGTACCGAGAGGAGACGAGGCTTTCCGGTGATTGCAGACCAGATACAGAGCGGGTCATCAGCTCTCGACAACGCGATGGGATCGGCTGTTTCGGCCAGCGCGTCGGCGTACGTGAACGCGCGCATACCGGTGGCGGCGATGAGTTCCGTGCGCAGTTCTTCCGCAGCCAGGAACTCTGCCTGCCGTCGGAGCGAGTCGATCGCGGCCTGCCTCACGTCCATGGACAGGTTGTCGAAGGCGAGCGCCGTTAGCTCGTTTTGGTACGGTGCCCCTTGCAACCAGCCCGCGATGTCACAGGCGCATCGCCGCGTTTCTGCGTCCAGCGCGCTGAACATCTCCGGCAACATTGTGGCAACGACCTCGGGATAGCGCCGGAACGCGCGGCCAATGGCCATGCGGCAGGATTCGTCGCGCTCACCGATCATGTGCTGGCAAAGAAAGACCGTGGCACGCTTCGGATCGTTGCTGCGAAGGTACGTTTCTGCGAGATCGTCGTGATCGTGCATGTAGCTCTGCATCGCTCGTTCGATCACGCTGCTCGCCGCATCGCTGTCCACCGTCGCTAGTGCCGCAGTAGCGAAGGGAGCGGTGGAGAGCAGGCCATCAGTCGCGTACTCATTCAGAATGTCGCGACCACCGCTAACATAACGGAGCGCATTCCACCAGCGCGTGTGCCAGAACTGGGCGGGATGAGCTTGCATGTTTCGCCACATCCATTCGCCGACGCGTGCTCCGCGGATCGGATCCAGCAGCACGGCACCGAAATCCAATATGTCGTAATCAGCAGATTCAATCGACAGCAGTTCCTTTGCCAACTCGTCGAGTGCGTCTGTCGTTCCAATATGAAACAGTGCGCGAAAACGAGCGATCTGATCGACCGAACTGCTGATGGCCGCAGGGTTGACGGCAATTCCTTCGTTGATCAAGGCATCAATGGCGTAGTGAGCAGCATTCGCCGTTTCAGAGTCAGTTGCATCGTTCGCCGCTTTCCGCAAATGCGGAACGGCGTCTCCGCGGCCTGTCATACCGAGGGCATATACAGCTCGTGCCTTTTCATCGCCGATGCTGTGTTCGAGCCGGTCGAGCAACTTTGCGAACGATTCATCGTCCGTCGTTGGGTGACCTGTCAGCAGCTCGGGTACGTCAATCTCGATATTCCCCTCGCGCTTCAGGCGCCGCCGCGATCAGCCTCTCCCGGTCGCCCACCGAAGCGAGCAGCCGGAGCGCATAGAACGCAATGGTATGTGCCTGCGACTGCGAATCGGCATCGATGAAGCGGTCGGCCACGTCCTGCAGTTCCGGCGTCACATCCGGAACACATGATTCTGCCACGTCGAGACCGGAACTGTAATCGTCCGGACCGAGGCTGCGCAGCGACTTACGCGCGAACTCGAAGTAGCCGTCGCCTCCGATACGCTGAAGCACGATTCTGAGGTACTTCAATTCGTTATCGTGACGGTGTTCAGGCAGCCAGTGGATAGCGAGCGCAGTGAGTTGCGTTTCCGCGTCATCGTCACGATGGCTTTCAAGCAGCCGGAGTTGCGCCGCATTCGTGCAGTGGGCGATGACACGAAGGAGCACATCCGGGCGCCCCTGCCGCGCTCCCGGTGCGTGGGTCAGATACTCGGGAATGAGTGCCACCAGCATCTGAAGCAGAACTTCGAGCGTACCGGTATCGATCAGCTCCTCGAAGCCGCTGAAATACTGTGCGGCATCCCAGAGGTCTGCGGGTGCTGCGAGGAGCCGCTGGCGCAGCCGTTCCTGCGTTGCCGCAGGCATCTTCAGCATCAGCCAGGGCATCCACCACGAACGCGTAAGTCCGAGTTCCCTCGCGCTCAAACGTTCGATCGATGCGACGGCCCTCTCGGCATCAAGCGTTACCAGCGCAGCAAACGCGGCGGAGCCGAGCGCATCCTCCTCTTCTCCCACCCAGCCGGTTAGCCGCTCGATCTCCTCGCGATCTTTATAAACGTGAACACAGCGAACGACAGCTCGTGCAGGGGATTCCGGCAGGAGCGCGAAGAGATGATTTTTCGTATCGCGCCAGATCGCGTTACCCTCCTCGTCGCCCAAACCTGCGAGGAGGAATGCCAGATCCCAAACGCGCGCGCTCTGACTGGTGCTTTCGCTAATCCGCTGCCGCAACCACTTCGCCCTTTGACGGCACCCGGCGGCCATAGCACCGTAGGTGATGTTGTAATCCCGATGGCGCAATCGCGCGTCGTCGGTCGCTTGCCGGTTGACGTGCAGTTCCCAGATCTGGTCGAGCAGTTCGCGTCGCGGTGATTTCCCACATAGCGAAGCGCGACATCCTGAACACGGGCGTTGTCGTGCGCCAGGAAAGACGAAATCTGTTGATTGGAAAGCTCGTGGCCGGCGGTCGCGAACAGCGCTGCGGCAAAGATCGACGCCTCGTGCCGATGCTCGGAGGCGATCTGCTCCGTCCGTAAGATGAGTGCCGCCAGGATGCGCGCGCCCAGTGTCGGCGCGAGTTCGCCATACAGCGAATCGAGACGGAGCGCGTTCGGCTGCTCCAGCTTCCGAAGCACGCGCACCAGATCTTCGGGCGATAGTTCCCCTTCCGCCGACGCGAGCCATAGCGCGTCCATCGGGACGTACCCGTATCGCCTGTGGCCAAAGCGCGGAGCGCAACGGACCAAGACGGATGCGAATTCGTCGACCGTCATGACGCCGCTCCGCACGTTTCCGACCAGCGCTTCGGCAACAGCCCAGTTCAAGAGGCGGTCGTGCCAAATCGACGCGCCAGCGTCCGTCTCGCGTCGCAGCCAGCCAGTGCGTTCGAGCCTTCGCCGTACTGCGTCATCGATCCCAGCCTCCCGAAGCGTTTTGGCACTCCATGGGTAGCCGACGTGCTCGTTCGCCGTTTCGAGTGCAAGCTCGCGAAGGATCATTGCGTCTTGCGGGTAGTCCGTCTGCCGGCCGCTCCTCAGCCGTTCCCAATAGGCGGCGAAGAGCGCATATTCGGTAGTTCCCTTCCACGCTGAATCGCCCGCAATTTCCACAAAGAGCCACGCGAGCAGCGGCTGTCGGATTACCTGTCGGATGTCCGCCGGAACTTCGTTCCAGTCCCAACCATGCTGATCGAGATACCGCTCCAGCTCCATCCTCGTGAACGTGTCGACGTCCACGACGGCAACCTCCGAACGATTTCTCAGCGCCAGTCCAACTTCAGCCGGCGCGGTGAACAGGATGCGAACCCGATCGAGTTCGCGATCATTGACGAGCAATCCCTCCGCCTCAGCCATCGATTGGACGTCGTCGACGCAGACGGTCAGCCATGGCCGCCCGTCATCAGGCAGAAGATCTTTGACGTCGAGGGCGAGCTCGCGAAGAGAGTTGGATTCTGAGCGGCCGAGCACTTCACGCGAGATCTTGCCGGCCGCTTCGTCGAAATCGCGAGCGGCATTGCCAGTCGCGCGCACGTAGACGACCAGATGGTCGTACTCGTCCGCGATGTGTTCCGCTGCCGCCGCCATTCCCCACGACTTCCCATACCCACTCGGGCCTGAGAAACAGGAAATCCTTCGATCCGGCGCCGCAGCAAGACCTCGATCGATAGGAACCGCGGATGTGTATCCGGCGCGCGCGATGTCGTCCTGGAACAGTTGCCACGCGATCTCAGCGCTGCGATCGCGCGCGGACAGCGGCATCCCGCTGAGCTTCGCCTGCGTCAACAACTCGTGCGGTACGAATCGGCCATTCCCCGGAGCCGAGCGCATCGCGAGAAACCCAATCAGCGTCGCTTGCTTTCCCACGACATCGTTCGGCGCAACGCCGAGTTCTCGAAGGAGTCGTTCAATCTCACGTTCTGCATCTTGTTGGCTCGTTGGCGCAGGCATCTCAAAGTTCGACAGGAGATGCCAGACCTTCGTGATCGTCCGCGATTCGGTTTCCTCCGGCGCGTCGCCGTGCGAGCGGACGCTCTTCACGACCTTCAGGAACAGTTCGCGTTCCGTCGCTTCGTAGCCCTTCGCAAACTTCCGCTTCACAGTGGCGTCGAGCATGCGGAGTTCATCCCCTGTTGTGACTTCACGATCACGAAGGCTCCGGAAGAATTCGTATGCGTGCGCCCAGGTGCCGATCCGCGCATTGGAGACGAAGCGATAGCGGGTCGGCTTCGGCAGGTCGATGGCGAGATAGAGGTCCGGCAGAACCTTGCCGACGACGGTCTTCAGAGACCACGTCTCCTCGGTCGTCGTCTTGAATTGCGAAACGGTTCGCGTAGTCAGCGTCTGCTCGTGAAGATCGCCGCCGTGAGGCTCGGCGATCAGAACAACATCCTGCTGCACCGTCTCCAGCGTGTAATACGCCACGGTTTTCAGCGTCTGAAGGATCTGAAAAAGGACGCCGGTGAAATTTGCTGCGCCACCTGTGGGCGCAGGCGAAGATCGGCTCACCGACCGAGTGTACCGAACCAGCTGAGGGTGTCTGCAAGTACCTCCCCTAGCTGTGACAACTCATCGGAGCTGTCACACGGCATGTACCAGGAGTCCCGCCCTCTTGCCGCTAACCGGTTACGTGTGAATGTCTTACGACGCCGTCAAGCGGCGCTGGGGGTGTCACAGCGTGACAACCCTGCGAAAAAAGCACGATACGGCTGCCCAAAAAAGTTGACACGTTGAGTTAACTTTCGCATAAAGTCGCTCGTCGATGCCGCCAACTGCGTCCGCTGAAGACGAGCTATCGTCCCGCCGCCTTCGAACATCCGAAACGGCTCGGGTCGTCGGTCTCACGTATCGCCAGCTTCGCAGGCTGGAAGAGCGGACCGGCGCCACGGCACCTCGGCAGAGCAAGGGGGCGTGGAGCACGTACACGTTCCGGAATGTCTTCGCGATCCTGATATGCGTCGAGATCCGCGACCGCTTCGGCGTACCCCTCGATCGTCTCGGGTGGCTGATCGACTTCATGCTCCAAGACGGCGCCGATCATTTCGCGTATGCGCATCGGACAATTCGGCAGCATGGATTTGTAGTCTTTCTGCTCACCGACCTCAAATCTTTCTTCCAGATGGGAACGGACATCGATTTAGAGGAGATGCTGCAACTGGGATACTTCCGGCATGACGAACCCGAGGCGTATTACATGTTGAAAATCAACCCGATCATGAACCGCATTCTTGAACTGACTAAGAAACCGGAGCCTCTCAAGGTTCGGAGCGATTTCTATAAGAAGATCAGCAAGGTGGACAGGCTCTGGCGTGCCAGCAATCTGGAGGAGCGCGATCTACTCGGATTCGTTCGTGACAGAAACTATCGAAGCGTAAAAGTTCAACTCAGTGACGCAGGCGAGATCACGCACTTCGAGTGCGAGCGGGAGGAGCCTGCCTCCTCCGACATCGCAGAGCTGATCGCCAAAAATCCATTTCAGAGCGTAGAGATAAAAACACGTCGCGGCGGAGTGGCGCTGATTCGCCGCAAAATTTCTCACGAAGTTCGCCGAAACACGGATGACGGCAAGCGGACTCTCGTTGTCGATCGTTTATGAATTGGTCTGCGGCCGAGGCCTACAGGACGAACCTGACCCTCGTACGTCAAAAATGAAAACCTATCTCAGGCCACTCGCATTCGGTGAGCACTGGTTTAACCGGCGTCGCTCGCGACGCTCAGGTGATCCGCCATGCTCTCGCTGGAAGAGTGTCGCCGGCTTCTCCCCCCTTCGGTCCAACTCGACGATGAGAAGCTCGAAAAAATCAGGCAACAGTTGTACGCCCTCGCCACGGCGTCTTACGAAATGCTCGCTCCTGAGGTTAGCGGCGGCGAGGACCGCGTCGTGGCATTCACAAGTCGAAAGCGCGCGGGTTGAACCACGGTTGGAACAGCGCATGCGAGGAACCAAAGCGGAAGGGCTCCATGGCTAAGCGCCGTAAACGCCGAATCCGTCTCGACCCGAAGAGTCTTCCTCCGCACGCCGTTGTGTACTGCCGTGTCTCTTCCGCGGAACAGGCCGACAACTACAGCATTCCGAGGCAGGAGCGAGAGTGCCGTGCATACAACACTCGCCACGGTTTAACGACCGAACGGGTCTTCATCGATCCGGGCGAGTCGGCGACGACCGTAGACCGCCCGAAGTTTAAGGAAATGTTGGACTACCTTCGCAAGAACTGCGGCCGCGTGGGGTATGTCGTTGTGTGGGCCGCCAGCCGCTTTTCGCGCTTCGCGTTGGACTTTGGACTCGTGTGGCAACAGCTTACTGAGTGCGGCGTGGGTCTCCGGTCCGTGACCGAGCCGATCGACGAAACGCCGATCGGTGTCTTCTCGGGTCAACTATCAGCGTCATTGGCCGAATTGGACAACTCCAATCGAGCTGTCCAGTCCCTCGGCGGCATGCGATCAAAGGTGGAAAGCGGTGGGTGGGCATTCCGTACGCCGCTGGGTTACGTCCAGCAAGGCTCGAAGCGCGACTCGCGCCTGGTTTTCGATTCTGCGCGTGCTCCCCTCGTCCGGCAGGCATTCGAGCTGATCGCCACAGGCCTGCATTCGCAGCGTGAAGTCCTGGACCAGGTGACCACGCTGGGACTACGGACGAGACTCGGGCAACCGGTGCCGATGCAGACGTTTCACTCGATGCTTCGCAACCCACTCTACGCCGGCTGGATCGTGGTGAAGACTTGGAACGCACGAGTGCGTGGCAACTTCGAACCGATCGTTGACGAGACTCTCTTCCTGATCGCGCAAGAGTTCCTCGATGGCCGCCGCAAAACGATCACTCCGTATCAGCGAAACCGAGACGAATTTCCTCTGCGCACCTTCGTCGAATGCGGAAAATGCGGGACGCCGATCACCGGTTACAAGGCCCGCGGGCATGGTGGTGTCTACTCCTACTACAAGTGTCGAAAGAAAGGATGCGGCGGCTTGTCGATGCGCGTCGAAAAACTTGATGCAGCGTTCGCCTCCTACTGCGACCGTCTGCGCATCGACACCGACTACCTGATGCTCTTCAAACACATCGCTGCGGATGCGTGGCGCCACTTCACTTCCACCGCACACGCCCAGGAAGTCGCGATCGAGAAACAGCTTCGCGCGTCCAGCGACCGTCGGCAGCGAATCATCGATCTGTTCGTCGACCGACAGTTGACTGCTGACGTTTACGGGGAGCAACTTGCGCGCGTAGACATCGAGATCGCGACCGACCAGCAAGCCCTCGCCGCACTTCGCTACGACGCCCTCGATGCCGATTCCGCCATCGACTACGCGTTGGGCCTGGCCGCAGCGCCAGGACAACGGTGGCAGGCAGGCTCCCTCCCGGCAAAGCAACGCCTTCAGCAGGTTTTCTTTCCAAAACGCCTGCAATTCGAAGAAGGTGAATTTCGAACCTCCGAATTGGGCTTTCTTTTCAAGCACTTGCGAGCGAATCGCGAGCCTGATTCCCGTTTGGTAGCGCATACGGGATTTGAACCCGTGTTTGTGACTACGCGTGAACCGCCGCGAGTACCGTCGTCGCTTCCCGCCGTTAGACGCCCGGCGGGCAGGTGACGAAGACCCATGAGCCGCTGACGAACTCCTGGCAGGCGTGTCCGGCCGGTTGCCCGTCTTCGCAGTATGTGCGATTGCGCACGCGCCAGTCGCTCGTCGAGCCATAGTCGGCCTCCGAGCCGTCGCACAAGAAATCTTGTTCGCCGACCCAGGTCGTGAACGTACCGTCCGAGTAGTAGGTGTAGTCGACTTCCCAGATCAGAGAGTAAGCAGAGCTGGCGATGAGCAAGAGCGCGAAGAGAAAGGCAACCCGCACAGGTATCTTCATACATCCATCATACATGACATCTACCCCTGCTGCATGACCGCCGGATAAGTCGGGGGAACGCTGGCTCGCATCTGCGATCGGGAAGGCCTTCGAATCGTGGTTGTGAGGCGCGCTGTGAGTCGCTGCGCAGCGGCGACGAGACGCGAGAGCTGATAACCGGAAGGTTGGTAGCGCATACGGGATTCGAACCCGTGTTACCGCCGTGAGAGGGCGGCGTCCTGGACCCCTAGACGAATGCGCCGGAAGTGCGGGGACGCGGAAGATAGCTTGTGGCTTCTTCGCGGTCAAGGTCGGTCAACGCCGATGGGAGTAACCGCATTCCGGGCTGGCTCACGCTACTTTCTGCGCGATCACGACCCAGCGGAGTGGGGTGCCGGGGCGGATGGCGTCGAAGGGGTAGCAGGTGATCAGGGTCAGTCTCGTTCGCGCGTCCTGACGGAGTACCGAGGTGTCGGTTTTGGGGACGACGCGGGTGGCCTGGACCCGGTAGCGGATTGTGTGGCCGTCGGGGCGCTGGAGGGTGAGGATGTCGCCGGGTCCGACGTAGCGGAGGGGGGCGAAGTGCGTGTCGCGATGGGCGGTGATCACGCAGTTGCCGCTGTCGCCGGGCATGGCGGTGCCGTCGAGGTGGCCGGGACCGAAGGCCATCGTTCGGCCGCTGGCACCGGCTAAGACGATGATCGTCGCGCCGTCGCGTTCTATCGTCAGTCGTGCGATGGCGCGCGTGTCGGCCCACGGCCAGGGGCGGAGTTGTTCGCCGGCCAGGGCGCTGCGCCAGGAGATTTCGAGGAGGAGTTGGGCCAGCTTTGCTTTCGCGTAGATCCAGAGGCCCTCGCCGCCGGTGGTCAGGCCGGCGAGGAGGGCAACTGCGGCGATTGTGCGGGTTGCGGTTTTTAGCGTCGGCATGGCGTTTTTGAAAAGCAAATGTTGAATGTTCAATGTTGAATGTTGAGTGTTGAATGAGAGGGAGCGACGCGGTATCGGGCTTCCATTGAACATTGAACATTCAACATTGAACATTCAACATTGCCGTCAGAACGCGTCGCCCCATCCGGCTACCTCACGAATCTCAGGGCAATCAGCGAAACGCCGACCAGCGACGCCCCGATCAGCAGCAGCAGTCCCGCCGGCGTCGCGGTTTGCGGGAGCGTGCCGTCGGCGTCGGCGTCGGTTGTGTTGCCGGTTGGGAGCGGCTCGGCTTTGCAGCTGGCGTTGAGGCCTTGCGGCGTTTGGTCGATGGCGACGAGGCTTGTGTACTGCGACACGAGGTGATGCTGGAGGGCGACGGCGATGACGGCGGCTTCGACGCCTTTCGGATCGCTGCCGTCGGTGATGTGATCCATCAGCGACTCGATCTTCTCGCGGCCCCAGAGTCGGGCGATGCCGTCGTTCGTATTGTCGACGGCGGGAAGGGCGGCGGGAAGCGTCAGCTCCTTCGACCACTGCTCGTTGCCGATGTTGCCGTGGAGCGTGATCTTCGCGTTGGCGTCGTGGACGCGCATGGCCACGACCAGCGGCTCGCCGCGGTAGAGATCGGGGACGCGTTCCGGCCACGACTCGGCGATCGAATCGTTGCTATGAACGCTGATCGACGTCATCACCGGCGCGTCGAGTTTGCCGAACAGCTCCGACATCCGTTCCTGAACCTGCTGCACGTCGCCGATGTAGGTGAAGGTGCCGCGGCCGAAGCGCGCCGCGTTGCGCATGAAGTGCGAATTCGGGGCGGCGCCGATGCCGACGGTGAAGAGGCGGCTCTCGCCGAGGCGGCTGTGGATGAAGGAGAAAAGCTCCTGCTCGTTGCCGACCTGGCCGTCGGTCATGAAGATCACCTGGCGCACCGCGCCCGACGCTGTGGTCGGATGCTCCGGCATCGCCAGTTGCAGCGCTTTCAACATCTCCGTGCCGCCGTCGGCGTCGATCTTCTCGACGAACGATTTCGCTTCGCCGATCGACGATGCGTCGGCGAATTTGCTGTCGCTGAAAAGCGGGCGCGCCATCGAATCGAAATCGATGATGTTGAACTTGTCGCCCGATTTGAGATCGTCGAGCGCGAGGAGCAGCGCGGCTTTGGCCTGCTGCATCGACGCCCCTTCCATCGAGCCGGAGCTGTCGATGATGAAGATCGTCTCGCGCGGCAGGCGGACCGAGGAGCGCGCCGGCGGCGTGACCATGATCAGCGCGTACGTCTCCTCGCCGAGCTTCTCCGTCAGCACCGTGGCCTCGGGGTTCGTGCCGAGGTCAGGCTGCCAGGTAAGCTCGAAATCGTGATCGGCGTTGAGCGTGGATGAATCGGCCGTGACGCGGTAGTGGCGGTTGCCGAGCGTCTCCGACTTCACCTGCTGCGCGCTGGCGATGTTGCGCACCGAGTAGCCGGGCTGCAGATCGACCGACAGCGCGATCGTGCCGCCGTTGTTGTTGCTACCCGAGGGCGTGAACGGCAGCTTCGCGGCGACCGACGCCGCGGATTTGTGCGACGGCGTGTAGCGCGGCGCGACGACCATCGGGAAGCGGAGGCGGTACTCGCCGTTCTCGTACTGCGCCATCTCCTGATAGGCGATCTCGATGACCGCGTCTTCGTCTGGCATCACGCTCGATACCGAGGTCGTGAAGACATTGGGACGCTGCTGCTCGACGAGCGCTGCCTTGCGGCCTTCGCTCTTCGCCTGCTCGTACTCTTTGCGGGCCTGTTCGCGCTCGCGGATCTCGCCGACGATCACGCGCGAGCCGATGGTCATCTTCAACGTGTCCACCGCGCTCAACTCCGGCAGCGGATAGACGTACAGCCCTTCCACGCAGCGTCCGGTGGAGTTGTGGAAGGTCTGCGTGACGGTGGTGCGGACGATCGGGCCAGTGACGGTGATGCGCACTTCCGACTTCACCGCCGGCACGATCGCGTATGTGCCCGGCGTGGCGGTCTTCAGCAGCAGGCCGGCACCTTCGTTGTTGGCGAGCGTCGTCGTCTCCTGCGCCTGTGCGACAAACGGCAGAAAGAACAGCAGAAGAAGCAGCCGTACGATCCAGCGTTCCAGGCTGTAGTCGCGCGGTTTGTATTCGGTGTTGGCAGTGTCGGTGGTCTCCATCGTCGTCTCCTTTTGACTTTCGATGGAGATCAATAAGCGTCCGCGGTGTGGCGTGGGATGCGTGCGATCAAGGGAAGGCCGCGGCAGGAATGTGGCGGGATTGTGTCTTTTCCACTTTATTCTGCGCGAAGACGCAGAATCTCCGGTGAGCTCGCGCGTTCGTTGATCCAAGCGACGACTGCGCGGTATTACCGGAGATGCTGACGGCGACGCTTCGCGCCGCCGCAGCATTGGGGACTGAGTAGCGATGAAACAGACCATCGCAGTTGTCGACGACGAAGAGACGATCCGCGAGACGGTCGCCTTCGCGTTGCGCCGTGACGGCTACGACGTCATTACGTTCGCCGACGGCGGCGCGGCGTGGGACGTGGTCAAGGACAAGCTGCCGTCGCTGGCTATCCTCGACATCACCATGCCGCGCATGGACGGCCTGGAGCTTTGCCGCCGTCTGCGCGCGCGCAGCGACACGCTCCCCATCATCTTCCTCACCTCGCGCGACGAAGAGCTCGACCGTGTCCTCGGGCTGGAGCTCGGCGCGGACGACTACCTCTGCAAGCCGTTCTCGATGCGCGAGCTGGCCGCGCGCGTGAAGGTGCTCTTCCGCCGTTTGTCATTCATCGAGAATCCGTCGGCGCAGAATGCCGAGGCGCCGCTAAAGTGCGGAGCGCTCGCGCTGGATCTGCAGCGATATATGGCCACGTGGAATGACGCGCGCGTCGACCTCACCGTCACGGAGTTCATGATGCTGCACGCGCTGGTGCGCCATCCGGGCCACGTGAAGTCGCGCAAGCAACTGACGAAAGAGGGCTACCCGAACGATACGTACGTGAGCGACCGCACCATCGACACGCACATCAAGCGG
>Ga0157375_10000096_pt1 | contig 88714 bp, 84 predicted proteins | sample M35metaG_FD_115311 | JGI IMG/M metagenome (GOLD analysis project Ga0157375, IMG submission 115311) | Miscanthus rhizosphere microbial communities from Kellogg Biological Station, Michigan, USA - M3-5 metaG | ecosystem: Host-associated > Plants > Roots > Rhizosphere > Soil | place: USA: Michigan... | reverse complement strand
GGGAAGATCGCGAATAGCAATCCGATGAATCCCGCTCGATCCGAGCCGATCTGTCGGGCCATGACCACATATTCTTTCCAGAATTCTGAGGGAGAAGAAAAGATGCAGAGCCAGGTCGCGAATATCGCAGCTCCCAACGCCATTCCCACAATTACCTCAAGCGCGGAGCGAAGTGCTTTCTGTTTCCAACCCACGAACGGAAGAATCGCGACGCCAAACGCGATCGGCAGGAATTCGGCGCCAGCGTTTTGCTTGCATAACAAAGACGCGGCGAGCAGGACACCCACGCCGATTCGATAGCCGATGGCTGTGGAACCTCGCGCGCCCCAAGCCTTCAGCAACAAAGCAACGGAGAGAACGTTGAAACAGAATGCGGTCTGCTCGAACCACAGTGTTCCGAATGGAGCCTGGAACCAAACTGCCGTCAACAGTCCGGCAATCCACGCTATAGCGCGCTGTTCCGGTACAAGTCGGTCTACTATCCAAACGACGCAGAGCGTAGCGACAGCGTTGAGAACTGCCGCAGCGAAAACCATCGCAGAAAAATTCACGCCAGTCAGCCCGAAGACGAGCGCTTGAATGGCGAAAGGCAATGGCGGAAAGGTTGAGATAAAGTCGCGGTATTGGACCTGCCCCTGATAGACCCGCCACGCTCCATCGAACATGATCGATTGATCGAGGAGAAACACGCCGCGATGTCCAACGAACCATACGAAGACGCCCGCAAAGGCGGTTAGGGCCGCGCAGGCCCAGGGCCAGGGCCTCAGCCTTCCCGATGCTTTCAAAAGACTCGACGTCATACGCTGCCGAGTCTAGCCGGGGGACTTCTGAAGGAGTCGGGAGATCTTTACGTTGGAAGGGGCTCCTGATCGTGCTTCAGCCAATCATCGATTTCGACCACTTTTCGAAAGTCCGCATCTGTAAGGATGCGCAAATCATAGAGATTCCGTCTGTACAGGTAAGCGATGCGAGCCGGCAGAAAATGCCAGGACTCCCGCTTCGCCCGAATGTTCCAGGCGCAGTCCTGAAGTGTTCTGAGGAATCCAACGGTGTTTCGCTGCAGGAGGTCTTTAAAGACCCTTTTGCGGCTTCTGTGACGGCGATACTCGGTGTACGAGTCGCAGTTTCCCTGATTGCCAAGCCGCTTGATGAGATATGACAGGGTAGTTCTGCTCTGCGGAATCATGTGATAGATGACGGATTTTGGAGTGTAGGCAAATTTGTAACCGGCGTGCTTCAGTTTGATGCCCAGACCCGTTTCGCCATCTCCAATCCAAACGCCCGCAGTATTCTCTGGATTGAAGCCGCCGCATTGAAAAAAGGGTTCTCTTCTTATTGCCTGGTGACAACTAAAGACGAGATCGTCCGGAGAGACGATGACTTGTTCGGGCCTATCAAGTTCCGTGAGACTCAGATAGTAGTTAATGAGGTGTCGTTTCACCCATTCGGGAGGAGAGACATCGAACTTGCCGATAATCTTGCCCGTCGCGGTGGCGATCCGAGGATCCAGATCGAAGACTTTCATAAGTTCCGAGAGCAGATGTCTGTCCGCGATCATGTCGTCGTCGGTGAAATAGAGAATCTCTCCGCGAGCCATGCGTGCAGCGGTATTTCGAGCGTAATGGACTCCCTGTCGCGGTTCTAGGATCGCCTTGAACTGTGAGTGTCTCGAGCAATAGCCATCAAGAACCTGTTTTGTTTCATCCGCGGAATTATTGTTGGCGACAATGATTTCGAACCTGTCGTGCGGATATTCCTGCGCAATGAAGCTGTCCAGAGTTATTGGCAACATCCTTGCCCGGTTGTACGTCGGGATGATGATGGAGACGTAGGGGACGACCGGCATCTAGCCCTTTTTGAATCGCATGCGAGCCCACGCTTCAGAAGCACGAAGGTAAGCCCTGAGATATATCGGCTGCTGCTGCCGGTAATGCTGAGTAATAGAACGGACGCGAATCGAGTTCATTCCGTTTTCGACGTCGTTGTAGGTCTTGGTGCCTTCCAGGTAACGATAGTTGCCCCAGGTCTTGTCGACGTAGGTCACATTGGCATTTTGAACCGCCTTGAAAACGAAATGCACATCCATCCCGAAGTGTTCCTGCGTCTCATACGGGCCAATCCGCTGATGCAGCGACTTGTGGTAGAAGTAGGCGGCAGGATTTACCGGAAACGCTTCCTCGTACTTTCCCTTTAGAAGATTCAGCAGGCTAATTTGCGCGGGCTTGTTGACGGAAATTAATTTCCCGTTGTCGTCCCACATGTTGCAGTTCCCGACAAGCAGCGCGGGTTCGGGCAGTCGTTTAAACATGGGGAGGACTTCAGCAAGGACGCCGGCCTCATAGTAATCATCGACGTTGAGAAAGCCGAGAATCGTGCCGGCTGCGGCCGCGATGCCCTTGTTCATGGCATCGGACTGGCCCTGGTCGCGCTCCGAGACCCATCGAATGTGGGGGTATTCGTTGGCGTATTTTCTGATGAGTTCCGCCGTGCCATCGGTGGATCCGCCGTCGATAATGAGGTGTTCCGCGTCGCTGCACTTCTGGTCGATCACATTCCTGATGCAGAACTCAATGAAACGAATTCCATTAAAGACGGGTGTGATGATGGATAGTTGAGGCTTTGTGGAACTCATCTTGGGGGAAAATCGGGGCCAGACCAGGTGGTCTGGCCCCGATCTCCTTAACCCCTATCGGCCGAATTGATAGAAGACTCCCGCACCGAATCGAAAGAACGTGTTGTCTCCAGCGAAAATCATGAACTCCGGTTTGAAGCCCCAGCTGTCTTTAACATAGTAGCGAGCGCCACCTCCGAAGCTTACATAGAAGTCGCTGCGGCTGAAATTCGCATTTTGAGTGGATCCGCCCACAGTACTTTGGACGTCGCCGGCTGAATCGACTATCCCGAGAGCTGCCCCGGCATAGGGAACGAACGAGTGCGTATGATGGAACTGATACTGCGCCCCGGCCATGAAGCTTAGGACCCGCCCGCCAGAGGAGAACTGGAAGGAGCCTGACGGTGTCGATCCGCTCGCATTCGCGCCTCCGAGTGGGATCCAACCAAACTCACCAAGCACGAAGACATTGTCTCTGATTGCGGTACCCAGGGTCCCGGCAAAGGATGCCTGGGTGCCGATACCAGTCGCAACTCCGACCTGTCCCGTAGCCTCTATCTTGCCCTTGATCAACTGTTGTGCGTAACCGGACGATGCGACGACAAGACACGTCGCGACAGCCGCGATGATCTGCATCAGACGATTGTTCTTCTTCAAAGTTGGTTTCTCCTTGATTGATATCGATCGAGCCGGGCGCTTGCTTTTCATGGATTCGCGGAGCGCGGCAAACTCGGATTTCTTCACGGCAAGCCTCCCTTTTTACTGGGGCGAGGCTATCACCCCGGATTCCCTGAGCTGGTCCCACTCCGGAGTTTTGCGTGTGCGATTTATTTCAACTAGCATGCTTCTCATATGCGAGGACTCACCTTCTTCGGATTGGCTTTCCTTTGTGCACTGGCAACCGTGCGTGCACCCGTCCCGGTATTTGGCCAGACGAAACCGGCGGCCTACACTCCTCCACGGACTTCGTGGGGTGATCCAGATCTTCAGGGAATGTGGCCCGGCAACATGGGCGTGCCCATGCAGCGACCGGTAGAGTTCGGAGACCGCGCAACGTTAACAGACGCGGAATTCCAGCGAAGGGTAGCGCAAGCTCAGGCGCAGGCAGAAGCGGATGCTCAGGAGTTTGTCGCTCCGGGTGCTGCTATTGGCGTGGGGCCTCCGTCGCACTGGTCCGAGCGTGGAAGGCCGACAAAACAGGCGTCGCTGGTTGTTGATCCGGAAAACGGCCGGCTGCCCGCGCTGACTCCCGAAGCCGAAAAACGCCGTCGCGATGCGAACGGCGGCAGGGGCCTGCCCGGCGAGTGGCGCGGCGACGCTGCTTCGTGGGAGGACATGAACATCTACTACCGGTGCATCACGCGCGGTCTGCTCGGTTCGATCATTCCCGTTGTGTATGGAAACGGGAATGAGATCGTACAGGGCCCAGGTTACGTCATGCTCCGCCAGGAGATGATTCACGAGAGTCGCGTTATTCCGCTCGACGGAAGTCCTCACCCGAGTGCTGCGATCCGTATGTACATGGGAGATTCCCGGGGACACTGGGAGGGGAATACTCTCGTCGTCGAAACGACGAACTTCACCGATAAGGTTGCGATCGGGTCAAATGGCGCAGGGTATCCCGGGGACCCGGGTTATCACACCGAAGCGCTGAAGGTCACCGAACGCTTCACGCGTACGGCAGAGGACACTCTGGAGTACGAGGCGACCGTGGACGATCCCGAAACCTGGGTGCGGCCATGGACTATCGCGATGCCGCTGGTTCGAGAGCCCGGATATCAGCTTTTCGAATATGCCTGCCACGAGGGGAACTACGCGATGATGAATATCCTCAGCGGAGCGAGGGCAGCGGAGAAAAAGTAGAGGCGACGCAAATCGGGGCCAGACCACTGGTTTCTATCTTCTAGCCGGTGGAATCATCTGTTCGTGGAAACTTCGGCGGGAAAGAAAATAAGAACCGAGTGGTCTGGCCCCGATTTGCCAACCCTGTTGTTGTGAGACGCAGTCGTATGGTCAAATCACGCAATGGCTGAAATCGTTCTCGGTATTTGGACCACGCACGGACCGCAGCTCAGCACAACCCCTGAACAGTGGATGCTTCGCGTGACCGCGGATCGTGGGCGGAAGCATTGGTTCAAGGGGACTATGTATCCCTTCGACGAACTCGTCCAGATGCGGCGAAATGAAAACCTGATCGAGCGCTCATCGCTCGAGGCGCGTACTCGCAACCACGCCGCTTGCCAGGCGGCGATTGCACGTTTAGCGGCAATCTGGAAGGAGATTAACCCTGACGTCTGCGTTGTCTTTGGCAACGATCAGCGGGAGTTGATGCTGCCGGAGCTTCAGCCCGCCTACACGGTTTACTGTGGCGAGACGTTCTGGAACGGCCCATTGGCGAAGGAACGCCAGGCGGAACTCCCACCCGGAATTGTTGAAGCGGAGTGGGCGAACCGGCCTAAAGAGCGAACTGAGTACAGGGCTTTGCCCGATCTTGCTGCCCTCCTGATCGAACGCGGACTTGATCAGGGGTGGGATTTTGCAGCTTCCAGCGAGTGGCCGTCACATCCGTCGCCACACCATCACGTTGGAACTCCTCACGCATTCGCGTACATTTTGCGTCGTGTCATGGAGGATCGTGCCGTTCCCATGCTGCCGATCATAACGAATACATTCTTTCCGCCGAATCAGCCGCGTCCGTGGCGATGTTTCGCTCTTGGAGAGTTAGTGTTCAGCGTTTTGAAGGAATGGAAGCGGGATGTTCGCGTTGCGGTTTTTGGGTCCGGTGGTATGACGCACTTCGTGATCAACGAAGAGTTTGATCATGCGTTGATCAACGCAATCCGGGGACGTGATGCCGCGTTTCTTAAGGCGGTCTCACCGAAACTGATGAAGGATGGAACGTCGGAACTGCTGAATTGGATCTCGGCCTCTGGATGTCTCTTTCAGACCAGCCTGTCGGGCGACCTTATCGATTACGTTCCGTGCTATCGCACCGAAGCGGGAACAGGTACCGCACAGGGTTTTATCGTTTGGAAATGATGCTCGTCGCCCACGACACCGGTGATCACGAAGTTTCCCAGAAGAACGATGAGATCCGGCTTTTCAGCATTGGTCGCGGCGACGACTTTTGTGAGATCCGCAAGGGTGCGACAAGGAGAACCGACATGGAGGTCGGACAGGACCGCGACTTTCATGCCGGACTGCGCTGCATGCCACGGAGAAGCGACGACCGACTACTGAACGATTCGAAGACTCGATGGCTCCCACCAAAGGCCCCAGGTGCCGACGACGATGACGATCAGAACCGCGATTGCGAGGAGTCGTTTGAGTTTCCGTCGGGATAGGCTCATGCAACAGCCACGTCACCTTCGCGACCGACGTGGTTTCTTTTTACGCGCCGTGAGTTCCCACGCTTGTCGGATATGGATCTGGAGCGCGTGATCGTCGATTCGATTCAGTTCAATTCCAACCCAACCGCTTGAACCCACATAAGGAGGTTTGAAGTATGTAGCGGGGGCGTCCTGGATGAGTGCGGATTGAAGACCCTCCGGTGCCGGCACCCACACCGCAAGGTGACCATCCTGATGGTGGTTGTCCGCAAACATTGCGAAAACCCCTTTGTCTTTCTCGACAAAGAATGTGGGCGTTCCGTGGGAGATCTTTTCCGAAACGCTGGGAACTGTCGCGCAAAGCCGTCGGATGCGATCAAGTTGCGTTTCACGCGATCCTGTACGCGACCCTTTCCCCTTCTCGCGCATTGTCAGTTGCCGGGCTCGGAACTTTGCGAGCTTTTTGATAAGACCGACGGGAACAGGCTCCGAGAGTGGAAAGCGAATGGTTCCTCGCGTGAGCTTGTACGGCGCAAGCTCGTGCTTGAACTCGGCGACAAGCGCATCGCTGGCGGGATACAGCGAGAAGTGCGCTTTCCAGCCCGCGAAATACAGGACGGGGACACCGTTCAGTTTGTAGACGGGAATCTGATAGGAGAGTCCTTCCTCGGTCCCAGGGACTGCCTCTCGAATCGTGCTTCGGACTTGTTTGAGTATTTTCTGCAAGTTCGTCGGCTTTGATGCGATGTAATCTTTCACCGACTTGTTACGCGTCTTCGCCATCGCATTAAAATACTGGAGCCCATGGACAAAATCATCATTCGTCTACTTCAGGAAAAGATCGATCAGGCGGATCGCATCGTGCGACTTGCGTTCGGTACTTTCATTGGTTTACCCGAGCCCAAAAAATTCATGGGCGACGCGGCTTACGTGCAGAGCCGCTGGCGACCGACCCAGCGTCCGCATTTGCCGCAGAAGTGAATGGCGAGCTTGCCGGCTCCCTCTTCTCCGAGGCCAACGCGGCCACGCAGAAGTCTCGCTTAAAATTCCTACGCTCCAGACGGGCGTCGTGTCGCGGGAGTTGCGCGAGGCTTAAAGGGTTTTCAGAAACGCAATCAACTGACGCTTTTCTTCGGGCGTTAGATTCAATCCGAATGGATGCCCGAGTACGGCTCGGGATTTCATGTTGAGCCCCTTGAAACCGGTCGGGACATAGTCTTCCCTAAGACGGTTCACGTCGAACCAGTCCTCCAGCTTGGCAACAGAGCCGTTGTGTTCGAATGGCCCGCGGTACCACAAGCCTTTGAGTGAAGGAACCTTGTAGTATCCCGTGCCTCGTCGCGTTTGAGTGGCGCTGACAGGATTCGTCCCCACGGAAACGGGAAGAATGTCGAACCGCCTCAAATCCTCCGGCGGTGGAGTGAATCCCATGGCAAGCGTCAACTTGTTGTTCGTGTAAAGCGGCGGGGTATGGCAGCCGTTGCAACCTTCCCTCTTGAAGATCGCCTCGCCGGCTTTTGCTGTTGCATCGTAGGGATTCGGATTTGGTGGCGGACTCAACGAGTAAAGATAGAGAGCGAGGGCATAGAGTTGTTCGTCGCTGTAACGTCCGCCGGAATACTTCGCCGGGTTTTCGGGCAATGAAATCAGCCCGAGCGGCATCGAGGCAGACGGCGCCCTGCCGAAATACATGGCGTGGACATCGGTGTCCTGATTCATTGCGGCATAGCGCATCAGGTCTCCAATGCTCCGGTGCTGGACGAGGCCTGTGGCATCCAGGTAGCGCCGATCTTTGACTCCGATGAGATCCGGAACCCGCGCGGGAAAATCAGTGCGGGTGCCGTGGCGCGCGAGGACTCCGGGAGGGATCGCGCGATGCCGCGCGGCGATATCGGACGGAGACATTCGGTCGATTTCGGCTGTCGGATCCGACGCGTTCAGCCATGAAGCGCCATAGAGAACCATCTCGATGCCGCGCGCGAGCGATGGTGTAAAAAAGCTCAGCCAGGAGGGAACACCGGTGGCCTGCTCCATGTGGTCATAATCCCAGGCGAACGCCCGATCGAACGGGAAATTCCCCTGCGCTCCCTTCACCAGAGTGCCATCCGGCATAACCCTGGAGTGGCAAAGCGCGCAGGACAGCGTTCCGATTTCGATCGCGCCCCTCTTCCGAATGACATAACGCATTCCCGCCATCACGCCATCCTTCAGAAGCGGAGGCGCCACTTCGCGATGCCATTCGCGATCTCGCACAAAGAGATCTCCGTTCGGCCCCGCGATGTGGCCAAAGGCGGATGGCGCCTCGAAGACAAGTTCTCCGGCGCGTATCCAGTCTTCGGAAGTTTTCAGCTGAGCTGGGTCGAACTCCACCTGCGGATCCTGCTGCGCGAGCCAGTCCAGGTAACCGGGCGGCTCCTTGTCCGGATGATAAATCGGGTAGGACTTGAAGACAGGTCGCACCCCGATCCCATAGTAGTACCGGGACGGGATCTGCACCGGACTGGCATCCGCTCGGGCCAACGGCAATTCCAGAGACGCCATCGCGGCATCATCGAATGTTCGCGGAATATTCAGACTCGCATCCGGCTCGGGGCCCCAGACCAGGAAAGAATTGGAGGTCGACTGCCGAATCAGAACAACGAGAAAAACGACCAGCACGACAATGCCAGCCAGCATCGCCGCAAGGATTCGCCACTTGTACTTCCAGATTCGTCTAAACATCGTCGCGTCGCTATAAAGTACGAACGAGTGTTACGAAAATTGCGGGAGCGCGTTTCAAGCATGTGAGGGCAGAGCCCGCACGCTAAGGTGGCATGATATCCGGAAGCAAGAGACCTTATTACCGCCTAATTCGCGTTTACAATTGCATTCACCTTCGTCTGCACAGAGGGGTCGATGACAAGTACTGACTGCGTGTTTACGGACACACGCTCGGGATTCCGCGCCGTCACGTACACGGCCTGGTTCAAGAACTGGTACAGAGCGCATGGATCCGGTACGTCCGGCGACGCAACTCCGAACTGCTGGGGGCCCCGCACACTGCTGAACTTCTCCCCGAATGTTTCTCTTTCCAACGGAATTCGCCGGGCTGTCGCGTGGCGAAACGAGTGGTCAGCGCATGCGGAAGTGCGGGCGAAAACGTCGTGAAAATTCGATTCACAGACTTCAGATAGCTTCCGGAGCGGGTCTATTTCCAATCACCGCTTCGCGGCGCATCGTCAAAACAGGAGTTTCGAGTCAGAATCTGGCTATCGAAACGCGAGGTTCGATTTGCGATCGATTTCTTCCTTGATACCTTCTCCAAAGAGTTCTTCGAAGTAACCCTCTTTAACAAGACGATCGACGACGCTGTTGTCCACGACGCTCTTGATGTCCAAATCTCGGATTTGGTTCGCGTTCTGTGCACTCGCCTGCTCCTTGATTGCAGTAAGGGCGCTCGCGAGCACATAGGGAATGCGCTCCATCAGGTTTCGTTGCGTATTCCAATCGTAGATGCGCTCGATATCCGCAGGGTCCTGCTTGTCATAGACGATGTAGGCTTTAACGGCAAAAGCCTTATCGTCGTAATAGCGCTTAATCGCTTCTGCGTGGGCTCTGATGATTTGCTCAGGAAGCTTGGGATCTTTCGTCACGGCCTCTTTGGTGAACAGGTAGACGGTGGAAGCGTAGACATCATCGTAATCCGCAAGGTTGGCAAGATTGGTAAAACCCTGCTCCTCAACACGAAAGTATTGGGGCGCCGTTAGGAGTGTGGCATCGGCACGCCCGCTGACGAGAGCGCTTGCCCGCGCTGTTGCGTCTGTTCCAACGGGCACCCATTCCACATCTCTTGCCGTCATCGAATACTTCTTTAACAGGGCGAGTGTGTAGTTGTAGGGAGCATCGCCAACCTGGCTGACGGCAAAGTGCTTTCCTTTCAACTGAGGTACTGCGGTGAAGCTCTTCGAAGCCATCAGCGAAAACATGCCCTTGTTCAGCGAACTGCCCATCATGACGAGCGAGGCGTCGCGTGAGCTGGCCTGAATGGCCTGTTCCATGGAAGAATTCGTCATCACTGCCTCACCGCTGCTTATCGCTGCGACGCCAAGGTTACCCGCGCCGAACACGAGCTCTACATCAAGCCCATTCTTTTCGTAGTAGCCGCCCTCTTTGGCGATAAACATCGGCCAGGAGGCTGCGCTCCGCGTAGGGAAGTTGATCTTGACCTTGCGCAGCGGTGTTGGCGCGGACGAGCAACCGAGTGTCAGGCCAGCAATGGAAAGCACCAGTACGTAGGCGATTCGTCGGAACATGAAACTCTCCTGCGTTTACATCCGAGTGTAAAGTTTGCCGAAACATATCAGATTCCGGAAAAGACGGAGCGAAAGATTCGGATCGGCTGACAAGGTTTGGAGTTGAGGTATATGATGTACCGCACAGGAACTTCATGATGATTGTTCGACTTGCCCATTGCGGTTTTGTGATGCTAATGATTCTGGCAGCAGCGGCCGGCAGTACCGCTGCAGCACAAGGGCGGGGTCGAGGAGGTGGGTCTGCCGGCGCGTCCGCCCGCACCGCATCAGGCCCGGCAATGTCCCGCAACAGCGCAGCGCCTGCTGCAAGACCTCCCGCGATGGCAGGCCAGCCGGCTTACAATCGTGCCGTTACCGGTCCGCCTTCGCAGATTGTGAGGGTTCCGGACCGTCATGTCATCATCGCGACGCCGCCTTATTTCGGATACTACGGCGGGTACTACAACGGGTTCTATAACGGCTTGTATAACGGTTTCTATGATCCGTATCCGTATGCGTCGGCACCGTATTACCCCGTTGCGCCCTATGAGACCTCGTACGCGGAGCAATCTTATGCCCCGCCCTCTCCGAGTCCGGGTGAGTTGCAGTTGTCCAACCAGGTGGAGCGGCTGACGCGCGAAGTCCAACAGTTACGGCAGGATCAATCACAAGCGGCGTTGCAACAGGCACTGGCTCCGCCGCTACGAATTGCCGAACCTCCACCCATACCCATCACATTGGTGTTCCGCGATGGCCGTCGATTAACCACTCAGAGTTATGCGATCAGTCGGCAGACACTTTGGGTTGTGGGTGATCGAATGTCGATGAGGGTCGACCTCAAAGATCTCGATCTTCCTGCCACGCAGCAGGCAAATCTCGGCAGGGTCTTGCTCCTTCCGGTTCCGACGCAATAACGTGGCAGTTGTCGTGCTTTTGGCGAGGACCGTTTACGCTATCCTGGAAAGCCAGCCTTCTTTTCTTCCGGCGTATCGTCGAAGGTGGCCGGCATCCTCAGTTCTCCCTCCTCAAAGTAGAATTCTCTTACCGCGCGAACAGTGACTTTTCTGCCGTCGGACATCTCCGCTGCTGCTTGTTCGCCTTCCTTCAACCTCTCTGTCGGAGAATTCTTTTTCGTTGGGATGGAGATTCGGATCGCATTGCTCAGTTCGGTGTCCGTAAGCTTTAGACCGGTTACGTTGATCGATAGAATTTGATCGAAATCCGGAGGTTTCACAATAGAGTGCGCGAGAAAGAACTCGGATCCTCGGCCGAAGAGAAAGTATTCCAGTGTACGCGGCGCTTGGGCGGCAGGATCGAACTTGTGAAAGTGAATGACCTTCTTAATATTTACAGTCACCTTTTGAAGACCGGAAACAGGCTTGCCCTGGCGCTCCAGATGTCCGCGAACAACAGTTGCCGGAAATGATGCGAGCGGAGATGAAGCGGTGACTCGTGGAAGCACGAAGGGCATATCTGGTCCGACAGTGAACATTTTGACGTCCGGATGGCTCCGCCGGTCCGCGAAGTACAGCGACCCCACGTCCTTGCCAGCACTGCTGAATGAGCCTTCCAAAATTACTTGAAACCGGTGTGGAGTCTGATACTCGGTCCGCGTGGCGTTCAGTTTGTCAAACATCGGAAGATGCGACAAAAAGGCGGCCTGGCTTCCCACGAGCATCCAGTTGTGCAAAGCCGGAGCCTCTTCTTGAGGCGCGGGCTCGCTTCGCGCAAAGCTCGTCCAGTATGCAGACGATGCAGCAGCAGACAGCGTCTGCAACAGCTTTCGGCGGGACATTGAGAATTTACCTTGATTGTCACTCATACCGTTTCTCCTCCTTCGATTTCGGAAGCGCCATGCGCGCAACAATGCGTTAGGAATCGACATCTTTTTGCAGTTGCGGAAGCCTTGTTTGCTGACCGTCATTTATCAGCACGCCGATGTCCTTTGAAAGTTGTTGCTGCTGAACGTAATGCGACTTGGTGGAACCGGCAGTTCGTATCCATTCGTATCCATTCGGATACATTTGCTGTCGAAAGCGGATGCGTGCATGAAGTTCTGCTGTTGACGCTTGTGGGCGCGGTGCCTACACGGTAGGCTAAAGCGGCACAGTTCAGGGATGACGGGTGCATAGAAGCGTGCTCTTAGGAAGCGTAGCCTCTGCCCATGGTGCGGTTAACTGAGCCTCTATTGTGGCCTCTGGCGCCGGCGATGTTTCGGTCTGTTCCTGTCTGGCCCGAAACTTTACACCGATGAATAGGAGAGGGACGGTGACGATCGCGGCAATTCTTCAATGTCCCATTAGCGGATCTGATCTATCGTTCGCTGACCCGGCATACCTTACAGAGTTACGTTCGCGGATTGCGCAGGGCGCACTCAAACACGTGAGTGGGGCGCCGGTGCGCATGCAGCTTGAAGACGCTCTGCTTTCCTCAGACGGTCGTTTCGTGTATCCCGTCGTGGACGACATTTTGATACTCCTTCCAAGCCTCGCTATCGCAAGGATGGAAGGCACACAGGCTACTTCGTACCAACATTTGGCGTCTGATACGGACAGTGTCATGCGTTTTTATGACGAGGTTGGCTGGCAGTCCAAAAAGGATGTTGTATTTCAAGATGCCGAACTATTTGAGGACCTGCGCCCGGTCAGCAAGGACTACATCCACAAATGTCACCTGCGCATTAACGAGCATCTCCTGCCGGGGGGCAAGTACTTGCTGGATGCAGCGTCCGGTCCCGTGCAGTACCGCGAATACCTGACCTACTCGGAAACCTACGAGCGAAGAATTTGCGTTGATGTGTCGTTGACGGCGCTTAGAGCGGCCAAAGAAAAACTGGGCGGAAAGGGAATATACATGCAGTGCGATATTACCCAGCTACCGCTCAAAACCGGTTCGGTGGATGGTTTCGTGTCGCTTCACACGATTTATCATGTGCCAGAAAAGAAGCAGATGTCAGCCTTCAGGGAACTCGAGCGGGTGTTGAGGCCTGGCAGAACGGGAGCAGTCGTTTACACCTGGGGCGATCATTGTTTTGCCATGGAGGTGACGCTGCACCCCGTACAGGCATCGAAACAGCTAATCAAGCGTGTCCTGCCGGCAGCGGCTGTCAGACGGCTGAAGAACGGTTCCGGGCCACAGCCGAGCGCTGCCGTGCCGACCGGACTGAGTCCGACGCAGGAAGAACCCAAACTCTATTTTCATCCTCACGACTATGACTGGTTTCATCGGGAAATCGCGTCAGCGGCGGGTTGGGATGTCCGGACATGGCGGAGCGTGAGCGTGCCTTTTCTTAAGGCGTACATGCATAGCAAGCTCTTGGGGAGGGGCCTGCTGTCCGCCCTCTTTTGGATCGAGAACGCCGCCCCGCACCTCTGTGGCAAGTTCGGCTGTTACCCTCTGCTGGTTTATACAAAACCCGGATCTGGCGATGCCAGCGGATCGTAGATGGTTAGAGTGCGGTTGCGGGCCGATTTATCTGATGAAAGCTGGAGGAAAACTTGGCATGGCGGACCCGGTCGGTACAGGCATCAAACGAGCAGGTTGAGTGGGTCGCGGTGGCGTCGCGGATTTCATGAGCTCTTCCAGCATCCCGAGATCAACATCTTTACGATTTCCGAGAGCCTGAGCGGCGGCGCGGCGGACGGAGGGATCCTTATCGTTTTGGGCGGCTTGCGCGATAAAAGGTACAGCCCTGGGATCGTTGAGCCTGCTGACAAACATCACAAGATCCGTCCTGAGTAAGACGCTACCGTTCCGGTAAATCTTTTCCATTAAGGCGAATTTTTCCGGATTCGAACTCACGGCGATTTTTTCCAGGACTGCTCGATGATCCGATACGGTCATGAGGGACAGGGCTTCGCTGGCAACCCCTTCGGTTTCTCGTTTTGCCAACAGATCCATGATTGCCTTAGCCACTTCTTCCTTGTCCGGGTTCCGACGGCTGAACCAGAAGAACGCGCTGTTCCGCATATTTGCGACCGCAGCGGTATTCGCCCAGACACCTAACAAGAAGGGCACTGCTTTCGGCGAGTCACTGTTGGCAATCGTGCCAAGGTTGGCGAGAACTGCCGGGTCGGAAGGGTTAGCTTTCAAGCGCTCCTTCGCGTCTTCAATGCCACGATCCCGATCGAGTTGAATGATCAGCCTCAGGGCTACGGCGTTCATGCTTGCATTCGGCGGAAAGTTGTCCGAGTAAATCTTGTTCGGGGGCCCGGCAGGAGTGATCGCTCCTCGCAGAAGATCGGCGCGAGCCTGTGCCTCACGCAGCTCAGCCGGGCTGTTCCAGATCGACGCTTCAGGGGCAGTACCGGGCAATCCACCAAGTTCCAGGATTCTTTCGTTGATGTCGTCCTGCCATTTCGACTGCGGGTAGTTTCTGCGGAAATTCTCGATCTCGGTGCGTGCGTCCTGGACGCGACGAAGCTGAACGAGCGCATCGATGAGGTAGTAAGCAGTCCGGTCGGACTGGTCCGCTTTCGGATACTTTCTGAGAGCTTCACGGAACTTCTTCTCGGCTTCAACAAAATTGCCATCATGCTGATATTGGACACCTTCGTTAAACAGCCGGCGGGCTTCAGAGTTTTCCATCGGCGTCTGTGCAGCGCCCGCTGAGGGATGCCATATAGCCAACACCACAGCGAACATCAAACTGCAAGCTAACGAATGCCGTTTCATAAGGTGCCTAGTCGCCGTCTACCAGAATTGGCTGAGGCTGGTATGCCTTCATATTCGCGATCAGCCCACTTCCGCGGATACGAGTCTGGATCTCGACAATATCCGGAGCGGAATCCGCATTCTTGATTTCACGGAGATAATTCTCGTATTCGTCCAAAGCCATGCGCACAGGAGCGAAATCGGCAGTCCGCGACTTTTGTCTCTCGATTTCCGCCAGGTCCCGTTGCGCTCGGAAACGGGCATCCTGGAGGTCTTCCTGAAGCTCGGGATCGATCTTAGTAAAGTTGCGAAGAAACAGTTCCGATTGTCGGAGAAATTCAACGACGGTGTGATTGAGCCCTTTGATGTGGTCGTCAACAAACTCGATCTGAGGCGCTGCCTTCGCCAGGCCTTCGACGGGCGTGCGCAACGCGCCCAGGGTGACGACCGCGGCAATCGCCGCCGCGGCCACTGCCGACCACTTGAGGTATAAGCGGTACACTCGGGACGTATTGCTATCAATGAGGCCCGTGCGAAGCTGCTCGTCGAATCGATTCCAGTAGACTTCGGGTAGTTCCGGTATCGGCGGAGCAGCCCCGTCAATCGCCTGCAGAATGAGCCGGGTGTCCTCGCAGAAAGCTTGACACGCCTCGCAGTCGCCGACGTCCTCGGTCAAACCAGCGATCCAGTCCTCACGGAATCTCTGGCAATCGTGCATTACTCCCCTCACTTAACTTCATTTCCCGAGTGAGAAACTCCTCGCGCAGCCTGGTGTGAATCCGGAAAAGTGTCTTCTTGACCGTACCCACGCTCGTGCCGAAATAGTCAGCGATTTCCTCGCAGGTCAAACCTGACCGGTGTCTCATCACGAACATCAGACGCTGCTGCGCCGAGAGCTCTTCGATACGCTGCAGGATCTGTTGAACGAGGATGTTGTTGAAAGCTGTGCGATCAGAGCCGGCAATTGCAAAGCCAGGACCGTCCGTAACGTCTCCGGCCCGCGGGAGAACCTTCTTGCGTTTTTGGCTGACAAACGAATTCACCATGATTCTGTGCAGCCACGTATGAAACGACGAATCGCCACGAAACCGATCAATCGCCTTATAGGCGTTTAAAAAGACCTCCTGGACCAAGTCTTCCGCATCATGATAGTTGCCGCAAAACCGCAAAGCCAGGGCATGCATGGATCGTTTGTGATTCGATACCAGCATACAGAAGGCATCTACATCACCTTGCTTGGCCTTTGCAATAAGTTCGGTTTCCGCCGGCGGCACCATTTTGCGCTCGCTGAATTTGGACGCCCGCTTAACCCCCGCGGTTGGCAGCGGCTGGTCAGAATCATAGATGACGACGGTCCAAGAGGTTAGAAGAATTTGATGGGTTCGAAATGCGGCGTTAAACCGCCTGGCGTCGGTAAACGCGGGATCTCAGCGGCCTAATGCCGCACATTCCTGTGCACAAACGCCACCATCAGCCCATACACGATTGCATTAAACAGGAAGACGGATCGAATGCTCCACCCGCCGAGGCTGCCCGCAACGAGGGGGCCTGCGGCGCCACCGAGCATGCCTGTCGACTGTAGCAACGCGAAGCCGGTGCCACGATACTCTTCTGGTATCACGTCGCTGGCCGCAGTGACCGTCAAGGTGAGAGTTCCGCCTGCGAGGAGCGCTAGCATCACCCGAAGTACGGAGAATGACGCGGTTGAGCGCGCGTAGACCATCGGAACCAGCACAGCAATGCTTAGGAGGAGCCGCACTGAAATCAATCGTCGTAGTGTGATGCGGGTGGCAAGTTTCCCGGACATCCATGCAGATAAGGCTTCTCCAAATGTTGCTACGGAAATTACAGCGCCGGCTACCCATGTTGCAGTTGTTCCGAGTTCCTCCAGGAAGAGAGGTACCGTCAGACCGAACGTCCGATCCGCAAGATTGACGGAAAACAGAACAAGCATGGTCGTGAAGAATTGCGGCCGTCGCCAGAATCTCGAGGCGTCTTTTGTGGCTTCTCCGTTCTCGCTCTTGTTTGGAGAATCGCCATAGAGCGCGAAGACGCTGACTACCGAACCCAACATCACAATTCCCGTCACGAAGAATGTGGAGCGGATTCCGATGACATTAGAGAGAATGCCGCCTGCAAAAGGCCCGACACCGGCCGCGAGAATCTGAACTGCTTGCAGCGTGCCGACAACGTGGGGCACTTTCTCGCGCGGCGCCGCCTGCGTGACCAGCGCCACCGAGACACTATTGAATCCTCCAAGAAGTCCCAGCAGAGCGCGCAACGCAAGCAACTGGTAAACGTTTTGTGCGAAGCCCATGCTGAACCAAATCAGCGCGTTCGCGATCGTCGCCCGCTGCGCCATGAGCTTAAGGCCCCACCGGTCGCCAATGCGTCCCCAGACCGGACCGCAAAGAGCTGAGACCAGCGGGCTGCAACTGAGGAGTAATCCGCTCCAGAACGCGACGCCGGCTTTGGATGTAATACCCAGCTCACGCACGAAAGAAGGCAGGAACGGCATCACCAGCGTATAGCCGAAGAAGATAAACGCAGCGGAAATCGTGATCGCGAATTGGTTCCTACGCCATTGCGTCATCGATGGGGAAGAACCCGCAGCAGACCAAGGATGGACTTCGCGTCCTGAATACGCCCATCGTCAATCATTCGAAGAGCTTCGTCCTGTGTCGCAGTCTCGACGTCAATGATTTCATCTTCGTCGAGATTCGTTTGCGTTTTGACGAGATCGGTCGCTTCGAAGAGGTACATGAACTCCGTCGTAAAACCCGGCGTGGTCCAGAAGCGCGCCCGCTCGACCAGACTTCCAGCGAGGTAACCTGTTTCCTCTTCGAGTTCACGTCGCGCAGCATCGAGCGGAGCCTCTCCAGGATTCAGTCCCCCGGCACAGATTTCCAGCAGACGCGTTCCCGTAGCGTGTCGATATTGACGGACCAGGACGACATCGCCGTTCCCAAGGAGCGGCACAACGCATACAGCTCCCGGATGCTCGACGATCTCCAGCGTGGTTGTATTTCCCTTTGAATCCACGATGCGGTCCAGACGCACCTGCACGTGCCGTCCTTTGAAGGCGACTTCGCGGTGAATAAGCTTGGGGTCTGCCATTTATGCTTCTGCCAGGACTTCTCGGAGCGCGCGCACGGTTTTGTCGACTTGCTTGGGCGAAATGATAAACGGCGGCAGAAAACGGAGGACCGTGTCGTGGGTGCAGTTGATGATGAAACCACGGTCGAGCATCTTTTTGACGTAGTCTTTGCCAGGAACGTTCAGCTCGATTGCGAGCATCAATCCGATCCCACGAACTTCCTTCACGACGGGAAGATCTTTGAGACCTTCCAGCCGGCTCTTGAAGTAAGCCCCGGTATCACGGATATGGCCCAGCAGTTTCTCGTCTTCGATAATCTTGAAGTACTCCAGGCTCGCGCGACACGCCAGTGGGCCGCCGCCGAATGTCGTACCGTGTTCGCCGGCCTTGATCGCTGCGGCGACGTTTTCCTTCAGAATTACGGCGCCCATGGGAATTCCCAGTCCAAGAGGTTTGGCGCACGCGATCATATCCGGCAGCATCGTCTTGTCGGTGGGATCGATCCATTGATGGAAAGCAAACCACTGACCGGTACGGCCAAGCCCGCATTGGATTTCGTCTGCAACAAGCAACGCGCCGCTTTCGGACGTCAGGCGTCGCAGGGCGCGGTAGAACTCTTCCTTCAGCGGATAGATGCCACCTTCGCCCTGGATCGTTTCGATGAGTACTGCGCAGACGTCTGAAGTGAGCTTTTGCTCCAGGTCCGCAATGTTGTTGGCTTCTACAAACTCGAATCCGGGAACCAGGGGTTCAAAGGGCTCGCGATACTTCTTGCTTGCGGTAGCCGACAGCGCACCCAGCGTCCGGCCGTGAAATGCATTGTCCATGGCCAGCACGCGATATTTCTTGCCCGACCCGTTTGTGAGGGCGCGTCCGGCATATGCTCGAGAAAACTTGATGCAGGCTTCAATCGACTCGGCGCCGCTGTTGGTAAAGAACGCACGGTCCAACCCTGACAGTTTGCAGAGCTTTTCTGCCAGGCGACCTTGATATTCGTGGTAGAAAAGATTTGAAACGTGAAGGGGCCGCTTGATCTGTTTTCGCAACACCTGCTTCACGCGCGAGTGGTTGTAACCCAGGGCATTCACTCCAATTCCTGCCAGCAGATCCAGATAACGTTTGTTCGCCGCGTCGACAAGGTAAGCGCCGCTCCCACGCTCTATGAGAACGTCGTGGCGCGCGTAGGTTCCGAGAATGTATTTTTGCTCTAGTTCTTTGACGTGTGACAATTGCATCGCTTCGAAAGCTTAGCACAGACGTTCTATGAAGATTCTCACCGCGAACCAGCTCCGGAAGATCGATCGCTTATCCGGGAATACGCTCACCCTGATGGAAAACGCGGGCACGCGCGTTGTGGAGACCATCGAAGAGCGATTCGAAAACCTGGACGACCTTCAGATCTACGTGCTCTGCGGCAAGGGGAATAATGGTGGTGACGGATTCGTCATCGCACGATTGCTTGCCGAGCGTGGCTGCACCCCTCATGTGTTGCTGTTTGCCCGGGAGAGTGACATTACCGGCGATGCTGCAACAAACCTTGCCCGGCTCAACGCCTTCGACGAATCGCCGACGGTTATTCTTGATGAGACGCAGTGGGCGGAGTTTAGCGGTGAGGAGGAGCCATCGCTGGTGATTGACGCTCTGCTCGGCACCGGAATCACACGGCCGGTAGACGGTCTTTACCGTGCCGTGATCGAGAGCATTCCCGATCTTTTCCCTGAAGCAACCATTCTTGCCGTCGATCTTCCTTCAGGGCTTTCTGCAGATAGTGGCGAGGTCTCTGGAGCGGCAGTTCAGGCCGATGTCACGGTGACCTTCACGGCGCTGAAGCCTTGTTTGGTGTTCCCGCCCGCCCACAGGTATGCCGGTGACGTGATCGTCGCGGATATTGGCAATCCGGATGAGCTTACTTCCGCACCGGAGCACAAGTTGAACCTCATCACTCCGGACGATTTTCCGGATGCTTTGCATCGACGCCAGGAAGACACGCACAAGGGCGACTATGGAAGAGTGCTGATCGTTGGCGGTTCGCGCGGGAAGACCGGAGCGGCAGCGATGGCTGGCCAGGCTGCTCTCCGTTCAGGCGCGGGACTCGTGACGGTCGCAACCCCGTCGAGTTGCCTGCCCCAAGTTGCAGCAACCATGCCGGAGCTCATGACTGAGCCTCTGGAGGAAACCTCCGCAGGAACAATCGCCAACGCTTCCATTGCACAGTTGCTCGCAGGCAAGACCATGCTTGGACTCGGGCCCGGCCTCGGCACTCATCCTGAAACGCAAGCCATGGCCCGCATCGCATTGCACGAAGCCTCGATGCCCGTTGTGCTGGATGCTGATGGCTTGAACGCTTTTTCTGCGCACGTTGCGGAGCTGCGCGGCACGGCAAACCGCCCTGTCATCATCACTCCACATCCCGGAGAAATGGCACGCCTCATTCATCGGGAAGTTGCACAGGTGAACGCGAATCGGATCGATGTTGCTCGTGATCTTGCGGTGGCGCATGATCTCCATGTCGTACTCAAGGGCTTTCGTACAGTTGTCGCGTTTCCTGATGGGCAGGTATTCATTAACGCAACGGGTAATCCGGGAATGGCGACTGGCGGCGTGGGCGACATCCTTACGGGGATGCTCGCCGGTATCCTCGCGCAGGAGCGCCTTGGCACGTTTGCGGAGCGTGTGCTATTTGCGGTTCATCTTCACGGCCTGGCCGGAGATCTGGCAGCGGAAGAGAGCGGGGAAGAATCGCTGGTTGCAACGGACCTGCTGTATTACATCGGTGCCGCCTGGGAGCAGCTGCGCGCGTGATTTCGACATCCGAAGCCGAAACATTTCAAATCGGAAAGCAAATTGCCGAATCCATGCGCCTGCCGGCTCATATCCTTCTTTACGGAGATCTCGGAGCTGGCAAAACTTCGTTGACGCGAGGGATTGCCGCCGGCTTCGGCCTGGAGGATGTGGATGAGGTCGCCAGCCCCACCTTCACGCTCATCAACGAATACCGCGGTCGCGTAAAGATCTATCACATCGATCTTTACCGTATCGAAACCGGATTCCTGGACGGCCTCGGGCTCGACGAAATCTTTGAAGACCCGAACGCGGCTGTCGTTATCGAATGGGCGGAACGTCTTGGTGATTTCCCGACACCGGGTGCCGCCCGAATCCTCCTGGAATACCTCGACGAAAATTCGCGCAAGATAGAGATCACGCCCTCGGCGTAGAATAGATTTCAGCGGACTCCATGTGGAAATTGGTGCTGCTCGCTTTACTTCAAGCTGTCATTCCCGCCCAGCGGGAAATCGCAGGTCCTTACGTTTCACGGGAGGACCAGGGGCAAACGACAAAGGTTGTCCTTAAGAATGGTCTCACTGTCATTATTCGAGAAGAACATGCGGCCCCGGTAGCCAGCATCACGACTCACGTCAAAGCGGGTTACTTCAATGAGGAAGACCGCTGGGGCGGCATCTCTCACGTCGTCGAGCACATGCTCTTCAAAGGGACGGCACAACGTCCCACGGGGGAGATCGCGCGGCAGACGCAGGCCCTGGGCGGCGTTCTTAACGGTTACACGGACTATGAACGGACCGTCTACAGCCTCGTCGTTCCCGCTGCAAACACGCTGCCTGCTCTCGAGATTCAGGCCGACGCGCTACAGCATCCTTCCTTCGATCCAGATGAACTGAAGCGCGAAATCGAAGTGGTGCTCCAGGAAAGCAACAGGAAGCTGGACAATCCAACGGCTCTCTCTTCCGAGAAACTTTATGAGACGGGCTTCAGCGAGCACCGCATCAGGCGTTGGGCACTTGGTTCGGCCGATGGATTACGAGCTCTTACGTCGGATGATGTTGCCGGGTACTACCAAAAATACTACCGGCCTTCTAACGTCGTGCTGGTCGTTGTGGGTGCAGTAGATCGGGAAAAGATTCTCGACGGCATCGTCAAGCTCTACGGATCAATGGAAAGCGCGACGGTTGAACGCGATGCTTCTCCTCCGGAGCCCGCACAGGCCGGACTGCGTTACGCGTGGCGCCGTGCCTCGATTCAGCAAACTCACGTCGCAATGGGTTTCCATGCTGCAGGCATCCTCTCGGAAGATGCCCGGACACTTGAAGTGCTCGCGGCGATTTTGGGAAATGGCCGATCATCCCGTTTGAATGAGATCGTACGCGATCAAAAAGGCCTGATGACATCCGGCTCAGCAGAATTGCGGGCATTCAGCGACATCGGATATTTCGAAGTGCACCTCGAAACCTCATCACCAATCGAAGCGGCAATTGCTGCTCTTGCAGAAATCGAGAACATCAAGCGCTTCGGGGTGAGTGGGGAAGCGGTGGCGAGAGCCAAGGCGGGGATTGCTCAGGATTACTTCAGCCGCATGGAAACGGTTGATGGGATCGGTGACAATCTTGCTTATTCCGAATCTCTGAAGGACTGGACCTGGTCTTCAACGTATTTAACGGATATTCAGAGAGTCACTCCCGAACGGGTCACGAATGCCGCCCGCAAGTACCTGACAGTCTCCAATCTCGCTGTATTTGAGTATCTGCCGGAATCGATTGAACGCTATCTGTCCGCAAGTGAGTACACCACGGCCGTCATTGATAAGGTGGAGGCAGCGGTTGCACGGCGCACCGAGGAGGAGTTGCCCGTTGTAGCCCAAATACCGACCCGAAGCGACGGCCTTGTTTCGGATATGGTGGGCGCGGTCCAGCGCCGATCGATTTTGCGCGGACCCGAAGTCTACATCCTCGAGGATCATCGCCTTCCGATCGTGTCGTTCGGAATCTTTTTTCCTGGTGGCCGTCTTTTGGAAACGCAGGAGAATGCCGGTATCACCGAACTCATGTTACGAAGCGCGCTTCGCGGTACGAAGAGTTTCGATTCGGCTCAAATTGCACGGCGGCTCGAAAATGCGGGTGCTCGCATACAGGTCGTGAATGAACCGGATTTCTTCGGATACATCGTTCATGGATTGGCGAGCCGGATGGATCAGGCGGTACGGATTCTCGTCGACGTTCTCCAGGATCCGGTTTTTGACGAGCCCGAAGTCGTCAGCGAGAGAGCCCGGCAACTGAATCGGGTCCGAGCTCTGCGCGATGACAATACGGCCTTTCCTGTAAGCCTGTTCATGCAGTCTGTGTTTGGGAATGCGGCGTATGGACGTTCAGCCGTAGGGACCGTGGAAGGAATCGAAAAGGTGACCGCTGTTCAGATGCGAGCGTGGTTTGGGAGCAATGTAAGAAAGGTTCTTCCAACAATCGTGATCGTGGGCGACACGCGAGGGACGGCTCTTGTCGCTCCCATTGCAGACGCGCTTACCAACGAAGATCTCGAGACTCGAAGTCTGGCCGCGTTGCCGCGCGCAGAGGCGGCGGGCCAGTCGGAGCAGACCGTGGAGTCGACCAGCCGGCAACAAACGGCGCTCGTCTATGGCTTCGCGGGTGTAGGCGCGTCCACGACAGAACACTACGCGCTGGACTTGCTGACGAACGTCGTATCCGGAAGAGGCGGACGCTTCTTTGAAGCCATTCGCGAGAAACAGGGACTCGCCTATCCGGTCTGCACCGCGAACATAGCGCTTTCCAAAGGCGGAGCTTTCTATACGTACATCGCGTTCTCTCCGGAAAAGGAAACCGAGGTTCGGGGACTATTGGATGCGGAGCATGCCAGGCTTCGAAAAGACGGAGTGACCGGAGAAGAACTCAAGCGAGCTGCCGAGTCCATTGTTGGCGCTGAAGCTGCTGCGTTACAGACGCGGAATTCGCGTGTGCTGGATTACGCCCGCGCCATTTACTCCGGCGCCGGCGTTCAGTCCGTATCGCGATATGAAGCTTCGATGCGGGCCGTCACAGCGGCCCAGGTGAAGTCCGTCATCGACCGCGTGCTGGATCCTTCCTCGCTTCGTATCGGTATGGTTCGCGGAAAGACAGACTAAAAGCGTTAGCTTTTTGATTGATGAACCTGAAACTTCACAAATACCAATACACAATTAATCAATCACAAAGCACCCGATTTCTTCGGAAAAATCGCGGAGACAGTTTGTGACCCGCTTATTCCAGGCTGAAGATGCTGATGGTTCCGCTGGACGTGCGGACCTTGATGTTATTCCCGCCGCCGTTGACCGTTGCCCCTTGTCGGTCCGGACCAGGAAGAAGGCCCTTGAGCGCGTTGACGGGAGGCTTTAGAGAGAAGTCTGAGAGGATTCGGCTCTTGCCATTGAGTGGGGGCTTTTCGATCACGGCGTCAATGGTCGCCTTCATTGCTTTCGGCACATACATGGTGATGTTGCCGAGAGTCGCTTCGGCCGTGATGTGAAGATCTCCAGAGTAATTGGTTGGCGAGAGGCGGAAGAAGATGTCTCCGACGTTGGTGACGGCCTTTACCCAGGAACCGGCGCGCTCGATCCGAATATTTCCAGAATCTGTTCTCCCGTCGAAAGAGCCGTGAACATACTCACTTTTGATATCGCCCGCCTCCGTAGTCACCACGACATCTCCGTTGGATTCGCGGATCATGATCGAGCCGCTGCCGAGCTCCGCTTTGACATGTCCCTTGACCAGTCCTGCGGTGATATCCCCACCCTGTGTCTTGAACTCTGCGTTGCCGCCAACGTCGCCGAGCTGAATCCTTCCGCCGTATCCCCGGATTTCGGCGTTACCGCCGATATTGCCGGTCCGGATCTCCGTTCCGACGATCAGGGTGTTTCCTTTGATATTGCCGGCTGTGACCTTGCCGCCGGATGTCCGGAGGAGCGCCTCGCCGTCGGTCTCCATGATCTGAATGCTTCCGCCTTGAGTCGAAAGATCGAGGGTCACGCCTTTGGGGACACGAATCTTCCAGTCGGGAATGCCAATGGATGCCGGCGCTTTCGCCGATATTTCCACAGTTTCCCGCCGGCAGGTTTCGTGAACGACGACCTGACGATTGGATACGTCGATGTCAACGGAGTCGGATCCGGTGGTGTCGACGATCAAGTTACCCGCGGGCGCGCGAAGCACAAGTCTGCCGTCTGCTGTAATCGGGCACTTGCCAAACAGGTTCAGCGGCAGCATCAACGCGACAAGCAGAGTCAGACGGAGCCGCAAATTCATCTCTGGTCACCTACCGAGTGGACCAGGCCCTGGCCTTTCAGACGAACATAGGTATTGTCGTCGTTTCGCGTCACGGCTTCGATGCTGTTGGCCATCGCTTCACTCTTCGTGAAAGGGGCCAGGGCATCGATCACAGCCACCCGCACTCCATCATTCGGATCACTCATCAGGGCTTGCATAAAGGCCGCGCGAACATCGTCGTCATCCGCGAACGGCTTGAGGCCATCAAAAGCCTTGAGTCTTACATTCAAATTTTCATCGTTCAGAAGGGCGTGTATCAACACCTCCTTCACGGAGGGTTCGGAAGATTTTCTGGCCAGCACTTCCACAGCCTGCATTCTCGAACCGGGGTTCATGGAGTCCTGCAGAGCGCTGAATAGCAACCGGCGCGTCGTATCGTCTTCGAGCTTTCCGGTAAACCGGAGCGGTTGCACAACGTCTCCAGTAAATTCAACGGTCGCGGTATCCGAGCCGGTGTTCACAATACGAACGTTGGAAACTCTGCTGTTTTGCGGAACTGCCGAAAGCGCCATGGCAGCGGGAGAATCGCCAGCGGACGGGCCCACCGCTGACACCTGATGGTTGCTGATATACACGCCAAACGCGAGTCCCAGTGCGATAAGCGTTGCCGATTCGAGCATGCGCATTGGGGTGAAGACCACGGAAAAGGCCGGCATGCGCCACCATGATCGTTTTGTTTCGATACGGTCGAGTTGATCCGCTAATCCCCGGCGGCATTCGACGAGCAGATCCGAGGGAAATTCCCATGCGGTCTTGTCCTCAGCCAGAGCATTACAGAATGCGTTGTGTTCCTCGTAAGACTGGCGGCATCCCGTACACCCGAGCAGGTGAGTCTCCAGGCCTGCTCTCTCGCTGTCGTCCAATTCTTCGTAGAGCGAGAGGACAATCTGCCTCTGGTATTCTTGACAGCTCATACTTTTCCCAATTGCGCCCTAAGTTTCTGCGTGGCGCGGAACAGATAGTTTTTAGCAGTTTCTTCAGTACTACCCATGATTTCACCAATCATGCGCAAACGCAGGCCTTGATAGTGCCTCAATTCAAATACAAGACGCTCCTTTTCGGAAAGGCTTTTTAAGGCTTCCTGAATTCTTTCTCCAACCTCTCTGCCGTACAACCGCCGCTCCGGGTTGCTGTAGTAGGTTGTCGCAGCCAGGGTGTCCTTCAGGGCGGGTCGATCCGGATTGGTTTCCGTGTCGGATTCGTAGGAGATTTCTTCCTTCAGGGTCTGGCGTTTTCGAAGATGATCGAGGCTGACGTTCGTGGCGATGCGGTAGATCCAGGTATAGAAGCTCGACTCGAATCGAAACCGGTTCAAAGAGCGGAAGGCTTTGAGGAACGTTTCCTGGAAAACTTCTTGCGCCTCTTCGCGATTTCCAAGCATGTGGAACGCAAGCCGCAGGATGTCGCGGTCGTGCTTCCGCACGAGCTCTTCAAAAGCCTCTCGATTGCCGCTCTGAGCCTGCTCAATGAGGAGCTTTTCTTCGTCGGAGTCGTAACCAGCTTGTTCGGCTCTTCTCAATACGGCTTCCATAGATACGGGCGTTAGACGCCCCAGTTTTGAGAAGGATAGAGGCGAAATCTTCAGTTCGCCTGCCGCACACTCGGTGGGGCGAGGGCGAGCTTTTGGCCAACATCCAGTCGTGTCGAAGTCAGTTTATTCCATTTCTTCAAATCATTGACTGTTACGTTGAATCTGGCTGCGATGGATGTCAAGGTGTCACCGCGTTTGACCTTATAGGAGGAGGCTGTGGAGGCCTGATAGGAGGGGGTGGCAGAGGCCGCTAGGACGGTCGTTTTGGCCGTTTGCGGGGTTTTTGATGCGGCAGAGGATGCGGCGGGCGCCGGGGGCCGGCTACTGCCGCTCATGGGAATGAGCAGTTCCTGGCCGATCTTCAAAGCTGTCTTTACGCTGATTCGGTTCGCCTGAGTGAGATCGTTAACGGCTACCCCATAGGATCTGGCAATAATCGAGAGCGTTTCGCCCTTTTTTACGTTGTGATATCGCCAGATGATACGTTCATTGTCTGGCATCGATACAATCTTGTCGGCGAACATTCCGGCGTATCCCTTGGGGAGGATAAACTCAAACTCCGCGTCGTCGGGGGGTGTGGTCCAACGAAGAATATGGGGGTTTAGCTCCTTCAATTGGTCTACCGAGACTCCCAGGTTCTCCGCGATGACGCGAAGGTCGGTGGCCTTTTCCAGACTTACTCGCTCCGTTTCGACGAACGGGGCAGGCTCTACCGAAAATCCGTATTGATTGGGATCCCTGCCGATGATCGCCATTGCAACGATTGTTGGAACGTAATTGATCGTCTCTTTCGGAAGGGCCTTCTTGTCTGCCAATTCCCAGAAAGTCGTCGACTTCGTCCTCAGCAGCGCGTTCTCGATTCGGACAGGACCGGCGTTATAGGCCGCCATTGCCAGGTACCAATCATCAAATTCCTCGTACAGATCCTTGAGGTGCCTTGCGGCCGCCCGCGTGGACTTCTCGGGATCGGAACGTTCATCGATCCACCAGGTTTGACGCAGACCATATTCTTTGCCGCGGGAGGAGATGAACTGCCACATTCCACGGGCTTTGGCGCGCGAAATTGCTCGGGGCAGAAAAGCGCTTTCCGCCTGAGCCAGAAAGACGAGGTCGAGCGGAACACCCTCTTCCATCAGGATTCGTTCCATCATGGGTCGATAGACGCCGGCGCGCTCCAGACCGACATTGATCGTATTTCGGCCGCGCCCGTTCTGGAAGTACTCGAGTGCTGCAAGAACTCTGCCATTAAGCTCAATCGGAAGGTCGTGTTGCGCGGTGCGAATTCCGGCTTCAACAACTTCCTTCTGCTTGGGATCGACCGGGGCGGGGAAGGTAGGAACAAGATTCAGGTCGTCGATAGCCGCGTGTTGTCCACCCTGGTCCGCGAAGCCATCCCCACTCTTCATCGCCGTCAGTTCCATCTCATGGACCCGTGCCACCAGGTCACTGAGTTCCCCTCGAAGGCGGTCGTTTCGGGGAAAGGTTCGGGATGAGTTCAGAAGGATGTCGATCGCAGCGTCGAATTCAGTTTTGGCTTGTTTGAGGAAGCCGGTGTCATAGAAGTCCGCACCGCGTTCGAAGTGACTGTGGGCCTCAGCGATGACGGCGCCGACCTCATCCGGCGGCATAGGAGCTGGAGGCGGCAGTTCGGTCGAAATCTGCGCCTGCACTACAGCCGGGCTTGTTGTCGGTACCGGGAGACGTGCAGCGGATGGCTTTTGCGGTGCTGCGGTTGACACTCTAGGTACGGGTACAGTCTTTGGCCCACCGGGTTTACACCCTAGCAGAAGCGCTGTGAGGGTAAGGACTGAACCGAGTCGCCCGGTCAAATAAACACTCCCGTCCTTTGAATTCCGTATCCACAGAAAAAAGCGGGGTCAGCTTAAGCGACGGACGTGAACCAAGTCAATTGATATAACCCGCTAAAAGATGTTTTGATTTCAAAAGGATAGCGACGGGAATCGGCTGCCTAAGGCATGCGTTTCAGCTCGACATATTCCGCGCTACCCGGTGCAATCTGTACAGGCAGGCCCCGGTCCTCATAAATCTGGACGAAATCCGGATCGTACCAGGACCCAGGAGGTGCGTCCTTCCATGCGAAAATCTTGTAGCTTCCCGGAGCGATCCCTTGCAGTTCAAAACGCCCGGTGGAGCTAGCCATAAGCGCGATGTAGAGATCGCGGCGGTGGCGCGCTTCAGGAATGAGCGCAACGCGAGCTGCTCCGCCGGTTTCTCCTCCACCGGCGAGAACACGCCCATCAAGTCCTCCCGAATCCGGAGATAAGAGAATGTCGAGGCCTCCTTCGAACGTCGAAGTGAGGTGGAGCCCTTTATCGGCGATATCCAAATCTCCGTTGCGAATGGACTTCACATAAAGGCGCCGGAGCGACGACGCGCTCGGAAGCGTGCTGCCGGCGGCTTGAATAAAGACTCTGTAATCCCAGGGTGGAACGCCCCGGAACGTGAACCGACCGTCTGCAGATACAGTCAGGCTCTGGGCAGGCATCAGGAGGTCATTATGCGGGAGCGACAAATCGACCGGCAGGAGTGCATCCGGTTCGAGCCGGACGGCCAATTGCGCAAAGTCGGGCGCACTCGGATCCGTCCACCCTTCGATGGCGAATTTACCCGAAATATCCGGAGGTGGAGCGACCTTCACGCCGACGTCACTTGTTTGGCCGCCGCGAACCTCAACCATCATACGACCCCACAAAGTTCCGCCGCTCTCGCCACCTCGCGTCCAGAGAACGTACGATCCGGGCAAAACAGCGCGGATGTCGAACTGTCCCCCCCGGATATCGGCAGATCTGGTCCAACTGGATTCCAACGCCGTTGCTTCACGCTGCAGGACGACCAGCCCAGACTGGACGCCTGCGCCGTCATAAGTGACGGCTCCACGTACACGGCCCGTTTTTACCCGCGTGATCGTAATATCCGCCTCCGCGTCACCTCCCGCGGCCAAATTGATGGGCTTGGCCATCTCCACATCGACGACTGAAGGAAAGTATGTAAGCGGGTACCCTTCAGGATTGGAGGTCGCGCCGTTGGGGGGGCCCTGTGCGTTCCGATCAAGTCGGGACGGTCCTGATAGCACGGTATCAGCCACTGGATCTGAATTCGTCGGGACAACGCGAAGATAGTAGATACCCGCCGTCATGCTCGAAAACTGGTAGTCGCCACGCGAATTGGTTATCGAGGTTGAGGAAATCTGGAGTGTCCGGCGTAAGGCGCGGTACGACGGCGTCAGCGCGACCACTCGCGCACCGAAAAGACCTTTTCCCTGATTGTCCACAACCCTTCCCCGAATCGCGGCGAGTGGCTGCACGCTAATCCTGAGGTCGCGAAGCGCCTCGCCCGGCTCCAGGGTTAGCGCAACCCAGGGCTCATTCCGGCTATGCTGCCCGTATGCCGTCGCCAGCAACCGCTCGCCCGTAACCACAAGTTGATAACCAGATCCTGGGGGGACGTTGGGGAACTCGAATTCGCCCTTTGAATCGGTACGTACGGTGCGAGAAAGAACTCGTCCGCGCTGGACGCCAAGCAATTCGACGGTAGCCCCGGAAAATGGGAGTCCGGTGTATGCGTTGACCACCACGCCTTGCATAGAGCCCGCGGTACCTCCCTGGGAGAGAGCGACCTGAACCAAAAGAAGTGTCAGCAATAGCCGGCCGATGATCATTGAATATTCCGTCCGTCATTCTAATGTTTGCGGGTGTCGGTGGTCTACGTTTCGAAAGTCCAGTGCACTTCTTTCACAATGAACGCAGATTCGACTAAGATGCTTTTATTACTTTAATGCGCAATTTCGGGCTTCTGCTGTTGATGATGACTGCTGCCGGGGTGTTGGCCCTGCCCGCTCAGGAGCCATTTACTGTAAAGGTAGATGTGTCCCTGGTGACCGTGGATGTCGTCGTCTCTGATGCGGCAGGCCGCCCGGTGACAACTCTCACCCGCGATGACTTCGAAGTTTATGAGGATGGAAAGCCGCAGGAAATTCGAAGCTTTGAGCCCGTCGATTCCCCGTACGGCGTTCTCCTGCTTTTCGACTGCAGTACCAGCACGCAGCCTCTATGGCCGTTCCTCGTCGAATCGATGAATCGCTTTACGGCGAGGTTGGGCGCGCATGACACCATCGCTGTTGCGCAGTTTGGCGGATCCTATAAAACATTGCTCGATTGGAAGCCGCGGGGCACCGGCGGCATGTCTATTCAGATTCAGCCTGAGGATCGCTCCTGCAATAACACCGATTTTTACGGAGCCGTCAGCCAGGCATTGGTTGAGTTGCGCAAGACATTCGGCCGCAAAGGAGCAGTTATCCTGACTGACGGGGTCCACAATGGAATTCCCGTCCAGCGCAACGGTTCCAACGGCGGCGTGCCCCGGAGAGTCGACGCTGAAGAAGACAGCGGCTTCCAAAAGGTGCTGCGTCAGGTGAGGGCCACGGACGTGGTTCTCTACTTCGTCGCTGTCAATACGGATTTGAACCCCGCAGGCCTCGCCGGTTCACGGGGCAGATACAGCCCCGATGATCTTTATGACACGATGCAGGTTCGATCACGCATGGAGCTGCTTGCCGAGGTTTCCGGCGGCAAGGTGGTGTTCCCGAGGGAACCTGGAGACGTTGTTCCTCTGTTTGAACAGATTGGACGCGAACTGGGAACCTCCTACGGTCTGGGATACCCACCACCCAGTTCGGGGAAAGACGGAATTTACCGCAAGATCGAAGTGCGCGTACGAGACAAGACTCTACAGGTCCAACAATCGCGCGTCGGCTACGAAGCACGGTAAGGAGAACATCAGATTGTCCGAAGCTGCGTGAGCGCATAACGGATCAACCGATCAGCTCTTCCACGCGGAAAGAAACCTCTGGAAACGCGAGCTGCGAGATCTTATCGCCACGATGAAACTGGAGTGACGTGCCGTAGGCTGCCGAGCTCGGATTGCCATAAACGTAAATCGTGTCGTCGCCAAGGTCTTCGATCCACAACTCCGATACGCCTGCCCTCGCATAGAGCGAAACTTTGTAACGGTCTCGACGGATTGTTGTATCCGACACTTCCATTACGAGCAGGGCATCTTCCCAGGAGGTCTTCTTCCCTGCGTAGTGATCCTGCCGAGGCTTCAGCAACACGATGTCAGGCTGAGGCTCTGTGTAGTCGCTCAACTGAACCGGGTTTTGGACACTGACAATGGCTCGGTCTGCGGAATGCTTCGCGAACAAAGCAGTGGTCCGATTAACGCACGCGACGTGGCGAACACCCACAGGACTCATCTCGACAATCTGGCCTTCGAGGAGTTCCAGCCGTGCGTCAGGATCGAGAATTCCGACTTCCGCCATCCGATAATACTCGTCCACCGTGAATAGTTTGTTGGGGAGTTTTGCTCGCACGTCTTCCATGCCTCCGACATCATATCTGCGGATCCCTCAGTCCGAGTGCTGCAGAGCAAGGCGCAACCCGCTGCAAACTGTTGATTTGTGGTAAATCGTCCGGGAAATACGCGGAAATCTTTGTCGCGAAGTCGACAACTTCGCGACTGGCAAAGCGTTTCATTGTGTTCCCACTACGGGCCGGTTCCCCGCGAGTTTTACCTCGATTGCACCCAGCAGATCCGTTCGAAGCGCGGGCAATGTCGACGGATGCGGATGGCCAAAAGGATTGTTCGCACCAACCGAGATCACACGCACATCGGATTTCACTCGCATGCGAACGCCTTTGCTTCCGTGGTGAGAGACCTTCAACAGATTTGCGAACTCGATGGCAGGAAGAGGAAGTTCAAGATCGCCGGTGAAGAGTGCGGTCTGACTGCCGGATCGAAGCAGAAGAACGACGGAATCATTGTTCTCCGCGGACTTTCGGACACGCCAATGCTGCGGCGGATGCAGCACCGTAAAGGCACCCAGCTGTTGGCCTGCAGTGACAAACCGTAAGGGAACAGCCCGTCGTTGCGCGAGTTCGAGGAATGCCCGGTACGGAGGGATCATCGGGTTGCGTCCCAACCATAGTTCGCCAACTTCGAAGTTTGTCAGTACATCAAACAGTCCGGAAAGATGGTCGTTGTGCGCGTGTGTCAAGACGACAACATCCAGCCGTCGAATTCCTCGCGAGAACAGATAGGCACTGACGACATCCTCGCCTATCGAGAATGTGCTTCGGTCTTGCAGTTCAAGGAAGCGCCCGGCTGCGATACCACCTCCATCGATAAGCATCCGTTGGCCATCCGGGAATTCGATTAATACGGAATCCCCCTGCCCGACATCCAGAAATGTAACCGTGATCACCTTTGGAGATGCCGGCGAGAAATCTCCAAATACAATGGCGAGGTGGAGAGCCGCAACCGCCCCAAGGCCAGCTCCGAAGGTCCAGAGGTTCCTGCGATAGATTCCCACGATTAGCATTGCGGCACAGAATCCATAAACAGCCCACAGCCACAGCGGCGCCGAAGGAACGCGTAACGTAGCAAATGGAAAAGAGAGCGCGGTGCGGAGTAATGCCAGGAGCGCGTGAAGAAGTTGTTGCTGTATCCACACGAGCGGCGACGCCAGGATATTCGGCACCACAATTAGCAACAGTCCCAGAGGCGTGACGACAGCGGCAATCAACCCCGCGGGGACATTCAGAAGCGGTGCGACAGGAGCCACGCGATGGAAGGATTCCACCATGAACGCGACAAAAACAATCTCCACCGCGAGACTGATAATGAGCGACTCTGCTGTGACCCAATAGATACGCCAGGGAGCCGTTACAACCCAGTGCGGCAATCCGTGTCGCTCACAGAACATCCGGCGCTCCACGCGCCAGTCCGCGACCTCGGGAGCAAGAAAACCGTCCAGCTCGACATTTTTAAAATCATGAAGCTTTTCGTGCAGTCCCTGGAGAATCCATCGCGCGGCGGGAACTCCGATGCCGGCGACGGCTGCGGCTGCAGCAAACGTCATCTGAAAACTCGAGTCCTCGAGAGACGTGGGATCGATTACCAACAGGACAAAACCAGCAAGACTGATCGCGTTCAGAGTGGGACAATTGCGATCCAGGAGTTTGCCAAGGATGACAATGAAGACCATCACGGCAGCACGGATGACAGGAGACTGATCTCCGACGAGCGACGTGTATCCGATAACCGCGGCGACGACCAGTGCAAAACGCAGGCCACGCCGCACAAATACGAATCGCGATAGGAAGGTGACTGTGGCTGCGACGACTGCAAGGTTGAATCCCGAAACGACGACCATGTGATAGAGGCCGCCTGCCTGGAAGTCCCGTTCAACATCCGCTGTTAGATCGTGCTTCAGGCCGAGAACGATACCGAGCACCAGGCCTTGAGTTTCACGATCCTCAGCAAAGGGTTTCGAAAGTTTCGATTCAATGGCTTTTCCGATCCGGTCCGTCATTCGCCAAAACGAGGGGCCGCGACCGAGCACAGTAATCAGTCGCGGATTGCGGATCGTGCCAGTCCAAAAGATTCCCTGCCGTTCGAGGTAGCGTTGAAAATTGAAGACTCCGGGGTTTCGATAGTTTGCAGGACGGCGTAGTCGAACAACGATTTCAAGGCGATCACCGGTCCCCAGGTCGAGCGCATTGAAGAGCTGCGTCAGTTCCGAATCTTCCAGGAACTCCGTCAGCCGAGCGCGTCCTCGATAAGGAACGCCATCAATGGTGTCGATGGAAACATCCATGTAAACACCCAGGCCGCGCCAGTCTGGCCGATGGACCAGCTGACCGATGATCCGGCTGGCCTCGTTACCTGGAGGTAGCGATGGGACGAGCTCTTCGCGCGAGCGCAATCCCGCGCCGAGAAGGAACACCGCGAGCAAAGCGCAGGGCTTGCGAACGAAGCCAAGAAGGATGGCAAGCGGCAGGCAAATCCACACCGCACGTGAATCGAGACGGATAGAGACAAGAATGCCGGCTATCAGAGCGAGCAACGGAGGAAGTAGAGGGAACATTGCAGTCCTCGATGGAACTGCAAAGGGCGGAGAAAATTATATACCCTTCTGAGGATCCCTCATCCGGCGCTTCGCGCCACCTTCTCCCGGAGGGAGAAGGACGGTCCAGCGGGCTATCCCTCTCCCACCGGGAGAGGGTGGCGCGAAGCGCCGGGTGAGTTGTGTTCACGACCCCTTCTTGAACACCGCCACCATTTCGATGTGATACGTGTTGGGGAACTGATCCACCAGAGTGATTGCATCCAACGCGTATCCGCGCGCGAGAATCACCGACGCTTCTCTTGCAAACGTGCTGGGGTTGCACGAAACGTAAACTAGCCGTTCAGCCTCCAATCCAGCGACCATGCCTGCGAGCTCGCGGCCCGCGCCTGTTCGCGGCGGATTCATCACAATGAAATCCGGCCGGAGTTCTGGAGAGCTCTTTAGTGTCACTTCGGCTGTTCCCTCGAAGAAACTTGTGTTGCCCACCTTATTCAGCTGCGCATTTAGTCGTGCTTGCTTCACGGCCGTTCGGCTCGACTCCACACCCAGGACCTCTCCGGCGACCTTTGCCAGAGGAATCGCGAAGAATCCGCTTCCGCAAAAGAGATCGAGAACTCGCCGGGCACCGGTTGCGTTGTCCAGAACGGTGTCGAGAAAACGCGCCAGCAGGTAACGATTGGTTTGAAAGAAGGCCTCGGGATGCAAGTCGAAAACCCACTCGTTGACGGCGATGCGTGCGGGGCCATGACCGACCGACTTCCTGCCGAATGTTGCCAGCACGGGCGGGCCGGATATCGCATGGACTTCGCGTACGTCCGCCATGTCAGGCTCTGCGAGGATTTCATTACCCGCCGGTAGGAATGTATTCAATTCGGGAGATAGTGCGCTGCACTCAGATATGGGCACAACCCTGTGACTGCGCTCCTCCACAAATCCAAGCTTTCGCTTATGTACATGGAAGGAAGCTCGCAGGCGGTAATGAAGATCAGGCCCAGAGACAATCGGAATCGGAGCATCCCATGGGATGCGCCCCGTACGCTGGAGTGTTTCGCGGACAATGGCTTCCTTGATCTCGAGCTGCCGGGGATAACGAATGTGTTGCCAATGGCAGCAGCCTGCCGAATCATAGTTGGGGCAGGTCGGTGGCTGTCGATCGGCAGAAGCGTCGAGGAGTGCAGTGACCCGCGCCACTGCATAATCCGGTTTACGCTCTACAAGCTCAACTTCGACGACGTCTCCCGGTGCAGTTCGCGGAACAAACACTACTCCGTGCTCCGTTCGAGCGAGCCCTGCGCCACCGTAAACCAGCTTTTCGATTGTGATGCGCATCGTAGTCGAGCCTCGTGGCTTACATTAAGTAGAACAGGCTGAGGCGGGGAACGTTGTAGCGCTCGAGGAGTTTTCTTCGAGAGAGTTGCTGTTCGAGCATCGCCAGCTGCGCCGTGGTCATGGTCGCACGAAACGGGCCTAGCTCGCCTTCGACGTCGCGCTGGATCTCGATCAGAACGCTTTCATCCGCCGCAACACGAAGGATTGCGATCAATCGCTCCTCCAGCGCTTCGAGAATCTGTTCCGCGTCTCGGAAGTTGCCGCCATCCACTCCACGGACCGATTCCGCCAGACTGTGGATCTTTGGTGCAAACTCCGGAAAGACGCGGCTGACGGCCCCGGTCTTTTCAGCTAGTTCTTCGAGATACTGTTGCGTTTCCTGCGGTGAAATCTGCTGTAATTCTGCACGCTCCACTCGGGCTTCTTTCTGTTCTTTGATGACTTCCTCAATTGCTTTGATGCAGTAAGCCAGCGAGTTGATCTTGCGCCTGGCTCGAGAAAACGCGCGGTCAATGCCCTTAAGCACAAAATCGAGCGGGATGCCCTGCTCTTTCCAGTTCTCGATCAGGACCCAGTCGAGGGTCGACAGCAGCGTGAAGGATTCACGGCGAGTCTGATAAAACTGTTCGATCTCCGTAAAGTAGTTGAAGTAGTTCAAGGGTTAGCCGCGATCCATCCGCCACCAACGACAACATCATCCCAATAGAAGACCGCCCCCTGGCCCGGGGTGATCGCTCGCTGAGGTGTATCGAATTCCACAACGGTCTTTCCATTCTCTGTCATGACGCGTGCGGGCTGCGGCTCGAAGCGATTCCGAATCTGAACCTGGCACCGAATCGGATCTGTCACTCGATCAATCGCAATCCAATTCACATCCCGAACGAAGAACTTCCGCCTGAAGAGATCGGGATTATCCCCAATGACAACACGATTCGGTTCCGCCTCAATCTTCACGACGTACTGCGGACGTCCTGCGGCCCCAAGTCCCTTGCGCTGGCCGATCGTGTAATTGTGAATTCCGTCGTGAGTGCCGACAACCTCCTCGGCGAGATTGACGATTTCTCCCCGTTTCGTCTCGATTCCAGCGTACCCCTGCACAAAGTCCGCATAAGATCTGCCTTCCACAAAGCAGATCTCCTGAGACTCCGCTTTGTTGTAGGTTGGAAGCCCGGCCTTTTGTGCGATCTGTCGAACTTCGGGCTTGGTGAGTTCACCCAGCGGAAATACGGTCTTTGAGAGTTGCAGCTGCGTCAACCCGAACAGGAAATAGGACTGGTCCTTGTTGCGATCCATGCCGCGCAACAGCAGCCACCGCTTGCGCGTGTCGTCATAACGGACGCGCGCGTAGTGGCCGGTGGCGACGCGCTCTGCTCCTATCCCGGCGGCGCGCTCAACAAGGTGATGGAACTTCACGAAGTTGTTGCAGAGGATGCACGGACTGGGTGTCTCGCCTCGCACATAGCTCGACACAAACGGGGCAATGACCGTTTTTTCGAACTGATCCTCGAGATTCAACACATAAAACGGGATTCCCAGGTGCGATGCCACGCGTCGGGCGTCCCAAATATCATCGAGCGAGCAGCATCGTCCGCTGCGCTGCAAGTCGGAAGGGTCCTCGCCGTTAAGCGTTCGGCGCTGATTCCAGAGTTGCATGGACAGACCGATAATTTGTTCGCCCGCGTCGCGCAAGACAACCGCGGCCGCGGAAGAGTCCACGCCGCCGCTCATCGCCACGGCAATCATTTGAAGTCCTTGAGCGCGGTGCGAATCGCATCGGACGCGAGTACTGAGCAATGCATCTTCGACTGCGGGAGTCCCCCAAGCGCATCGGCAATCTGTTCCCTTGTGACGGCGCGGGCCTCAGTGAGGCGCATTCCGATAATCATTTCGGTGGCGTAGGAACTTGTGGCGATTGCCGCTGAGCAGCCTTGGGTCTTGAAGCGAGCATCGACGATGCGATCGTCCGCAACCTTGAGCCATAGCTTCATGACATCGCCACAAACAGGATTAGCAACTTCCGCGATCGCGTTCGCATCCGGCAATTCCCCCGCGCAACGGGGGTTCTCAAAGTAGTCGAGTAATTTGGATGAGTAAGCCATGAAATTCCTGTTACGCCCGCTTGTAGTAGGGAGAGAGTTCTCGCAGTCTTTCTACAATTCCAGGCAGGACTTCGAGAACATCGTCCACGTCCTCAGCCGTATTCATTGCGTTAAGGCTGAAGCGCAGGCTGCCGTGAGCCTCATCGGGAGTCTTGCCGATTGCGGTAAGAACATGGGAAGGCTCCAGCGACCCCGAAGAGCAGGCGGACCCTGTCGACACCGCGATTCCTTTGAGGTCCAGTGAAATCACGAGGCCTTCCCCTTCTGCGAAATCCACCATGATGTTGGACGTGTTGGGCAGCCGTGGAGCGCTCTCTGCGTTGATGTGTATTGATGGTATGCGTGCCTTCAAACCACTCTCGAGTCGATCGCGCAATTGGCGCACGTGTTCCATTTCCGACTCCAGCCCTTCGCGAGCGAGTTGCGCCGCGCGGCCGAACCCGACAATACCCGCCACATTCTCTGTCCCCGAACGGCGATTGCGCTCGTGGCCGCCGCCGGTCATTAGCGGTTTCAGTGTTGTTCCTTTCCTGACATAGAGCGCTCCAACACCCTTCGGCCCGTGGATCTTATGAGCAGAGATTGAATAGAGGTCTACCTGCAGCTTCTTCACATCGACAGGAATCTTCCCGGTGGACTGTACACCATCGGAGTGGAAGTACACATCCGCTTGCGCGGCGATCGTGCCGATCTCTTCAATAGGCTGAATACTTCCGATCTCGTTATTCGCATGCATGATTGTGATCAGAACGGTGTCCGGGCGAAGGGCGCGCCTCACATCTTCGGGGTCAACCTGTCCGTCCGGAGAAACGTTGAGCCAGGTGATCTCCCATCCCTGCTTTTCGAGGTCCTTGCACGTGTGAAGGACGGCATGATGCTCGATTCTGGAAGTTATAATGTGGCGACCCTTCGCCTTTTGTGTCTCAGCAATGCCGCGGATCGCCAGATTGTCCGCCTCGGTTCCCCCGCTGACGAACACAATTTCGGAGGATTCTGCGCGGATGAGGCGCGCAACTTGTTGACGAGCCTCGTCCAAAAGCGATTTTGCCTGCTGTCCAAACCAGTGGATCGAGGACGGGTTGCCGAAGTCGCCGCTGAAGATCGGGATCATGGCGGCAGAAACTTCCGGGCGCATGGGTGTCGTGGCATTACTATCGAGGTATATTCGTCTCATCAGGGTAAGGAGCAAGCGGCAGAAACCACCATATCTGCACTCCGTCTTGGAACTTAGTAGAAACACACGATCCAAATCAATAAAATGCTTTGTCCGGGAAAATCGGGGAGGCTGTAGATGAAGGCGGGTCTTGAAGACGTTATTGCTGGGGAGTCCAGCATCTGTTACATCGACGGTGAGAAGGGGATTCTTGCGTATCGTGGATACAACATCCACGAACTTGCGCCGAACTCGACATTTGAAGAGACAAGCTATCTTCTTTGGTTTGGCCGCCTTCCAAACGCGAGCGAACTCAAGGACATCACTGAAAAAATGACCGCGAGCCGGGCCCTTCCCGCGCCCGTGATCGCGTTGCTGAAAGCGTTTCCCAGGCAGGCGCTTCCAATGGAAGTGCTTCGAACAGCTACTTCAGCATGTTCGATGCACGATCCTGAAGCGGAGGACATGTCTCCTGAGGCTAACGTCAGGAAGGCAATCCGGCTGAACGCTCAGTGCGCCACCATCGTCACCGCATTCCATAACATCCGCGATGGAAGGGAACCACTCGCGCCGCGGTCAGACCTCTCGCACGCCGGGAACTTTTATTACATGCTGACGGGGAACGACCCGACCGAAACAATTGTTCGAGCTCTCGATGTTGCACTTATCCTTCACGCTGATCATGAATTGAATGCTTCCACCTTTGCAGCCCGCGTAACGGCTGCAACGCTCTCCGATATCTACTCTGCGGTCACGTCGGGCATCGGCGCGCTCAAAGGACCCCTGCACGGCGGCGCCAATGAAGCCGTGATGAGAATGCTGTTGACGATTGGGGACATATCCAAGGTGGATGCCTACGTTCATGATTTGTTTGCGCAAAAGAAGAAAATCCCCGGCTTCGGGCATCGGGTTTACCGCACGGAGGATCCCCGCGCGACACATCTGCGGCGCATGTCGAAGGAAGCATGTGAGAAAGCGGGGCAGGCTAAATGGTTTGAGATGTCTTCGCGCATTGAAGAGCTTGTTAAAACCGAAAAGAAGATCAATGCGAACGTGGATTTCTATTCAGCCAGCACCTATTACGCGGCCGGGATGCCGATTGACCTGTTCACGCCGTTTTTTGCGATTAGCCGTATGTCCGGATGGACAGCTCATATTCTCGAACAGTATTCAAATAACCGGTTGATTCGTCCGAGAGCCGATTATGACGGCCCCGCTCCGGAGCTGAAATGGGTGCCTTTGAGTCAGAGGTAAGAGACCTCGCGCGTGCTCGATCTGTTTGAATCGCACTGAATCTCCAGCCTCGATGTTCACCAGGCTGGACTTATGATCGATATCCACTCGCACATCCTTCCCCAACTCGACGATGGCGCCAGGACTCTTGAGGAGGCGCTCGACATGGCGCGCCTTGCTGCGGACGACGGCATCCAGCAAATGGTGTGCACTCCGCACATGTTCAACGGGCTCTCCCACAACCCAGAACCGGCAGAGGTTCTCGACCGAGTTGGCGCGCTTCAGGAGGCGATCGCAAGGGAGGGCCTGCGCCTCCTGCCAGGCAATGAGGTCCACTTCACACACGAGATTCTCGATAAGGTTCGAACAGGCGGCATAACGAAAATAAATCAGCTGAACTACATGCTCGTCGAGTTCCCGGCGCTTTCGGTTCCGGCCGGTGCCACCGAGATGTTTCAAGAGCTGTTAGCGAATGGTGTGCGTCCCATTCTCGTGCACCCTGAACGCAATGCCCAGCTTCAAACGCGCCGGTCGATGGTTGTGGATCTTGTTCAGCAGGGTGTCTACGTCCAGGTTACAGCCATGAGTCTCACAGGCGAGTTCGGGACAGCGGCGAGGAATTGCGCAGAAAGCTTGCTGCGCCACAACTGCGTGCATTTTGTCGCGACGGATACTCATCGCTCGGAACGAAGGCCTCCGATCCTGAGCCGCGGACGCGACGCCGCCGCGGAAATTATCGGGAGTTCGGGTGCGCGAAAACTTGTCTTCGACAATCCGCTGGCTGTCGTTACCGGCGGTGAGATCAAGTCGGACCCGCCAACCCCCTACAGCGTTTCACCGCGCGGGAAAGCTTCGTTTTTCGGCAAACTGTTTGGCCGCTAGATTTCTAAGAGCGCGGCAGTTCTGGCTCCGGACGTGGGTGGGCTGTTGTGGAGGGTGTGAAAGAAGCGTAGTAGCAGGACGGTGACGAGGATGAAAGACCGGAGCCGCGTGGCGAACTGCCGCATCGAGAGTCGCATCGCTCCGTCGTGTTGCAATAGGAGTGCCGCTGTCCTTGCAATGACTTCTGTTTGGATTCGATTCGCTTTTCCGCGATTTACGCGAGTGGAAGTCCGTTGAAATAGCGGAAAACATTTTCAGAGCGGTCTGCAGCGTTGTTTTCGCAACGACGTCGGGAAGTCGCGCAATACCGGATCTTCACTCTGACTTTTCGGCGACTTTATTCCGTCCTTTTGAACAATCCCAACAACTTAGCAGCGGAAGCGGGCTTGCTTTTACTTGGTCGCTCCCGGCAGATGGGGCACCTCGACGAAACGCTGGGCCGGCGTCGAGGATTCTGCCGGGGGCGCTTCGCAAACAATCCCGGCGGTCGAGTGCGCTGCGAAAACGGTCAGGAATGGGACCGCAAAGGGCCGCAGAGTACGGATCGCCGGGCGCCCAGAACTCAGATTCAAGGAGGTTCCATGATTCGTAAACGCATTGCGGGGTTTCTGTTCCTTGTGTTCGCGATGGCCTTTTGTTCCGTAGCCATCGCTCAGTCCAAAAAGCAGATCGACATCAACAGCGCAAGCGAGGAGGAGATGGTGGCGATCGGCATCGAAAAAGTCGCCGCGAAAAAGATCATCGAGGCCCGTCCCTATCGGAATAAGGCCGAGTTGGTTTCGAAGCAACTCCTCACACGCACTCAGTACGACAAATTGAAGGACTTGATCATTGCCAAGCAGGCCGCAGCGATTAAGGAAGTTCCAAGTAAGCCTGCTGGAAAGTAAAGGCCCGGGATGTACGCGCGGATGGTCATTGGTGAAGCGCTCAGTGAGGAACAGGTCGGAGAGTTCTTCCGCATCTATCATGCTGACGTGTTGCCTGGCCTCGCGCGTGAACCCGGATTCGAGTCCGCCAGTTTAATGGTGGAAGAAGGCGGAAACATGGCGGTCTCTCTCACGGTGTGGAAGAATCGTGAGGACTGTCTTCGTTATCACTCGAGCCGCTCGTATCGTCAGTTCGTGGCCAAAACTCAACACCTGCTGGCTGGCAATTTTGTGGTGAAGATCTTCAAAGAATGCAAGTGAGGGGAGGGGAATTAGGGGACGGACTACTCAACCCCCAGACTCCTGCGCGAGGTTCCCGATGTCCGGGAAATTTCGTCAGGAGTTTGGGGGTTGAGTAGTCCGTCCCCTAATTCCCCTCCCCTACTCCGGCTTCTGCCGGTACTGCCGATAGTCGATATTGCACCGATGGCGACGCAGAAAATCCATGAACCTTTTGTAGTCCGAGTCCGGCAGGTTGAACAATCGCACGAGTCTCCGGTAGCTGCCGCGCGACTCTTGCAACCCGCGGCGCACAACATTTTCGACGTGGGTCCGCGTAATCAGGCGGTCCGCATAGGGTCGTGCCACAGAGTCCCAGAAATTCTCCACGCGGAGAATGTCGCTGACGCCTGTAGGAACGCCGTCTGGAAGAACAATGTGGCATTCCTCGATCGTGTCGTCCATCGCCGTATATATTGCGCTTTCGATGATGTTTTCGAGTTCGCGAACGTTTCCAGGGAAGTTATAGAGCTGGAGCTTGGCCAGCGCCCCCTTCGTAATTTGCTTTCTTCCTTTGAGCATGACGTCGACGAGAAGCGGAACGTCATCGAGTCTGTTTCTCAGCGGCGGCACTTGAATCGAAAAAACGTTGAGGCGGTAAAAGAGATCTTCGCGGAAGTCGCCACGATTGACAAGTGCGCGCAGGTCTCGGTTTGTCGCCGCGATCACACGGATATCGAGCTGCCGAAACACTGTGTCTCCCAGACGTCTGATTTGCCGCTCCTGCAGTGCGCGGAGCAGTTTCGCCTGAAACCGGCGCGAAGTATTTGCAATCTCATCGAGGAACAACGTGCCCCCGTTTGCTTCTTCAAATAGTCCGGCTTTGTCGGCGAGCGCGCTGGTGAATGCGCCACGCTTGAACCCGAAGAGCTCGCTCTCGATGAGGTCTTCTGGCAGCGCGCCGCAATCGACAGCGACGAATCGTGCTGCGGAGCGACCGCTGTGCTGGTGGATGGAGCGCGCAACGAGTTCCTTGCCGCTGCCGGTTTCTCCCGTTACCAGTACGGATCCTGTGATTCGGGCGGCCGCTCTCACGCGTTCGCCCAGCTGCTGCATGACTTCGCTTTTTCCAATCATGTTACGTATAGCCGTTACCCGCGGAGATTGGTCACATGAAAATCGATCCCGGTGAAATCCGACTGCTGGTCCGCATTGCCACTCAGCGAACAGGGCGCCCACTGTACGATGAAGACCTCGAGCAGGACGCTACTCTCAAAGCTGTAGAAGCATTCCAGAAGCAGTTCGAAGTTCGGTATCCGCGAGCGTTTCTTCGGAAGATTGTCTGCGATACCGTGCGAGATCACTGGCGTCGACGCCGTCCCGCAGAAGAGTTGGATGCAATTGACGAGACGTATTTCGCCGAGTCTCCCTGTTTTGAGGAGCGGCTGGATACCCAGCGTCGTGTGGCCTTGCTTCGTGCCGGGCTTGCGCAACTGGATGTGGACAAACGCACGACTCTTGATCTGTTCTACATCCAGGAACGGCCAGTATCCGAGATCGCTCGGCTCCAGAAGAAATCCGTGTCCGCGGTGAAGATGGGATTGTTGCGAGCGCGTCGTCTCCTGGCAGACATCCTTCGCGACCTTAGTGCAGGAAAACGCGGCAGAAGCGGGCCCCCGAGCCAATAATGCCGGCGCATACTTTCATGGTATGATCCAACGTCATGAAAACCGCGCTAGCACTGCTGATGATGGCTCAATTGGTCGCGCCAAATGTGACGATTCCTCAGGTGATGTCGGCGAAATTTTCATCGGCCTCTCCAATTAAGGCAGGTCGCAAGGCGAGCTTGACCGTGTCCTTCAACTTGATGAAGGGATACAAGATCAACAGGGACCCGACTATTACTCTCGACGTGACGCCAGTTTCCGGTGTTACGCTCGATGCGAAATCGATAGATGCCTCTTCGATCGACAAGAAATCCAGTGATGAGTATTACGTCGACCTTCCGACCCTGACTGTTGGGCTGACGGCGGCAAAGGCTGGCAGGTACGAATTGCCCGGTAAATTGACGTATTTCTTCTGTTCGACGTCGGACGGATTCTGTTCGAAGCAGACCGTCGATGTGAAGATACCTTTGCAAGTGGAGTGAGCAGCAGAACGACGGGTGCCGAAGGATACCGATCCGCGGTATTAACAACGGCCAACCAACTCACCATCCTGCGGATCGTCTTCATCCCTGTCTTTATTATCCTGCTCACCTACGGGTGGAATGGACTCGCACTGCTGATCTTCATCATGGCGGGTGTAACCGACGTTCTTGACGGCCTTATTGCGAGGCGGTTCGGGCAAAAGACTTCTGTAGGTACGGTGCTGGATCCATTGGCGGACAAGCTGTTGATGGTGACATCCATCGTGCTTCTTTCGCTGCCCCAGATGGAGTTCCCCAACATCCTGCCGAGGTGGCTGACGATTCTTCTGATCTCACGTGATGCTCTGATGATGCTTGTCGCGCTGATTATCGTTTTGATGGTGGGTTGGCGATTTTTCAAACCGTCGATCTATGGGAAGGCAAGCACGGTGTTGCAGGTCATCACGGTGCTTGCCGTCCTGTACTGCAATTGGCGTGAACAGGTTGTGCCGCAACTGAGTATTCTTTACTACGTTACGGGCGGGTTGACGGCATTCTCCGGATTGCACTATCTCGTGACCGGCCGCGATCGCGTCGGAATCGAGTGACAGGCGGGAGGAATGACGAAGAAACCATTTTCCGCGTCTGCCTATGTCCGTAAGGGGAACGACCAGGACCTCCTGAAGGCGGTTCACGAGTACCGATTTGCGCCACGCCACAGGGGCAGCGACACCCAGCCGCTTCGTGTCTTGTCGGTTGAACCCGGATCGCTGGCGGCACGGATCGGCTTGCAGCCGGGCGACACGATACTTGAGCTGAATGACAGGCCCCTTCTGGATCCGGTCGATTTCCAATTTCAGGCGGCGACTGTCGGTCGCCGGATCTCGATCAAGACTCAGCGTGGCGTCAGGACTTTCGTTCGCCGTGAGTGGGAATCGTTTGGGGTGGAATTCGAAGCCATCGAGCCTCTGACGTGCCAGAACAACTGTGTCTTCTGTTTTGTTCATCAGAATCCCGCTCGCGTTCGTCCGTCGTTGCATATCAAGGACGAGGACTACCGCCTTTCCTTTCTCTTCGGAAATTACCTCACGCTCACTAATGTCGATGAGGCCGAACTGCAGCGCATCATCGACCAGCGGCTATCCCCGTTGTATATATCCGTGCACGCGACCGAGCCGTCGCTACGGGCACGCATGCTCGGGAATCCGGAGTATGACGGATTTTTCGCGAAGGTCGAGCGGCTGGTTGCCGCGGGAATCACGATTCACGGGCAGGTCGTGTTATGCCCCGAGTGGAATGACGGCGAACATCTCGAACGGACGATCGATGATATGGTGAACTTGTATCCCGGAGCGGGATCACTTGCCGTCGTGCCCGTCGGTCTGACCAAGCACCGGAAGAATTTGCCGCTGCTCAAACCATTCACGCCTGAAATCGCACGTCAGACTATCCGTCATGTCTCGGGTATCCAGCGGAAGCTGCAGAAAAGGTTGGGTACGCCGTTCGTATTTCTGGGAGATGAAATCTACATCATGGCGGGACAGCCACTTCCGCCACTCCGTCATTATCGCGATTTCCCTCAGATCGAGAATGGCGTCGGTATGGTTCGAACGTTCCTGAAGCAGTTTGACGTTGCCCTTCGGAGAAAGCCTAAAGCCTCCGGCAACGTGCGCGGAACGGTATGCACCGGAAAAATCTTCTATCCTTATTTACGGGAGAGCGTCGATCGTCTTGGCCTGGACGTTAAGGTCATTGCCGTGGAGAGCCGCTTCTGGGGCCCCGGCATCGGCGTTGCCGGATTGCTGACGGGCTCCGATTTCATCTCTGAACTGCGCGGCAAGGTTCATGGTGATTTCGTCGTGTTGCCTTCGGAGTCGATGATCGGGGACGACTATCTGTTCCTTGACGACTTGACGCTGAAGGATGTGGAGAAGGAACTCGGCGTCGAGATTGTCCCATCCGGTTACACTGCCGGCGACTTCGTCGAACGCGTGCGCGCGCGAATCTAAAGAAATCGGGGCCAGGGACGCTGTTTCCCTATTTTCCGAGCCAGATTTCGCAAGGTTTCGAACCATGCTGACGGGAAAATAGGGAAACAGCGTCCCTGGCCCCGATTTCTTTACTTCACTCGTTCGATCGTTACCTTATTGATGATAACCGGTGTGATGGGACGATCTCCCGGAGCTGTCGGCGTCTTCCCGATCTTCTTAACGACATCCACGCCCTCAATCACCTCTCCGAAGACGACATAAGGCGGCTGTTGCCCGTCAAGAAACGGCGTTGCGGTGACGGTGATATAGAACTGGCTTCCCGCCGAGTTTGGCCTCGGAGTTCGCGCCATCGCCAGAACTCCCGCCTTGTCGTGTTTGAGGGTGTTGAACTCATCGTTGATGGTGTATCCCGGTCCTCCCATGCCGCTGCCCATCGGGCATCCGCCCTGGATCATAAAGTTGTCGATCACGCGATGGAACGTCAGTCCATCGTAGTAGGGCTTTTTCTGTTTGTTGCCGGTTTTGGGATCCGTCCATTCCTTTTCACCGCTGGCGAGTTCTGCGAAGTTGGCGCTCGTTATTGGCGCATCCTTCTCGTTCAGCTGCGCGGTGAAGTTGCCCAGCGTGGTTTGAAAATGTGCGTATAGTCCAGGTTTCACTTACTTCACTCTTTGGATCGTGACTTTGTTAATAATGACGGGCGTGGTCGGTTTATCATTGGGGCCCGTCGGGACGTGCCCGATTTTGACGACGACGTCCACACCTTCAACGACTTGTCCAAAAACAACGTACGGCGGCCGGTTGCCATCCAATTGCGGAGTTGGCGCAACGGTGATGTAAAACTGACTTCCCGCAGAATCCGGCTGTGGCGTTCTGGCCATTGCCAGCGTGCCGACCTGTTTGTGGTTGAGGTTGTTGTATTCGTCCTTGATGGTGAAGCCCGGGCCGCCCGTGCCATTTCCCAGCGGATCGCCACCCTGAATCATGAAGCCATCGATAATGCGATGGAACGTCAGTCCATTGTAGTAAGGCTTCTTCTGCTTCTGTCCCGTTTTTGGATCAGTCCATTCTTTTTCACCACTAGCCAGCCCGGCAAAGTTGGCTGACGCGATTGGCGCTTCCTTCTCGTTCAACTCGGCAGTGAAGTTGCCCATGCTTGTTTCAAACCGAGCATACAACCCAGGTTTCAGATTCGAAGCGGCCGCGGGCTTGTCCGCAGGCTTGGTGTCGGCCTTTGGAGCAGCCTTGTTAGCGGTGCTTGCGGCAGGCGCCGCTTTCGGCGCTTCCTTAGCGAGCTCCGGCGCAGGTGGAGGCGCTGGCGCAGGCGGCGGCTCAACGGGTGGAGGAGTCGGAGCGGGCTCGGCTGCGGGAGCGGGTGCGGGCTCTGTCTTGTCGGGAGTGTTGCTCGAGCACGCAGCCAGCAATCCAGCCAGCACCGTGGGTACGATCCACTTTTTCATTGATAAGGCTCCTTTAAGGTGATTGGGGAAGATAGCACAACTTAGCATGGATACTGCCCGCGATGGAGGCTCGTGGCTGTGTCATAATTTTCATCGCATGTACCAGCATCTCCTGTACGCGGCGCAGGACTCCGTGGCGACGATCACTGTCAATCGGCCATCGGTCCGCAACGCGCTGAACAGAGCGACGGTAAAAGAATTGGCGGCGGCATTCGAACAGGCGAAGGCGGATCCTGCAATTCGCGTCGCGATCCTTACCGGTTCCGGCGACAAAGCGTTCGCGGCAGGCGCCGATATCAGTGAGATCGCCGAACTTGATGAAGTATCCGGCGCAGAGTTTTCCCGGCAGGGGCAGGCGGTCTTCGATAGCATTGAGGCGCTGGGAAAGCCTGTGATTGCAGCAGTCAACGGCTACGCGCTTGGAGGTGGTTGCGAGTTGGCTATGGCTTGCACGGTGAGGATCGCGGCGGAGAATGCGGTCTTCGGGCAGCCGGAAGTAAAGCTCGGTCTGATTCCCGGATATGGAGGAACGCAGCGATTGCCGCGGTTGATTGGCAGAAGCCGAGCCCTCCAACTGCTCCTCACCGGGGAGACGATACCTGCGTATGACGCGCTGATGCTCGGCCTGGTGGATTCCGTCGTTCCCCTGGAGTCGCTGTTGAGTAAAGCGCAGGGTTTGGCGCAGCAAATCGCCGCGAACGCGCCCGTGGCTGTGAACCTGTGCATGCAGGCAGTCAGTTTGGGCCGGCACAGCGATGAGGCGGAATTGTTTGGAAAGGTATGTGGCACTGAAGACATGAGGGAAGGGACGAAAGCATTTCTGGAGAAGCGAACAGCTCAGTTCAAAGGACGTTGAATGGCTGATTTGAGTATCGCGATCGTTGCGAGTCGGTTTAATTCTGAAATTACAGATCGTCTCATCGCCGGAGCACAGGAGGCATTGCGAGGTCTTGCCGAAGTCACGCTGGTGCAGGTTCCGGGAGCTTTCGAAATTCCTCTTGCAGCAAAGCGTGCTGCCCTCTCGGGGCGTTTTGATGCGATCGTCGCGATTGGGTGCGTAATACGCGGAGAGACGGCGCACTTTGAATACATTAGTCAGGTCGCAAGCGCGGGTATTGCGCAGGTTGCCCTCGAAACCGGCGTTCCTGTGACCTTTGGAGTGCTAACGGTGGACACGGACGAGCAGGCCATGGCCCGTTCCGTTCCGGGTGGTGACAACAAGGGGTATCACGCCGCGCAGGCAGCTGTAGAGATGGCGCGGATCGTTAAAGGACTGGGATAACCCTTCTTCCTCGGGCAAAGTTTTATGGGTACTCGACGAAAGGCCAGAGAGTGCGCATTACAGATGCTTTTTCAGTGGGACATCACTCACGACAGCATCGAGCAGATCGAATCGACGTTCTGGGAAGGCCAGGATGAACCCGAAGAAACTCGGGACTTCGCGGAAGCACTCGCCGCAGGCGCGATCGAAAGGGTTGAGAAGATCGATGCGCTCATCGGGCGTCATGCCGAAAACTGGCGTTTGGACCGAATGGCCGTTGTAGACCGCAACATCCTTCGGCTCGCCACCTACGAGTTCATCTACGACGCCGAAACGCCCAAGACAATCGTCATTAACGAGGCGATTGAGATCGCTCGGCGGTTCAGCGCGCAGGAATCGCCTCAGTTTATTAACGGAATTCTGGATAGCATCAGGAAGGAAGTAGAAAGCATGGGAGAGCAATGATCGATCCGCTGGAACAGGTCCGCATTGAAAAGTTGAAAAGTATTGAGGCTCTTGGATGCAACCCTTACCCGACCGAATACCGGTACACCGACACAATCCGCACAATTGTTGACCGATTCGCAGACAAGACAGCTGAGGAACTGGAACACAACCCTGTAAAGGTCCGTGTAGCCGGACGAATTCTCGCGAGTCGTCCGTTCGGCAAGGCAGGATTCCTGGGTCTTTCGGATTCAGGAGCGAAGCTCCAGGCTTATGTGAAGAAAGATCAGATTCCTGAGCGTGACTTCCAGCTTTATCAATTGCTCGATATCGGCGACTTCATCGGTGTTGAAGGAACACTGTTTCGAACTCGCACCGGAGAACTAACGATTCTGGCAAAGGAAGTGACTTTTCTCGCCAAGAGTTTTCTTTCGCTGCCCGAGAAATGGCATGGCCTGACAGACGTGGAAATCCGGTACCGGCGGCGCTACGTGGACCTGGTCGTTAATCCCGAGGTCCGCGACGTGTTCGTCAAGCGCAGCCTCGTCATTCGAGAACTGCGTCGCTTTTTGGACGACCATGGCTATATCGAAGTCGAAACTCCGATTCTTCATCCCATCGCGGGCGGCGCCCTGGCGAAGCCTTTCAAGACCCATCACAACGCGCTGGATATGCCGCTGTATTTGAGAATCGCTCCCGAGCTTTACCTGAAGCGGTTGATTGTCGGCGGCATGAATCGGGTCTACGACCTGAACCGGAATTTTCGCAATGAGGGTGTGTCCTACAAGCACAATCCCGAATACACAATGCTGGAGTTTTATCAGGCGTACTCCAATTACCACGACCTGATGGATCTTACGGAAGAGATGTTCAAGCATGTGGTCGACCGCGTTTGTGGAAAGCGTCAGGTCACCTACGGCTCCCACACGATCGACTTCGACAGCTGGACTCGCATTACGATGGCCGACGCGATCGTGAAGTATTCGGACGACAAGATCTCGCAAGCGGACTTGAAAAACCGCGAGTTTGTGGAGCGAATGCTGAAGAGCCTGCATGCGGAGTTCAACCCGAAGTTGCCGCTCGGAAGCCTCGTCGGAATATTGTTTGAGGCGGTTGCCGAAAGGCACCTCATTCAGCCGACGATCGTCTATGAACATCCTGTCGAGCTGTCTCCGCTTGCCAAGAAAAAGCATGACGATCCGTCAATCGTTGAGCGGTTCGAGTTGTTCATTGCGGGGATGGAGTTGGCCAACGCCTATTCTGAGCTGAATGATCCGATCGATCAAAAAGAACGCTTCGAATCGCAGCTGGAAGTTCGAGATCTCGGTGACGAGGAAGCTCATCTGATGGATGAGGATTATGTGCGCGCCCTGAGTTATGGGATGCCGCCCACTGCTGGTGAAGGCATTGGCGTGGACAGGCTGACAATGATCCTCACCGATTCAAAGTCGATTCGGGACGTCATTCTGTTTCCTCATATGAGGCCGGAATAGTGATGTTGCTGAACCCCGCCGGCTTGGCCGCATGAAGTTTGAACTTCTCGTCGCCGTCCGCTACCTTCGCGCCAAACGTACGCAAACCGTGATCTCCATGATCACGTTCATCGCCATTCTAGGCGTTGGAGCCGGTGTTGCCGCTCTCGTGGTGGCCATGGCGGTAAGCGAGGGTCAGCGCGAGGACATCCGCGACCGCCTGCTTGGCGCTCAGGCTCATCTCACGATTACGGGTGGGCCCGAAGGCATTCCGAACTACCGTGAAGTTGCGAAGGAGATCGAACACGTTGAGGGAGTCATTGGCGCCGCGCCGCATTCCGAGCGTCAGATGGCGATCAGCTCGAACGAATTGTCGCCGGTACTCATCAAAGGGATTATTCCGGAACTGGAAAAGGAGACTTCCCTCCTCAACAAGACGATCATTCGAGGCCAGCTCAGCGACCTGACGGGCAACTCCATCATCATCGGCAGGGACCTTGCGGAAAAACTTGGTTACGGCATCGGAGACGAAGTGTTCGTCATGAGTCCCGTGAGCACGGCAGGACCTGCTGGGCCTGAACACCTCGAGCTCGGGTTCAAGGTTGTAGCGATTTTCTCGATCGGACTCCACGAATACGATTCTCTCCTTGCCTATGTCCCTTTCGACAAGGCGAACTTCCTGGTAGGGGCGGGGCCGGTGGCAACCAATATTGAGGTCAAAGTTCGCGACATCGACCGATCAGAGAAAGTCGGAGAGGTCATCGTCCAGCGGATTGGATCTGACTATGAGTTCAAAGACTGGAAAGTGACTCACAAAACGATCTTTCAGGCTCTTAAACTTGAACGGCTCGGAATGGCAATCGCCATCAGCCTTATCGTATTTGTTGCAGCTCTGAATATTGTGGCGATGCTGACGATGATGGTTCTCGAGAAAGCCCGCAACATCGCGATGCTGATGGCCATGGGGGCTACGGTCGCACAGATCCGAAGGATCTTCATGCTGCAGGGATTGATCATCGGCGTAATCGGAACGGCGATCGGCCTGTTCCTCGGCCATGTCATCAGCTATTTGGCAGACAGATATCAGCTCATCCAGTTAAATGCGGAGGTTTATTCGATTTCGCACCTGCCCTTTCACGCGGTATTTTCCGACTCTATTCTCATCGCTGCTGGCGCTATCCTGATTAGTTTCCTTGCGACTCTTTATCCGTCGGCCGCCGCGGCGCGCCTCGAGCCGGTGGAAGCTCTGCGGTATGAGTGAGTCATCAAACAGCGTCCTGGTCGAGGCGCGCGGGCTGACCAAGATCTATGTGACGCCCGCCACCCGTGTCACGGTCTTTGAAGAGCTGTCCTGGCGTGTGCCGCGAGGCCGCCTGGTCGCGGTGATCGGTCCGTCGGGAGCGGGAAAGAGTACGCTGTTGCATCTGCTGGGCGGGCTGGATCGTCCGACAAGCGGTTCCGTGGTTGTCGATGGTACGAGCGTCTTCGACCTGAGTCCGCTGCAGCTTGCAGGATTTCGAAACAGGCGTATAGGTTTTATCTTTCAGTTCCATCACCTGCTACCCGAGTTCACGGTGTTGGAGAACGCTATGATGCCGGGAATTATCCGAGGAGCACCGCAGGAAGAAACGGAAACTAAGGCCCGGCAGATCCTCGAGCGGGTGGGATTGGGTCCTCGGATGACCCACAAAGTTGGTGAAATCTCCGGGGGCGAACAGCAGCGGGTGGCAATTGCAAGGGCGTTGGTTGGTGGTCCACAGCTTCTCCTGGCGGACGAACCGACAGGAAATCTGGATCAGACAACAGGCGAATCAGTTTTTTTAATGATCCGCGAGTTGCATGCGGAACGGGGCTTAACTTCTATCCTTGTGACGCACAACGAAAAACTCGCGGCTCAGTGCGATGAAATCTGGGAAATGGGGGCGGGAAAGCTGCAAAATCTCAATTGTTCGCAGTAAGCGCTTCGTTTAGAATTCTAGGAGCTTATGTTTGAACGATATACGGAAAGAGCGCGTCGGGTCATTTTCTTTGCTCGTTACGAGGCCAGCCAGTTCGGCAGCACAACGATCGAGACCGAACACCTGTTGCTCGGGCTAATCCGTGAAGACAAGAATTTGACTAATCGTTTTCTTCGAAGTTCTTCTTCCATCGAGAATATCCGCAAGGAGATCGAGGGACGGACAACCATTCGCGAGAAGGTTTCCACTTCGATCGATCTGCCGCTCTCGAATGAGTGCAAGCGGATTCTCGCCTACGCGAACGAGGAAGCAGAGCGGCTGAATCACAGGCATATTGGTACAGAGCACCTTCTTCTCGGTATTCTGCGCGAGGAGAAATGCGTCGCCGCCGAAATACTCCATGAGCGGGGACTTCGTCTCGTTGCGATTCGCGAGGAACTGGCCCGCACCGTTCCGGACCGGCAGGCGCTGGCGAAGCCGAAGGAGACTCCTCTGCTCAGCGAGTTTTCTCGCGATTTGACGCAGGCAGCAATGGATGGCGTTCTTGATCCGCTCGTTGGGCGCGATGCAGAAATAGACCGCGTTATTCAGATCCTTTGCCGCAGAACGAAGAATAATCCCGTGCTTATCGGGGATCCGGGAGTCGGCAAAACAGCAATCGTCGAAGGACTCGCTCAGCGCATCGTCGACGGTGAAGTGCCTTCCTTCCTGGCGGACAAGCGCATCCTCGTTTTGGATCTCTCACTGATCGTCGCGGGCACCAAGTATCGCGGTCAGTTCGAAGAGCGATTAAAAACGATCATGAAAGAGCTGGTCGACAATCCCAACACTGTCGTGTTCATCGATGAACTCCACACGTTGGTCGGGGCAGGTTCCGCTGAAGGTTCGTTGGATGCGGCGAATATCCTGAAGCCTGCGCTTTCGCGCGGCGAAATTCAGTGCATCGGCGCAACAACGCCTTCCGAGTTCCGCAAATCAATCGAAAAAGACCGCTCGCTGGAACGCCGTTTTCAGGCCGTAAAGGTTGGCGCGCCCAGTGAAAGCGAAGCAATTCGCATCCTCCAGGGTGTGAAGCCGCGCTACGAAAAATTTCATCTTGTGAACTACACGGATGAAGCGATCGAATCGGCTGTGTATCTCTCGAACCGTTACATTCCGGATCGGTTCCTCCCCGATAAAGCCATCGATCTCCTGGATGAAGCCGGCGCCCGCGTCAAGTTGCGTCAGGCAACATTGCCGCCGGAATTGCAGGAAATCCAGCGGCGGTTGAAGGCTATCAGCCAGCGACTCGAGAGTGCGATTTCTGCAAAAGACTTCGATCGCGCCGATCACTACAAGACTCAGGAGCAGCTCGAGCGGGAGCAGCTTCGCAACGTTCGGGAGAAATACAACATTAGCGAAACCTCGAGCATGGGCTTGGTTACCAAGGCCGACATCGAGGACGTTGTGTCGCGCTGGACGGGAGTCCCGGTTAACGCCATCAAGGAAGAAGAACTCGAGCGACTCACGCGAATCGAAGAAGAACTGCACAAGAGGATCATCAGCCAGGAGCCGGCAATCAACGCGCTGGCCCGTTCAATCCGAAGGTCGCGCGCGGGCCTCAAGTCGCCCAACCGCCCGGCGGGATCGTTCCTCTTCCTCGGCCCAACAGGTGTTGGAAAAACCGAAATGGCTCGATCCCTCGCTCAGTTCCTTTTTGGAAGCGAGAAGGCTTTGATCCGATTCGATATGTCCGAGTTCATGGAAAAGCACTCGGTATCCAAGCTGATCGGTTCACCTCCCGGCTACGTGGGGTACGAAGAGGGTGGGCAGCTGACGGAGCGTGTGAAGCGCAACCCGTACTCTGTGATCCTTCTCGACGAGATCGAGAAAGCTCATCCTGATGTTTACAACATCCTGCTTCAGGTGTTTGAAGATGGTCATCTGACCGATGGGCTGGGCAACACCATCGATTTCAAGAACACGATCATCATTATGACGTCGAACATCGGCGCGCGATTCCTCAGCAAACATACGAGCCTGGGTTTCCAGGGGCCGAGCGAGGAAAGCACTGCGCAGAAGATGGAAGATGCGGTGATGCAGGAAGTGAAGCGCCTGTTTAACCCGGAATTCATCAATCGGTTGGATGAGATCATCATCTTCAACTCCCTGACGAATTCCGATCTCGGCAAGATCGTGGACCTCATGATCGTACAGCTGAATCAGAATCTGTCGCACAAGAGGTTGAACGTCACGATTACCGAAGATGCCAAGCAATGGATTCTGGATAAGGCCTGCAAGGACAAGAACTATGGAGCCCGTCCGCTGCGTCGTGCCATCCAACGCTATATAGAGGATCCGCTTTCAGAGGCTCTGATCCAGGGACAGCTCAAAGAGCTTGCAAACGTTGAGGTTTACCTGGAAGGGACGCAGCTCTGGTATCGTTCGGCAGAACGCGAGGAGGTCGGCGTTCCGCTGACAATGTGACGGAAGCCGGGGGAAAAATTCCCCCGGTATTTCTCCCTATCTCTTTTCCTGTCGCTAGGTCTAATACCCCGCTCGTTATAGTAGAATCTCGCCCCTGGAGGCATTCAATGAAGTTGGTTTCGTTGTTGTTGGCACTGTGGCTGCAGGTCCCCGCCACTGTCGCCAATGGCCCGATTATTGATGACATCCAGATTCGTGGAAACAGAAAGCAGCAGAACAGTTCGAATTCTCTGAAGTATGTCATTCAAAGCAGAAGGGGAGACCCTCTCAATCGCTCGCTAGTCGCTCGAGATGTTCGCGCCCTCTATGGGCGGGAACAGTTTGACGATATTTGGGTTGAAGCCGAAGAAACTACCGCTGGGCATGTCATTCTGGTCTTTAACGTCTCGGAAAAGCCCTCGATCCGGAACGTAGATTACAAGGGGCTCTCAACGATCCAGGTTTCCGACGTCCTGAAGGCGCTCAGCGAGAAAAAAGCAACCTTGAGCCAGGGGACTCCCTACGATGAAACGCGAGTTCAGAAGGCCCGGACGATCATCAAGGCTCTTCTGGCGGAAAAGGGCAGACAGAAAGCGGAAGTAGAGGTCGCCACCGAGAAGGTTCCTCCGAACAGCATTCTCGTGACGTTCAATGTCACGGAAGGGCCGAAGATAAAAATTAACAAAATCGAGTTTGAAGGGAACACCGTTTTTACCGACAGCCAGTTGAAGAAGTCGATGAAACTGGTTAAGGAAGCTGGAGCTATCACCGGATTCACCGGCAAGGATGCTTACCACGAAGGTAAACTGAACTACGACATTGAAACGAACGTCCGGCCGATGTACTCCGCAAAAGGTTACGTCCGAATGAACATTTCGGATCCTGTCGTGGAGGAGAAAGAAGTCCGAATCTACCACACGCTGCCGTTCTTCAAGCCGCCTCCGCCATGGGGTATTCCAATTCCGTTCTGGACCAGGCCGACGACCCGTCTCAACGTTTCGATGAAGATTGAGGAGAACAGCCAGTACCGCGTGGGGGATGTCAAAGTGAATGGAGTCACCGCGCTCAAACCGGAACTGGTGCGGCAGGCTTTGGCACTCAAAGCAGGAGACGTTTACAACCAAACCCAGCTCAAAGACAGTATCGAATCCATCAAGAAGGGATACGGGAGGCTTGGATTCATCAACTTCACGGCGACGCCTCAGACAGAGTTTGATGAAGAAAAGAAGATTGTTAACCTGACCTTGACTATCGACGAAGACAAAGCGTATTTCGTCCAGCGCATCAACTTTTCCGGCAACACGACCACGCGGGACAAGGTGATTCGCCGCGAGGTTCCGCTGCTTGAAGGGTTTCTCTTCGACTCGATGCGCTGGGACATGGCGCGCATGAAGCTGAATCAGCTTGGATATTTTGAAGAGATTAAGGAAGAGGACGCGAAGATCGATGCCAAGCACGACGAGCCCAAGGTAAACGTCACAATGAAGGTGCAGGAGAAAAGCCGAAACACCATCGGTTTCAGCGGCGGTGTGTCAGGAATCGGCGGCAGCTTCATCGGCGGTAACTACGAGACCAACAATTTTCTCGGATTTGGCGAGACGCTTAGCGTAAATGTACAGGCTGGAACGCGTCAGTCGAACATTATGCTGGGATTCTCAGAACCGTACTTTCTGGACCGGCCTTTATCCGTTGGCTTCAACGTTTTCCACAGCAACTATAAGTATGATCAGGCGGCCGAAGTGTACGGCTTGAACCCGGACAAACTACCCACAGGGTTGGGCTTTGAAAACCGCCTTAACTACCAGCAGGCTCGTCAAGGGTTCAGCGTGTATGGGAGTCATCCCTTTAAGTTCGCATCCAGAGTCGGGCTCACTTTCCAGTTCGATAACTCAACGACGTCGGCTGTTAATGAGGCGACCCGAGACTATTTCATCAACGTGCGCAGTTCGGAGGTGCAGAACTATGCTTCAGGTAATGGAAGTTTCGGTACCTACAACTCGCGAAAACTGATTCCCAGCTATAACTACAGCACGGTTGACAATCCGTATTACCCGACTCACGGAAAAGCCGTAAGCCTTACGTTTGAATACAGCGGCGGTCTGTTGGGCGGCAATACCAACTATATACGGCCCACAGCGGAGATCCGATTTTTCAAGCCGCATACGAAGCATCGGAATGTTCTTGCGGTGCGGTTGCTGGCTTCTCACGCCAGGGGATTTGCACAGACTCCGGTACCGTTCTATGAGCGATACTTCCCGGGTGGCGATTTTGATATTCGCGGATTCGACTTCCGGTCCCTGGGTCCGATATCCTTTCTGACGCGAACTATTCCGAAACTCGATCCGGAAACCGGAGGCCAGATTGCAGCGCCTTTTGACGATATCGTTTATGTTGGCGGCGACACTCAAGGCATTCTCAACATCGAGTATCGAATCCCGATTGTGGGGCACACGGTGACCCTGGCGCCTTTCGCCGACATAGGAAACGCCTGGGTTACGCATAAGACGGAGTTGACGCGGCAAGTTGTCGACTTCGATGGCAATGTCAAAACAGAGATAGCGCAATTTCTGCCGGGAACAAATTCAGGCATTCGTATGAGTACGGGAGTGGAAGTTGGGGTGACTCTACCCGTGCTGAATGCTCCGTTCCGGATTATTATGGCGTGGAACCCCAAACGCTTGGATAGCGTGTTCACTGGGCCGACGACGGGTTTGCCGTTCGCCCTCCGCGAAGATGGACACGCGTTCAAATTCACTGTTGGAAAAACTTTCTAGGTGGGGACGAGATGAGACGATTCCTTTTGGTTGGTTTGATGTTAGTGACGATGAGCGCAGTCGCGTTTGCACAGGCGCAGACGCCTGCGGCTCCCGCCGTGCCGCGGCCCTCTCAGGCTGCCCCGGCGACTCCGCCGGTTCCGGCGGTTCCGGGAACGAAGATTGCCGTCATCGATTTTGAGATGGCGATTCTCGAGAGCGATGCCGGCAAGGCTGCAACCGCGAAATACAACACGGGCATCGAACCGGAGAAGGCCAAATTCGAGAAGGTCGCTAAAGAGGTCGACGACCTTCAGAAGAAGTTACAGGATGCGAAGACCGATGCTGAAAAAGGTCCTATCCGAAACGAACTTGACTCCAAAACTCGGGAAGCACAGTTCGTGCAGGAAACCGCCCAGCACAAATCGGACGATCTGAAACAGCAGCTTTTGGCGCCGATCGCGGGTCTTGCCAACCGGGTCATTGATAAGTACGCCAAGGCAAATAATCTCGCGATCGTTTTCGACCCGACCACGCAGGAAAGCAACATTGTCTTTGCGAACAAGGCATCGGACATCACCAGTGAGATCATCCGCGGAATGAACGAGGAATACGCCAAAGACCCGAACCTGACAGCGCCTGCTGCCAGCGCTCCTGCGGCTCCGGCAAAGCCTGTCCAATAACCCTGAATGGAATTACGCATCGCGGAAATCCTGAAGATTCTTCCGCACCGGTATCCGTTTCTACTTGTCGACCGGGTTGTTGAAGTCGAAGGGGACCGACGGCTGGTGGCCATCAAGAACGTTTCGATCAACGAGCCGTTTTTTGAGGGTCACTTTCCAGGGGCGCCGGTGATGCCCGGCGTCCTCACGATTGAAGCTATGGCGCAGGCAGGCGCCATTATGGGCCTTCTGCACAGCAAGCCTGAAGACGTCAAAAACGCGCTTGTCTACTTTATGGGAATCGACGAAGCGCGTTTCCGGCGGCCTATCGTGCCTGGTGACCAACTGAAGATTGTGGTCACTGTTCTGAGGCGGAAAGCAGTCGTTTGGAAAATGCGCGGGGAAGTCTGGGTCGGCGAAGAACTCGCCGCCGAGGCGACTTTGCTGTCATCCATCGGCCTCCAGCCGTGACTTTGAGCAACATTCCATGATTCACCCCACTGCCGTTGTAAGTCCCCTCGCGCGTCTCGGGGAGAACGTGACCATTGGACCATTCTGCAGGATTGGCGAAAAGGTGAGTATCGGCGACCGCTGTGTGCTCGATTCCCATATCGTCATCGAAGGCCCGACGACGATCGACCGTGACAACCGCTTTTTCCCTTTCTGCGTGATCGGCGTTCAACCTCAGGATCTCAAATACAACAATGAAGAAACGTTTCTCACCATTGGCGCGCGGAACACATTTCGGGAATATGTCAACGTGCATCGAGGAACTCAGGGCGGGGGAGGTCACACACGGATTGGGGAACACAATTTTCTGATGGTCGCCGCGCACGTCGCGCACGATTGCATCCTGGGCAATGAGATCATCATGGCTAACGCCGCGACGCTGGCCGGTCACGTGACCGTTGAAGACCACGCAACGATCGGGGCTTATTCCGGCGTGCACCAATTCTGTCGTGTGGGGGCGTATGCGTACGTCGGCGGATATACGGTTATTACCAAGGATGTTCTCCCTTACTCGAAGACCGTGAGCGATCGCAACACCAAGGCCTATGGCCCGAATACGATCGGTCTGGAGCGCAAGGGCTTCACGCGCGACCAGATCGCTCATATCAAGGCCGCATTTCGTCTTTTGCTTCAATCCAATCTCAACACCTCGCAGGCGGTCGAGGCCATTCGTCAGAATGACCCCGGCCCCGAGATTCAGGTTTTGCTGAAGTTCATCGAGACTTCCGAACGTGGCGTCACCAAGTAAATACGGGCTGATTGCCGGCAACGGACGGTTTCCATTTCTCGTGCTGGAAGCCGCGAGAAGTCAGGGCATCGATATGGTCGTTGCGGCTATCAAGGAAGAAACGTCGCCGGACATTGAACGTCATGCCCAAACGGTCCACTGGCTATCGCTTGGCCAGTTGGGGAAGTTGATCAAAACATTCAAGGCTGAAGGCGTCACGAAGGCCATTATGGCAGGGCAGGTGAAACACAAGCAGATCTTCAGCGGCATCCTTCCTGACCTGAAGATGATGCAAGTCCTCGCGAGTCTCGCTACGCGAAATACCGACTCGCTGATTGGCGCAGTTACGCGTGTGCTGGAAGATGAAGGAATTCAGTTGGTGGAGTCGACGGCGTTTCTGGCGCCACTACTTCCTGCCCCGGGTGCTTTGACTGCCCGCCAGCCATCATCGGACGAGCAGAAGGATCTCGACTACGGATATAAACTTGCACGCGAACTGGGCCGCCTCGACGTAGGACAGACTGTGGTTGTAGCCGATGCCGCATGTGTCGGAGTCGAGGCCATGGAAGGAACAGACGCTGTCATCGAACGTGCGGCGATGCTTGTCAATGGCCGCGCCCTGCGCGTCGTGAAGTTGGCAAAGCCGAACCAGGATCTGCGATTTGATGTTCCCGTCGTCGGAGTCCCGACCGTCCGCGTGATGAAAAAGGCTGGTGTGACTGCCATGGCGATTGAAGCTCGAAAGACATTGATGATTGACCGCGAAGACTTGTTGCGAGAGGCGGATGCTGCAGGAATCGCGATTGTTGCTGTGGAATAGAAGAGACGCTGATAAATGAAAGTTGCTGTTATTGGAGTCGGACACCTGGGCAAGCACCACGCGCGCCTCTATGCAGAGATGCCGGGTGTAGAGCTCGCGGGAATTGTCGACATTCTGCCGGACCGTGCGGCGGAGATCGCTCAGACCTATCGCACTCAGGCCTGGAGTGACTACAAACAGTTATTTGGGAAGGTTGACGCCGTCAGTCTTGCAGTTCCCACGACCGATCACGCGCGCATCGGCGCAGAGTTGCTGCAGAACGGAATCGACATTCTTGTTGAAAAGCCTATCGCGACGACCCTGGATGAAGCGCGCATCCTCATCGAAACGGCCGCCCGACATGGAAGGATCCTGCAGACCGGCCACGTTGAGCGTTTTAACCCGGTCGTTACGGCGGCAATCGATTCGGCCACTCAGCCCCAGTTCTTCGAAATTCACCGGCTGGCGGCCTTTAGTCCGAGAAGTCTGGATATCGATGTTGTGCTGGATCTCATGATTCACGATCTCGATATCGTCCTGCACCTGGTAAAGTCACGCGTTGCTGAAGTTCGCGCCGTCGGTATTCCCATTCTTTCGCGTAAGGCGGATATCGCCAATGCGCGGGTGGAGTTCGAAAATGGATGTGTGGCGAATCTGACCGCCAGCCGCGTCAGTTACGAAAAGACACGAAAGTTGCGATTCTTCCAGCCTCACGACTATATTTCGGTGGACTATTCCACCCAGACCGGGGTGATGGTCTCCCTGCGAATGGGACAGGTGATCGAACGCAAACTGGAACCCGCCGTGGGGGAACCTCTGAAGATTGAGCTGGAATCGTTCGTGAATTGTATTCGAACCCGTGGCGTTCCCGTTGTTTCTGGAGAGGACGGCCTGCGGGCGCTGGAATTGGCGATTTGTATAAACGAAGAGATTGCGCGGCGGTCTAAGTAGCGGTTTACGCTGGTTTTCGGGATAGGGGGAAAACCCTACATTTTTGCCCATAAATCTACCCTATAATTAAGCTTCCATGCTCCTGGACCAAAACTCGGAATTGCAGCTGCGAGCCACAAAGCCCAAGCCGCTCGTAATGTCGATCCTGGTCCATTTCGTGTTGCTTGCTATCCTCGCGTTCAATCCTGGATGGTTTGAAACGACACATCGGCGGGTTGTACGCATTGCCGGTGAGGACTTCGATTTGAACCGGTTGGAATTGCGGCAACTGACGCTGCCTCCGAAGCTGCCGTCCCGGGCTACGCCGGCTCCTGCGCCTCCGCCCGCTCAGAAGCCGCCGGAGGTACAGCAACTACCTCAACAGGCAACGCCTCCACCGCCCCCCCCGCCTCCGCCACCACCACCTACTCCGCCGCCGGACCGTGTCATCCGGCCCGATGACGTGCTTGCAGAAGGCGCGCGTCCAGACGGGTCGACCAGAGCGTCTCGTGGTGACACACGAGAACAGGCACGAGCAGGTGGGCCTTCACAGAAGGAAGGACAAACATCGGAGGCAGAGGCCCAACAGGCCAAAGAAGCGCAGCGCGGTCAGGATGGTCGCCAAAACCAGCAACTTGCTTCGAACGCTCCAAACAAAGTTCTCCCCAACTTGAACCGCGATGCCCTGCAGACGCCCGGGAGCATCATGAGCGGGGTGGATAAAATCGTGGAAGCCCAGCTGGCATCGGCTGCGAGGACTGGTGGTCGCACGGGAGTCGCACGAGCGGATAACAACGGGACCTATTCGACAACGGAACCGCAAATCCTCTCGCCTAACCCGAAAGGAATTGATTTCGGCCCTTACCTGAATCAGCTGCTGAACAGGTTGCGAAGCAACTGGTACACCGTGATGCCGGAGATCGCACGCCTGGGTCAGCGCGGCCGTGTGGATATTGTGTTCAGCATTTCACGAAACGGAAATGTGAAGGATCTTCAAGTTGTCGCCAACTCCGGATATGAGGCACTCGATCGGGGAGCCGTTTCTGCAATCCAGCTATCCAACCCCTTCACACATCTTCCTGCTGAATACGAAACAGACCTGAAGTTGCGCATCGCATTCCTCTACAATATGAATCCATGATGTGGAAGCTTCTGGTTGCAGCAACGCTATTGCTGCTGCCGGCGTTACAGCAGGCCGAGCCCACAGTCCGAATCGGTCTGGGACAGAACTCTGCCACCGTCACCGTTCGTTCCTCCGAGGAGTTCCGCATCCAGGGCCAGGCAACCCGCACCGCGCGATTCTCGTCGATCCTTGCGCTGGGTGAGACGTCGGACGGAGTCGTTCTCACCCGCGAGCAGTTGCGTTATCGCATGGCGATCGAACTCGACGGCGGCCGTTATGTTGTTGTGCCGATGACAAACCGCATTCGGATTCAGCCAGCCTCCCCGACAGCGCGTCTGCAGGTGAATGACAGATCCTACCGAGGCGCTCTTGAAGTCTTCGGCAATGCCCGCAATTCGTTCACCGTCGTTAACGAACTTCCTCTGGAGGAGTATCTGTTGGGAGTTGTTCCCAACGAACTTAGTCCGTCGACCTTCGGACAACTGGAAGCGCTAAAGGCCCAGGCGGTTGCGGCACGAACGTATGTCGTAAAAAACATGGGGCAGTATCGGGCGGATGGCTACGACATCTGCGACACGGATGCGTGCCAGGTGTATTTCGGCGCAGGAACGGAAGATTCGCTGTCAACGCGGGCGGTGAACGAGACGCGCGGTATAGTCGCGACGTACGCGGGTCAGCCAATTAATGCCCTCTACAGTTCGACCTGTGGCGGGCGGACGGAATCCTCGGAGAATATTTTTTCGGAGAAACTTCCCTACCTCGTTTCGGTAATGTGTGTGTACAAGCACCCGGAGCCCAAACCTTTCACGGCCAATCGCCATTTCGCTGATTTCAAATCGGCCGTGCTGGGAGTTGCTGGAGTCTCCAATTACACGGAGCTTCGTCGCTTTCTCGGAATCCAGGGCGCGGGCGAACCTCCTTCAAACAATCTGCCCCAGCTGGCGAAATACCTGCGCGAGAATTTTTATCCCAACGCGAAACCGCAATCCGATCTGGATTTTCTCGTGGAACAGGACATTCTTCCCAGCGCCGGTACACCCAATCGCAACGATGTCTTGTATCGCATGATTGAGCGGAAGGGCGCTTTCGAGTGGCAGCAGGGGGTTTTGACGTCCTGGGACGGGCAGACACTCACGCTCGCCGTCAGCGGGAGGCCCACAGCTTTTCGCCTGAATCCCGACGCGCCGATCTATTTCCGGATGGGCGAAGAGCGCACGGCAATCACGCAAGGGGGCTGGATCGGCGGAGAACTCTTCGATTTCCGCGCTGTGGACGGCGTTATTCAGATGGTTGTTTATCGGCGAAACTTCGTCAACGCCACCGCGGATCGCTATTCTCGCCTTGCCCTGTGGCAGGTGCATAAGACAAAGCAGGAAATCGACACCGCGTTTCGGCAACTCAATATCGGCGAGGCGCGCGGGATACGCGTCATCGAACGAGGACCTTCAGAACGCCCCGTATCTACCGAAATCACGGGCTCAACCGGCAAGACCACGGTCCGCGCTATGAGAATACGTACGCTCCTCGGGTTGCGCGACAGCATGTTCTACTTCGACGAAGAGCGCAACTCCCGAGGCGACCTGATCGGCATGACATTCTACGGTTCCGGTTGGGGGCACGGTGTGGGCATGTGCCAGGTGGGTGCCTTCGGCATGGCGATGGATGGCGCAAAGTTCGACGAGATCCTGAAAACGTATTACACCGGAATCGACTTAAAGAAGATGTATTAGGGCATGCACCCGATCGTCGCGGTTGTGGGACCGACTGCATCCGGCAAATCCTGCCTGGCTCTTTCGCTCGCCGAGCGTTTCAACGGAGAGATCGTCAACTACGACTCCGTCCAGATCTTTCGCGGACTTGATATCGGAAGCGCCAAGGCCTCCCCTCAGGAACGACAGCGCATTCCTCACCACATGATTGATATCCGTGAGCCGAATGAACTTTTCACGGCCGGGGACTATCAACGCGAAGCGCGCAGTGTTCTGGAAGATCTTCGAAACCGAGGCCGCCTGCCCATTCTCGTCGGAGGAACCGGACTCTACCTTCGAGCGCTCACGGAGGGCCTTTTTCAGGGACCCACGCGCTCAGCCCACTGGCGTACGCGTCTGGAAGGTGTTGCGGAAACACGAGGAAGGGAATACCTTCACCGCGTGCTACAGCGTCTTGATCCGGCCTCGGCCGGCCGCATTGCCGCACGAGACAAGCCCAAGATCATCCGAGCACTGGAGGTCCGCCTCGAGACGGGGAAGCCGCTGACGGAGCACTTGAAAGTGGAACCGCGCCGGCCTCTGCAGGGTTTTTCCATCTGCACGGTGGGCTTGGATCCGCCACGCGAAGAGTGTTATCGCCGCATTGATGAGCGCGTGGAACATATGTTTCAGGCCGGTCTGATAGAGGAGGTGCGGGGGCTTATCGCTCGAGGGGTTCCGGATGATGCCAAACCTCTGGGAGCGATCGGTTATCGCCATGTTCTCGCAAATCTCAACAAGAGCTGTGCGTGGGACGATACAATCCGTATGATTCAACGAGACACGCGCAGATATGCGAAACGTCAGTTGACCTGGTTTCGAAGACAGGCAGAGACAGCGTGGTTTGGTGGGCCTGGAGACAATAAAGCAATAGAAGAAGAGGTCCATCGTAAAGTAACCCTTTTCCTTGGTGAATTTTATGGAGTCTGAAATGGAGAACAAAACTCCGGCCCCTCAAAATATTCAGGACATCTATCTCAACACCATGCGACGCGACAAAGTTCCCGTAACGATCTTCCTGATTGGCGGTGTTCGCCTTGTCGGAAAAATTCGCGGCTTCGACAAGTACTCCGTCGTTCTCGAATCCAATAATCAGGATCAGCTCATCTTCAAACACGCCATCTCCACGATCGCAATGGCCAAGACTTCTGCCGCGCCTCCTGCACAGACATAACTTGGTCGAGAGCGCCATTCTGGTAGGCCATAGCGCCCTGGATGAACTGCGGGAACTGGCAGTTTCGGCTGGGGCGCGCATTCTCGAGGAAGTCGTTCAACACCGCAGAAGGCCGGATCCTGCCACCTATATCGGTAAAGGCAAGATGGAGGAACTCCGGGAATCGGTTCTCACTGAGGGCGCCGATGTGGTGATTTTCGACGATGAACTCTCGCCTAGCCAGGCTCGCAATCTCGAAGAAGCGCTGGAGGTCAAGGTTGTTGACAGAACTGGTCTCATCCTCGATATCTTCGCAAGGCGCGCGCGGACCAGGGAAGGGCAGCTGCAGGTTGAGCTGGCGCAGCTAAACTACCGGCTGACACGCCTCACCGGATATAGCGACTATCTCTCGCGGCTCGGCGGCGGTATAGGTACGCGAGGCCCCGGTGAAACAAAACTCGAAATGGATCGCCGCAAGATTCGGCACCGAATCGCCACACTGCGGCGTGAGATTGAGAGCATCCGAAAGCACCGCCAGCTGCACCGCGAGCGCCGGCGTCGGGACAGGCTTCCCATGGTTTCTCTTGTCGGCTACACCAACGCCGGGAAGTCGACCCTCTTTCGCGCACTCTCGCGCGAAGAAACACTCGTATCCAGCCGCCTTTTTTCAACCCTGGATACGTTGATCCGCAGGATTCGGCTTGGCCGTCAGCACTCGGTGCTCATTTCAGACACAGTCGGATTTATCCGAAAGCTTCCTCATCAATTGGTGTCGGCGTTTCGCGCAACGCTTGAAGAAGTTGTCGAGGCCGACCTAATCCTCCACGTCGTCGACGTATCCGACACGGAACGCCTCCAAAAGCAGGCGGTTGTTCTCGAAGTGCTCGAAGAAATCGGCGCTGGAGATCACCCCAGGTTCACGGTCTATAACAAGCTGGATCTGCTCGGGCCGCATGATCCTTCACCGCTCCTGAAATCCGACGAATTCCTGGTTTCTGCTGTGACAGGGGAAGGTTTGGAAGATCTTGTTTCACGGATCGTCGCTGAGATCAGGCTCCGCTCTGAGACGTTGCAATCCTGACATTAACCGAAGAACTGGACGGGGCAGCGTCCGCTCCAGGAAGCGCTGCTGGGGACCTCGGCAGGAAGGCGAAACCGTGCCTTCTAACGTCTGAGCGGTGGCCAGGAGCGGGTGCGCTCACCCTCATTCTGTAACCCAGGCTGTGGTGCGGTCTGGTGCGACCGTAGCGCCGATCGCGCCGCCGGACCCGGTTCCCGGGCGACCCCCTACGTGAAACTCCGACCAGTCGCGGGTTATGGGCCGTGCGGTTTCGACAAGCCAGCAAGCGTCTGTATCCGAGGGCAGGCACCTCGAAAAGAGCCCGTCATTGTTGCAGAAAAATTAACTTTTCATTCACAAAAAGACTGCCTGAAGGGCTCAGTTTTCCACAGGCGACGCTATGACCGAATTCGGTGCAAAGTGCTATAAGCCTCAGCTTTTAGGTGGGCTTATGGCCTCGCTCTAAGTGGTTTTCAACAGGCTTTTCCACAGGTTCTGTGGATTCACATTTTCCGGATCCATTCGGTGGCGTTTTTATAGCTTTTAAACTTGCGTTCGTCGGCTCGAAATTCCGGGGTGTGATTGATAGAACGGCAGTCCCTGGCGCGGGATGGATGGCGAATATGCAGGAGTTCATGGTACAGGATGTAGTCCAGCACGAAGTCTGGGACGACGGCAGAATCGAAGAAGAGGCTGATGAAAACAGTATGGTGGGTAGCGTCATAGCGGCCGAGTATTCGACGGGAACGAGTTGCCGACCAGGCTAGCCGTGGACGTTCTAGTTTCCCTTCAAAATATTCCGCGTTGACTCGGTCAAAGTTGCGGTTTAAGTCTTGCCATCGTCCTTTTGCGATGGCGGGACGAGGCCCTCGACCGCGCGTCGTACGAGCCGTTCGAGCTCGCTTTTGCATCTCACTGTTGAGGATAAAAGCACGATAAAGCGCGTGGTGGTTTGCGTCGATTCTCCGGCGGTAAATTTTTGCCAAAAGGATCAAAGCCAGGGATCGCAGTACTTCCTCTGGCGCGTCTGCCAGGAGGTCGCTGACACGAATGAGCAAGCGGTTCTCTCGCAGGCGCGCTGTGTGTGTCAGACCTGCAAAGGGAAAAAACTCGATGCGCATCTCAGGCAACGGAGTCCGTGGCTTCAGCAGGAGATGGGCTTCCTGAAATATCGGTTCTAATGTCATCCGGGCTTAGCGAGCAGGGGGCGGCTGCTTCAACGTTTTGGGCAGGGTCTTCAGGGCGTTGCGGCAGTCCTCGATAGCCTTCTTTGTGTGAGAGAGCGTTGCCTCGAGAGCAGAGGTTTCGGATGGCGTCACGGCCTGAAGACTTTCAAACCGCGGCACTTGTTCGCTGAGGAACTTCTCGAGCGCTTCGACATGCTCGCGCACAGGAAGATTCCGCTCATAGGAGTCATCGATATTGTCCATGAGCTCGTCGGTAATTTGCATAAAGCCGCGTAGTAGTTCCGGGCGCGTGACTTTTCTTAGATACACATCCGGATTCACCGGTTTCGCTCGAACTTCGGCGTCCTTCACTTTCGCGGCGTCTTTAACCTGCCTCTCGTACTCGGCCATATCCTTTTTAGCCTGTTCGCGTTCTTTTGCTGTTCGCTCTCGCAGGCCGAGCGCAACGATTCGGTTATCGAGAAACTTGATCATGAGAGGAGCTCGAAGGGACAAACCCTGAGCATCGCGTATCAGGTCCTCTTCTTCTTCGGTGACGTAATCAAAGTTCTGGCCTTTGAGTCCTGTGGACAGGAACAAAAGCACCGCAGCGGCGACTATCGCAGTGGCGCGGCGTGGAGTGCTCATGGGAAAAGTGCCTTCAGAAGTTTGTCCCGAATGCCCGTAGCCAGATCCTTGGTCTTCTCTACAGGTACTCGGCTCTGGAGATTGAGCATGCGTGAAAGTTCATCAAGCTTTCGGACTTGCTGGCGAAGGGCGATTTCAAGTTCCTTGAAGCCACTGGGCTTTTTCGCGGCATTACGGCCGGAGTCGACAAGTTCCTGATGGGCGTTCTCGATGGTTTCCGCATAGGCGGCAAGTTGCGTTTGCATGTCAGCGATATTCCCCTTGCGAACAGCATCGCCGACGTCTTCTATGAGAATATCCGAAATTTTGACGCCGATTTTGGCGCGCTCGACAGGATCCGTTACCTTCTGGAGTTTAGCTCGCTCTCTTTGCAGTTCTTTTGCGCGGGTTTCGTCTGTCGCACGAGCTACCGGAGCCAGCGCGCCGGTGAGAAGCAGTATGAATGGAATAATGACAGTCTGCTTCATGACGGAATTATACGCCCAATTTTGCCAGGAACTTTCCCGTTAGAGATTCCGGGACGCAGGCGATTTGTTCCGGTGGGCCGACAGCAACAACGTGGCCTCCCCCATCCCCGCCTTCAGGACCCATGTCAATAACCCAATCCGCACATTTAATGACGTCGAGGTTATGTTCAATGATCAGAACCGTCCCGCCGGCCTCTATAAGCCGTCTGAAGGCCACGAGCAGTTTGTTTATGTCGTCGAAGTGGAGACCCGTCGTCGGCTCATCGAAAATGAACAACGTCTTCTCGCTGACATCCCGAGCGAGGTAGGCAGCCAGTTTGATCCGCTGGGCCTCGCCGCCCGAGAGTGTTGTGGCCGATTGCCCCAGACGCAGGTAACCGAGCCCGACCTCGTCGAGAACCTGAAGCTTCTTTGTGATCTTCGGAACGCTGGCAAAGAACTGCAGGGCTTCTCGAACCGTCATCTGGAGGACCTCATACACATTCTTACCCTTGTAGAGGATTTCGAGAACGGCACTTTTGTAGCGCATGCCTTTGCAGTCTTCACAGATTAATTCCACATCCGCCAGGAACTGCATCTCGACAGTGACGGTCCCATCGCCTTCGCAGGTCTCGCACCGTCCTCCCGGTATGTTGAATGAGAAGCTTCCTGAATTGAATCCGTGTGCCTGAGCCTCGCGGGTTGCGGCAAAGACTTCACGGATATTGTCGAATGCCTTGATGTAGGTAACCGGATTTGAACGAGGGGTTCGACCAATCGGGCTTTGGTCAACAAGCACCGTTTCGGAGATCCATTTCGTCCCGCTTTCGATCCAGCCGGCGCCCGCTGGTGGTTCCCCGCCGTGGATCGCACTTTTGAGAGCCTCGTAAAGACAGGAGTGAACCAGTGTGGACTTGCCGGATCCCGATACACCGGTAACGCAGGTCATCATCCCGATCGGAACGTCGATGCGCACGTCTTTCAGGTTGTGCTGCGACGCCCCAGTCAGGCGAATCGCCTTGTTGCCGGGTCGCCGGCGCTCCTTCGGCATGGGGACGCGCAGCTCGCCGCTGAGGTACTTGCCGGTCAAAGAAGCCGTAGAACTGCGAATCTGATCCAGCGAGCCGTGAAAGACAATGTGACCCCCGTTCTCACCGGCTCCCGGACCCAGGTCAAGGATATGATCTGCGGCCCGGATGATTTCTGCGTCGTGCTCCACTACAAGCACCGTGTTTCCGATATCGCGCAACCGAAGAAGGATTTCGATGAGTCGTTGCGCATCCCGCGGATGAAGCCCGATTGAAGGCTCATCGAGAACATAAAGCGCGCCGACAAGAGACGATCCGAGCGATGTTGCAAGCTGGATTCGTTGCGCCTCGCCACCCGATAAGGTCGAAGACAGACGGTCAAGGGTCAGATATTGAAGTCCGACGTCATTCAGAAATCGAAGGCGTGATCGGATCTCCCAAAGGATGCGTTCCGCGATTTCCTCTTGCATGCTGGTCAGTTCGACGCCGGAAAAGAAATCGCCGGCCTCGCGGATTGTCATACGGCAAACATCGGCAATGTTTTTGCCTGCCACATAGACGGTCCGTGCTTCCTGGCGAAGGCGGCTGCCCTTGCAGTCCGGACAGACCGTATATCCACGATAGCGGCTCAGGAAGACTCTGACGTGAAGTTTGTACTTCTTCGTTTCCAGGTAATTGAAGAAGTTGCGGACGGCATCCAGGATGAAATTCAGCTGATCAGAATTCAGCCCCCGAATTGGGGCATCGAGCGGAACGCCTGCTGTCCGGGCCGATTTCTTGAAGTCGTTGAGATAAACACGATATCGAGGCTTGGTCCAGGGTTCTATTGCGCCCTGGTTGAGCGAAAGGCTTCGATCGGGCAGCACGAGATTGAGATCGAGATCGATCGTATTGCCGAAGCCCTGGCAGCGCGAACAAGCGCCGAAGGGATTGTTGAATGAAAAGAGACGCGGTTCGGGATCCTCATAGCGGATTCCGCACGTCTTGCATTCAAAGGCTTCGCTGAAACGGTGGCGTTGGCCTCCAGGGATTTCCAGCAGGACTTCCCCGCCACTCTCACGAAAACAGACTTCGACCGAGTCAATCAGTCTCTGACGGATATCGGGCGCAACCTTCAGACGGTCGACCAGAACAAATGCCGGCTTCTTGAAATCGACATCGATCAGCGATTCGGGTTGGGAGTACTCGAAAGTTCTTCCGTCCTGGTAGATTCGCCCGAATCCCCGACGCTTGATGTCAGCGAGATAGACAGCCATCTCCTCCTGCGGAACGTTGGATCGGAGCGGAAACAACACATAGAAGCGAGTATCTTCGGGCCACTGAAGCACCGCCCCGGCGATCTGATCCACGCTGTCCCTACCTACAGGTTGTCCGCACTTCAGGCAGTGGGTTGTACCGATCCGCGCGAAAAGCAGACGAAGGTAATCGTAGACCTCGGTTGAAGTTCCCACCGTTGAGCGCGGAGTACGGGCAGTGTTGCGTTGCCTGATGGCGATTGCCGGAGCGATGCCCAGCACCTCATCCACTTCAGGCCTTTCAATGCGTTCCAGGAATTGGCGAGCGTAGGCGGACAGGGATTCGATGTATCGTCGCTGTCCTTCTGCGTAGATCGTGTCGAACGCGAGGGACGATTTGCCCGATCCGCTGACACCGGTGACGATAGTCAGCGCATTGTGGGGAATCTCGAAATCGATGTTTTTCAGGTTGTGGACACGCACACCCCGAACAATGATGCTCTCCTGCTCAGTCAGCTTTCCCGGGACAACCATAAACGGAACATTATACCAGCCGGGAAAAGGCAATAGGCCGCACAGAATTCCTTGCTCAAGGAATGGGAGCGGGCGTATAGGATTCCTATGACAAGAGCAGCGTCCGTTCCCCTGACGTTAATGCTTTCCCTGTCTTCCATTTCGTGCTCGAAGCATCAACAGACAAGTCCCACTGCGCCTCCAGTGTCCGCCGCTCAAATCCCGACCGGCGAAACCGGCCCGTTTATCGTTATTGGCCATCTGGAGCATCGCAATCGCGTCGTGACAATCAAGACAGGCGCTCAGGGAGTGGTCTACAGCGTCCGGGATCGAGATGGAAAGATCCTGTTCGATAACCTCACCGCGTCGCAACTGAAGGCCGAATCTCCGGAGCTCCACGATTTCATCGAAGCGGCCACCGCAGGCCAGGCTGACCTGGCGTTGCCGCAGTTGCCGCAGTCGATGAAGGTGATGATCCGCTGACTTTATCTACAACTTCTCGGCTCTTCGGAGCGACAGTAACTTTTACCCACAGCACATCATTTGAGAGCGTGACGTCGTTCGGTCGCTTAAGTTACGTCCGTTTAGAAATCGGTAATCCGCCATTTAAACTTGTGTGGCAACGCTTCCGGAATGGCTGTGTTATACCAGGCGTCTTAGAATTGGAGGCAGCATGATCAGGACTGTTATGGCAGGTATCGCGATATGTCTACTCTTCGGTGCGATCGCACAAGCCCAGGCGGTTCGCGCGGCGCCGCGACCGCCGGTTCTGCCCGCGGGAGGAACGCCGAACGAGAGTGCGACGCCCGACGGCTACGCCCCTATACCCGAGTGGGCGGCGCAGACACGCGCGCCGCGACCGGCGAAAACCGCCCCATACACGGTCGAAACCGTTGCCGAGGGTTTTAACGGCGCGTTCTGTTTTAACTTTCTTCCTGATGGACGCATGCTCGTCACGGAACGCCCGGGCCATCTCAAGCTTGTCGCCAAGGATGGCAAGGTATCTGAGATCGAGGGTTTGCCATCGGCTCTCTTTGCTCGCGGGCAGGGCCTTTTCGAAGCGAGGCCGGATCGCGCTTTCGCGATGAACCGCACGATCTACCTCACCTACACGGTGTTGCCTGATGGCGCGAACACTGCGGCGCTTCCGCGGTTACCGGCAGTGCTCTTGGCAGCGCGAGCCCGCTTGTCGCCAGACGACAAACGTATTGAAGATGTGAAGGTGCTGCTCAACGCTGAGGGAACAGGCGGGCGTTTGACGCAGGCGCCCGATGGGACGTTGCTGATTACCTCTTCGATTCCTGCCGGCCTGGGAATCAACTCGGTCGACTGGCCGCAGCCACAGGCGTTGGATAGCAACATGGGCAAGGTACTGCGGATTAATGCCGATGGAACGATTCCCAAAGACAATCCATTCGTCGGCCGACCTAATGCCCATCCCGAAATCTATGCGCTCGGATTCAGAGATATTCAGGGTGTGACCATTCATCCACGCACCGGCAAGCTCTGGACTAGCGAACACGGGCCCCGAGGCGGTGATGAAATTAATGCAGTCGAGAAGGGCCGGAACTATGGATTCCCTGTGATCGGTTATGGACACGAATACACCGGCAAGCCCATCAACGGGGACAAGACCTTTCAAGAGGGGATGGAGCAGCCCGTGTATTTCTGGACGCCTGATATTGCCCCTGCCGGAATCGCCTTCTATACGGGCAAGCTTTTTCCGACATGGCAGGGAGATCTCTTCGTGGCGGAGCTGGCGGGCCGGGCGCTGGTGCGGTTGGTTCTTAATGGAGATCGTGTCACCGGTGAAGAACGGCTGCTGACAGAACTCAACAGTAGAATACGCGGCGTTAATGAAGGCCCGGACGGCGCGCTCTATGTTCTGACAGACGGCAACGCCGGCAAGATTCTTCGGCTCGTTCCCAAGCGGTAACGAGGCGCCGTTACTTGTAGCGTCTTAGTTTTTGAACTCACGCTTAGAATCATGCGTGTTCAGTTTTTCGGTGGAGCGATTGCGGATACAGGCCGCACCGCGCCGAGCCACAGGATTTTCGAAGCTCAACCGGAGTGACAGTCCAATCTCTGTCAGCAGTCGTCGGTCACCAAGGTGCCTTGTCGAGATATACCCTCATGCGATATAACCGGGGCATGTCCACAGGCTTTCTGCTGGCTGCCTGGCTTATCGCGGGAACGCCGGCAGCTGCCGAGACGCCGAGCTTCACGCTGCAGGGTCGAATTACGCTGGACAAGCCCGCCACGACGGTCCTCCTGGTACTTCAGGATCCAAAGGCAAAAAATACCGAAGTTGCCCACGCGGAGGTCGATCGCAGCGGAAACTATGTCATTCCCGGATTACAGAAACGGTCCTACCGCCTTGTTGCCGTCCTGGACGGGAAAAGGCAAGAGCGACGTGAAATTGAGATCGTGTGCCGACCGGGCGCAATCGTCTCCAAGGACTTTCATTACGGAAGAATTCCCTCCACGCTGATGCTTGGCTTTCCTGCTGAAGATCCCGACATAGTCGATGTCGCCGAACTTCAGGGCGACTATACGCGCGATGTCCTGAGAGACTATGAGAAAGCCTTCCAGGACTATATAAACGGTAGTTTTTCACGGGCAGTAGACCGCCTCGAGTCCATCGCGGTGAGGGCCCCGGGCTTCTATGGCGCTCACGCACGCCTGGGGGTGATCTACCAGCAGGAAGGTTGTTACTTTGATGCGGAGTCCGAATACTCGCGCGCCAGCGAACTCAGCCCACGATCACCACAGCCCTTACTCAACCTCGCCAGTGTCCAGCTTCGCGCAGCGGATTCTCCCGGCGAACTCGAGCGAATGACTTCGCGGGCTCTCAGCACGCTGGAAAAGGCGATCGAAATCAGACCGCAATCAGCTATTGCGCAGTGCCTTGTGGGATCTGCTCACGCGAAGGCGAACTCACCGGAGGAAGCCGAAAAGCACTTCAAGCTTGCGTTGGAACTGGACGCGGATCTGGCGGCTGCCCGGCTGATGTTGGCCAATCTCTATCTTCATCAGGAGAACTGGGCAGAGGCCATCGAAAGACTCGAAGCCTACCTCCAGGATTTTCCGTCCTCGGAGAATCGATTCGTCGTTAAGAAGATGCTCGAAGACGCTCGATCAAGGGCACGCGCGAGCCATAATTGACGCTTTCAAATCCAGCTTTGGCGCCTGTCCGGACAGGCGCCTGCCCGGAAGCGCCCTGCCCGGAAGTTGACAGGTTTTCTAGTGCAGGTTATACACGATCCATGCGTTGCGACCTGCGAGTACTCGTTCTGGTGATACTTTTTGGAGCTCTGAGCGCGCATGCCCAGGACTGTGCCACCTCCGTTATCATCAAAGGGAGAGTGATTGCTCCGGGTGAGAAATGGGACGAGTACCACGAGGTTCTTCAACTCGATGAATCGCGACTCGTGGGGTGGGACTACACGGATTCTACCGGCCAGTTTGCCCTTCCACCGCAACCGCGGGGGCCGTATTACGTCGTGGTTCGCATCGATGGATTCAAGGAATACCGTGAACGCCTCAGCCTCGACGGGTGCGACAGGATATTTGATCACTTCATTCATATGGAGTTCGAAGACGAAGTCATTCGTCCCGTGATTCTGGACTTTACTGGAGAAGTGAACGAAACGGTCGACGTCGCTGAACTGAAGCGCGAGTTTCCCAAAAAAGCTGTGGACGAGTTTCAGCGGGCCCAGAGCGAAAGACTGGAGGGGCAGGCGCCTCAAGCGCGGGTCCGCCTTGAAAAACTGGTGGCGGAATATCCCGATCTTTACGATGCCCGTAATACCCTCGGGTCGATCCATCTGGAGATGAAACGGTTCCGGGAAGCGGAAACTCAATACAACGAAGCACGTCGTCTCAAACCGAATTCGGCAGCTCCTCTGGTGAGCCTCGGAAGTCTCTACGTCCAGGAAGCGGAAGCGAGCCTGCACCCTGAGCCCGGCATCGCCGGCGTCGTCGTACCCGGTGGAGATCTTGATATCATTCTCAGCGACGCACGCGAAGTTCTGACGGAGGCACTCAAGATCAAGCCGGACGCCTCGTTTGCTTATTACCTTCTCGGAATTGTTGAGATGCATGGCGGGCGCTACGACAAATCCGAACAGGATCTTCGAAAGGCATTGGAGATCGAACCCAAGCTGCGCTGGGCTCGGATCGCCCTCGGTAATCTGTTTATCAGGCAGAAAAAGTTCAAGGAGACTCTGGTCGAGTACGACGCCTATCTCGCGGAATTCCCGAAAGTCTCGAACCGTTCCGAGGTGGAACGGGCTCGCGCAAAGATCGCTTTGGAACTGGCCAAACCAACAAAGTGAAACGCTTTGTTTTCGCCCTTACGATTATTCTTAGCTGCTCGTTGACGGCGCTTCCTGCCTGGCAACAGATTAACCGTGTGCCCCCTTCGGTTGGAATTACGGGGCAGGTCATTGTTCCAGTTCCAGGCTTTCAGCAGATCTTCGAAGTCTTGCTTCTGCAGAATGCCGAACAGGTCGTCCAGGCCACCGTCGCCGATAGCCAGGGACGCTATCGATTTACCGGCCTTCCTCGTGGAACTTATTACATTTCGGTGAAGATTGAGGGATTTCAGGAAGTCCGGCAGCGCGTGGATCTGAACTCTGACTCGATTGTAAACATCATCATGGATTTCCAGGAGGAAAAGGTCGTCAAACCTGCGACGGATTTCTCTGGAGAAGACTCCGAAGTCGTCAATGTCGCCGATCTTTCAAAGGCCTATCCGGCGGCCATTGTTGAGAAAATGAAGGTGGCCACCAAAGAAATCCAAAACGGCAATTTTGCAAAGGCCCTGCCGTTTCTGGAAGAGATTGTCCGGGATGCGCCAGATTTCTACCAGGCTCAAAGAATGCTTGGCACGGTTTATCAGAAGCTGGCCCGATATCGGGATGCGGAATCCGCGTACCGGACTGCTGCTGACCTGAAGCAGACTTCGGCGGCGCCGTTAATCAACCTTGCAAGTCTGTACATCGAAGAGGCAGAGGCCAGCACGAGCCAGGGCAGCTCCGTCGTGCGGGGAATCCTGAATGAATCTCTGGCAAACCTTTATGAGGCATTGAAACTTAAGCCCGATGCTCCGTTTGCCTATTACTTGTTAGGGGTGACCTACTACAAGTCGGCTTTTTACGAAGACGCCGAAGAACACCTCAAGCATGCGCTGCAGCTGGCCCCAGAGTTGATTGAGGGGCACCTTGCACTCGCCAATGTATACATCCGGATTCAGGAGTGGTCGAATGCGATCGCCCAGCTGGACGCCTATATTGCCGCAAGTCCCAAGAATGAATTGCGCGATCAGGTACAGGCGATGCGCTCGCGCGTCGTAACGCGATCCCAGGCGCGGCTGCACTAGCGCTCTTGCCAGTTACGCGGTTCTACTCACCACTCAAAACTCTATCTAACTTGTGCTGCGTTTTCGGGCGTTATTTTGAATTCCCGCACTCTTCCGCTGGTGCCGAGTTGTCCCAGGTCCCGCCCATTGATCTGCATGGTCGCACCTGCCGCATTGCCAATGACGACGTCGATGGATCGCTCGGCTGAAAAACGTCGGTTTGTCCCTGCTTGAAGAACTTCCGATAACGCGACAGTTCCATCCGCCGTCACTCTCATCCATGTGGAATCCGTCACGTTGACGTCGATCGCAAGAGCAGACGTCGAGGGTACCTTCGGAGCCGGGGTTGGAACAGCCGTGGCTGCTGGCGGAGCTGGGGTGGAGGACGTAGCAGCCTGTGCCACAGGAGAGGGCGGAGGCGCTAGTTTAGGGACCTCCAGCGAAGCCGGAGATGCAGGTGGAGGAATGGGGGCTTCGGTTTGCGCCTGCGCCGGTTGGGCGGGCGGTGGCACGACAGCCGCCCTTTGGGGAAGCGGTCCTGTACTTGTGGTAGGAGCCCGCGTCACGAAATAGTACGCGACCATCAATGCCACGAGTATCGCAGCGGCAACCAGGTAGAGGTTCCAGTCCGAGTTCCGAGCCGGCGCACGGTCTGTGTCGTGGAGGACATCAGCGTGCTCCTCCGCCGTGGAGGAAATGCGATCGTAATCTGCCACTGCCTGGTTAGAATCAAGTCCCAGGTATTCAGCGTAAGCTCTGATGAATCCACGATTAAAGATCCCGCCCGGCAAGGATTGAAAGGCTTCGTTTTCGATCGCCGTCAGGAACCTCGTACTGATTCGGGTTTCCGCCGCGATTTTTTCGAGCGGCAGTCCCTTTGCCTCTCTCGTTTTCCTGAAAGTTGCGCCAAAGTTCGACATTTCCGACTGACTCCTCATGACTCCATAAGTTCATTAGAATGATAAGGAAGCGGCTTTCACGGCGTCAATTGCTTTTGGATGATGATTCTGGTAGGTTTGCCACCTCGTGGAAGCCCTTGGAATGATTGAAACTCGTGGCCTGGTTGGCGCTGTGGAAGCTGCCGACGCCATGGTGAAGACCGCGAACGTTGTCCTCATCGGCCGGGAGTACCTCCTCAACGGTTACGTCGCGGTGCTGGTTCGCGGTGATGTTGGGTCGGTCAAGGCGGCAACCGAGGCAGGTTCAAACGCCGCGCGCCGTGTCGGAGAATTGATTGCCACGCACGTTATTCCGCGCCCGTTTGACGAAACGGAAAGACTCCTCCAACACTGGAAAGCCGGCCGATAGCCATGAACAGGGATCTCGAATCCATTCAGGAAGCGCGCGATCTTGCGGAAGGGGCGTTTGCGGCCTTTCAGACGTTTGAACACTTCACCGAAGAACAGGTTGATCGCGTTCTCGCCGAGATTTCGAAGGCCGGTATTGCTCATGCGTCGGCGCTGGCGAAGGCCGCTGTTGACGAGACCGGTTACGGGAATGTCCAGCACAAGACTCTGAAGAACCTGTTTTGCGCGAGAGATGTGTACAACGCTATCAGGCCAATGAAGACCGTCGGGATCGTAAGCGAAGATCCGGAAAAGAAGGTTTTTGAAGTCGCCAGCCCGATTGGCGTGATCGCTGCCATTATTCCTTCGACCAATCCGACTTCAACAGCCATTTATAAGGCGTTGATTGCTCTCAAGGGTCGCAACACGATCGTCTTCAGCCCACATCCGTCCGCGGTCAAGTGCATCAACGAAACCAGCCGTTTGCTCTCGGAAGCGGCTGATCGCGCCGGCGCGCCGAAGAATGTGATTTCGTGTATGAAGACTCCGACCCTCGAGGGTACCGAGGCGTTGATGAAACATTCGCGCACGTCATTGATTCTTGCCACCGGTGGCACGGGGCTTGTGAAAGCGGCTTACAGTGCCGGGAAGCCTGCGTTTGGAGTCGGACCGGGAAACGTTCCCACCTACATTGAGAGCACAGCCGATGTTCCGAAGGCAGTCCGAGACATTCTCACCGGCAAGACCTTCGACAATGGAACGCTTTGCTCTTCGGAACAATCGATTGTTTGCGACGAATCCGTAAAGGACGCTGCACTCGAACAGCTGCGTGCTCACGGAACTTACGTCTGCAACCCGGCAGAGAAGGCCCTGCTCGAGCAAACGATCCAGACGCCACGCGGTACGTTGAACACGAAAATTGTCGGGCAATCTGCGGAGAAAATCGCGGCCATGGCGGGATTTAAGGTGCCGGCAGGAACCCGCGCGATCGTCGCTCACGCTGATGGTGTCGGTCCGAAGTTTCCGATCTCAATGGAGAAGCTTTCTCCATTGCTCGCTTTTTATGTTGTGAAGGACTGGCAGGAAGGTTGCGCGAAGTGCATCGAGATTCTGTCTTTCGGCGGTCTGGGACACACACTGAGCCTGCACACGCGTGAGGATCGCATTGTCCGCGAATTTGCCCTGAAGAAGCCGGCATTTCGTATTTGCGTGAACACGCCTGCGGCCCTTGGTGCGGTCGGATACACCACCAATCTGTTTCCTTCCATGACTCTGGGCTGCGGCGCTCAGGGAAATAACATCACTTCGGACAACATTTCCCCGCTTCATCTCATCAATCTGAAGCGAGTCGCTTACGGCGTTCGGGAGGTCGAAACCCCTGGGCCGTCAGCGCGCGGCGTAATTGAGAAGGTTGTTGATCAGTGGTTAGATAGAAAACAGGATAAGCCTTCGGCCCAGCCGGAAACGCCTCCACTCTCTTCCTACAATCAGCTGCAGCCTGCATCCGGCAAGCCGGTCCCGTTTGTCTGTGAGGATGATGTTCGGATTGCGATCGATTCAAAGTCCCATATTGTGCTCGGCAGAAAAACAATTGTGACGCCTTCCGCAAGGGAGCTTGGCGAGGCGCACGACGTATTTGTGACGGCGGAGTGAACCGGCGCAAGGGGGAATCGCCGGTTTCCAACCGCCATTAGCCGGTAAGGCCTTGCGGGGCTCCAGTTTTCCTCATAGATTCACACGCGTTCGAAAGTCTTTCGCAATGAGGTGAGCTATGACCGAAGAGCATCCCGACCCGTCGCCGAATGCGTCTCCCGCGAACTACCAGAGATCGGCCGAACTCTGGAAGCCTGTCCTTGCGGCTGGCGCCGCCCTGCTCGTTCTCGGGGTTCTGTTCAGTCAGCCTCGCACACTAGCGCAGAACGAAGAGTTCCGAAATGGTTCAGACAGCTTTAACGACCTTGCCATCATGGGCGGTGTGAAACGAACGAATCTCTCCAAAGATTTCCGCGGTGGGGAAGCAACCGCCGTCATGGGTGGCATTGAGATCGATCTTCGAAACGCCGTTATGGACCGGGACGAGGCCGTTCTCGATGTGTCATCTGTAATGGGTGGGGTTAAGGTTCGCGTGCCCGACGAGTGGACGGTTGTATCTCGCGTCAGTTCCATCATGGGAGGCTTCGACGACAACACTCGGCATCCCGACAATTCAGACCATCGTTTGGTTTTGAAGGGAACCGTGGTAATGGGCGGTCTCAAAGTGACGAACTGATTTCGCCACGCGGTAGTTAACGCTTGCTGGGGATTTGAATGCTGGGTGTGGTGCCGACTTGTTCGTACTTAAGACCGTCGGCAGGACGATCAAGCTTTCGGACATAGACGGTCTGCGCTTTATCGTGGCCGGGGTTTCCGACAATGACAACCCGGTCCCCAGGCTTGAAGGTTCCCTCTGTCATGCCGGCGGCGACCAATTCCGAACGGTTATCCAGTTCCCCTCGCCACTGCTCCTTCGTTCCCTTTTGCGATTCCACGGCAAACGAGACGAAGGGATGCGGGTTAACAAACTGAAAGGCTGTGACAGCGCCGTTGAGTGTGATCTCGCGGCTCATGTCATAAGAGCCCGAGAGCGAGTGATGGGCGCGCACGCGGATCGACGAAACCATAATCATCAGAGCGAAAATCCACGGCAAAATTCCTTTATTCATTGCCTGAAATTGTAGTCTCAGGGCAGGGGGAGTCCAGATCCATCTTCCGGGTACCCCGCCAGGCAAATCCCCGTATACTGACCACGATGAGGCTGAAGCGGTTAGGCTTGTACCGTGTGACCCAGGTTCTTTCCTGGGTGCTGCCGGTTGTCATCTTCGCGTTTGTGTTCGTTGCCGCCTGGAGTTACCTGGCCCGAACCCGAAACGGGCAGCCGGCCGCTCGCAGTGATGTGGACGCTCTTCCTTCGGGTCTCCAGGTGAGCACCAGCGGCGTGCAGTATGTCGCTTCCGAAGGCGACAGAAACATTTTCCTCATCAAGGGCCGCAAGATGCTGAGCTTTGAAGACAATCGCACGGCGCTGGAGGATGTCGAAATCCTGATTTACGCACGCCGGCAGGGTGATCCGGACCGGCGCATCCGGGGCGCCGAATGCAGTCATGACCGTCTGACCAATCACATCGTGTGTAACCGCAATGTCAGTGTCGAACTCGAACCCGGAACAATCGCCCAAACTGAAAAGTTGTCGTACGACCATGCCGGCGGAACGATTTTATCTCCTGTTCACACGACTCTCAATCGTGAAGGAGAAATGACAGGCGAGTCCGGACGGATGGAGTACTTCCTCAATTCCGGCATGATGCGCCTCACGGATCATTTCAAAATTTATCTCAACCGTGGCGGCGGGATGAACGGAGGCGCTGCCGAATTTCAGTCCCGCGAGAACTGGGCGACGGTTTCCCAGGGTCTTGAACTTAATTCTGGCAACGGTCGAATTCGCGGAGACAAGGGCCGAGCCGAGTTGTTGCCGGGTACTTATCGACCAAGAAAAGTTACCGTGGAAGGCGGTGCGCGGGCAGAAGCTCCGTCATTCGAGGTCAATTCCGATTGGCTTCAGAGCGATTTGTCGGACGCTGGAGATATCGAACACGTCATTGGCCGGGGAAACGTCCGGACCGAACGTCGGGCGGGGACTTCAGCCAGCGCCGCCGATGACAGTTCGCTTAATGGGACACTCAAAGGACCTGAAGTCGAAGCCTGGCTCGAGAGTGGTAATCTCAAAGTCGTCGAGGCACGCCAACATCCCCACTTCGAAAGTGATTCTTCCGGCACTCTCGATGCGGCAGACACGATTCGAATCGAGCCCGCAGGATTGCGATCAGGATCGGTACGAACACAGGGCGCCTCGATTTTCGCCAGGGACGGTCTAAATATCGAGGGTAGCAACTTCGTAATCGATATGAGGGACGATAACCATGAGCAGTTATTCAACACCGCAGCACGCGCCAAGCTCAAAGCCGCCGGATTGACAACAAATGCGAACACCACCAATGCTCGGTTCGATACGAAGACCAAGACACTGACGTCAATGGTCCAGACGGGCTCCGTCACGTTTAGCGAGGAGGGCGGTCGCAGCGGAAGTTCCGGAAAACTGACCGTTCGGGACGGAGGGGATCGCATCGAAATGGAGGAAGGCAATCCTCAGTTCACGGATTCACAGGGCACGCTGTACGCATCGAAGATCATAGTGGATCGAAAACGCGAATCCTTCGTGGGCGAAGGTGGGCAAGGCAAAGTCAGAATGATCAACGCGGAATCCGAGAAGCCTCCAGTCGTGATTTTCGCGCGTCGCGTCGAAGCCCAGTTGGGGGGTGACAATCCCCGTGTCGAATATAAGGGAGAGGTCGAGATGTATCCGCCGGATCGAAGCAAAATCAAGGCGATGAGTCTGGCTCTGTTCCCGAAAGACAAACGCTTCGAGGCGGAAGGTGACGTTCGTACAGTCTCCCCCTCCGGCCAGGAAGTCACAGCGCAGCGTCTGGAGTTCAGCGATCCGGGGGATGGGGCCCAGGTTGGGCACTATAAAGGTGGGGTTTCAGTCGTGGGTGATTTCCCGCCTCCAAAATCGGGCCCGGAAAAGTCTGATAAAAAAGTGCATATGAAGTTGAAGTCGAATGACCTCGAGGTACATTCCAAGGACGGGAATCTCGAAACGATCCTTGCCACAGGCGGCGTGGACATGGTTCAGGGCACGCAAAAGGGCACTGGAGCCACCATGGAATATAACGTGGCAACCGGAGCCACGCGTCTATCGGGCACGAACGCCTCTCCGGCTGAGATTTCGGGCGGTACGGAGCGTTCCATGAAAGCTTGCATCATACGTATCGCCGCCGACGGCAAGAGGACTGCAACGAATTGCGCGAACCAGCAAGTCATAATATCGGCTCCGATGGAGAAGTAGTCTCACTCCAGACCGTCGGCATCTCGAAGACGTATAAAGGGCGCGTGGTCGTTCGCGATGTCAATGTAACCGTGGCGCAGGGCGAAGTGGTGGGGTTGCTGGGGCCCAATGGCGCAGGCAAAACGACAACCTTCTACATAATTGTGGGATTGACGCGCCCCGACGTCGGTTCCGTCATGTTGGGTTCGCACAACATCACGAATCTGCCGATGTACCTGCGCGCTCAGAATGGTATCGGCTATCTTCCGCAGGAGGCTTCGGTTTTCCGAAAGCTCACGGTCGAGGCGAACATCATGGCGATTCTTGAAACGCTTTCCATAAACGGTAGAGAGCGTCGAAAACGCCTGGACAGTTTGCTTGAGGAGTTCGGGATCACCCATGTTCGCAAGAGTATTGCCGACACATTGTCGGGAGGTGAGAGGCGGCGCGTCGAAATCGCGCGGTCCCTTGTGATTTCACCAAAGTTTATTTTGCTCGATGAACCGTTTTCAGGGATCGATCCAATTACCGTTATAGAAATTCAAAAAATCATTGCGCATCTGAAATCCAGGCATATTGGGGTGTTGATAACTGACCACAATGTGAGAGAAACCTTGCAGGTCACAGATCGCGCTTATATCATCAGTAACGGTTCAATTTTTCGGTCGGGAACGCCCAGAGCGTTGGGAAGTGACCCCGAAGTTAAGAGGGTTTATCTTGGTGAACACTTCACTCTGGACTGAGCCGCAGTAATTGCATATGGCTTTTCTCGAACACAAACTGAGCCTCAAGGTTCAGCAAAAGCAGCTACTCACACCAAGTCTGGTTCAGATGGTGAACCTGCTGCAGCTGAACAAACTCGAACTCACCGATATGATCCAGCAGGAACTCGTCCAGAACCCCGTGCTGGAGGAAGGTACCGAAATTGTCGAGAGTCCGGAGTTGGCTGCAGAAGCGCCGGATCTCACGCTGAGCCGTAACGGAACGGAGGCGCCTTCCATTGATGTCGACGACGGTGAGACTCCCTACCAGGAACTTAGCCAACGCGAGAAGACTGTCGCCGAGAACGTCGACGCAAAAGCTCCCGAGCCCGAGCCTGACGGAGATCCATACGCCGATATCGATCTTGCAAGTTTCGACAATTACCTGAATGACAGCGCCTCGCGTCCCCGCGAAACGGAAATCTTCGAGAAACCCTCATTCGAGAACTTCATCGCAAAGACGCCGACGTTGACAGATCATCTTGAGTGGCAACTAGGTCTCACTCACATCGAGCCGCCCGTTCGTCTTGCGTGTCATTCAATCGTCGGGAATCTCAATGAAGATGGTTACCTTTGCGCGGTGGATGAATCCGGTCGCGAAGTTCCTATCACGCTGGAGGAGATTGCAGAGAGCGGAGAGCATGCGCTTGAAGATGTTCAGCAGGCTCTCGAGGTCGTCCAGGCTTTCGATCCGCCCGGTGTTGCTGCTCGCGACCTGCGTGAGTGTCTGATGCTTCAACTGCACTCGCTTGGTGAAGATGATTGCTTTTCGATGGATATCGTCCGCGATCATCTCGCCAAAGTCCAGGGCAAGCAGTACAAGGAAATCGCGAAGGCTATGGGACTCCAGCTCGAGGAAATCATGGAGGCCCTCGAAATTGTCAAGGCTCTCGATCCGCGTCCCGGCCAGAAATACAACCGCGCTGCCGCGCCCACCATTGAGCCCGATGTTTACATCGTCAAGGTCGGCGGCGAATACAAGGTTGTTGCGAATGAGGATGAAGTGCCTCAGCTGAGACTGAGCGCGACGTATCGTCAGTTGCTGGAGCGCGACACGCTCAACAAGGAAGTGAAAAACTACGTAAAGGACCGGTTCAGGGATGCCGTTCAGCTTCTGAAGAACCTCGAGCAGCGCAAGCACATCATCGTCAAGGTTTGCGAATCCGTTGTTCGGCGGCAAACAGATTTTCTGGACAGGGGCATTGATTGCCTGAAACCGATGATGATCAAGGATGTTGCCGAAGAGATTGGCGTGCATCCGTCAACGGTGAGCCGGGCCGTTGCCAATAAATTCGCACATACGGCGCAGGGTGTCTTCGAACTGCGCTATTTCTTTTCTGAGGCTGTTAACGGGCCGAAGGGAATCGATACTTCGCTGCTGATCGTCAAGCGCAAGGTGAAGAAGTACGTCGAGTCGGAGGATCCCCGCGCGCCATTGACGGACGAGAAAATCGCGCTCCTTCTGCAGGAGAACGATGGCATCAAGGTGAATCGCCGCAGCATCACCAAGTATCGCGAGGACATGAGGATTCCCAGCACGCACCAACGCCGCCGAAGAGACTAAGGAGGCCACTCATGGAAGTGGATATCACGGGCAGGCATATCGAGATCACGGAGCCTCTTCGAAAGTTCACAACCGACCGCCTTGAGAGAATGCGCGGCGTCATTGACGACATCATTGAAGTCCACTGCGTGCTCACAGTGGAAAAGCATCAACGCCACGTCGCAGAAGCGAACATCAAAACCAGGCACGACTTTCATCACGGCCAGGAAGTGAGCACGGACATGTATACGTCCATTGCCACCGTGATGGACAGGCTTGAAAAGCAGATTCTTCGTTCCAAAGACAAAACCATCTCAAGGAAACGACACGGTGGTGCAAGGGAGACCGTCGAGCCCGAAGCGTGAACTCCTTCGTCATCATTACCGGTCTTAGCGGATCCGGAAAAGGAACGTTTCTCCGGGCGCTCGAAGACCGGGGATATTTTTGTGTCGATAACCTGCCTGTTGGTCTGCTCAGCAAATTTTACGAACTAACGTTGAAGTCCGGTGACGAAGCCACCAAGGTGGCGATGGTCATTGACGTCCGCGAAGGCGAAAGTCTTCGTAAGCTTCCAGCCATTTATGACGATCTTAAGAAGCAGGAAGGACTCACGGTGTCGCTCTGGTTTCTCGAGGCCTCTGACGCAACTCTCGTCCGACGCTTCAGCGAAACGCGGCGTCCACATCCGCTTAGTCCGGATCGTTCCGTCAGCGAATCCATCTCGCAGGAACGTGAACTTCTAGCCCCGATCCGAGAGCTTGCCGACCACATTCTCGACACCTCGGCGTTGAACATTCACGATCTGCGCAAGCATGCGTACACCCTGTTTGGCGAGCAGGAAGCGCGCCCGCTGATTTTGCTCGTCAGCTTTGGCTTTAAGTTCGGAGTGCCCAGTGAGTCGGATCTGGTCTTTGATGTTCGCTTCTTGCCGAACCCGCACTTCGTTCCGCACCTTAAGGCGCTCAGCGGCGAGGACGCGGCCGTTATGGAATTCATGAATGAGAAACCCGAGACCGCCGAATTCCTGAGTCGCCTTCAGGGTTTCCTGGACTTCCTTATTCCGCAGTATGAAAAGGAGGGAAAGTCCTACGTCACGATCTCTGTCGGCTGCACGGGAGGCCGTCACCGCTCGGTGTTCGTTACGGAAGCCCTTGGAAAACACTTCGAATCGCTCGGCTATCGCATCAGGGTTACGCACCGGGATTCGGAGAAGATCTGAATCCCCCAATTTTCTCGTCCAAAAAGTTTGCCGGTGGTAGCGAGTCTGCCTATACTCACGCCGTAAACATAAGAACAATCTTCCAGGAGCGCTGTGTGTTTCAGCAAGGCCCGAAAGGAGCCCCATGAAGAATAAAGCATTGTGTTCCATCGGTATCGCGCTCTCGCTATGCGGCGCCGCACAAGCCCAGTCGAGCCGGACAAAAATCGATATGACGGCGCCCGCGCCACGGCTTCCCAATGGCAAGACCGATTTCAGTGGAGTCTGGGCGCGGCCTGGTGTTCAGGACATGACCCGCACCGTTCAGAACGCGAACGGAACAAGTAATATCGGCGAACCCAACCCGCTTCCCTTTACGCCCTGGGGACAAGCGCAATGGGACAATTACAATCCAACGAAGAATGGAGACTACGCGGGTAGCTGCATGCCTTTCGGGTGGATTCGTTCCTTCACACCCCACCCAATGCAGATCGTTCAGAACAACGAGTACATTACGTTTTTGTTTGAGCAAAGCACGATGTTCCAGGTTGTGAACACGGAAGGGTTGCCGCATCGTCCGGGCATGCCTCCGTCGTGGTTCGGCGACTCCCGTGGCCACTGGGAGGGCGACGCACTTGTCATTGAATCGGTCAACTTCAACGGTTTTGCCAAGCTCGGCACAATCGGGCATCCGATGAGCGATAAGGCCAAACTCACGATGACATTCAAGCGACCCGACATGGGGCATGTCGAGTTCAAGTGGGTGCTCGACGATCCCAAAACATACACACGGCCGATTACTAACCAGCGCGTGTTCACTCTTACACCCAATATCGAGATCATGGAATACGCCTGCATGGAAGGAAACATCACGGCTCTCATCGACGGCGGAATTGTGCCGTGGACAGGCCCGAAAGACTCCGACACCAATCTTGTTTACGACAAGGAGCACGAATGGAGCGCCTACGACTCAAGCAAGTCGCAATCGATCACGGGTGTCATCCGGGAATCGGGCTACAACGATCCGCTTCCGACTCTGAAAATGATGGTCGACGGGAAGAGCCTGACAGTTGTGCTCGCGCCGCCTACGCGCATGGAGTTTCGCGACCTCACCGAAGAGATGCTTAAGCCCGGAACAACTGTTAGCTTTGTCGGCTATCCCAGCAAATCTCGAACGAACGAATTTCGCGCGGAGAGCATTACCGTGGGACGGCGAACGACAGAGTTGAGGTGAACGACGCAAAGATTTGTAAGACTCCCTGACACCGCGTCGGATTTGTTTACAGACGATCTTCGGGCCGCTATCGCTAGTCTATTGATTCCGCTCGAAAGAGCTCTGGCAACAAAACTGCATTGGCATGGGCAACAACCTGTCAAGCTGTTCCCAACACTCAACTCCGTTTGGAGGTTCTCATGCGCTCTGCAGTACTTGCCAGTCTGATTCTGATGCTCTGTGCCACGACGGCAATGGCTACCACCGTCACCCTGACGATGGACGAGGTCCCCCTTCAACCCATTCACAATTTGACTGTAACGAAAAGCGGGGTCGGCTTTACTTTTACTGAGCCCACAAACACTCTCTTTTACAACTCCATAGGTCCCGGAAGCATTACCTTC
>Ga0157375_10000095_pt1 | contig 88952 bp, 80 predicted proteins | sample M35metaG_FD_115311 | JGI IMG/M metagenome (GOLD analysis project Ga0157375, IMG submission 115311) | Miscanthus rhizosphere microbial communities from Kellogg Biological Station, Michigan, USA - M3-5 metaG | ecosystem: Host-associated > Plants > Roots > Rhizosphere > Soil | place: USA: Michigan... | reverse complement strand
GCGTGCTCGATCCGCTCCGCCTCCTCGTGCACCTCGTCCCAGGGGATGCCGAGGACGTCGGTGAGGAAGCGCTCGATCATGCGGTGGCGGCGGACGATGTGGCTGGCGTGCTCGCGGCCGGATTCGGTGAAGGCGAGCGATTTGTCGGCGTTGCGCTCGACGTAGCCGTCGTCGACCAGGCGGCCGACCATTTCGTGCACGGTGGGTGGGGAGAGCTGCATCGCGCGGGCGACGTTGGCGCCGGTCATCGGCAGCCCGGCCTCCTCCAGCCAGAACATGATCTCCAGGTACTCCTGCTCGGCGACGGTCGCGGTCTCCATCGCCCCGATACTACTCACCGCCGATGGGCTGAAATGTCTACCCGGAGTCGACTTTTCGGCCCATCGGCCGCTGGGTCTCAGCGGCGCTCCATCAACGTGGTGACGACCGCCTCGTAGAAGCCGTCGCCCATCGAGCCCTCGGTGACCGTGGCGTTGTCCCAGGCGGCAAGCGCGGCGCGCAGGCCGGGGTCGCGCTCGGGCCCGTTGGCGACGACGAAGAAGCGGCCGACCGCGGCGGCGACCTCGAGGTCCTCGACCGAGTCGCCGACGGCGATGCACTCGGCCGGGTCGAAGCCGCGGGCGCGGGCGTGGGCGGCGACCGCGTTCGCCTTGCTGACGATCCTCGGGACCAGGTGGTAGGCGTGGGTGGGGCCGTCGATCGCCGCCATCTCGCGGCCGATCGCGCCGTTGTCGAGCAGGCGCAGGTTGTCGCGGCCCTGGGCGGCGAGCAGCTCGTTGGCTTCGTCCACGTCGACCTTGCCGCGGAAGAGGTGGGAGAGGACGCGGCCGTGGTGCCAGGGTGAGTGGTACTCGAGCCGCCCGTCGAAGTGCTCGAAGAGCAGCTTCGGGATGCCGTCCCGCTCGAGCTTCTCGTAGATCGTGCCGTCCTCGTCGGGGACGAGGTCGCCGGTCAGCAGCGTCGTCTCGCCGTCGATCGCGAAGGCGCAGCCGGCCTCGTAGATGTAGGAGGTCTGGCCCATCAGCCGCGCCGCCTCGTGGACCTGCGGCTCGCGGCGGCCGGACATGATCACGACCTCGACCCCGGCCCGGTGGCAGGCCTCGAGGCCACGCGACTGGGCCAGCGAGAAGCCGCCATCGGCGTCGCGGTAGAGCGAGGCGCCCCGTCCGAGCAGGGTGCCGTCGAGATCGGTGTAGACGCATCGCAGTGGCATGGTGCGGTCGCTACGGTAGCCGGATGAGCGAGACCATTCGGCTGCGGGTCCTGTCACGGCGGCCCTCCCCCATGTGCTCGGACTCGCTTCGCGAGCCCTCCGCTATGGGGGACCCCCGCCGCCGTGCCACCCGCAGAGGATTGCGTCGATGATCTGGAGACTCGCGGACCGTGAGCTGAGTCTTGAGCTTCCGGTTCCCGCCGGAATCGTCAACGTCACCGCCGACTCGATGTTCGAGGGGGCTCGAAGTGGAACCCCGGATCGCGCCATTGAGGACGGGAAGGAGTTGGTCGAGGCCGGCTTCGAGATGCTCGACGTGGGCGCCGTGGCCGCGCGCAGCGGGCCGCCGGTCGGGGCCGAGCAGGAGGCGGCGGCGCTGGTCCCGACGATCGAAGGGCTGGCCGGGGCGGGGGTGCCCGTATCCGCAGACACCTTCTCGGTCGAGGTGGCGCGGCGCGCGCTGGACGCCGGGGCCGTGGCCGTCAACGACATCTCCGGCGGCTCGGAGGAGATGTTCGAGCTGGTCGCCGAGGCGGGCTGCGGCTACGTGCTGATGCACATCGAGGGGCCGCCGCGGGTCGACCGGCCACGGCGCGACTACGGCGACGTCGTCGAGCACCTGAAGTCGTGGTTCGGGGGGAGAGTCGAGGCGGCCTCGCGACTTGGAGTGGCGGAGGAGCAGATCGCCATCGACCCCGGACTCGACTTCGACCTCACCACCGAGCAGGACCTGGAGATCCTGCGGCGGCTCGGCGAGCTGCGCACGCTCGGCCTGCCGCTCTACGTCTCGCTCTCGCGCAAGGACTTCATCGGCGAGGTCCTCGCCGGGAGCTGGGAGGAGCGGCTGCCGGCGGGCGAGCGCGAGTGGGGGACGGTCGCGGCGGCGGCGCTCGCGGTGCGCGAGGGCGCGGACATATTGCGGATCCACGATAGGAGCACTTTGCAGGCGGTGCGCGTCGCCGGGCGAATCGCTCGCCCCCTCCTTGGCGGGTTCCCCGCGCATATGACCGGAAACTCCCCACAGGGGAGCACGCCCTGATGGCAAAGAGTCTTCTCGAGAGCCCATGGTCCATCGCGATCGACCCAGCTCGCCGCGACGGGCGCATCGTCGCCGAGAGCAGCGAGCCGGAGCGGGCGGCGAAGCCGGCGGCGATGCCGCGCTCGCTCGACTCGGGCCTGGTCGAGGCGCTGGGCAGAGTCGGGATCGAGCGCCTCTACTCGCACCAGCGCGAGGCGCTGCGCGCCGCGGTTGCGTCCAACCTGGTGATAACCAGCGGCACTGCGTCGGGCAAGAGCCTCGCCTTCAACCTGCCGGTGCTCGACGGCATCGCCCGCGACCCCAAGCGACGCGCCCTCTACCTCTACCCGACCAAGGCGCTCGCCCAGGACCAGGCGCGCAAGCTGGCGGCGCTGCGCCCCCCCGGCCTGCGCGAGGCGATCTACGACGGCGACACGCCGCGCGAGGAGCGGCCGGCGATCCGCCGTCGCAACAACCTCGTCCTAACCAACCCGGACATGCTGCACGTCGGCCTGCTGCCCAACCACAAGAGCTGGGGGGACTTCATCGCCAACCTCGGCTGGGTCGTCGTCGACGAGGCGCACACCTACCGGGGCGTCTTCGGCTCGCACGTCGCCAACGTGCTGCGCCGGCTGCGCCGGATCGCCCGCGCCTACGGCGCCGAGCCGCGCTTCCTGCTCGCCTCGGCGACGATCGCCAACCCGCTGGAGCTGGCCGAGCGCCTGGTCGGCGAGCCGTTCGAGCTGGTCGACGACGACGGCGCGCCCGGCAGCGGGCGGGAGATCGCGATGTGGAACCCGCCGCTGATCGACAAGGCGAGCGGCACGCGGCGCTCCGCGCTCTCCGAGGCGGCGGACCTGCTGGCCGAGCTGGTCTCCCACGGGGTGCGGACGATCTGCTTCCTCAAAAGCCGCCGCGGGATCGAGCTGATCCAGCGCTTCGCCGGGGAAGCGCTGCAGCGGCGCGGCAAGCCCGAGCTGGCCGCACGGATCGCCCCCTACCGCGGCGGCTACACGCCGCAGCAGCGGCGCGAGATCGAGGCGCGGTTGGCGGCGGGCGAGCTGCTCGCCGTGGTCGCAACCGACGCGCTCGAGCTGGGGATCGACGTCGGCGAGCTCGACGCGGCGATCTGCGTCACCTTCCCCGGCACCGTCGCCAGCCTTCGCCAGATGTGGGGCCGGGCGGGACGGCGGCGGCGCGGGCTGGCGGTCTACGTCGCCGGCGCCGACGCGCTCGACCAGTTCTTCTGTCGCCACCCCGACGAGTTCGTCGGCCGACCGGTGGAGGCGGCGATCCTCGACCACGAGAGCGAGCAGATCGCCTCGCGGCACATGGTTGCGGCGGCCTACGAGCTGCCGCTGAGCAGCGAGGACGACGAGGTCTTCGGCGAGGGTTGGCGCGAGCGGGCCGAGCGGCTGACCGCGGCCGGCGAGCTGCGCCGCGCCGGTGGGCGGCTGCTGCCCGCCGGCAGCGGGTTCGTCGCCGCGAAGATCCCGCTGCGCTCCGCCTCGGCCGACTCCGTTGCCGTGATCGAGCGCGACTCGGGTGAGATGCTCGGCCTGGTCGAGGCCGAGCGCGCCTTCACCACGATCCATCCCGGCGCGATCTACCTCCACCTCGGCCGCTCCTACGAGGTCGAGCAGCTCGACGTCGAGGGGCGGCGGGCGATCGTCAGCCGCTTCGACGGCGACTGGTACACGCGGCCGAAAAAGGAGACCGAGATCTACATCGAGCGGGTGCGCGAGCAGCGCTCGACCGCGGGCGTCGAGCTGCACTTCGGCGAGGTCTCGGTGAGCGAGCAGGTGATCGCCTTCCAGCGCGTCTCGATCTCCGAGCAGGAGCCGATCGACATCGTCGCTCTCGAGCTGCCCGAGCAGCATTTCGTCACCCAGGCGCTCTGGTACGTGCTGCCCGACAAGCTCAGCGCGGCCCTGCCGACCGAGGCGCTGCTCGGCTCCCTGCACGCGACCGAGCACGGCCAGATCGCGGTGCTGCCGCTGATCGCGATGTGCGACCGCTGGGACATCGGTGGGCTCTCGACCAACGTCCACTTCCAGACCGGCCGCGCGACGATCTTCGTCTACGACGGCCACCCGGGCGGGGTCGGCATCACGCTGCGCGGCTACGAGCAGTTCGAGCGCCTGCTCGGCGACGCCGAGCGCCTGATCGGCGAGTGCCCCTGCGAGTCGGGCTGTCCCTCCTGCGTGCAGAGCCCCAAGTGCGGCAACCTCAACGAACCGCTGCACAAGGGGGGCGCGTTGGAGTTGATGAGGGCAATGAGGAGCGTTCAGTGAAGGGAGAGGGTGGGGCTCGCCCTCACGAACTGCGGGGAGGTTCGGTTGAGCCCCACCCTCTCCCTTCTGAGCGCGCGCGTCAGATTGCCGTCATCGGCTCCGGTCGCTGTGCTGAAGATTCCGAGGCTTGGACGCTCGCCGAGGAGGTTGGGCGCCGCTAGGCCGAAGCCGGGGTGACCGTCGTCTGCGGTGGCGGCGGGGGAGTGATGGAAGCGGCTGCCCGCGGCGCCGCAGAGGCAGGCGGCGGCGTGATCGGCGTGCTGCCCTGGCTCTCGGTCGACGACGCGAACCCGTACTGCACGCAGGTGGTCGCGACTGGGATCGGCCACGCGCGCAACCTCGCCGTCGTCGCCTCCGGTGAGGCGACGATCGCGGTCGGCGGCGAGTGGGGCACGCTCTCGGAGATCGCCCTCGCCCGCAACCTCGGCCGCACCGTGGTCGCCCTGCGAAGCTGGAGTGTCTCGGGTCGCGATCAGATGGAGGGTGGCCCGGGGATCCTCGCGGTCGAGACTCCGGAGGAGGCTGTCAGCGCCGCGCTTCGGGCCATAGAGCGCGAATAGCGAGGATCGCGAAGGCATGGGACCAGGCAAGCGGGGTGGTCGACGTGGGCGCGCCGGTGTGCGGGTCGACACGCTCCGGAAGCAGGTCGAGCGGGGTCGCGGCGCGGCGCAGATCGGCCATCAGGCCGAGAGCGGTACGGCGGTCGGTCAGGGCCGCGCGGCTCCGACCCGCGCGCCGCTCGATCCGCGAGAGGGTCGCGAGCGACCAGGCGCACCAGGCGGTCGGCGCGGTCCAGGGCTCGTCGCCGCCGTGCCAGCGCTCGGAGGGGACGATGCCGAAGCGGGTCCCACGATCGGCGATCAGATTCAGCAGCGTGCGCCGTGCCGCCGGGTAGAAGGCGGGCCGTGCGAAGGGTCGCACGGCCCATGCCGCCGCCGAGTCGAGGCCCGAGCCGGCGTCGCCGGCCGCCCGGACCAGGCCTGGACCCGTTTCGAACGCTTCCAGGCTCGTGTGCGAGGCGATCGCGTTGCCGAGGTAGTCGCCCGCGTCGCCCTCCTGGTAGTCGGCGCGGTCTCTCCAGGCCGGAGCCGGCACGCCGACCGGGTGGGCGACGCCGGCCGCCCGCGCGGCTGCCCTGACCCAGCCGGCCGCATCGCCCTGTGCGCCACGGCCCTCGACCGGCTCGCCGGACCGGTGGAAGCGAGCCGCCGCGCCGAGGTCGAGGCCGAGCAGGAAGTGCGCGACACGTCGCGCCTCCGCCCGGTAGCCGGCCGAGGCGAGCGCGAGCGCGACGGCGCCGGCATCGCGCGGCCAGACGTACGCCCAGCCCACGCGCGCCCCCGCGACCGCGGCGCCATGTGGATCGACAAACGCCCTCAGGACCAACAGCGAGCGCCGATATATCGTGCGTGCCCAGCGCGGCGCCGCAGGCCCGAGCGCCCGCGCCCGCGCCAGCCAGCGCCGGTCCCGCTGCCGCGCGGCCCACACCCCTTCGTCGGCGCGCGCCCGAGCGCCTTCGATCGGCGCAGCGCGCGCACTCGCCAGGAACGCCGGGACGACTCCGGGGAATCCCCGCGGGGCGGGCGGGTCAACCGACGTTCCGCCCGAGAAGGCGACACCGGCGACGAGTGCGAGCACGCCCATCGCGATTCCTGCACGAGCCCAAGCCACCCGCCAATCCAAGCAGCCTCACAGCGCCCCGGTCGCTAGCCTTCCTCCCGGCGCAGCCCTGCGCAGCGCGAGCCAGGCGAGGTAGCTCAGTTGGTAGAGCACACGACTGAAAATCGTGGTGTCGTGGGTTCGATTCCCACCCTCGCCATTCTTTTCTCCCTGCAAATCAGCCGATTTTACAGGTCGAAACGTGTAGGCGATCACGTCATTTGGGCTACGGTAGCCCATTCGTAGCCCAATCAAGCAGTTCGAGGAATCTCCGACTGACGACGTGAGGAAATCGGCCAGCGTCAGATTTACCTCTAGCAAGCGAAAAAACGCACCGCCGGGGGCGAGGGCGCGCCATCGAATTAAAGACCCGCACGATCGCGGGTCGTGTGGTCTCTCAGCTAAATCTTTGTGACACCACTAGGTGTATAGTGATGCCATGGGTCGAACCCAGATCTACCTTGGCGAAGACGAGCTGGAGCTCCTCGAACGAGCGTCGCAAGAGACTGGAGCATCGCGCTCAGAGCTTGTCCGCCGCGCTGTAAGAGCTTCCTTCGGCCGGCAGGGGAAGGACGAGAGGCTTGATGCTCTTCGCGCAAGCGCCGGGTCATGGCGGGGACGCCGGCGCAGCGGAGCCGAGTACGTCGAGGCCATGCGTGGCGGCGACCTGAACGAGCGCTTGGCCCGTCTCGGCGTCAAGTGAAGCTGCTCGACACGAGCGTTGCGATCGATCATCTCCGCGGCTTGCAGCCCGCGGTCGATCTGCTCAACGACTCGACCGAAGCCGAGGAGGTTCTTCTCGCAAGCGAGGTCGTTCGCTTCGAGCTCTTGGCCGGTGTCCGCAAAGGCGAGGTGGAGGCACTCGAGCAGTTTTTCTCGGCACTGTCCTGGGTGCCCGTCGGGGAGGAGGTGTCACGTGCAGCTGGCGCGCTCGCCCAGAGCCACCGTCGTTCCCACAGCGGCATAGACGACGCCGATTACCTGATTGCCGCCACCGCACTCCTGCTCGAGGCCGACCTGCTCACCACGAACGTGCGCCACTTCCCGATGGTTCGGGGGCTCGTGCCGGCTTACTGAGGTTTGTTCCGCCTTCACTCGCGAAAGCGAGAGCCAGCGGACTCGAGTGCCACGATTCCGGGTAAGGCGTGATCTACCCCCGATCTGACGGAGTCCGGTCTGGAGTCCTTCGGCCCCGAGGAGGATTCACCGCTGGAAGCCGGGAGTAACCCGGCCGTTCGGGGGCTCACGGCGGCCCCGGCAGACCCGGTCCTCCCGGAGTGACTTTCCGGGCCGGCTTTTCTGTTGGCCCCCGGCTTCGCGCCCTTCGCGCGCCAAAGCGACCAGGTCGAGCATCTTGGGCTGAGCCGCCCGCAGGGCCGCGGCGCGTCGCAGCAGCTCGGCCATCTTCGCGGGGTCGCGTTTGATGACGCGCACGCCGGCGAGCTTCAGGGATTCGCGCACAACCTCGCTCTTGGTCTGGCCCGTCCGCAGGACCCGTGCCTCGATTCCCTCTGCCAGTTCGTCCGGCAGCCTGACCGAAAGGCGATGGCGCATGGGGGGAGGGTAGAGCCGCGGCTCCGCTTCTTGCTGGTTCGCGATGTCTCCGAGACAACAAGGTGGCAGACGATAGAATGGCGATCAATGACTGCTAAGGAAGCCCTCTTGGAGCAGATGCCGGAGTTGACCGAGAAGCAGGCCCTGCGTGCCCTCGATGCGGCTCAAATCAGCAAGTCCACTGAGCGGGAGGATCGCGTCAGGCGGCACCGCGCGCTGATGGAGCGGGCCGCGGCGCTGCGGGCGACTCAGACCGAGGTCGTGGATGCCGCCGCTCTGGTTCGCGAGGCTCGCGACGAGATGGAGAAGCGCGTTCCATAGCCGGCGACGTCGTCATCGACGCCAGCTTCATGGTGGCGCTTGTCCTCGAGGAGGAACACAGCGAAGTCGTCCACAGATTGATGGATCGGTGGGTAGGCGAGGACACCATGCTGCATGCCCCGTTGCTGGCCCAGTATGAGGTCGCCACTGTGCTCACTCGAAAGCGCACCAAGAAGAGCTTGTCGAAAGCGAAAGCCGACGAGGCGCTGGAGATCCTCAATGAGCTCGACGTCGTCTACCACATCGCCCCGGACAACGCCCGTGCGATCGAGCTGGCGGTGGCGATGAAGCGGTACAGGGCCTCCGATGCCGTTTACCTCGCGCTGGCGGAGGAGCTCGGCACGGTGATGTGGACGCTGGACGGCAAGCTGGCCAATCACCACGTCTCTCGCCATCTCACGAAGCTGATCGACTGACGTAGCATCTCCGCGATGCTGATCGGCGGGGCACCGCTGGAGGCGACTAGGAGGCGCGGCCGAGCGCGGCGTCGAGCGCCGCCGAGATCAGCTCGGGTTGCTCGATCTGCGGGTAGTGGCCGGCGTCGGGCAGCTCGATCGTGGGCGCCCCGGGGCGGAGCTCCTGCAGACCGCGCAGCACCTCGACGCGGGCGACCGGGTCGTGCATGCCCCAGGCCAGCGTCAGCGCACCCGGCCAGTCGCGGATCGCGCCGTGCCAGCGCTCGGTGAAGCGTTCGCGCTCGGCCATGTAGGCGATCGTCCGGTGGGCGATGCGCTGGCCGCCGTCTTGGGCCAGCAGCGACCACTGGTCGGCCGCCTCCTCCTCGCTCAGCGGGTGCTCGGGGGAGAAGATGCGGGCGAACTGGGCGCGGAAGCCGCGCTCGTTCGTCAATCGCGCGAAGAGCGGGCCGAGGCGGCTGCGCAGCAGCTTCTGCCCCGGCGTCGGCCTGGCCAGGTGCAGCAGCATGCTGCCGTTGAAGAGCAGCGCGCCCCCCATCGCGAAGCCGAGCTCGCCGCGCAGGTCTCGGGCCATCAGCTCGGTGGCGACCGAGGTGCCCATGTCGTGGCCGACGACGAAGACCCGCCCCGCGCCCGAGCGCCGCACCAGCTCCTCGGCCGCATCGGCCTGCCAGGCGAGCGTGTACTCGTGGTCGCGCGGCTTCTCGGAGAGGCCGAAGCCGAGGAAGTCGAAGCACAGCGTCGCCTCGCCTGCCGGGCGCAACCCGAGCAGCGGCCGCCAGTCGTAGGAGCTGGAGGGGAAGCCGTGCAGGAAGAGCAGCAGGGCCGCCCCCTCCCCGCCGCCGCGTCGCCGCACGAACAGCCGGCGGCCGAGCACCTCCTCGATCGCGCCCTCGTCTCGCCAGCGCCGTGCTCTTTCGGTCAGCACTCGTCCGCCTACTCGCCGACGAGGAACCCGCCGGGCTCCTCGACCACCGTGTTGACCAGCTCGCCGATGCCCTCGATCTCGACCCGCACCGTCTCGCCGACGTGGAGCAGGTTGTCGCGCACCGGCTGGCGGCCGAGGCCGACTCCGGAGGGCGTGCCGGTGGCGATCACGTCGCCGGGCTCGAGCGTGAAGGCTTCGGAGAGGTGGGAGACCTGCTGGAAGCAGTCGAAGACCATCTCGCTGGTGCGCGCGTCCTGGCGCGGCTCGTCGTCGACGAAGCAGCGGATCGCGAGGTCGTTCGGGTCGCCGAGCTCGTCGCCGGTGACCAGCCACGGACCCAGCGGCCCGTGGGTGTCGAATGACTTGCCGATCGTCATCGTCTGCGCTTTGCCCTGCCAGTCGCGCACGCTGACGTCGTTGGCGCAGGTGTATCCGGCGATCACCTCGGCCGCACGCTCCGCCGGCACGTGGCGGCAGCGCCTTCCGATCACCAGCGCCAGCTCGGCCTCGTAGTCGAGGAAGGTCGAGACCCTCGGCATGTGGACGTCGGCGCCCGGCCCGACCACGCAGGTCACCTGCTTGTTGAAGAAGACCGGCGTCTCGGGCGCCTCCATGCCCATCTCGGCGATGTGGTCGCGGTAGTTGAGCGCGATCGCGAGGTACTTGCGGGGAGTCGCCGGCGCCAGCAGCCGCGCGTCGGCGAGGGGCAGGCGCGGCGCGTCGGCGGCCAGCCGTCCGAGCGCATCCTGTCCGACGGCGTCCAGCGCCGTGGCCGGTTCGGTCGGCGCATCGGCTGACGAGAGGTCGGCGACCTCGTCCCCCTCGACGATCCCCAGCGCGGGGGCGCCGCCATCGGTGGCGAACCGGCAGAGCTTCATCGCGCCCGGACTCTCGCAGATCGCGAGCGGCGGGTCAGGGCTCGCTCAGCTCGTCGACCAGCTCCTGGACCCGGCGCTCGATCTCCTCGCGGGTCGCGCGGACCTCGGCGAGCGGGCGGCCCCTGGGGTCGGGCAGATCCCAGTCGACGTAGCGCTTGCCGGGGATGTAGGGACACTCGTCGCCGCAACCCATCGTCACGACGACGTCGGCCCACTCGGCGTCCTCGCGGTGGAGCGCCGCGGGGGTTCGCGTGGCGAGGTCGATACCCAGCTCGGCCATCGCCTCGACGACCTCGGGATGGACGCGGTCGCCAGGGGCGGTGCCGGCCGAGCGCGCCTCGTGGTGTCCCGCCGCGGCTCGCGCGAACAGGGCCTCGCTCATCTGCGAGCGCCCGGCGTTGTGCAGACAGACGAAGAGGACGCGGGCCATCAGGCGCGCTCCGCCGCCGAGGCGGCGATGTCGGCTGCCATGCGTCCGCTTTCGCCTTCTTCGTCTTCGCGGCGGATGTCCGCCGGGCCGCCGCGGACGAGTTGGTAGGCGAGCGCGCCGATGGCGGCGCCGGCGATCGGGGCGACGACGTAGATCCAGATCTCGTGCAGTTCGCCCGAGACGAGGCCGGGGCCGAGCGAGCGCGCCGGGTTCATCGAGGCGCCGGTGATCGCGCCGCCGAAGAGGGCGTCGAGCCCGACCGTGCCGCCGATCGCGATCGCCGCTCCGGCGCCGACCGCGCGGGTATCGGTCGCGACGGCCATGATCACGAACATCAGGAAAGCCGTCAGCACCGCCTCGTAGACGAGCGCGCTGCCGGCGCCGACGCTGGGCACCGTGGCGCCGAGCGAGGCCGGTTCGCTGGGCCAGACGGCGAGCAGCAGCGCCGCCGCGGCGATCGCGCCGAGCAGCTGGGCGGCCAGGTAGGCGAGCGCCTCGCGGCCGGGGAAGTGGCGGGTGAGCGCGAAGGCCAGCGTCACGGCCGGGTTGAGGTGGGCGCCGGAGAGGTGGCCGGTCGCGTAGACCATCGCCATGATCACCAGGCCGAAGACGAGCGAGACGCCGACCGAGCCCAGCGTGCCGCTGTGGACGGTGTCGGCGACGATCGCTCCGCAGCCGGCGAAGACCAGCGCGAAGGCGCCGATCGCCTCGGCGGCGGAGCGGCGCAGAAGGTCGGGGCGCCCGTCCATCTCAGCAGCAGGCGGCCGGCTCGCCGTCGCCGGTCGCGACGACGAGGCGCTCGGGCACGGAGAAGACGTCGCGCACCGAGTCGAGCGCGCCCGGCACGAGGCTGAAGTAGCTGTAGGTGCCGCGCGTCTCCCGCGACACGATCCCCGCCTCGACCAGCAGCTTGAGGTGGTGGCTGACGGTTCCCTGGGACAGGCCCAGCAGCGGCTGCACCTCGCAGACGCAGACCGGCTCGCCGTCCGCGCGCAGCAGCAGGTTCACGATCCGCAGACGATGCCGGTCGGCGAGCGCCTTGATCACGGTCTCCAGCTCGGCTGCCCCCTCGTCGGAGAGCGAAGAGCCGGCGAGCGGGGTGCAGCAGTCGATCACTGGGAGTTCGACCGGCATCGAGCGGCAGGTTACCACTATTCATCGATAGATCTCGATGAAATCCCGGCTACAATCCGCCGCGAGCGATGGGGCTCGCTCCCTCATAAGCGCGGTTCGTCCGCTGACGGTCCCTGCCACGTCCATCGACGCTGATAGGAGCCCTGTGCAATGCGAACGACCGGATTCGACCTCCGCCGCCTTGCTGCGATCTACGTCGGCGGCGTGCTCGGAGCGTTGGCGCGCGTGGGGCTGGCGGAGGCGGCGCCCCACGGCCCGCACGCGTGGCCGTGGGCGACCTTCGCCGTCAACATGGCCGGGGCGCTGCTGCTCGGCTACTTCTTCGCCCGCCTCCGCGACCACCCCGAGGACAGCCTCGCCCATCCCTTCCTCACCACCGGGATCTGCGGCACGCTGACCACCTTTTCGACGATGCAGCTGGAGCTGTTCGAGATGGTCGACGGCGGGCGCCTGGGCCTGGCCGCCGCCTATGTGGGCGCGACCCTTGCGATCGGTTACGCCTTCGTCCGCATCGGCATCGCGCTCGAGCGCCGCCCGGAGGCGATCAGATGAACCGTGCGGGCGCCTTCGTATCGATATGCGAGACAAAGGCGCCCGGGAGGCTGCGGTGAGCGCCGTCGCCTGGATCGTCGTCGGCCTGCTCGGCGGCGCCGCGGCCGCCGCCCGCTACCTGATCGACACCGCGGTCACCGCCCGCACCGACCATCCATTCCCGCACGGCATCCTCGCGATCAACATCGGCGGCGCGCTGGCGCTGGGACTGGTCGCCGGCCTCGCGCTGGAAGGCCAGGCCCTCGTGATCGTCGCCGGCGGCGGCATCGGCTCCTTCACCACCTTCTCCACCTGGATCCTCGACTCGCACCGCCTCGCCGACGCCGGACATACCCATCTCGTATGGCTCAACCTCGGCCTCTCGCTCGTCGCCGGTTTCGCCGCGGTGGCCCTCGGCCACTGGCTCGGCGGCGCCCTCTGAGTGTGCGGTCGTCCCTGTGTCGCATGGCGGTACAAGGACGACCGCACCCGCCGTAACGAGGCGTCCGCGCTCCGCTTTACCGTGGAAACAGATGGACCAACTCGACCCACAGATGTTCCAGGAGGCGTTGATCGACACTTCCGGCGGCGCTCTCGCCAAGCCCGCCGAGCCGGAGGCGCCCGCGGCCAGGGTGTGCCTGCGGGAGCTCGAGGACGGGCAGCGGGTCAAGGGCGTCTACGCGGTCCGCCAGCGCGAGCTGCGCCGTAAGCGCAACGGCGAGCCCTGGCTGCGCCTGACGCTCGGCGATGCCAGCGGCGGCGCCGAGGCCGTCGCCTGGGAGGACGCCGAGGCGCTCTACGCGCTCGCGGCGCCGGGGACCCCGATCGAGGTCGCTGGTGTCTTCGAGATGAGCGAGCGCTGGGGGGCGAAGATCAAGCTCTCCGACCTGCGCGAGGCCGCCGTGGGCGATTACGACCCAGCCGACCTCGCGGCCGAGTCGGACGTCTCCCGCGAGGATCTGGAGGGCAAGCTGCGCCAGCTGCTCGAGACCGTGCAGGAGCCGCAGCTGCGCGACCTGCTCGACCGCTTCTTCGGCGAGCGCTCGGAGATCTGGGCACGGTTCCGCGATGCGCCGGCGGCGAAGGTCTACCACCAGGCATACCGCCACGGCCTGCTCGAGCACACCGTCTCCGTCGCCCAGGCGGTCAGCGCCGCGGCCAACTTCTTCCCCGGGATCGACCGCGAGGTCGCGGTCGCCGGCGCGCTCCTGCACGACATCGGCAAGACCGTCGCCTACAACGACGACCCGCTGGCGATCGACCTCACCGACGCCGGTCGGCTGCAGGGCGAGATCCCGCTCGGCTACTACACGGTGCGCCGCGAGATCGAGGAGATCCCCGGCTTCGACCCCGGACTGGCCCAGTCGGTCCTGCACATCATCCTCAGCCACCACGGCTCGCTCGAGCACGGCTCGCCCGTCGTCCCGGCGACCCGCGAGGCGGTGCTCGTCCACATGATCGACAACCTCGGCGGCCGCCTCGGCAGCTTCGACCGGCTGGAGCGCGAGCTGCCCGCCGGCGAGTCCTGGTCGAGCTTCGACCGAGCCCTGTCGGGCTCGGCATATTTCGGACAACGTGCAGCGGCCTGACGCGGTCCAGGGACCGCCAGGCAAGGACGCAGGGAGGTCGACGAGGGGAGCGCACTTCAGTGCGTGACCCGAAGACGGCCGACTGAGGACGCCGCATGGCGGTCCCTGGGGCCGTCAGGTCAGAACCGCCTCGTGCAGCGTTCGATGCGCTCGACGTCCTGATGCGCATGCTTGATGCAATGGATCAGGCGCTGGGGGTTGCCGCCTTGTGACTTGGTGACCTTGAACGAGCGGCGGATCTGTCGCTGGACCTGGACGTCGACCGTGTTCAGCGTCTTGCCGATCTGGTCCAGGCCGGACGAGTGGAAGGCTTCTTCGCTCGTGTGCAGGACCGGCTTGACGATGAAGAGATAGGCGCAGAAGAGGATGCCCGCGCCGACGGCCAGCCGGATGATCCCGTTGGTGACGTTGCCGAAGAGGTTGCGAAGGATGTCCATGCGACGGCACTCTATCCCGCTCGAATGGGCCAAAATGCGGGTTTCCGGCACTCGGCGCATGGGGCTCGCCAGGCCGCCCTCACTATCCTGGGCTCGTGGCAAAGGACACCGAGAAGCTGATCCGCCAGCTCTCGCTGATCTCCTTCCTGATGGCGCAGGGCAGACCGGTCTCGGCGCTGGAGATCAAGCGCGAGGTGGAGGGCTACAGCGACATGAACGACGACGCCTTCGCGCGCCGCTTCTACGCCGATCGCGCCGAGCTGGAGAGCCTCGGCATCCAGCTCGGGGTGGAGAAACCGGGGGAGGGCTTCTTCGAGGCCGAGCTCTACTCGCTGCCGCCCGAGAACTTCTACCTCGACCCGATCGAGTTCGAGGACGAGGAGCTGGCCTCGCTGAGCACGGCGCTCTCGTTGCTCACCGACGGCGGCTTCGCCTACGCCGAGCCGCTGCGCCTGGCCCTGCAGCAGGTCGCCTGGGGGCACCCCAACCCGATCAGCGAGGGCGACCGGGCGCCGGTCGAGATGGCGATGACCGCGTCGGCCGGCGGCCGCGACCTCTCCCAGCGCCTGTCCAAGATCGAGACCGCGATCTCGCGCCGCAAGACGATCGAGTTCACCTACTACACGATGGAGCGCGACGAGACCGAGAAGCGCAAGGTCGACCCCTACCACCTCGTCTTCCGCTCGGGCCAGTTCTACCTGATCGGCCACTCGCACGAGCGCGATGCCGTGCGCGTCTTCCGCCTTTCCCGCATCCAGGGCAAGGTGGGCTACGCGTCCAAGGCCGAGCACGACTTCTCCCCGCCCGAGGAATTCGATCGCCGCGACTACGGCCAGCGCGCCGACTGGCAGCTGGGGGAGATCCGCGGCACGGCGAAGATCTTTGTCCGCGACCGGATCGCCTGGCTGGTCGAGCGCGACTTCGGCGGCTACGGGAAGCTGCGCCCGGCGCGCAAGGCCGACGACGCGCCCGGCAAGGGCTCGGTCCTGGAGACGGACTACGCCTCGCCCCGCGAGCTGATCGCCTGGGTGCTGCGCTGGCGCCAGAACGCCGAGGTGCTCGAGCCGGGCGAGCTGCGCGAGGAAGCGCGCGAGCGGCTCGACCTGCTCCACGACCGCCATCGCAGCGACTTCGAAGCGGCCGAGACGGTCGAGCGGCCGCTGCGCGAGGCGCCGCCGCGCTCGCGCGGCAACGGCCGCGGCGAGGCCGCGATCCGCCCCGAGCGCTTCGCCCGCCTGGTGACCCTCGCGGGGATGCTGATCGACTCGGCGAAGAAAGGCGAGCACCTCAGCGTCACCGATCTGCGCCGGCGGCTCGAGCTGACCGGCGAGGAGCTGCAGGAGGACATCGACCTGCTCAACGTCGTCAACTTCGGCGGCGGCACCTACGTGCTCTACGCCGAAGTCATCGGCGACGAGATCGAGGTCGACTCCGAGCCCTACGGCGACAACTTCGCCCGCCCGGCGCGGCTCTTGCCGCTGGAGGCGAAGGCGCTGGTCGCCGCGATCGATCTCTTCGGCGACCACCTGCCGCAGGGCGGCCTGCAGAGCGCCCGCGAGAAGATCGTCGCCGCGCTCGGCCACGACCCCTCCGAGGAGGGCCTGGAGATCGCCTCCGGCAGCGGCGGCGACACCGAGGTGGCGCGCGTGGTCAACGAGGCGATCGCCGAGCGCCGCGTGCTGGAGATCCAGTACTACAAGGAGAACGAGGACCAGTTCACCAAGCGCCGCGTCGAGCCCTACCGGCTGGAGAACGGGCGCGAGGGCTGGTACGTCGAGTGCTTCGACCTGACCAAAGAGGGGATCCGCCACTTCAAGCTCGACCGGGTCAAAGAGGCGGTGGCGAGCAGCGAAAGCTACGAGCCGCGCCAGGAGGTTGAGGAGCTGGCCGGGGTCGAGGGCTGGATGACCGACGGGGAGGTGCCCACCGCGCAGGTCGCCCGCGTCTGGGTCTCGCCCGAGCGCGCCCGCTGGCTGCGCGAGGAGCGCACCGTGGTCGAGGAGCTGGCCGACGGCGCCGTCGTCGTCGAGCTTCCCTACGCAGGGACCTCGTGGCTGGTGCGCGAGATCCTGCGCGGGGCGGGCGACCTGGTGGTGCTCGAGCCGGACGAGGCGCGCGAGGCGATCGCCGCAGAAGTCGCGGCTAGCGTTGCGTGAGAGCCCATCCGGTAGGGGTTCCGCTTAACTTTTTCGGTTGGTCGCGGTTGGGCTGTCGCCCGCTGGCCTCGGCGAAAAAGTACAAGACGCTCCACCCCTACCGGATGGGCTCTCAGCGAGGCCCGACTACGTGACTTCCGCGCCTGGGCACGCGGAGATTCTCAGGGTTGTGGCGTCTAATCCTGGGCCGATGACTTTGGCGGGGACGAACACCTACTTGTATGGATCGGATCCGTGCGCGGTGATCGATCCGGGGCCCGACGATGCGGGGCACCTGGAGAAGGTGCGTGCGGCGGCTGCGGAGCGGGGTGGGATCGGCGTCGTCCTGTTGACGCACAGCCACGGCGACCACGCGGCCGGGGCGGAGCGTCTGGCCGCTACAGCAGTCGAGGCCAGGGCACTGCGGGAGGGTGGGGTTGCCTGGAAGCCGGAGGTCGTGTTGCCGGGCGACGGAGAGGAGCACGGCGGGCTGCGGGCGCTCGCCACGCCCGGCCACGCCGCCGACCACGTTTGCTTCCTCACCGCTGACGGGGTCTGCTTCAGCGGCGACCTGGTGCTCGGGGAGGGGTCGACCTTCGTGCCGCCGGACGGCGGCTCGCTCGCCGCCTACATGGACTCGCTGCGGCTGCTGCAGGTCGAGCCGATCGAGCTGATCTGTCCCGGCCACGGCCCCTGGGTCACCGACCCGGCGGCGAAGCTGGCCGAGTACGTCGAGCACCGCGAGATGCGCGAGCGCCGCCTGCTCGCAGCCCTGGAGCGCGGCGAGCGCTCGAAGGAAGCGCTGCTGGCCGAGGCCTGGGCCGACGTCCCCGCCGAGCTTCGCCCGGCAGCCGCGCTGGTCATGGAGGCCCACCTGCAAAAGCTCGATGCCGAAGGCCTGCTGCCCACCGACCTCTGGGAGTGACCCAGCCATCCCGCTCCGGTGCGCCTTATATGTCTCCACAACACATAAGGCGCACCGGAAGCGGAACTGGCCAGCCGGCCAGTAAGGTGAGCGGATGAACGGTGGCAAGGCGGTGCGGACGGGTTTGGTGGCCGGGGCCGCCGGCGCCGGGCTGGTCGCCGCGGCGACTGCCGCCGCCTGGCACTGGCTGGCGCGGCGGCCGCTGCCCAAGCAGAAGGGGACGATCGAGCTGGCCGGGCTCGAAGGCGCCGTGCGGGTGCGGCGCGATCGCTGGGGCGTCCCGCACATCGAGGCCGGGAGCGCGGCTGACCTCTGGTTCGCCGAGGGCTTCTGCCATGGCCAGGACCGGCTCTGGCAGATGGACTTCTACCGCCGCGCCCTCTCCGGTCGCGTCTCCGAGTTCGCCGGGGCGGAGGGGCTGCCGGTCGACCGGCTGATGCGCACGCTGGGGATGCGGCGCACGGCGGAGCGCGAGGCCGAGAACCTCGCGCCGGAGCTGCGCGCCCTGCTCGAGCGCTTCTGTGAGGGCGTCAACGCGTCGGCGGCTAGCGCCAGGGCGCTGCCGTTCGAGATGCAGCTTCTGCGGCTCGAGTTCGAGCCCTGGCGCCCCGCCGACATCCTCGGCCTCGGCAAGCTGCTCGCCTTCGGCCTCTCGACCAACTGGGAGAAGGAGCTGCTGCGCGCCGACATGACCCGTGAGCTCGGCCCCGAGCTGGCGGCGAAGCTCGACCCCGGCTACCCGGCCGGTAACCCGGTCGTCAGCCAGGAACCGTGGTCGGGCGACGGCCTCGGCCTCGCCGAGCAGATCGACTCCGTGCGCCGCTCGATCGGGATGGCCGCCGAGGCGAGCGGCTCCAACAACTGGGCGGTCAGCGGCGCGCTGAGCGCGACCGGATCGCCGCTGATCGCCGGCGATCCGCACCTGCCGCAGAGCATGCCGGGCATCTGGTACCAGGTCGGCCTGACCCTCGGCGACCGTTTCGTCCGCGGCGCCTCGTTGCCGGGCATGCCCGGCGTCTACATGGGCCAGAACAACGACGTCTGCTGGACCTTCACCAACGTGATGGCCGACGTCCAGGACCTCTTCGTCGAGCGGGTCGAGGGCGACAGCTACCTGTTCGAGGGCGAGTGGCGGCCGCTCGAGGTGGTCCGCGAGGAGATCGTCGTCAAGGGCCGCGACGCGCCCGAGGCGCTCGAGGTCCGCAGCAGCCACCACGGCCCGCTCGTCAACGCGGCGCTCGGCGCCGACGAGGGCGAGCCGCTCGCGCTGCGCTGGATCACGCTCGACCGGCCGACCGCTTTCGAGGGGATGTTCGACCTGCACGGGATCCGCTCCGGCCCCGAGCTGGTCGCGACCCTGGAGGGCCACACCTCGCCCGCCTCCAACCTGATCTGGGCCGACCGCCACGGCTCGATCGGCTACAAGCTGATCGGCCGCCTGCCGCTGCGCAGGGGCGGCTGTCCGGACCTGCCGAAGCCCGGCTGGGACGGCGAGTTCGAGTGGGAGGGAGCGGTCCCCTACGAGGAGCTGCCCGAGGTCGTCGATCCCGGGAGCGGCTTCCTCGTCACCGCCAACAACCGCATCGTCGGCGACGAGTACCCGCACCACATCACCAGCGACTGGCTCGACGGCTTCCGCGCGCGGCGGATCGAGGAGCTGCTGCGGGCGAGCGACGAGCACGACGTCGAGAGCTTCGAGGCCATGCAGTCCGACAACCTCTCGATTCCCGGCCTGGAGGCCGCGAGGCGGCTGGGCCGGCTGAGCCCCGCGGGGCAGCGGGAGACCAGTGCGCTCGAGCGGCTGCGCAGCTGGGACGGGCGGCTCGACCCCGACACGATCGCCGGCACGATCTACCAGGCCTTCCTGCTGCGCCTGGCGCGCGAAGTCGCCCGCGCGGCGATCGGCGACCGCGACCTCTGCGAGCGCTGGCTCGACCGCGCCGACAACGGCTTCACCCCGCACGTCACCTCACCCTGGCGCTGGCACTCCCACCTGATGAAGCTCTGGGAGGAGGGCGACGAGGAGCTGATCGGGCGCCCCTGGGACGGCCTCGTGCTGGAGGCGCTGGCCGGCGCACTCGACGACCTGAGCGACCGCTTCGGCCCCGACCCCGAGGGCTGGCGCTGGGGCCACGTCCACGAGATGGAGTTTCCCCACCCGCTGGGTGAGGCCAACCCGCTGCTGCGCAAGCTGCTCAACCGCAGCCTGCGCGCCGGCGGCGCGCAGGAGACCGTGAGCCAGATCGCCTACGACCCCAACGATCCCTACAGGGCCGTCTGGGCGCCGAGTTGGCGCATGGTCGGCGACCCGACCGCGCCCGAGCGCTCGCGCTGGCAGATGTTCACCGGCCAGTCGGGTCACCCCGCCAGCCCCCACTACGACGACCTGCAGGCCGACTGGCTGGAGGGCCGCACCCAGCCGATGGCCGGCGAGGGCCCTTGGTCCGAGCTCGATCTCGTGCCGGCCTGAGCGTTCTCTTGCGGCCCGCGCGGTAATTGGCCGAAACGTTCGCGGGGTGGGATTGTTGGGGGGTAGATGCGGCGTGTTGCTCTATGCCTGCTCGCGCTCGCTGCGCTTCTGCCTGCGAGCGCCGGCGCCAAGACGATCCGCTTTCGCGGTGAGCAGGTCGCCGTGCCCGCGGGCTGGCCGGTCTTCCGGCTGGCCGAGCGGCCGCACACGTGTGTGCGGCTCGACCGCAGGGCGGTCTACCTGGGCAGGCCGGGGCCTGTGCAGCACTGCCCGGCGACCGCGATGGGACGGCGGCGGGCGATCCTCGTCGATCCCGGCGCCCACGCCGACGCCGAGGCGAGCCGGGTCCCGCCGGCCCGCATCTCGACCGCGGCGTACACCGGGCTCGGCTTCGACGCCTGTTCCGCGCCGTCGAAGCGCTCGATGTCGGCCTGGTCCGGCTCGCCCTACCGGGCGATCGGCGTCTACATCGGTGGCCTCAACCGCGGCTGCTCGCAGCCCAACCTGACCGCGAGCTGGGTCGCCGAACAGACCGCCGCGGGCTGGACCCTGATCCCGACCTATGTCGGCCTGCAGGCGCCGACCTCGAGCTGCAGCTCCTGCGCCAAGCTCAGCTCCTCGACCTCGACCGCCACGACCCAGGGGACCGAAGCGGCGGACGACGCGGTCGCCCAGGCGCGCATCGCCGGCATCGGCGAAGGCAGCCCGATCTACTTCGACATGGAGAGCTACTCGCGCACCTCCAGCGCAACCAACGCGACGCTGTCCTTCCTCGCCGGCTGGACGGCGCGCCTGCACGCGCTCGGCTACCGGTCCGGCGCCTACAGCAGCGGCGCCTCGGGCATCGCCGATCTTGCCGCCGAGTACGGCGGCGCCTACCTCGAGCCGGACGAGATCTGGTTCGCCAACTGGAACGGGCGCGCCTCGGCGGCGTCGGACCCGTACGTCCCGGCCGCGGCCTGGGTCGGTCACCGGATCCACCAGTACAACGGCGGCCACGACGAGACCTACGGCGGAGTCACGATAAACATCGACAACAACTACGTCGAAGGGGCGACGGCGGGAGGGGGGACCTCGTCGGGCGACAACCCGAAGGGGAGCTTCGACCTCCTCAGCTCGCCCGCTCCGGGGCAGGTGCAGATCTCCGGTTGGGCCTTCGACCCGAACGCGCCGACGGAACCGGTCTCGATCGCCGCGTACCTCGGCGGCAAGATAAACGAAGGCGGCGCCTCCGCCTACGAGCTCGGGCCGATCGCGACCCAGGAACGCTCCGACCTGCTCGCGCTCTTCCCCCGTGCCGGCGCCGCGCACGGTTTCGACTCGAGCTTCCCCGTCGTCGGCAGCGGCCGTCAGCGCCTCTGCGTCTACGCGCTCAACATCGGGCCGGGCGCGGACAAGCTGCTTGGCTGCCGCACGGTTGGCGTGCCGGTGCCGATCTCGGTGCTGCGCACGAAGTCCGCCGGCAACAGGGTGCGGATCAGCGTGCGCTGCGAATGGCCGGTGGGCACCGCCTGTCCGGGCCAGCTGTTGGTCCGCGCCCGGGTTCCGCAGCGCTACGTCGTGCGCCACGGGCGCAGGCGCGTGCTGAGGACGAGGGCGGTGCGGCGCCTGATCGCCCACCGCGCATTCCAGCTGAACGGCGGTGGGTCGCATACCTTCACCCTCGGCCTCGGCGCGTTCGGCCGCACCCTGATCGCCAGTCGCGAACGCCCGCAGGCGCACCTGCTCGTCGCGATCCCCGGCGGCCGGGTCGGGCGCGAACTCGCGCTCAGATAGCTGACCCGGTCAGCGTCGCGACGGCTCAGTCCCAGACTGCCAGGGGAAGGTGCTCGCGGATGGTCTCGTCCGCGGTGACGAGGGGAGCATTGGCGACGATCGCATGCGCGGAGATCAGCCGGTCGAACGGGTCACGCGTCCAGGAGAGATCCATCGCCGCGTGTCCCAGCTCCGTGATCGATCCATCGGTGACTTCAATGCCAATCTCCTGCCGTAGCGCAGCCAGCATCACCGGCACGGAATCCCGGGCTCTCCCCGCTTCGTGCAGATACCTCAGCTCGAGAGCCGCCACCGGCGAGAGGACGGGTGCTCGTTCCTCGATCAGAGTGCGAGCCCTGGCGGGGAGCTTTTCCGCCAGGCCCGTGTAGAGCCACAGCGCGATATGGGTGTCAATATGGATCAGGGTTCCACTCCGAGGACCAGTCCATATGGATCAACTCGTCGGGGTCGCCGACGATTGCCCACTCGCGCCGCGGCAGGTTGTCCAGCTTCGACCCTTGCTTCTCCTCGTCCTTGGGGGCGATCACCAGCAGCTTGCCGTTGCGCTCGATCTCCAACGGCGTGCCGGTCTCCAGGACCTCGTCGAGCAGCCGGTAGACGTTGGCTCGTAGCTTCGACGCGGTGAGCGCCATCGGATCCTCCAGTCGAAGAAGCGTACGTACGTAACTTGTATTACTCGTACGTACGATAGCATCGAACGGCGGTCGCGTTGCGGGCATCGAATCGATCGCCTGGAGTTCCATGCGGCCAAGCTATGCGGCCCAGACGCGCGCGTGGCGCGCAGAATCAAAAATTTGTGTGACGGCTTGGCGCCGGCTCTGGGGCGCGGACCGGCTTCAGGTAGCGGTGCGGCTGACCGACCTGACCAGCTCGACGATCTCCGCCGGCGCCTTCTCCGGCGAGCCGGAGTCGAAGGGCGGGTCCGGGTCGTACTCGATACCGAGCTGGACGGCCTGGGCGACCTCTGGGCCGGCCTCGCGGCCGACGAGGTGCAGGGCCATGTCGATGCCGGCCGTGACGCCGGCGGCGGTGATCGTCTTGCCGTCCTCGACCCAACGACCGCCGACCGGGTCGGCGCCGTACTCGGCCAGATCGTCGAGGGCGAGCCAGTTGGAGGTCGCCCGCTTGCCGTCGAGCAGGCCGGCGGCGCCGAGGATCAGCGCGCCGGTGCAGACCGAGGTCGTCCATTTCGTCACCGCGTCGATCTCGCGCAGCCAGGAGAGCACCGCCTCGTCCTCGCGCAGCGCGTCGCTGCCGCGCCCGCCGGGGACGAGGACGAGGTCGGCCTCCGTGGCCTGAGCGAGGGCCCGGTCGACGATCAGGCCGAGGCCGCCTTCGGAGCGGACCTCGCCCGCACGCAGGCCGACGAACTGGACCTCCCACCCGGGGACGCAGCGGAATACCTCGTATGGCCCGACGGCGTCCTGGGCGGCGAGCTTCTCGAAGAGGAGGATCGCGATCTTCATGGGTCGATCCTGCCCGCCTGCCGCCCTCGCGTCGAGTGGCAGGATTGCCAATGTTCGATAGATTTCTGCCATGAGCGCACATCGCGTCGCCGCCCTCTGCCTCGACGGCCTCGTCGCCTTCGACCTGACCGCGGCCACCCAGGTGCTCAGCGCCGCCTCGGCCGCCGGCGGGACGCCGCTGTACGACGTCGCCTGCTGCTCGCCCGGCGGTGCGCCGGTCGCCACCACCAGCGGCTTCGAGCTCGCGCCCCGGCACGGCCTCGAGGCGCTCGCCGCCGCCGACTCCGTCGTCATCCCGGGTTACTTCGCCCTGCTCGACCGCCCCCCCGAGCTGGTGCTGGCGGCGTTGGCCGAGGCCGCCGCCCGCGGCGCCCGGGTGCTCTCGGTCTGCACGGGCGCCTTCGCCCTCGGCCACGCCGGCCTGCTCGACGGCCGCCGCGCGACGACCCACTGGGCCCACACCGGGCAGCTCGCCGAGCTGTTCCCGCGCGTCGAGGTCGACCCGGCCGCGCTCTTCGTCGACGAGGGCGAGGTGATGACCTCGGCCGGCCTCAGCGCCGGCATCGACCTCGCCCTGCACGTGGTCCGCAAGGACTTCGGCGCCGCCGCCGGCGAGCGCGTCGCCCGCCGCATGGTCGCCGCGCCGCACCGCGAGGGCGGCCAGGCGCAGTTCATCAAGCGCCCTGCGGTCGGTCACGCCGGCTCGCTGGAGCCGACGCGGCGCTGGGCGTCGGAGCGCCTCGCCGATCCCCTCGACGTCGCCGCGATGGCGGGGCACGCGCGGGTCAGCCCGCGCACCTTCGCCCGCCGCTTTCGCGAGGAGACCGGGACGACGCCGCTGCGCTGGCTGCTCTCCCAGCGGGTGCTCGAGGCCCGGCGCCTGCTCGAGGAATCGGATCTGCCGATCGACGACGTCGCCTGGCGCGCCGGCTTCGGCAACGCCGCCTCGCTGCGCGAGCATTTCCGCCGCGCGACCGCGACCACGCCCACGGCGTACCGCCGCTCGTTTCGGCTGGAGTCGTCGGCCGCATAGAGTCGTGCCGACGGATGAGCCGCCGCGACCAGATCAAGCTGAGCGAGGGGGAGCTGCTGGAGCTGCTCGACAGCGAGCGCATCGCGATCGTCTCCTCGAACGGGCCGCGCGGGTTTCCCCACTCGATGCCGCTCTGGTTCGTGCCGCGCGCCGGCGAGATCTGGATCTGGACCTACGCCAAGTCGCAGAAGGTGCGCAACCTCGAACGCGACCCGCGGGCGACGCTGCTGGTCGAGACCGGCCACGAGTACGGTGAGCTGCGCGGCGCGATGATCGAGGCCGAAGCACAGCTGCACCGCGACTTCGAGACCGTGATCGGCTTCGCCGAAGAGCTGACCGTGCGCTACGCGGAGGGGATCGACTCGGTGCGGGGCGACGCCAAGGCGGCGCTCGAAGCGCAGGCCCCGAAACGCGTCGCGATCCACTTCAGGCCGCTGCGCACCGCCACCTGGGACCACCGCAAGCTCGGCGGCGCCTACTGAGCGCTCAGCCGGGCTCGGCGACGAAGTGGCGCAGCGACGGCACCTCGTCGCCGGCAACCGCGACCGCCGCCGCGAAGCCCTCTCCCGCGTCGAGTGGCGCGACGGCGACCGGCGCGTCCGGCAACGGCGCCCAGAGGCCGACGCCGTGGCACTTGGCGACCGCCTCGCGCCGCGTCCACTGCGCGTAGAACTCGGCAGGCCTGTCGCCGATCGCCTGGACGTCGACGCCGACCTCGCGCTCCCCGGCGACCGCGATCAGGGCCAGCTCGCCGGAGTGGCTGAGGTTGAAGCAAAGCGGCGGGTCCGGCTCGGCGAGCATCGGCTTGCCGCGCTCGCCGAAGCGCAGCTCGATCCCGGCCGGCTCCCGCCCGGTGTAGCGAGCGAGCACGCTGCGCAACGCCCAGCGCGCGGCGACCCAGCGCCTGCGTGCCCTCTCGCTGAGCAGCTCGCCGGCGCGATCGCGCTCCTGGGGCGGCAGGGCGGCGAGCACGGGCCAGCCAGCCGAGCCGAGCCGCACCCGCCACACGTGTAGCTCGCCGCGGGGCATGGGTGGGGGCTCGGCCTGCTCCAAGGACTTTCGAGCCTACTACCGGCGATTAGATGAAACTTGTTCTCGCCACCAATTACTGAGCTTTTGGAGGCAGCAAGTCCTATCTACTAACCGTCGCTCGACCGGCTCGGACACGAAACGATTGTCTTCATGCGCAACCGGGAGATGGGGCGGAGATCGCCCACAAGCGGGGATCGAAGTCTTCGACGAGTCGGGGCTCGTGGATGACTCGACACGGCGCTGGTCCAGGACATCGGAGTCGTCTCTGCTCTCCGATCTCTGTCCGGCGACTCCCCAGCTGTTGTCACCCACAGCGGCAAATTCGACCCGCAGGCGCCCGCCACAGCTGGACGGCACGGTGGCGCGGTAATCGCCGCTCAGCGATTGGGCCTGCTGAGCGCATGCGCATCTTCGCCGCCGCAGCCGAGGTCGTGCGGATGCGCCAGCCGATCGACGTCGGGCGCTTCGCTCCGTGCGCACCCTTTCCCGAGATCTCGCGTCGAGCCCTTCTGCTCAGCACCGAACGTCGATCGGCTCGCCGAGGGATTAGTGCAGGGTGACGATCGCCGCTCAGGGGTCGCCGTCGACCAAGAGTCGGCTCGGCAAGGTTTCGACCAGGGATCGATCCGCGAGGCCAAGTAGGTCGTGCCGCCCGCTCGATGCAGTAAACGGAGCCGAGGTTGCCGACCGAGATGTGCAGGTAGCGCCGTCGCCTCTCGATCGCGAGGTCGCAGACTCCCCGCGGCGATACCTCCGTCCACCCGCTCTCGCCGTCCCGCCATAGACCGTCCTTGATCCAGCCGAGCCCCCATTGCCGTGAACCGCTCCAGCGCAGCGGCTCGCGGTCAAGCCATCAGGATCAGCCGTCTTTCGTGGACCGGCCGGCACCCCCTCGCCAAGACCAGCTGGTAATCGCCAGAACCCGCTCGCGGCTGTAGTTGCCCAGAGCGCCGCAGGCGGGTGGCGCTCGGCTTGGTATGGGCGCTTGATGCATCCCAGCGAGCATGACGTGGGATGGCCGAGGGTTGGATGAAGCATTCGTCAGAGCAATAAACGTACCAGTATGATATTTAACAAGTCCTTTTCAGGAAAATTGGAAGGTCTTCTATTGACGTCGCGATGCGTGGTGGAGAAAACAGAGGGATTGCGCTAATGACCAGGCTTGTTGAAGCTGCCAACTAATGTCTGATGGGACTACGATGAGTGGGTTCTGTACCTGCAGTATCCACCGTGCGACCGCCCTGTCGAGATGAATCCGCAGGCGGTTGAGTCAGCGCGCGCCAAGATACATGCCAGGCTGCTGGGCCACCGCCGAGAGATCGAGCGAGAGGCGCTGGTGCGAGCGACTGCGATGTTCGATCGCACCGGGGGCCTTCGTCCTGAGTTTCTGAACGGCCTTCGGGTCGCGGTTCGGTCTGCAGTGAGTTACGGCATCGCCATTGTTGATACGGGGGAGGAACGCTCACCGCCTCCCCCCACAACGCTTCTAATGCACGCCAAGCTTGCGGCCCGTAATCAGATCGACCTCGACGCCGTGCTGCGATGTTACATGGCTGGTTGTTCGATCATCTCCGACTACGTTGTCGAGAACGTTGACGACAGTGGATCGGGATTGATTGCGCTGAAGGCTGTACTCCGAGCGCAAGCCGCATTGCTAGACCGTCTGCTGGTTGAGATAACCGAGGAGTATCACCGCGAGGCACGACGAATTCCTGGGACCAGCGAGCATCGACGTTCGGAACGCATCGAGCGTCTGTTGGCTGGCGAGTTCGTGGATACATCGGGTCTGGAATATGACTTCGACGGGATGCATCTCGCTGCGATTTTTTCTGGCCCGGACCCGGCCGAAATGCTAAAGATGCTTGCTGCACAGGTCGGATGCCGTCTTTTGATGATACAGCGAAGCCAGTACGTGGCGTGGGGATGGCTGGGGCGGCGCCATCCGATAGACATGGACGAGCTACTGGTGAAGATCTCGCCTATTTCCGAGGACGCGACCCTCGTCTTTGGCGAGGTGGGCGAGGGATTGACCGGCTGGCGGTTATCTCATCGCCAGGCTAGAGCGGCTCTACCAATCGGACTTCGCAGAGCTGAAACTCTAGTCTGTTATGCCGATGCCCCAATTCTGGCCTCCGTTATGCAAGACGATCTCCTTGTCACCTCGCTGAACGGTCTTTATATGAAGCCGCTTAATGAGGAGCCGGACGGCGGGCATACCTCGCGCAAGACGCTACGAGCGTACTTTGTCGCGGAGCGCAATGTCGCGTCAGCTGCTTCGATTCTTGGAGTAAGCCGCCGGACGGTCGCCTATCGTCTGCGCAGAATTGAGGATCGACTCGGTCGTTCGCTCAATAGTGCGTTAGCCGAGGTTGAGATCGCCCTTAGCCTCGATGATCTCACGTCGCCGACGGACCTTTCTAGGCCCCGATCAAGCTGAGCGGGAGTGACGCTTTGGGCAAGCGGCGGATGATTCCTCGATTCCTAGTAGCGTTGCTGGCCTTGCTCACAGCAGGATCAATTGCGGCAACCGGGATGAAAAATGCAGGCGCTCCTGCCCAACCCCAGAAGTTCCCAAGAGGCTCCGACTGGCGGGAAAAGCTCGTGCGCAAGGGCGTCCAGGAATTGCATGGCAACCGACTAGGCCAAAAAGCGCGCCGATTTTCATTTATGCGCGGCAAACTCAACGTAATGCCTGAGACTATGAGGCACGCGATCTCGACCTCCGTAGGAGGAGTGTCACAGCTCGGCCTGCAGTTCCGCCGATCGCAGCTTATGCCAACAGGTATCGGGATTGCGATATGGGTAACGGAAGGCGACGGAGTCACGTGTATCTCAATTGCTAAGGATGGATCGACGTCGTGCGATACGTCTTTGCATGCCTGGCGACAAGGCTTGCCTTTGGAGGTATTCAGCCCGGGGACTTCGCCAAGCGATCCGCCAACTAATTTTTTGGTTCTCGGTGTAGTGCCGAATTGGGCTAACGCTGTGCGTGTGAGAATCGGGAATCAGTCTAGGCGCCTTCAAGCCCCTCAGGGCGTTTATGCGTTGCGTGCAGACAGTCCGATCAGGATAGTGGGCATGCTTCGCTGAGTCTGAGGCTTCCAATCTGGAAACTTGCGTGCACTTTTTTTGCATGTTGGCCATGCACTAGAGCTCTCGATACGGGACGCTGCGACAGCAAACTGGCCACAAAGGGGGAAACGTGGGTATGAATGAACTGTGGATAAGCCGCACTAGGTTGCTGTTCGTCGCGGCAATGGGTGCGTTGGTGGTGACTGCCATGCTGGGGCTTGCGGCTGCAGACTCGGCACGCGCCAATGGGGAATTTGATTTCTGTTACGGCAAAACGCTCGCCGGAAATACCAAATGCAGCGCATCTCCATCCGCTGGATATATACAGGCCGTCTACGGTGTCGGTAACGACCACTCGGTGTGTGTCGGCGTCGACTCGGTGGGAGTCAAGATGTGTTCGTCGGGCCCCGGCAAAGCGGTTCTTAACGAATCATTCGGAAAAGGTTTCGGCTTTCCCTACATCGAAAACAATGCGGCAGGCTCGAACAAAGTCTATGGCCACGCTTGGTGGGTTGACCCGCCCCCGCCACCTCCCGCACCGAAATATCGCTACATGCTTGGGACCAGCAATGGCAGCAGCATTGGGGCCTGGAGCTACGCGCTGAGCGAAATGAGTTTCCCTTACGAGGTGGCTGTAGGTGACATCACCGGCGATGGCAAGGACGATGCTGTCTTCGTTGAGAAAGAAGGCGGCGGAAAATTCCAATATGTGCTCGCACCCAGCAACGGTAGCGGCTTCGGTGGTCTGATCTTTCCGCTTCACGGAATGAGCCAGCCGGTCGACATGGCAGTGGGTGATGTCACTGGAGACGGCAAGGACGACATCGTCACGGTTGAGGAAGAAGGCGGCGGAAAATATCGCTACATGCTTGGAACTGGCGCCAGTGGAGGTCTCAGCGGCTGGGGGTACTTGCTGACTGGAATGAGCAAGCCAGCAGAGTTCGGACTCGGCGATGTCAATGGTGACGGGAAAGACGATGTAGTGGCCCTTGAGGAAGAAGGCGGCGGAAAATATCGCTACATGTTTGGGATCAGCGGCGGCACCAGTATTAGCAGCTGGGGCTATGCGCTCACCGGTTTGAGTCCACAGACCGCAATGGGAGTGGGTGACGTCACCGGCGACGGCAAGGCTGACGTTGCCAGCGTTGAGTCGGAAGGTGGGGGTAAATACCGCTATATGCTCGGCACTAGCAATGGGAGTAATATCAGTAGCTGGAACTGGACTCTTACCGGGATGAGTGATCCGGTGCATATGGAGCTCGGTGACGTCAATGGCGATGGCAAGGCGGACATCGTTGCCGCCGAGGAATCTGGCCTCAATTCAAATCGCTATATGTTCGGCATTAGTACTGGTAGCGGCTTCAACTGGGGCTATGCTCTCACCGGTCTGAGCTGGCAATCCTACATGGGAGTGGGTGACGTCACCGGCGACGGCAAGGATGATGTCGTCGGTGTTGAGGCCTACTGACAGAGTTCTCAAAACTAATCTAGACACGAGGCTGGGGTACCACAATCATTGGCACCCCGGCCTCATTGTCTTCGATGGGACTCTGGGAGGAGGGAGAGCTGAACTGCTGCTCGCCGCCGGAGAAGGCAGGGGCCGGACGGGTTCGACGCTAAGGCTACGAACGTTGAGCAGATCGGCCCCAAGAGTAGCTACGCGGATCGTGCTCTTCCAGAGCGCTCGGCGATGCGGGGTCCACGCCGCCGACCGTAGGCCTTAGAGTGCTGCGGCGCTGCGGTCGGCGCGTGCGACTCACCGCGACTTGGTAGCTTTTTCAGGTTTGAGCCAGGAGATGAGCATGAAGATGAGAATTGCGCTGATCGTCACGGCGTTTGTCGTCATCACGGCGACTGCCGTCGCACAAGTTTCGGCACCGGTGGCTTCCCAGGCCGCGCCGCAGAGCTTCTTCGGCATCGTCCCGCAGGCGATCATTTCCGAAGAAGACGCTCGCTACATGCGGGCGGGCCGGATCGGCAGTGTTCGCATGGGAGTCGGCTGGGAAAGCGTCCAGCCGACCAAGCGCGGCGGTTATAACTGGGAAGGCACGGACAGGGAAATCGCGACCGCCGCGAACCAGGGCCTGCAGGTGCTTCCCTTCCTTGCCGGCGTGCCGCGCTGGCTCTCACACAGGGGTACGAAGCTGCCGATCGACAGCGCTGTGGCGCGGCAGGGGTGGACGGCGTTCGTCAACGCTGCTGTGAAGCGCTACGGCCCCGGCGGCGAATTCTGGACCGAACACACGCCGGCCGCTGCCAACGAAGACGGGATCGTGATTCGCAGGCCGCTGCCGATCCGGACCTGGCAGGTCTGGAATGAGGCAAACTTCTTCTACTTCGCCTACCCGGTCTCGCCGACCCGGTACGCGCGTCTCCTGAAGCTCACCTACGGCGCGATCACGTCTGCGGACCCAAGCGCCAAGATCCTCCTCTCTGGCCTCTTCGGCGAACCCGACCAGAAGGGAAAGCAGGGGATGTCGGCCGCCGACTTCCTCTCCGCCCTTTACAAGGTCCCCGGGATCAAGCACTACTTCGATGCGGTCGCCCTGCATCCCTACGCCTTCCACGTCGAAGATCTGGAAGCGATGGTCGAACGGATGCGGGAAGTCATCCTCGAAAACCACGACTCGGGCGCTGGCCTCTACATCACCGAGATGGGCTGGGGCTCGCAGGACGACCCCAACATCGTCGCCTTCGAGCAGGGGATCGGCGGCCAGGCGCGTGAATTGCGCGACGCCTATCGCTACTTGCTGGACAACCGCGGCCGCCTCAACCTCAAGGCGGTCTACTGGTTCACCTGGAAAGACTCTCGCTACTATTGCAACTTCTGCGATTCCACCGGCTTCTTCCGCGAAAGCAAGGGCTTCCACGCAAAGCCCGCCTGGCACGCCTTCGTCCACATCACGGGCGGGCGAGCCCGCCCCTAGCAAGGGCAAATACGGAATGAAAGTCAAGTCGACTTTTGCCGTTTGCACCTCCGTTTGCAATAGTCTGGGCGGGCACGGGTAGACGACGAGCTAAAGCGCAGGCTCTGGGCTTTGGCCTGCTGCGCTGCTTGCCGCGTAGAGGGTGCGCGCCCATTTGTCGCACCGGCGCCCTTTGGCCCGGTCGAGCGCCAGTCGTCGATGAACCGCCGGTAGGCGGCCTCGGCGCGCTCGACCAGCTCGCGCTCTGCCTCGCGCTCCTTCGGGGTGGTGCTGACCCGCCGGCCGCCGTGGCGATTGGGCAGCCGCGCCGCTCCGGAATTTAGCTCCGCCTGGCGCAGCTTCGCGCGCACCAACGAGGGTCGCCCGACAGCGTGGTCCTCTTCCTTGGTGAGCAGCTGCCCACAAAGGCAGGCGATCTTGCGGGCGGCGGCGATAGCGGCCCCCAGAGTGCTTGCGGGCTCGCAGGCGCTCGGAGAAGGCCCGCAGCGGGCCCGGAGGAGCGGACCGGGATCCATGATGCCGCCTCGACCAGCACCGCACGTGCCTGCGCGTTGCCGCTTGGAGATCCGCCCGTGCTGCGCCGGACTCTCCCCCGACTGGCGGACCTTGGCGTCAAGGTCGAGTTAGGCGACGAGCTTGCGCGGTGAGGAGAAGCGCGAGATGTCGCCGATTGCCGCCATCAGCGCGGCTGCGGAGGCGACGTCGAGGCCAGGGATCGTCATCAGGCGTTTGGCCTACGGGGAAGCGCTTACCCATTCACAGAGCTTTGTGTCGATCGCCTTGATCTCCTCGCCCAGGAAGTCGATCTGGCGCAGGCAGCCCGCCACGGTCTCGAGCTCTGCGGCGGGCAGGTCCTGGCGGGCGAGCCAAGCCCGGTCGCCCTTGCCAAAGAGGTCGGTGACCGGCGAGCGCCCGAGTAATGCAGCGGGCAAGGGTCGCGTCGACCTCGTTCTTGGCCCCGGTGCGCTGGCGGACCAGCGCCGCCCTCCTCGCCACCCGGCGTCGCAGTTCCGGGTGGGCTCGTCGGGCACCCAGACCGCCTCCAGCATATCCGGCGTCGAGCAGGCGGGCCAGAGTACGGTCAAAGCGGTCGGACTTCACCCGCGCGTGGGAGGTCGCCCGCGCGTCCTGGGCGTTTGCGACCAGGACCCGGGCGACATGCGGAATGACCTGCACGATCTCCATCGCCACCTGGTCTGCCGGGTCGAGGCTTTCGGCGAAGAGCTCAAGGACGGCGCGCTCGCTCTTCCCTCTCCCGCCGAGCGAACCTCTCCTTGCTCGCCAGATCGCCACCTCGCAAAAGCTCTGGTGGACGTCCAGCGCCAAAGACCGCACCTGCCTCCTCCTTCGATCGATTGACTGGTGGAAGCAGACGGGCAAACGACAACTACGGATTCGCGCTCGCGGCGCAACTGAATTGGTCGCAGTGGCGGCCACATAGCATCGCGGGCCCGCGGCCCATATTCAGCAGGCGGGCCTGCCCGTCTCATTTGCTTCCGAAAGCCCTGGTTCCAGTCAGCCGAGGCTAAGATCGGGCCCGGACGGGCTTCCGCAGCGTAGTTTCATACCAATAGCATCAGCCGATGCCTCAGTCTGCGCCACAGGGACCGGCCTGGCTGGTCCTGCCGACCTACAACGAGGCCGGCAACATCGAGCCGTTCGTCGATGCGGTGCTGGGCAAGCTGCCCGGCTCGGCGCGGATCCTGATCGTCGATGACAACTCGCCCGACGGAACCGGTGAGATCGCCGATCGCCTGGCCGAGCGCCACGAGGCCGTCGCCGTCCTGCACCGCCCCCACAAGGAAGGTCTCGGCCCGGCCTACATCGCCGGCTTCAAGCGGGCACTGGCCGAACGTGCCGGCCTGGTCCTCGAGATGGACTCGGACTTCTCCCACGATCCGGCCTATCTGCCGCGCCTCTTGGAGGCCGGGGAACGAGCCGATCTTGCAATCGGCTCGCGCTACGTGTCCGGTGGGGGGGTGGGCGATTGGAGCGCGATTCGGCGCGCGATCAGCCGCGGCGGCAGCGCCTACGCGCGGTTCGTGCTGGGAGTGAAGGTGCACGACCTCACCGGCGGCTTCAAGTGCTTCCGCCGCGAGGTGCTGGAAGCGATCGAACTCGACTCCGTCCGCTCGCGCGGATACGCCTTCCAGGTCGAGATGACCTACCGGGCGATCCAACGTGGATTCGAGGTTGTCGAGGTCCCGATCGTCTTCCGCGAGCGCCGCGCCGGCAAGTCGAAGATGGACCACTCGATCGTCGCCGAGGCGGCGTGGCGCGTCCCCCTTCTTCGCGTCGGCAGGTAGCGGACCCCACCGCGCCACCGTATATCGTGCCCGCGCCGTGAGCGAAACAACCACCGCCCCGAGCCGGTCGGGCAAGGCTCTCTCCCGTCTGGTCGACCTGGCCCGGTCCCCCGAGGGCGCGATCGTCATCTATGCCCTCGTCGCGGTTGCGGCCAGCGTTGCCGCCTACTTCTACCTCTTCACGCAGTTCGCCCCCTACGACGACGAGGGCACGGTGCTCGTCACCCTGAAGGCGTTCGTCGCCGGAGAAACGCTCTACAAGGACGTCTACACGCCGTTCGGTCCGTTCTACTACGAGCTCTTCGGCGGCCTCTTTTCGCTCGGCGGGCATGCGGTCACGACCGATGCCAGCCGCACGATCGTGATGGTCATCTGGGTGGGCTCGAGCCTCCTCTTCGGCCTCGCGGTGCAGCGGCTCAGCGGCCGGGTGGCGCTCGGGGTCGCGGCCATGGCGGTGGCCTTCAGCGTCATCTTCATCCTCAGCCAGGAGCCGATGCACGCACAGGTGCTGGCGATCGCGCTGCTGGCCGTCTTCACCGCGATCGTGGTCTCCGACCCGCGACGATTCGCGCTTGCCGGGGCGACCTGCGGCGCGCTCCTGGCGGCCCTCGTGCTGACCAAGATCAACCTTGGCGTCTACGCGGTCGCCGCGGTCGTGTTCGCGGGGACCCTCACGGTCGGGCCTCTCTACCGGCGCTGGTGGGTGCTCTGGCCCGTGGTCGTGGGGTTCCTCGCCCTGCCGTTCGTCGCGACTGCCCGCGACATCTCCGGCGAACTGGTTCGCAATTTGGCGATCCTCGAGCTGCTGGCCGCGACGGCTATCGCCTGTGCCGCCTGGTCGCTTCGCCGCGAGCCCGCCGATGAGGGCGACCATGCGAGGACGTTGCGCTGGCTGTCCGCCACCGCCGCCGGCTTTTGCCTGGCGTTCGTCGCGATCCTCGCCGTCATCTTCTTGAGTGGCTCCACCCCTGCCGACGTCTACGACGGCGTGATCACCCAGGCGCTGCGAATCCGCGACGTCAACCCGTCGCCGCTTGGTTCGGCTGCTGCAGCGATCGATTGGGGGATCGCCGCGGTGGCGGCAGCGGCGCTGATCTCATGGTTCCGCCTGCGCGGCGACACCGGCTCGCCGCTGTGGTTCGGCATCTTCAAGGCCATCGCCGGGTTGGCGATTTGGTTCTCGATCACCCAGTCGGCGCCCCTTGTCCTCGGCCCACCGCCGGGGAACCCGGATGCGCTGGCGGTGGTGCTGGCATGGATTGCGGCGTTCCCTCCGGCGGGAGTGGTCGAGTCCGTGCAGAAGCGCTTCATCCGGGTGTTGCTGCCGACCCTGGGCGTTGCCGAGGTGCTGCAGGTCTATCCGGTTGCCGGCAGCCAGATGCGGATCGCGGCGGTCATGTTCGTCGCCGTGGGCGGACTCTGCCTCGCCGATGCCCTCGTCTCTCTCCGGGATTGGAGCGCAGCGCGGGGGGCGGTGTCGCTGGTGCGCTTCGGCGCCATCGCCAGCGTCGCGATCGTGGCGCTCGGAGCCAAGTTCGCGGTTGACGGGATTGTCCTGCCGGCGATCACCAAGGGTCTCGCATACGGCAAAGAGAAGGCCCTGCCGTTCCCCGGCGCGACCAGCCTGCGCCTGCCGCCAGCCGAAGCGGAATCGTATGAACGGATGGTCGTGCTTCTGCACCGCAACCGCTGCAGCGGCTTCATCGGCTTCGCCAACGTCGACAGCCTCTATCTCTGGTCGCGGATCGATCCGCCCCGGCCGTCGGCCCCGAGCGCCTGGATGTTTGCCCTCGACGAAGGCGAACAACAGCGCATCCTTCGCCAGATGCGCGCCACCCCGCGTCCCTGCGCGTTTGTAAACGAAGCGGTCGCTGGGGCGTGGCTTGCCGGCAGGCCGCGGCCGGAAACCCCGCTCGTCCGCTACGTATTCGACCATTTCAGGGTCGTGGAGCGAACCGGCGCCTTTGAATTCATGCTGCCGAAGCGCACGGGTTAGGCGGACCGGCTTGGCCAGCGCCGACCGAACCCGTCTCGCCTGGCTGCTGCTCCTGGCGGCGATGTGCGCCTCGGCGACCTGGATGATGATCGCCGGCGACGGCCTCACCTTCGTCAACGACGACATTTTCTACTACGCCCAGTACGTGGTGCATGGGACCGGGGACATCAGGCCCTCGCACGGCGTCGAATATTTCCTTGCGCCCAGCAACGGCCATCTGCAGGTTCTGGGCAAGCTGATCTATCGGGCGATCTTCGAAGTCTTCGGCGCCAACTATGCGGTTTTCCGTGCCTTCGACGTTGCCGGCGTGATGGTCTGCGTCGGCCTCTTCTTCGCCCTCGCGAGGCGAAGGGTCGGGTCGCTCGTGGCGCTCGTGCCGTGCCTCTCGCTGCTCTTCCTCGGCTACGCCTGGGAGTCCTTTCTCTGGGCGTTCGATCTGCACACGATCTACGCGCTCGCCCTTGGCCTTGGCGCGATCCTCGTCCTGCAGCGTGGTGACCGCAAGGGCGATATCGCCGCCTGCTGCCTACTGATCCTCTCGATCGCGATGATCGAGCTCGGCCTCGCCTTCGCGGTCGGCATCGCGGTCGCCGTCCTGCTCCGTTCGGACCGCTGGCGACGGGTCTGGATCTTCCTCGTCCCCATCGTCCTCTACGGCGCATGGTGGCTCTGGGCGCAGCACTTCGACCAGCCGTCGATCGAACTGGCGAACGTCAAGCTGATCCCGCTCACGGTGACCAACGCGATCGCCGCAATCGCGGGTTCGGTCTTCGGCCTCAACCCGACCGGCCCGGGTGTCTTCCAGCCAACCACCGGGATCACCGGCTGGGGCTCCGCCCTTGGCGCACTTGCCGCCGTCGCCCTGGCCTGGCGGGTTTCTCGCGGTGGCGTGCCGCGGACGCTCTGGATCTTCCTCGGGGTTGCCGTTTCCTACTGGATTCTGATCGCCCTCGGTGGCCGCGGCGCCGATTCCTCCCGCTACATCTTCGCCGGCACCCTGCTCGTCTTCCTCGTCGCTGCCGACGCGCTCGCCGACGCGCTCGCCGGCGCGCGCCTGCCGGCCGTCGCAGTGTTCGTCGCCCTCGGCGTCGTCGCCTTTGCGATCCCGCCCAACATCGCCAAGCTCTACGACGGCCGCGGGCCGCAGCTGAACGACGCGACGACGAGCCGCGTCGAGTACGCGATGCTCGATCTGGTCAGGGGCCCGATCCCGCCCGAATACGCCCCCGGCAAGGACGAACGCGTCACCGATCTCGGCGGCAGCGTCTTCACGCCGATGCCCGCCGGCGACTACCTTGAAGCGGCCGAACGGTTCGGCCACCTCGGCATGCCGCTGAGCGAACTGAGGGAGCAGAGCCTCGAACGGCGCGAAATAGCCGACGCCAGCCTGATCGGCGCGCTCGCGCTCAAGCTGCGCCCCGCTGCCCGACCTGCCGACCCGTCGAGCTGTCCCAGCTCGCTCGACGGTCGCCCGGGCAAGGGCGTCTTCTTTGATTCGCCGCATGGCGGCACCCTGCTCGGCTCTCGCTCGGGGCGGCCGGTCCACGTCTCGCTCGGGCGCTTCGGCCAAGGCGGACCGGGCGTAAAGCTGGGCACCCTGCCGCCGCACCGATGGGCGACCTTGGCGCTGCCGAGGGACTCAGCGCGCGACCGCTGGTGGATCGTGGTCGACGGTCCCACCTATGTCTGCCCACTCCCCTTTGGCGCGGCAACTGGATGACTCTTGATTCCATGTCCAGGCTGCGGACGTGTCAGCGGGATCCCTCGGTCACGTAGGCAGCACCACCGTCCGGCGGGCGGCAAGCTTGCCGTCGATCTTGACGATCATGCGTATGCGTTCGCGATCGATGCCTGCTGAAAACCAGCCCGGAAGCCGCAGCAGGATTGGGTCACGGAGGGGCAGCGGTCGTTCGCCCAGCCGGACTGCCCGCGCGCGTCTGCGGGGTAGCCTGCGTACGAGGCGCGCCTTGCCCCGCCTGTCCTTTGCAAGTAACACGGCGCGGCAGCCGAGTCCGCATTCGACCGTCGCTATGCCCTCTTTGGAGATCGAAGCCGAATTAAGCGGCGGCGGCCCGCAGTGGGCGGTGCGAGGTCCGGTCGCCGGCGCGATCCGACCGACGATTGCGATGGAGAGTCGTGGGCCAGGTGTTGAGAGATCAAGGCCGTACGGTGATCCAACGGCATACCGAAGCATGAAATGCGGTCCGGCGCCGTCTCGCCGGTCGTCAACGCGCAGGTAGTCTCCGACGAAGGCTGGATCAAGCACCGCCCCGGTATTCGCGCATCCCCCGACGTAGTGGGGGTTCGTCAGCGTCACGCAGTTCTCGCCGGTTGGCTTGGAGCAGGCAGACATCTGCATGAAGTCAGGTTCGCTCTCCCAGGCCCCCGCTCCACGTTCCGGAGAGCGGGGTGACGAGTTCGTTGGCCCGTACGATGCCGCCGACCGACGGAGTCCCCGTCGAGGCGACATTGCCGTGCCATATCGGACTCACCCCTGGAATGAGTCCGGCGGTGGCGCTGCCGGAGACGCGAAAGACGGTCTCGGGACCTGCGCCCGCGGTCGTGATCTCGCGTCCAGTCCCGAACGGGACGCAGCCCGACAGGTCGGGTGCACAGGCTTCCCAGGACCACGGTTCACCAATGCCGGTGTTGACGAACAGCCGCCCGCTGCCGTCGTCATTTAGGAGCGACTGCATCTTTATGGTTTCCGCCGCTCCAGCGGAATTGACATTTGGCGCTGCGGCCAAGCCGAGCGCCAACACGAGCAGCAACCCAGCCCGGCTGACAATTCCGCTGCCCATCCTTCGATGAATGCTAGGGGCTGAAGCAGACCCGCAGCGGGGCGTCGATGACGCCGTGCCACCTCTCGGGCGCCGCGTCCCGCGGAATCTCGAGGCCCCTCCAGGCGCCGGGCGGCACCTCTTCGAGCTCACCGCTTTCTTCGCCTGCGAACCGGCGTAGGCCGAGCTTCACGGGCCGCTGGCCGGCTGGTCCGAAGACGGTCCGGCCGGGGGGGAGTGGGAACGAGGCAGATTCGGATCCCGAACGGGGGGAGACGATCGGACAGCGCGCCGCGCCGACAGGTCGCGGGGCGACCGTCGCTTGAAGACCGATTGCGTCAGCGAGGGTGATGTCGGCGATCTTGCGCAGTTCCTCGGGTTGGCCGCGGAGTTCCGCCAGCGTGAAGGCCGACGAGCCGTTGCGCTTGACCGAGCGCAGGTAGGCCCCGGCCGGGATGCCGATGAAGAGGCCGCCCCCTACCGCGGTCACGTTCGGATCGGCAGAGGCAACGTATTCGGGCTCGACCAGGTCCCCGGCCAGCTCCAGCATCGCGAACTCGGCCCGGCTGACCCCGGCGTCGTGGTGAAGCGTGTCTGCGTCGCTGCCGCTGCGCAGCTGGGCGATGTTGGCCGGCAGGGCCAGCAGGGCGACGACGATCGCGCCCGCCGTCAACCGCCTGCCGACCCGGCCCGATGCGGCAGCGGCGGCGAGCAGCACCACGCCGACCGCACCGAAGAAGACGTAGCGCATGCCTTCGGGGGGCCTGGCGGCGGCGCCCATCGTCACCCAGTAGAAGAGGACCACGGCAGTCCACGCCCAGAGGGCGGGCGGGATCTTCCGGCGGCTCAGGCGGAGAACGAGCACGACTGCGGCGAAGACGGCCAGGGCTTTCCCGAACCAGGTCACGGCGGTGATGTAGGTGGCCGGGATCACGGGGTTGGTGCCGGTCAGCGCGCCGAACACCGCTGCGGCCGAGTGGAAGACGGTCTTGGGGATCAGGTGGACGTTGTCGATCGAGATCGCGCTCTGGTCCTGGTGGAACTTGCGCGCCCAGAGCCACCAGGCGATGTAAAGGGCGCCGGGGAGGACGAAGATCCAGGCGCGCCGCAGGCGATCCGGCCGCAGCAGGACCAGCACGGCGATACCCACCAGCAGGGCCAGGCCGACCTCGATCGTCGCGACCGAGAGGGTGATCAGGACGCAGGCGAGGACGTCGCCGCGGCGATCGTCCCGTTCCAGCGCCAGGAAGGCGCCGAGGCCGAAGGCGATCGCGGCAAGCGTATGCACGTCGAAGGGCCAGAGCAGGACCTCGCGGGCGAAGCCGAGGAAGAGCAAAAGGACGCAGGGGGCAAGCGCGGCCAGCGATCCGACCTGGCGCCGCGCCAGCTCGAAGGCGAGGCCGACCGAGGCGCACAGCGCGACGACGTTGACGACGACGAACGCCGTGTAGTCGGCGCCGAAGAGGGCGAAGGTAGCTTCGTAGATCAGCTTGCCGCCCAGTTGCAGATGGCCGTTGTATGGGCCGAGCAGGTATTCGAGGCTGAGCGCGTGGAACTGGACGACCTGGCCCGAGTCCTGGACCATCCGCCCGAGGTAGAACATCTCGTCGATGCCGAAGCTCTCGCCGTGGGCGGTGGCGAGGATCAGCGCGGCCGAGGCCGCCATCGCGATGCCGAGCGTGATCCAGGCGCCCCTAGGGGTGCTCAGAAACTCGACCAGCGCCCGGGCCTGTCGCCGCATACGGAGTTAGGAGCCGTCCCGAACACGACCGGCGCGCCAGACGGCCCGCCCCCGCGGCGCATCGCCGGCGCCCTCGCGACGGTAGTCGCCGCGGCTCAGGTGGTGCTCGAGGAAGACGTAGAGGACGATGAAGAGATAGCGGCTGCCCATCTCGTTCAGGCGCAGCTTCGAGACCCCGGCTTTGCGGTTGGCCCAGGAGATCGGCACGATGCCGTAGCTGTAGCCGCGCACGACGGCCTTCAACGGCAGCTCGACGGTGAGGTTGAAGTGGTGCGAGAGGAACGGCTGGACGTTTTCGATCACCTCGCGCCGGTAGGCCTTGAAGGCATTGGTCGTGTCGTTGTAGCCGTGGCGGAAGAGCGCGCGGATTCCCCAGTTGACGATCCGGTTCATGATCAGCTTCGAGCGCGGGTAGTCGCTCACCTTCGAGCCGTGGACGAAGCGCGAGCCGAAGGCGCACTCGTAGCCTTCTTCGAGCAGGCGCTGGTAGGAGACCAGGTCGCGCGGGCTGTCGGAGCCGTCGGCCATCACGATCGCCACCGCGTCTCCCTCGAAGGTCTCGAGGCCCGCACGGACAGCGAAGCCGAAGCCGTTTTCGTAAGGTGAGGGGAGGCAGCGCACCTGCGGGTGCTCGGCCGCGATCCGCTCGACCACCGCTGCGGTCCCGTCGGTGCTGGAGTCGTCGACGACGATCACCTCGTGCTCGATCCGCTCCGCGTCGAGCGTGGAGACGATCTCGTTCACGGTCTCGGCGACGGTGCCCTCCTCGTTGTAGGCGGGGATGACGACCGAGAGCTTCACGGCGTCGCCTTCTCGAAGCCGAGCGCCTCGGCGACCGCGTCCTCGTGGGCCACAGCCCACTCGAGCAGGTCGGCGAGCACCTCGCGCGGGCCGCGGCGCGGTCGCCAGGGGGTGCGGGCGAAGAGCCGCGAGCAGTCGGAGAGGTAGATCGGCACGTCGCCGGGACGGGTCTCGCGGTCGGCGCCGATCTCGACCTCGTTGCCGGTCAGCTCGCGGCAGAGCGCGGTCGTCTCCAGCAGCGAGAGGCTGCACTCGCGGCCGCCGCCGACGTTGGCGACCGAGCCGTTCCAGCTCTCGGGATCGCCGAGCTGCTCCTCGACCAGGTCGACCAGGTCGTCGATGTGGAGCAGGTCGCGGACCTGCTTGCCGGCGCCGCCGAAGCCGATGTAGTTGAGCGGCCGGCCGAAGTGGTGGCTGAGCAGCCACCAGGAGAAGACGCCCTGGTCGACCTTGCCCATCTGCCAGGGGCCGGCGATCACGCCGCAGCGGTTGACGACGGCGCGCAGGCCGAAGGCGTCGGCGTACTCCTCGATCAGCAGCTCGGCGGAGAGCTTGGTGGCGCCGTAGAGCGTGCGGGCGCCCGGCAGCGGGAAGTCCTCGGCGATGCCGCGCGGTCCGGCGCCGGGCAGCGGCTGCTCGGCGGCGAGCTCGTAGCGGGTCTCGGCCTCTTCCACCGCCAGCTCGAGCTGCGGCGCCACCGGGTAGACGCGGCTGGTCGAGAGGAAGACGACGAAGGCGTTCTCCTCGCGGGCGCGCTCGAGGCAGTTGAAGGCGCCGACCAGGTTCGTCTGCACCGAGTAGGAGGTGTCGGCGAAGCCTGCCAGCACGGAGGGCTCAGCCGAGCACTCGACCATCGCGTCGAAGCCGCCGGCCGCCGCCAGGTCGTCGCGCTCGCGCACGTCGCCGTGGATGAACTCGATCGAGGCCTCGCGCAGCCGCACCAGGTTCAGCTCCGAGCCGCGCCGCATCAGGTTGTCGAGCGCGACCAATTCCCAGTCGGGGTGGCGGGCCGCCAGCGAGACGCCGAGGTTGGCGCCGACAAATCCGGCTCCGCCGGTGATCAGGATCCGCATCCGATGCGCATTCATAGCAGGGGAAAGCGCCGTCGCCCGCCTACGCCCGACATCGCCAGTAGCTAACCTGCCGCTTCGATGCCTACCGCAATAGTCACCGGATCGGGGGGCCTGATCGGCTCCGAGTCAGTTCGCCGCTTCGTCGAGGACGGCTGGGACGTCGTCGGGATCGAGAACGACATGCGCGCCCGCTTCTTCGGCGAGGAGGCCTCGACCGCGCACGTGACCGAGGAGCTGCGCGAGGGCTATCCCGAGTTCCGCTCGCTCGACCTCGACATCCGCGACGCCGAGGGCGTCAATCGCGCCTTCGCCGACCTCGCCGGCTCGCTCGACGCCGTGATCCACACCGCCGCGCAGCCCTCGCACGATTGGGCCGCGCGCGAGCCGCAGACCGACTTCGGCGTCAACGCGCTCGGCACGCTCAACCTGCTCGAGGCGGCGCGCGAGCACGCCCCGGACGCGCCCTTCGTCTTCTGCTCGACCAACAAGGTCTATGGCGACACGCCCAACCACCTGCCGCTGGAGGAGCTCGAGAAGCGGCTCGAGCTGCCCGAGTCCCACCCCTTCCACAAGGGCATCGACACCTCGATGTCGATCGACCGCTCGACCCACTCCCTCTTCGGCGTCTCCAAGGCGGCGGCCGACCTGCTCGTCCAGGAGTACGGCCGCTACTTCGACATGCCGACCGTCTGCTTCCGCGGCGGCTGCCTGACCGGCCCCCAGCACGCCGGCGCGCAGCTGCACGGCTTCCTCGCCTACCTGATGAAGTGCACCGTCACCGGCACCCCCTACACCGTCTTCGGCTACGGCGGCAAGCAGGTGCGCGACAACATCCACAGCGCCGACCTCGTCGCCTGCTTCCAGGCGTTCCAGAAAGCCCCCCGCGCCGGCGCCGTCTACAACATGGGCGGCGGCCGCCGCAGCAACTGCTCGATGCTCGAGGCGATCGACGTCTGCGAGCGGATCGCCGGCCGCGAGCTGCAGTGGGAGCTGAGCGGCGAGAACCGCATCGGCGACCACCGCTGGTGGATCTCCGACGTCTCCGACTTCGAGCAGCATTACCCCGACTGGCGGCCGCGCTACGGCATCGAGGAGATCCTCCAGGAGATGTACGAGCAGAACGTCGAGCGCTGGATGGCGACGGCGGGTTGAGCAGTAGTTAGCCTTCCTGCTAAATTTAGCTAGCAAGCTAAATTTAGTTCGGGAGCTTAGGTGCTGTGAATCCGATCGAGTTCAAGAATCCATATCGCCCCGGGGCGGGGCATATGCCTCCGTATCTGGCCGGCCGTGAGCGCGAGTACGCCGAATTCGACCGACTCTTGGAGCAAGACGAGATTCTCGAGAATCTCGTCTTGACCGGACTGCGGGGGGTCGGCAAGACCGTCCTGCTGGAGACCTTCAAGCCCAAGGCCATTGAGCAGGGATGGACGTGGGCGACCGCCGACCTTTCCGAGTCGGCCAGCGTCAGTGAGGCCACGCTGGCCGAAAGGTTGCTGGCGGATCTTGCCTTGGTTACGTCCTCGATCACCGTGCCGGACCCCTCGGATGCTCAGCAGGTCGGCTTTGCCGCCCACTTACAGCTGCGGGAGGTGCCGCTGACCCATGAAGTCCTCGTATCGGTCTATGAAGGGACCCCCGGGTTGACCGCCGACAAGATCAAGGCGACGCTCGAATTTGCCTGGGAGCATCTGCGCGAACAGGGGCAGCAGAGGGTGATCTTCGCCTACGACGAGGCGCAGAACCTCTCCGATCATGCGACCAGGGAACAGTTTCCCCTTTCGGTCCTGCTCGACGTGTTCCAGTCGATTCAGAAGAAGGGCATTCCCTTCATGCTGGTCCTCGCGGGGCTGCCGACCTTGTTCCCCAAGCTCGTTGACGCCCGGACCTATGCGGAGCGCATGTTTCGGGTCATGACGCTGACGAAGTTGACTCCCGAGGAGAGCCGGGAAGCGATCCTCAGGCCAATCGAGGTCGCGGGGTGCCCGGTGAGGCTGTCCCCTGGGTCCGTAGAGGTCATCATCCACGAGTCCTCGGGCTACCCGTACTTCATTCAGTTCATCGGCCGGGAGGTCTACGACGTCTTCATACGACAGCACGCCGATGAAGAGGAGAAGCTCGTGCCGATCGAGGCGATTCAGCGCAAGCTGGATGCCGACTTCTTTGCCGGCCGCTGGGCAAGGATCACCGACCGGCAGCGCGAACTGCTGTGGGTCGTGGCGCGTCTCGGTCATCCCGACGAGGAGTTCACGATTCTCGAACTGACCGAGGAGGCGAAGGCGGTTCTGCCGAAGCCGTTCTCGCCCAGCAATGCGAGCCAGATGCTCACCAGTCTGGCCGAGCGAGGCATGATCTACAAGAATCGCTTCGGCAAGTACTCGTTCGCGGTGCCGCTGCTGGGCCGCTTCATTCGCCGCGCCTATGAGCTTCCGACGGCTTAGGCTCCCGGCCCGCAGACGGTCGCGGCGCCGCCTTCGAGCTGCATCTTCCAGGGCACGGTCGAGAGGTCGGGCGGGATCGGGACTGCTACCGCTTCGCCGGGGGAGACACCGGTCTGGAAGTCAACGGGGAAATTCTCCGGTGAGGTCGCGAAGCGCCTCATCCTGATGTCGGTGACGGGCTGGGCGCCGGCGCCGACCACGGCCCCGCCGGCGGGCAGGCTGAGCAGCGGGGCTTCGGCTCCGCCGCGGACCGCGACGCAGCCGCCGGCCGGCACCGTGACGACGCCTGCAGAACTCGGCGTTGCCGGCTTCGCCCCAGCGGCTGCGGATGGCAGACGAGCCCCGGTTTCAAGTCCGACCCGCAGGGCGTTGAGCAGCACCTTGTCGGCGGCGAAGCGCACCGGCTCGCGGCTGTGTTCCAGCTCGGCGATCGTGTAGGCCGGAGAGCCGAAGGCATCGACGGCGGAGAAGTAGGAGCCGGCGTCGATGTGATCGAGGCCGGTGTCGGCGAATTCTTCTTCGAGGTAGAAGCTGGGGTCGACCGTATTGCGGGCGATCTCCAGCGCGGTCAGGTTGCCGCGGATGATTTCCGTGCTGTCGCGATAGCTGCTGTATGCCTCGTGCAGATAGAGGCAGTTGCTCGCCACGGCGGCGAGGACCACGACCCCGGCCACCGGCAGCAGCCGCCGCCCGAGCCGCACGCCGCGCAGCAGCTCGGTGGCGACGAGCAGAACGAAGACGACGCCCGGCAACTGGTAGCGGCTCGCCCAGGGGACGCGGCCTGGCTTGACGTCGAAGCCGCCGAGGATCCAGAAGGAGAGGCCGATCGCCAGCACGACCCAGAGGGAGCGCGGGATCCGCTCGATCCGGTACGCGCGCCAGACCGCGAGGCCGCCGACCAGCACCGCCAGGGGTCGTCCCCAGTCGAGCCCCGCCGGCGCCGCCATCCCTTCGGCGGGGGTCGCCAGCCCGGACAGCGCTGCGAGCGCGGCGGCGAAGGAGTCGGCGACGAAGATCGGCGTCGCGGCGATGTTGTGCAGCGTGATCGAGCTTTCCGAGTCATGGCCCCAGCCGATCCACCAGAGCACGTAGAGGAGCACGGGAACGGCAAGGACGTAGGCGCGGCGGCGCCAGTCGCGCTGATCGCGGCGCAGGACGATGTCGAGAGCGGCGCCGGCCGCGAAGGCGACCCAGACGCTGGAGAAGAGCATCGTGCCGACGAGCCAGGCGCAGGCGAGGCGGTCGCCGGTGCGGTCGCGCCGATCGAGCGCGACTAGCATGCCGAGGCCGCAGGTCAGCGAGCCGAGGAAGGTGATCGAGGAGAACCAGAGCAGGTCTTCGAAGGCGGCGCCGAGGAAGATCACCGGCAGCGTCGCGATCAGCGCCGGCCAGCTTCCCAGCCGGCGTCTGATCCAGACGAACAGGAACCAGTCGCCGAGCAGGAAGATCGCGGTCGAGACGATCCGGTAGGGCAGGCTCGAGCTCATACCGAAGCCGGAGAGCATCAGCTTCCAGATCGCCACCGCGCCGGCCACCAGGTGTTCGTTGTCGGGGGCGAGGAAGGCGTCGGCGCTGAAATCGCGCTTGTAGAGGATGAACACCCAGTCGTCGAGGATGTAGGTCAGCTTCGACCCGAGGACGACGATGAAGATGCCCGCGGCCGCCATCGCCGCGACGAGGAGCAGCGAAGCTGGATCCTTGAGCCGGTGCGCTTCGCCCACGCCGGTAACCTATAGGCCGCTCTTGTCGCCCAGAGTCCCCTTCCTCGATCTCCTCGCCGGACAGGAGGAGCTGAAAGAGGACCTCGGCGCCGCCTTCGCCCGGGTCTCCTCGTCGGGCCGCTACCTGCTCGGCCCGGAGCTGGATTCGTTCGAGCGCGAGTTCGCCTCCTACTGCGGCAGCGCCCACTGCGTCGGGGTGGGCAGCGGCCTCGCGGCGCTCGAGCTGACCCTCCGCGCCGCCGGGATCGGCCCGGGCGACGAGGTGATCGTGCCCGCCTACACCTGGGTCGCCACCTGGCTCGCCGTGACCGCCACCGGCGCGACGCCCGTCGGGGTCGACGTATTGGAACCGACCTACAACATCGACCCCGAGCTCGCCGCCGCCGCAGTCACCCCGCGCACGGCGGCGATCGTCCCCGTCCACCTGCGCGGCGAGCCGGCGGACATGGCCGCGATCGGCGCGCTCGCCGCCGCGCACGACCTCTTCGTGCTCGAGGACGCGGCGCAGGCGCACGGCGCGAGGCACGGCGGCAGGCGGGTCGGAAGCCTCGGTGACGCCGGCGCCTTCTCGTTCTACCCGGCCAAGAATCTCGGCTCGCTCGGCGACGGGGGGGCGGTGACGACCGACGACGGCGAGCTCGCGGCCCGGCTGCGGCTGCTGCGCAACTACGGCATGGAGGATCGCTACCGGATCGAGACGGCGGGGGTGAACTCGCGCCTGGCCGAGCTCCAGGCGGCGATCCTGCGTGCGAAGCTGCCCCGGCTCGATGCCTGGAATCGGGCCCGCGCCGAGCTCGCCGGGATCTATCGCGAAGCCCTCGGGTCCGATCCGGCGCTCTCCATTCCTGAGCCGCCGGCCTGGGCGGAGCCGGTATGGCACCTGTTCGCGATCGGTCATCCCGAACGCGATCGATGCGTCGAGGCGCTGGCCGCCGAGGGAATCGAGGCGCTCGTCCACTACCCCCTCCTTCCCCACCTGTCCGGCGCCTACCGCGACCTGGCGTGGGGAGAGGGGAGCTTCCCGGTCGCCGAGCGGCTCTCGGCGAGGACGCTCAGCCTGCCGCTCTACCCGCAGCTGGCGGCGGCTGACTGCGAGGCGGTCGCGGCGGCCGTCCTGGCGACGCTCGAATCGCCGCCGTGAGCGCGCCGACCCTCGAATAGCATGCAGCGCTTATGGCCGAGGGATCTCGTAGACGGAGCCTCCCACGCCGCGTGCTGGACTGGGCGGCCCGGCCGTACCTGACCGACCTGCAGGCACGGCTGGACGGCAACCGCGACGCGATCGAGCGGCTGCACGGCGACCTCGGCCGTGTGCACCGCGAACTGGAAGAGGTCAGCGGCAGGGCTCGCCTGACTGAAATCGAGGCGCGGCGGGCGGCCGCCATCGCTCGCCACACCTATGACGAGGAGCCCGCCAACCGGCGCCGCCTGAACGCCCTGCGGGAGAGCGAGGAGTACGAGCTCGCCTTCACCGAACCCGAGCCCCTGGTCAGCTTCCTGATCCCGACCTACGATTCCTACGCGACGCTGCGCGACGTCGCCCTTCCCTCGATCCTCGGACAGACGTACGCGAACCTCGAGGTGATCGTGGTCGGCGACTGCGCGCCGCCGGAGACCGGGGAGGCGATCGCCTCGATCGGCGACTCGCGGGTCAGCTATCTCAACCGGACGATTCGCGGTCCCTACCCGCACGATCCCGCGCAACGCTGGTACGTGATCGGCACTCCCCCATACAACGAAGCTCTGGCACGCGCGCGCGGGCGCTGGGTCGCCGGGTTGGGTGACGACGACGCCGTCCGCCCCGACCACACCGAGCGATTGCTGGCCGCGGCCCGTATGCATCGCTACGAGCACTGCTATGGGAGGCAGCTCGTCAAGTTCGCCGAGGGCGAGCCGCTGACGCTCGGGTCCTTCCCGCCCGTAATCGGCGAGTGGGGGCTGCAGGCGGCGATCTTCCACGCCGGCCTCCGTTTCTTCGAATCCGAGCTCTCCGACGCGATCTACGAGGAACCGAACGACATCTCGATGTGCAGGCGGATGCTTCGCGCCGGGGTCCGCTTCGGGATGATCGACGACGTCGTCGTCGAGAAGCACGAGACGCGCCGCCGCTCCGCCGCCGAGTGGCAGGACGGATCGGTCCCCACGGTCGATTAGCTATCCGCCGCTCGGCCTCACGACGGCGGCCCTGAAGTCGTCGTAGTCCCGGTAGTAGTCGGCCTCGTCGTAGTACGCCGAGGCCAGCACCATGCAGACCGAGCCGGAGGAGAAGTTGACCAGCTCGCGCCAGATCATCGGCGGCAGGTGAAGGCCGACCCTGGAGCGGTTCAGGGTGACGGTTTTGCGACCGGCGCCGTCGTCGACGACCACGTCGAAGCTGCCGGTGATCGCGACGATCAGCTGTTCCAGCTGCCGGTGCGCGTGACCGCCGCGGGTTGCGCCGCCGGGCACGTCGTAGAGGTAATAGACCCGGGCAATCGGAAACGGCACATGCCGCTGCTCCTCGATGAACGTCAGGTTCCCCTGCTGGTTGTGGATGACGGGTAACTCGAGGAGCTTGCAGTCGTCGATGCTCAAGGGCGGCGCGCACCCTAGCATTCGCGTCCTCGTGTCCGGGATCCATCCAACCGCCGCCGTCGAGGCCGACTCGATCGGATCGGGCGTCACGATCGGCGAGTTCGCTGTCGTGCGGGCCGGCGCGGTGATTGCCGACGGAGTAACGATCCACCCACATGTGGTCATCGGCGCGGGTGTCGAGATCGGCGCCGGAGCCCACGTGCTGCCTGGGACCTGTCTCGGCCGCGAGCCACGCGCGGTCGGTGCGATCTCGCGCCAGCCTTCGTTTCGCCGGCGGCTGAGGATCGGCCCCGGCTGCGCGGTCGGCGCCGGCGCCGTCGTCTACTACGACGTCGAAGTGGGCGCCGACAGCCTGATCGGAGATGGCGCCTCGGTCCGCGAGGGGTGCCGGCTCGGCCCCAGGACCGTCGTCGGCCGCGGCGTCACCCTCGACCGCGGCGTCACCCTGGGCGCGGGCTCCAAGGTGATGGACAAGGCGCACCTGACCGGCGGCATGGTCGTCGGGGAGGACGTGTTCATCTCAGCGCTGGTGGTCAGCACCAACGACAGCTCCTTCGGCGCGGACGGCGCGGGCGCCCTGCGCCCGCCCGCGATCGAGGCCGGGGCGATGATCGGCGCCGGCGCCTCGCTGCTGCCCGGTGTCGTCGTCGGCCGCTCGGCGATCGTCGGCTCGGGAGCCGTCGTGACCGCCGACGTGGCGGCAGGGACGACGGTCATGGGAATCCCCGCGAGGCCGGTCGAGTCGGGATGAGCGAGCGCCTGGCCGCGGGGGTGTCGGTCGTCGTACCCGCCTTTCGTTCGGCCTCGTCGCTGCCGGCGCTGGTCGATCGCGTCGGCGCGGTTCTCGACGGAGGCTCGGTGCCCTACGAGCTGGTGCTGGTCGACGATGGCAGCGAAGACGGCACCTGGGATGCGATCCAGGCGCTTGCGACGGACAACGGATCCGTGCGGGGACTGCGGCTTGCCCGCAACAGCGGCCAGCACTCCGCGCTGCTCGCCGGCATCCGGTCGGCATGCAGGGAGCGGATCGTCACGCTCGACGACGATCTGCAGTTCAGGCCGGAGTCGATCCCGCTGCTCCTCGATGCGCTTGCGGACGGCGCCGACCTGGTCTACGGCGTGGCCGAGCGACGGCGGCATGGCCGCTTCCGGGACATCGCGACCGCCGTCGCGAAGTGGCTGATGCGGATCGTCACCGGAGACCCCCTGATCAGCCGCATCAGCGCGCTGCGGGCCTTCCGCACGGAGCTGCGCGACGGATTCGCGCGCTTCGACGGCCCCTATGTGTCGATGGACGCCCTGCTCCTCTGGTCGACCCGTCGCGTCACCGAGGTCACCGTTCCGCACGATGCCCGCGAGCAGGGCGAGTCCGGCTACTCGGCCCGCTCGCTGGCGCGGCATGCGCTCACGGTCATCGTCGGCTTCAGCTCGCGGCCACTGCGCGTGGCGAGCGCCCTCGGGTTCATCTGCACCGCCTTCGGCGCCGTTCTGCTCGCCTACGTCCTGTTCCGATATGTGACCGAAGGCAGCAGCGTGCCGGGCTTCGCCTTTCTCGCTTCGGCGATCTCGATCTTCTCGGGCGTGCAGCTGTTCGCCCTTGGCGTGATCGGCGAGTACCTGGCACGGATGTACCCGCAGGTGATGGGGCGGCCCGCCTACTCGATCGCCGAGAGCGTCGGGGAGGAGCGCGGCGGCTCACCCCCTGCCTGAGGTCACCGGGGGCTGACTATGATGGCCGGCACCTTTGGCGGAAGCTCAGATCCCCTTCAACCGCCCCTACGCCGTGGGTTCGGAGCTCGACTACGTCGCGGAGGCGCTCGAGCACGGTCAGCTCTCCGGCAACGGTGAGATCACGCGCCGTTGCAGCGCCTGGCTCGAGGATAGGACCGGCGCCACCCGTGTCCTGCTGACCCATTCCTGCACCGGCGCGCTGGAGATGGCGGCGCTGCTCGCCGGCGTCGGCCCCGGCGACGAGGTGATCATGCCCTCGTTCACCTTTCCCTCGACCGCGAACGCGTTTGCCCTGCGCGGCGCGACGCCGGTGTTCGTCGACGTCTGCGAAGAGACGCTGAACATCGACCCGGTGCGGGTCGAGGCAGCCGTCAGCCCGCGGACGCGGGCGATCGTCCCCGTCCACTACAGCGGCGTCGCCTGTGCGATGGACTCGATCGAGACGATTGCCGCCGCGGCCGGCGCGATCGTGATCGAGGACGCTGCGCAGGGCATCATGGCCAGCTACAGGGGAAAGGCGCTCGGTTCCATCGGCGCCTTGGGAACCTTCAGCTTCCACGAGACGAAGACGCTCTCCAGCGGTGAGGGGGGAGCGCTGTTGGTCAACGACCCGGAGCTGGTCGAGCGGGCGGAGATCCTGCTCGAGAAGGGCACCGACCGGGCGGCGTTCTTCCGCGGCGAGATCGACAGGTACACCTGGAGGGACCTCGGCTCCTCCTTCCTGATGAGCGAGGTCGGCGCGGCTTTTCTATACGCCCAGCTCGAGTCTGCCGAGGACATCCTTTCGCGCCGGACGCAGGCCTGGGAGCGCTACCACGCCGGCTTCGAGGCGCTCGAGGAAGAGGGTTTGCTGCGCCGCCCGACCGTGCCCGACGGCTGCAGGCACAACGGCCAGGCGTACTGGCTGCTGCTGCCCTCACCCGAGCTGCGGGATCGCCTCATCGCGGCCTTGCGCGAGCGTGGGATCGCGGCGATCTTCCACTATGTGCCCCTGCACGGCACCGCCGCCGGGCGTCGCTTCGGGCGCGCCGCCGGGGACCTGAGCCAGACCGAGGATCTCGCCGCTCGAATGGTCAGGCTGCCGCTCTGGGTCGGCCTGCCGGGCGCCGACGTCGACCGCGTGGTCGAGGCGGTCGACGGGCGGCTTCGTACTGCGGCCTCAGCCGGGCTCGGCGTCGCCGAGGCCGGCTGAGCGTCGCCTCCGCGTCAGCAGCCACATTGCGGCGCCGATCGCGCTGACCCCGGCAAGCTGCGCCGCGTACATCGACGGCGCGGTCCAGGGCCCGGCCGCCATGTAGTAGGCCTGGGCCGGGAACTCGGTCAGCTTGCCGAGATCGGTGCTGAGGTCGCCGATCGGCAACCAGATCCGGCTGAGCACGATCGAGAGGCCGAGGAAGGTGAGGATCGCGCCCTTGGAGAAGCCGAACAGGCGGCGGAAGGCCAGCACCCCGGGCAGCACGAGGAACGCGTAGGCGTCGCTGATCTCGCGTGGTTGGGTGAGCAGCGCGGCGAGCAGGGCGCCGCCGACGATCGCCGCCATCGCCGGCCCCAGTCGCCAGCTGTCCGCCGCCGCCCGCGGCAGGTCGGCCAGAAGGGCGAGCAGCAGCAGGCCGTAGTAGCCGATGAAGAGAACGACGAAGAGGCCGGGGTCGAGAGTGCTGGACCAGAAGGCCTGTTCGAGCAGGCCGCCGGTGTCGAACCCGGGCCGGCGGGCGATCGCTCCGGCGGCAAGCAGAACCGCGGCGAGCACGCCGATCGCGAGCAGCAGCCTGCCGATCCGAATCGAGCGGACGATCGCCACCAGCTCTTCCAGGCCGCCCTTGGGAAGCAGGAATGCGACCACGGCGAAGACGTAGGCGCCGACGACCGCGGCGCTGAGCGGAAAGACCGGGAGCTGCGGGGTTTCCCCGTCGCCGACGTGGTGGCCGAGCTGGATCGTCGTCAGCGCGGCAACGGCGAGGATCGCGGCGATCGCACCGGCGACGATGCCGAAGCGAGGCGGTCTCCAGTCGGCGGGCCGCCGGTCGGCGGCGCCGGCGGCGAGCGAGCTCACTGCATTTGCCGGGGGTGGGAAGAGGAGCAGCAGGGGCCCGATGGCGAGGTGGAGAGGCCAGGTGAAGCAGGCGGCCACTATGCAGGCGACCAGAGGCAGCGTTGCGCCGCGAAGCCAGAGGTAGAGGCTGAGCGCGCCGAGGCCGAGGGCGACCTGATCGGTCGAGACCGGGTAGTAGCCGCCGGTTCTGAGTACCGAGAAGTTGACGACGAGGCCGATCGCGCCGACGATCTTTGCCCTGTCTCCCAGGCCGAGCAGATCGGCGCTGCGGCACCAGCAGAACGTGGCGAGCCCGAACATCAGCGCGTCGAGACCGGCGAAGACGCCGACCACGTGGCTGTTGGTCGGCGAGAGGCCGAGGACCTGCAGGCCCAGCCAGGCCAGGCCGGACGGCACCAGGCGGTACGCGTAGTAGGAGTCGATGCCGGTCAGGGCGGGTCCTTCGTAGTGCCCGAGGCCAGGCGGGATCACCGCCCCGTGTCCGAATACCGCCGAGGGGAAGTTCCGCGCCAGCTCCCCGTAGAAGCGCCCGTCGAAGCCGAAGCCGCCGCTCCAATTGGTGCGATCGTCGAGCAGGTAGAGCAGCACCCCGAGCGCCACCGCCGCGAGCGCCAGCGACCAGTCGAGCTGCTCTCCGCGGAAAAGCGCGGCCCCGCGGCGGGGGGGCGGCGAGGCCTGTCGATCCGACATCGCCGGGACCCTAGACCACCCTCCCGGCGCGATAGCGTGGCGGCCATGCAGACGCTCTCCGTCGCGCTCTCGCCCCTGGACTCCGCGCGGTTCGGGGTCGTGGCCGCCCGCGCCGACGAGGTCACCGCGAACGACCTGCCGGCGCTGCTCGAGTTCTGCGCGGAGCACGAGGTCGAGCTGCTGATCGCCCGCTGCGACGGCGCCGATCTGGGCGCCCTGCGCGCGCTGACCGCCGCCGGCCTCAGGGCGCTCGACGCGCAGATCGTCTTCGAGGGCCTCCCCGAGGCCGTCCGGGACTCCAGGTTCCGGCCTGCCACGGCGGCCGATGGCGACGCGATCGCCGCCCTCGCCCGGGTGTCCTTCGACCGCTACGCCGGGCATTACCAGGCCGATCCCCGCCTCGACGTCGAGGCATGCGCCGAGGGCTACGTGGACTGGGCGCTGCGCGGTCTCGCGGGAGAGGCGGCGGACGTCGTCTTCGTCGCCGAGATCGGCGGCGAGCTCGCGGCCTTCGCGACCGTGGAGCAGCGCGACGAGGAGGTGATCGTGCACCTCGCCGGAGTTGCCGAGTCCAGGCAGGGCAGTGGCCTGCACGCCGGCGTTCTGGGCCACGCGATGGCCTGGGCGGCTGAGCGCGGCGCCCGCGGGATGGTCGCCATCACCAGCCACAACAACCTCTCCGCGCAGCACAACTTCATCAAGCTCGGCCTGCGGCCGGTGTCCAGCACGATGACCTTCCACGGCTGGCGCGACCAGCTCGGCCTGCCGCGATGAGCCCGGTCGCGATCGAGGTCAGCGGGGTCGAGAAGACCTTCCGCATCCCGACCCACCGGGTCGACTCGCTGAAGGAGCGGCTGACGACCTTCAACCAGCAGGACTTCCGCGAGCTGCGGGCGCTGCGCGACGTCTCCTTCGAGGTCGAGCGCGGCGAGTTCTTCGGCATCGTCGGCCGCAACGGCTCGGGCAAGAGCACGCTGCTGAAGATCCTCGCCAGCATCTACGCCGCCGACGGCGGCCGGGTGCGGATGGCCGGCCGCCTCGCCCCCTTCATCGAGCTCGGGGTGGGCTTCAACCCGGAGCTGACCGCGCGCGAGAACGTCGAGCTGAACGGGGTGATGATGGGGTTGGCCCGGCGCGACGCGCGCAGCAGGCTCGGCGCAGTGCTCGAGTTCGCCGAGCTGGAGGAGTTCGTCGACCTGAAGATCAAGAACTACTCGTCGGGGATGCTGGTCCGGCTCGCCTTCTCGGTGATGATCCAGTCCGACGCCGAGATCCTCCTGATCGACGAGGTGCTCGCCGTCGGCGACGCCTCCTTCCAGCAGAAGTGCGCCGACGTGTTCTACGAGATCCGCGAGTCCGACCGCACCGTCGTCTTCGTCACCCACGACATGACCGCGGTCGAGCAGTACTGCCACCGGGCGATGCTGCTGCACGACGGCGAGCTGAAAGCGGTCGGCGACCCCGGCGAGGTGGCGCGCAGCTACCTGCGGCTCAACTTCGAGCAGGCGCCGGCCAGCTCCGACGCCGACATGGGCGGGATGGCCGACATCACTCTCGCCGACGTCTGGCTCGAGGACGGCGACGGCGGGCGCATCACCAACGTCGAGAAGGACGCCCACGTCCGCTTCGGCGCGACGCTCGAGGCGCAGAGGGCGGTCGAGGGGCCGAGCTTCGGCTTCATCTTCGCCAACGAGGACGGCGTCGAGGTGACCGGCTTCGGCCTCGGGCTGCCGAAGGACATGCCGGACCGCCTCGAGGCGGGCCAGCGGGTGCACCTCAGCGGCGAGATCGAAAACCGCCTGGCGCCGGGCCGCTACGTGGTCAAGTGCTGGGTCCACCGCGAGCACAACTACGCCAACCTCGTCCTGCGCTCGCCGCACGTGCTCGACTTCGTCGTCTTCGGCGGCGAGGCCGCCGGCGTCGTCAGCCTCGACCACGTCGTCACCGCGACGGTGGAGGGGCCGTGAACGCCGAGCCGGCCAGCGCCGAGCTGCGCGAGGTCGGGGGGCCCTCGGCCCTCGGCGGCGGCCGCAGCCGCTTCTTCGAGCTGCTCTGGCTGATGTCGGTGACCGAGTTCAAGAAGACCTTCTTCGGCACCGCGCTCGGCTACCTCTGGTCGCTGGTCCGGCCGCTGATGCTCTTCGCGGTCCTGCTTGCCGTCTTCACCCAGATCTTCAAAGTTGGCAGCCAGGTCCCCCACTATCCGGTGCTGCTGCTCTTCAACATCGTCCTCTTCGGCCTTTTCCAGGAAGGCACTGGCGGCTCCGTCTCTTCGGTGTTGGCGCAGGAGGGAATCGTGCGCAAGACGCAGTTCCCGCGCCTGGTCATCCCCCTCGCGGTTGTTCTAACCTCGTTTTTCACCTTCAGCCTCAACATGGTCGTCGTCTTTGCCTTCATGCTCGGCTTCGGGGTGACGCCGATGTGGACGTGGCTGCTCTTCCCACTCATCCTGCTGCCGCTGCTCGCCTTCGTATGCGCCCTGGCGATGTTGCTCTCGGCGCTCAACGTCCGCTTCCGCGATGTGGCGATCATCTGGACTGTCATCGCCCTCGCGCTGAACTACGCGACGCCGATCATCTATCCGATGAAGATCGTCCCGGAAGGCTTCCTCAAACAGGTGCTGTTGGCGAATCCCCTCACCCCGATCTTCCAGCAAGCCCGAGTCTGGATGATCGATCCTGGGGCGTACAGCCCTTTCACCATCGCGAACAGTCCCTGGCCGCTGATTGTCGCGGTGCTGATCTACGTCGCCGTCTGCGTGCTCGGCGTCTGGGTCTTCAACCGCGAAGCGCCGCGCATCGCCGAGCAGCTCTGAGCTGAGAGCCTGTCGCGGGTCACGCGACAGGCTCTTGCCGCTACTTTGCCCTTCTGGGGCGTTTCAGGGTGATGCTTTGATCCGAAAGCCGGTACTGCTCGTCGTGGCTGCCGCCGCGCTGCTCGGCGCGCCCGCGAGCGCCGCCGCCGGGCCGCCCGCTCCCGCCGGCTTCACGGTGGGGATCTCACCGCAGACGCCCGCCGGCGCGGCCGACTACTCGCTGATGGCGGAGGCGGGAATCAGGAGCCTGCGTCTGCCGCTCGGCTGGGGCAGCGTCGAGCGGCAGAGCCCCTACTGGGCGCCGCCCGACTGGACGGACTTCGACCGCTCGGTCGGGCTGGCGGCCGAATACGGCATGCGGGTCTTCCCCTTCGTCTCGGGAACGGCGCCGTGGGTGGCCGGCCGGCCGGAGATCGAACCGGTCCGCAGCGCCTGGGCGGGCCGGGCCTGGGCCTCCTTCCTGCGCCAGGCCGTCGAACGCTACGGCCCCTACGGCAGCTTCTGGCGCGAAAACCCCGAACTGCCCTTCCTCCCGATCCACGCCTGGGAGATCTGGAACGAGGAGAACATCGTCACCTTCTCGGCCCGTCCCGACCCCGCGCGCTACGCCCGGCTCCTGCGGATCGCCGGCCGCACGATCCACGGCGCCGACCCCGGCGCCAGGGTGATCCTCGGCGGGCTCTTCGGCCGCCCCCTGCAGGTCCCCCCCAACGTCCCGTCCGGCGCCTTCCTCGACGGGGTCTACCGGGCCGGCGGCGTGAAGCCGTTCTTCGACGGGGTCGCGCTGCATCCTTACGTCGCCGATGCAAGGGCGATGGAACCGCAGATCCGCAACCTGCGCCGGATCATGCGACGGCGCCGCGACGGAGCGACTCCGCTCTACGTCACCGAGCTGGGCTGGGGCTCCGACAGCTACCAGTCGCGCTGGGAGCGCGGCATGTGGGGGCAGGCCCGCGAGCTCGACCAGGCGTTCTCGATGCTCACCGAACACCACCGCTCCTGGCACGTCGCCGGCGCCTGGTGGTTCTCCTGGGCCGACGCCGGCCACCTCTGCCAGTTCTGCGACTCGGCCGGCCTGCTGACCGGCAACCGCGAAGCCAAGCCCGCCTGGTACCAGTTCAACCTCTGGACCGGCGGCGACGCCGAAATCGTCCCCCGGGCGAGTTTCGGCGAATGAGCCAGGTCAGCCTTCCGCTGCGATTTATGCCTCTATGAGAGGGATCAATCGCAGCGGAACAGGTTGACCGAGCCGATACGGCGCATCGTGTACTGGTCGTAGGGCAGGTCGCCGCGCCAGCGGTTGTGCGCCTCGGCGGAGACGAAGTAGGTCTCGGGGTCGCTCTCCATGGCCTCGATCCGCTCGGCCAGCTCCGCCTCGGAGAGGCCGAGGCCGGCGACGATCGCGTCGAGTTTCTCGCGGTGCTCGTCGGCGCCCCAGCCGGCGAGCACGTGGTCGACGGCGTGGATCGAGCAGCCCCCGCGCTTCTGGACGAGCGCATGGCCGGTTTCCACCACGTTCCCGACATGCTCCAGCGGCACGTGCTCGAGCACGGAGATCGAGAAGACGGCGGCGAAGTCGTCGCCGAGCGGCTCGCTCGGCGGGAACAGCTCGCGGACGAAATGGACGTCGGGGTAGGCGGTCTGGAAGCGTTTGAACTCGCGCGGGCCGTTGCCGCCGCCCTGGTAGTCGTCGACCACGGTCACGTCGTAGCCGAGTCGCGAGAGCATCCCCGCCACGAGCGGCTCTCCGGCGCCGATCTCGAGGATGCGCGAGCCCCGCTCGGCGTTGCCGAGGATCGCCTTGACCATCCAGCAGCGCTGCAGGTCCTTCATGTCGAAGCTGGCCCCGGCCAGGCCGGTCACGTGGTCGGCGCTGTCGGCGAAGTCGCGGACGGTGCCGTAGGAGATCGGCGGCAGCGGGAAGGACCCGGTGTAGCGCTCGGCGATCGGCCAGAGCGAGCTGTCGGCGATCGTCCAGGCCGACGCATTGGCGCCGGGGGTCGCGCTCGAAGGCGCGTAGAGGGCGGCTTTGCCGGCGAGCTTGCGCAGCAACGGTGAGCGCGCCGCCGTCGCCCGCAGGCGCTTGGCCTGGGTCGATGCGCTCATGCGGAGTAACCAACCGGCCGCGCGGCCGCCGAGCACTCGCGCAGGAAGCGGGCGAGCCCTTCGGCGTTCGCCCGCCAGCTCAGCTGCTCCTCGGCGAAGCGCCGGGCGCCGGCGCCGAGGCGGGCGGCCAGCTCGCGGTCGGCAAGCAGCTCTTCGATCCGAACGACGATCTCCATCGCGTTGCCCTGCTCCAGCAAGAGTGCGTCCTCTCCGTGCTTAAGGTCGTTGCCGATGTTGCAGTGCGGCAAGATAACCGGCCGCCCCATCGCCAGGAACTCCGGCAGCTTGGAGGGGAGCCGGTAGCGGTTGAAGTCGTCGGGCGGGCCCGGCTGGACGTAGGCGTCGGCGAGCGCCAGGTAGGCGGGGATGTCGCGCCAGGCGATCGGTCCGAGCTCGATCACGCCGTCGCCGAGGGCGCGGAACGAACGCGGGTCGGGCCCGCCGAACTCGGTGTGGCCGAGCCGCACCAGCCGCACCCGGCGCCCGCGCCGCTGCAGCAGCTTGACCGCGAGGTAGAGGCTCAGCATCTCGTGCTGGTTGGCGTAGTGGATCGTGCCGTGGTAGACGAGGACGAAGTCGTCGGCGCCGAGCCCGAACTCGGCGCGCGGCGGCGCCTCCAGGTCGGGCCGGAAGCGCTCGAGGTCGATTCCGGGACGGGCCACGGCGTGCGGCCGCCCGGCCAGGTTGAACTCGTCGAGCGCCTCGGTGATCACGGTGATCCCGGCGGCGCCGTCGAGGAACTCCCGGTGGTGGGTGGGATGGATCAGGCCCGGCGGCGCGATGCTGTCCTGCTGGCGCAACGGCAGCCGCTGCAGTTCGGCCAGCGAGCGGCCCGTCGCCGACTCGATCAGCAGCTCCTCGTTGTCCTCGAGGTGGATGACGTAGGGGACGCCGAGTCGGCGCACCGCCTCCGTCGTCATCCGCCGCACCGACTCGCGCGGGGTCCAGCCGACGACGATCGTCTCCTTCGGGTCGCGCCGCATCTCGCCGAGCTTGCGGTCGAGGTCGTCGTGGGAGATGCACTCGAAGCGCGGTTCGCCGACGACCAGGGCGCGGGCAGGGTCGCCCTGCCCGGCGACCGTGACCTCCCAGCCCAGGTCGGTCAGCTCGTTGCCGAAGTGATAGGCCTGGATCCCGCTGTTGACGTCGAACGGGCCGAAGTAGACGAAGAGGACTCGCATCGTCAGCCCTGACGCTTGCCCAACGGCGCCGTCGCCCGGTAGACGCGTTCGCGCCACGCCGCCGGCACGTAATCAGCGAGCTGCTGGGCGAAGCCGGGGTTGAAGTAGGGGTCGCCGCGCATCAGCTCGTCATACCAGCAGTCGACGAAGAGGGCACGGTCGACCGCGTCGGTGGCGGCGCGCCGCGTTGCCGGCGTGCGGTGGTTGACGAGCCGCGGGCGCGGCGCGTAGACGGATTTGAGCCCTCTCCGCGCGAGGCGCTGGCAGAGGTCGAAATCCTCGTACTGGGAGCGGTAGAACTCGTTGAAGCCACCCACGTCGTCGAAGTCGGCTTTGCCGACGAGCAGGCACTCGGCGCCGAGCGCCGAGACCTCACGGGCGCAGGGCAGCGCCCCGTAGTAGCCGTCGCCGTCCGCCGGAAAGCCGCTCAGCATCGGGCTGGCCGGATCGCGCAGGCCGATCGCCACGCCGGCCTGGTCGACCAGGCCGTCGGGCCGGGCGAGCAGCGGGCCGACGGCGCCGACACCGGGCAGGCTCGCATGGAGGAGGAGCTGCTCGATCCAGTCGGGCTCGACGATCTCGACGTCTTCGCCGAGGAAGAGCAGGTACTCGCCGCCGGCCGCCGCGGCGCCGAGGTTGTTGGCGTGTCCGCGGCGGAAGGGGCCCGGATCGCTCGCGACCCAGGTGACCCGGGTGTCGCCGTCATCCCCCGCCCGCCCGGCGCCGTCGATGACGATCGTCTCGAAATCGGGATACGAGGTCCGCTCGAAGAGCCGGCCGAGCAGCCGCTCGAGGCCGCCGTCCCCGCCTCCCCGGGCGATGACGATGCTGACCTTCGGCGCCGGCGCGGAGCCGTTGCGCGGGGCGAGGACAGCGCGGTGCGGGATCGTCGGGTGGGGGACCGCCCTGGCCTCGACGCCTCGGCGCTCGAGGTGGTTGCTGACCGCCGTCGCCTGGAGCTCGGCGACGTCGTCCTTCTGGTCGGTCCCGGCGGCGATGCTGCCCGGGATCGCCCGCCAGTGGTAGAGCGTCTGCGGGATGTGGTGGATGCGGTCGGTGCGCTCGGAGACGCGCAGGAAGAACTCGAAGTCCTGGATCGTGTCGAAGGCCGGGTCGAAGCCGCCGGCCGCTTCGGCGACGCTGCGGCGCACGACAAGCAGGTGGCCGATGTACATCGCGCCGAGGGCGTAGACGGGCGACCAGTCCGGCTTGAGGAAGGGATCGGCCCTGACGCCGTGCAGGGTCAGCTTGTCGGAGTCGGAGTAGACGACGTCGAGCTCGGGGTCCGCGACGAGCGCCTGGACGACGCGCAGCAGCGCGTCCGGCGTCAGCTCGTCGTCGTGGTCGAGGAAGCCGACGAAATCGCCGCCGCACGTCGCCAGCGCCGCGTTGGTCGCGGCAGAGATGCCGCCGTTCTCCACCGCCGGCTCGAATTTGATCCGGGGGTCGGCATCGGCGTAGCGCTGGACCAGCGCGTTCAGCGCCGGCTGTCCAGAGCCGTCGTCGACGATGCACAGCTCCCACTCGGGGTAGTGCTGCGCCCGCACCGACTCGATCGCCTTGGCGAGATAGCCCAGGTCCGACTTGTAGGTGGGCATCGCCAGCGAGATCGTCGGCCGCGAATCGAGCGCCTCGACTTCCTGCAGGGCTGCTTCGCGGCGCGCCTTCGGGCGGTTGAGGAGAAGCTCCTGGCGTATCCGCCGGCCCAGGTCGCGGAGCCGGCGCAGGAAGGCGAAGAGGCGCGGCGGGAGGAGCGTTTTGAGCGTGCGGGCGTCTCTCGGCATCGGCTCAGCCCCGGCGCAGCTTGGCCAGCACCGTCTTGGCCGAGCGCACCGGCCGGGTGATCCGCCAGCTCAACGAGGTCTCATAGGTCTGGGCCACCTTGTGCACTTCTTCCTCGAGTTCGCCGATGCGGAAGGCGCGGCGGCTGAGCTCGCGGTGGAACTCCTCGCGCTGGGCGTCCAGCTCGGCCCGGTGCCTGGCCTCGACCTCGTCTCGTTCGTCGCTCGTCTGCGCCCCGACGCTCATCAGCGGCCTATCGTAGAGACGGCCGCCTGCAACCGACGAGATGTATGTAGACGACCGTGAAACTGTAAAGTAGATCACCGCAAAATTGTAAAATAAGAATCTGCAAAACTGTAAAGTAGCTATGCCGGGCCAAGCAATCGACAGCCGAAGCCAATCAGGTGGCGGCTATCGGCCTCGGGTCGTTGACGAGGAGCTGGACGAGTTGCTCGCCAGTCTGCCCGCGATCACGATCGAGGGTCCAAAGGCGGTTGGCAAGACCGCCACTGCCAGCCGGCGCGCCAGCACCGTACATCGCCTCGACGATCCTGACGAACGTCGCCTTTTCGCGGGGGATTCCAAGCGCCTCGTCGATGGCGAACGCCCGATCCTGATCGACGAGTGGCAGCGCCTGCCAGAGTCGCTCGACCGAGTCCGCAGGGCCGTCGACGCGGGTGTCGACGCCGCGAGTTTCCTGATGACCGGATCGGCGATCCCGACGGACCAGCCGACCCACACGGGGGCCGGACGGATCGTTCGCGTGCGGATGCGACCGATGACCTTGGTGGAGCGAGGGCTCGATGCGCCGACGGTGAGCCTTGCAACTCTGTTCAAAGGCAAGCGCTCGCAGGTCGAAGGTCACGCCGCGATGGACCTCGTGGGGTATGTCGAGGAGATCCTGGCTTCCGGGTTTCCCGCGTCTCGGGGCCAGCCCCCCAGGGCGTTGCGATCGCAGCTCGATGGCTACATCGACCACCTCGTCGAGCGGGAGTTCGAGGAGCTCGGCCGCATCGTGCGTAGGCCGACCGCCCTGCGGAAATGGATGAGCGCCTATGCCGCCGCGACCGCTACGACGACGAGCTTCGAGAAGATCAGGGGTGCGGCCACAGACGGCGAGACCGAGAAGCCGTCGCGTCCGACCGCCATCTCCTACCGCGATACCTTGGAACGTCTCTGGATTCTCGATCCGGTTCCGGCCTGGCTTCCCACTCGCAACCGGCTCAAGCGACTGTCCTCCCCGCCCAAGCACCATCTCGCCGATCCGGCGCTCGCGGCGCGGCTGCTCGGCGTCGATGCCGACGCTCTGCTCCACCCCCAGCCGACCGGACCGGACATTCCGCGCGACGGCCCTCTGGTCGGCACGCTGTTCGAGTCGCTGATCACGCTCTGCGTCCGGGTCTACGCGCAACAGATCGAGGCGCGTGTCTCCCACCTGCGTACGGCGCGCGGCGAACACGAGGTCGACCTGATCGTCGAGCGTGGGCAGTCGGTGGTCGCGATCGAGGTGAAGCTCGGTGTGGCGCCCACCGACGACGACGTGCGCCACCTGCTCTGGCTCAAAGAGAAGATCGGGGACGAACTCGTCGACATGGTCGTCGTGACCACCGGCGGCGAGGCCTACCGGCGTCGAGACGGCGTCGCGGTCGTCCCCGCCGCCCTGCTCGGTCCCTGACCAGGCCGCGCAGTAGGGTTGCAGCCTCGTGGAGCCCCAGGAGCTGAAGGGACTGATTCTCTCCGGTGGGGCGGGCACGCGCCTGCGACCCATCACGCACACCTCGGCGAAGCAGCTCGTGCCCGTCGCCAACAAGCCCGTGCTCTTCTACGGGATCGAGGCGCTGGTCGACGCCGGGATCGAGCAGATCGGGATCGTCATCGCGCCGGAGACGGGCGAGGAGATCCGCGCGGCGGTCGGCGACGGCTCCCGGTTCGGCGCCGAGATCACCTACATCGTCCAGGACGAGCCGGCCGGGCTGGCACACGCCGTGCTCACCGCCGAGGACTTCATCGGCGGCTCGCCCTTCGTCATGTACCTCGGCGACAACCTGCTCGCCGACGGCCTGCGCGGTCTCGTCGCGACCTTCCGCGAGGCCGAGCCGGACGCGCTGATCCTGCTCACCCCGGTCGAGGAGCCTGAGCACTACGGCGTCGCCGAGCTCGACGGCGACCGCGTCGTCCGCCTGGTCGAGAAGCCGAAAGACCCGCCCTCCAATCTCGCTCTGGTCGGCGTCTACCTCTTCGGCCCGCCGATCTTCGATGCGGCCCGCGCCCTGGAGCCCTCCTGGCGCGGCGAGCTGGAGATCACCGAGGCGATCCAGAGCCTGATCGAGGACGGCCACCAGGTCCGCTCGGAGGTGGTCAGCGGCTGGTGGAAGGACACCGGCCAGCTCGCCGACATGCTCGAGGCCAACCGCCTCGTGCTCGAGGAGATCGAGACCCGGGTCGAGGGCGAGGTCGACGAGGCCTCCAAGGTCGAGGGCAGGGTGGTGGTCGAGGCCGGCGCCAGGCTGAGCGGGTCCGTCGTGCGCGGCCCCGCCGTGATCGGCGCCGGCGCCAGGATCGAGGACGCCTACGTCGGCCCCTACACGTCGATCGGCGAGGACGTGAAGATCTGCCGCTCCGAAATCGAGCACTCGATAGTCCTCGCCGGCTCCGTCGTCGAAGACCTCGGCACCCGCATGGAGGCGAGCCTGCTCGGCCGCGAGGTGAAGCTGACGCGCAGCGAGGGGATGCCGAAGACGCTGCGGATGCTGGTCGGCGACAGGTGCGAGATCAAGATCGTCTGAATCGGGTCGTTTCGACCCTTGGCTTGGCCATTGCTCTTGCATCAATTGTTCGGCCAAGTTCGTTGCCCGGCCAGCCAGCTAGGACGGCCCCATTTCAAAGCCCAGCAGGGCGATAGCGACCAGCATCCCCTCTCTTCCCGTCCTGCCGAGCCGCGACAGTGCTTCCTCCTCCAGGTCGACGAGTTGCTGTCGCGTCCGTTCAAGGATCTTGATGGCAGCCATAAAGGCCAGGTCGTCGTAGGTGTGTGGCGTCCAGACCAGACAACTCTCGTCATGGGCGCTGAACGCGCCGCTCTCGATCGAGTGAACGGTGACTTTCATAAGGTCTTGAAGGGCGGCGCCAGCTACACCATCCTGCACTGATTTTGGTAGTTCAGCCCAGCTCGCGCCTCCAAATATCGCCTGCCGAGTGCCGCGATAGAAGTGCTTGAGGCTTCCCCGCACTTGCTGGGTGTCGACCAGTTCGATTACGCCATATTCGGCCAAGCGCTTGAAGTGGTACGAGACCTTGCCCAGGCTCTCGCCCGTCTCTTTCGCATATTCGGACGGGGCAACTTTTCGCCAACTGGCAACGGCCATGATGTTCACTCGCATTTCATGCGCAAGCGCTTTTGACAGACGCGGATCGAGAAAGTTCGTACCCAGTGGCTTCGGCTGCGCCCTTGGGCCCCGTTTCTCAATGGACCGCTTTGGAACCCCTCGCCCTTTCCTTACCTGCCTGCGGCTTGCCGCCCTGGATCCTTCGGCCTTGCGGGCCATCTCAGACCTCCCTCTTTATTCAAATATTCAACAGTACCCAGTGGAGCCTAGACAGGTCCCCGAGTTCTTGCCAGCGCGTTAGACGGTCCGCACAAAACGCTCGAAACTTTTCAAGTATTGGAGTAGCGTAGTCCCGCGGCGCGCGCGGCGCGCCGTCTCCTCGCATGAGCCGATGCCGGGATGACCGGCCATGTCTCAGACCGGGGATCGATTCAGCTGGAGCGCAAGGGAGCGCTCAGGTGGGACTTTGGGAGGAGGTGAAGTGATGAAGGTCATTCACAGCACGAAGGCGCTGCCGCTGCTTTCTATCGTCAAGTCGGGCTAGTCGTACCGGATACCACCGGGGCAAAGAGACGGTATGGGAGGTAACCACCTCCGGCCCCGGTGGTATCCCCTGGCCGTTTAATCCTCCTCGCGAGGCAGTTCCAAGCGCTCGAACAAGTCATCAGCCGAGTGTTGGGAAAAGCAATAGAAATGTTCTTTTGCGCCTCGCACCGGAATGACATGCGCAAGGCGGACGATGCCGGTCGTCACCAGGACGCTTATGTGGTAATGCGTATCTGCGATTTCGGTGTGCAACTCGTAGGCGCACTCCTTTGGTGAGAGCGTCCGATTTCCATCCAGCGAGAGTATTTGCAGGAGGCCGAAGCGGCGCGGATGGATTTCCAAGCGCCCCACGTGCTCCCAATCGATGTCCGGCGAGTGGTCGTCCCTGTCCATGCTGCTCGACGCTACGTGAGCTATGGCGAATACTCAAGGTTTTTGGGATGCTCCCGCAGACCGGTTTACGGGAGCTGAGTTAGCTGCGGACGATCTGTGAGATGCGCTGGTGGCTCATGTCAAGTATCTGAGCAATATCGGCCATTGGCAGTCCGTCTTTGTAGGCTTGGCGGATTGCATGGTCTCGATCGCTCCGGAGACGCTCGGCCAGTCTCCTGAGGTCCGAGTCTCGGCGTCCGTATTCCTCGGCAAAGACTGCCAGGCGGACACGAGCCTCTGGTGAGTGGCGCTTGGGACGGGCGATGCACAGATGGTCTGCGCTATTCCCGCAACTCGGTTAGCATGAATGGGAACGTCCGGAGTTGGCGGTCTCACTGGGCATCTCATCCGGGTGGAAGCAGTGAGGGACGCGGGGCAGTCGATCGCCCGGAGATTTCGCCTTCACAGTCAATAAGGTGAAAGAGTCAATGGTGGAGGGAATCAGGAAGCGGCGCGGCTGGCAGCGAGCTGCTTGGCGCACGATGACCTCAACCCGCTCTAACAAGCCATGCCTTGGCGACAGGTGCGAGATCAAGATCGTCTGAACGACTGGCGCACGAGCGCGCGCGCCGCCTGGGGCGCCTTCTGGCCGAGCCGCCTGGCTGTCTTCGGCGTCGCGATCTGGGTCTCGATCGCTCCGATCGCGCCCAACGAACCGCAGGAATCGAAACTGCTCTCCCATCCCTTCGGGGGCTGGCCGGCGAAGGGCCTGCTCGAACTCGTGCTCTCGCCGCTCGCCAAGTGGGATGCCCAGCACTACCTGGGGATCGCCTTCGACGGCTATGTCCAGAGCCATCCGGGCCTGCCGCCGGCGGGCGAGCAGCTCGCCTTCTTTCCGCTCTACCCCGGCGCGGTCCACATCCTCAGCGGCTTCGGCGCCAGCCCGGGCCTCGTGCTGATCGTCGCCTACCTCGTCTCGCTGAGCTGCTTCTTCGCCGCGCTGATGCTGATCCACCGGCTCACCGTGATCGAAATCGGCGAGCGCTACGCCCGCCCGGCCCTGCTCCTGCTCGCCTTCTTCCCGACCGCGTTCTTCTTCGGCATCCCCTACAGCGAGTCGCTCTTCCTGCTGCTCGCCGCCGCCGCCTTCCTCGCTGCGCGCACGGGTCACTGGGCGACGGCCGGAGCGATCCTCGCGCTGGCCTCGGCAACCCGGGTGCAGGGGCTGCTGCTGATCGTCCCGGTCGCGCTGTTCTACCTGTACGGGCCGCGGGCCGACCGTGAGCCCGCCGCCAACCGCGGACTCAGGCCTCGCTATCGCCTCGCGCCGGATGCGGCGTGGCTGCTGCTCGCGCCGCTCGGAGTCGTCGCCTTCAGCGCCTACCTGCACTTCGCCGTCGGGGACGCGCTGGCGTGGGATCATGCCCTGGTTCTGTTCGGTCGCCACACGGTCGATCCCCTGACCGGCATCTGGGCGGGATTGCGCGAGGCGGGCCGCAGCCTGGGCCGCATGGTGTCTGGGCCGTACCGGGAAGTGACCTATGACCACCTGAACGTCGCCCAGGTCGGTTTCGTCGCCCTCGCCGTGGCCGGCGGCATCGGCGCGCTGCGGCGGCTGCCGGTCGCCTACGGCGCCTGGGTCCTGGTCTCGCTCGTGCCGATATTCGTCTCCCAGCCGACCGAAAACCCGCTGCTCTCGTCCTCTCGGTTCATCGCCGTCCTCTTCCCGATCTTCCTCTGGCTGGCGATCGTCTGCGAGCGGCGCCAGAGCACGACGACGGTCGTCGCGCTGTTCGCCAGCGGCATGGCGATCTTTGCGGGCCTCTTCTCTCTCTGGTCCTTCGTCGCCTGATCGGCCAGCGAGCGACTAGCCTGTTCGCCTCGTGAAGGACCGAGACGCAAGGATCGTGAAGGCGCCGTGAAGCTGCTGGTCACCGGCGCCGCCGGGATGCTGGGCCGCGACGTGATGCTCGCCGCCGGCAACGCCGGCCACCAGGTGGTCGGCTACGGCCACGCCGAGCTCGACGTCGCCGACGCGGCCGCGGTCAGCGCCAAGGTGGAAGGGGAGCGCCCCGACGTCGTCGTCAACTGCGCCGCCTGGACCGACGTCGACGGCGCCGAGGAGGCCGAGGAAGAGGCGACCCGGATCAACGGCGAGGGCGCCGGCAACGTCGCGGCGGCGGCCGCGGCGGTCGGCGCCTCGGTCGTCTACGTCGGCAGCGACTACGTCTTCGACGGCAGCAAGGGCGCGCCCTACGTCGAGACCGACCAGACCGCGCCGCTCTCCGCCTACGGCCGCGGCAAGCTGGCCGGGGAGGAGGCGACCCGGGCCGCCAACAAGCGCCACTTCGTCGTCCGCTCCGCCTGGCTCTTCGGCGCCGGCGGGCCCAACTTCGTCGAGACGATGCTGCGCCTCGCCGCGGACCACGGCGAGGTCCTCGTCGTCCGCGACCAGGTCGGCTCGCCGACCTACACCTGGCACCTCGCCTACGGCATCGTCCGCCTGATCGAGGGGGTCGAGTTCGGCATCCACCACATGGCCGCCGCCGGCAGCTGCTCCTGGTATGAGTTCGCGCGTGAGATCTTCGAGCAGGCGAAGGTCGAGTGCAAGGTGATGTCGGCCACCACCGAGATGCTCGGCCGCCCGGCGCCCCGCCCCGCCTACTCGGCGCTGGTCAGCCAGCGCGAGCACGCGATCGAGCTGCCCGCCTGGCAGGACGGCCTCGCCGCCTACCTCTCGCAGCGCAGCGCCGAGAGCGAGGTGGCGCCATGAAGATCCTCGTCACCGGCGCCGCCGGCTTCATCGGCTCCACCTACGTGCGCCTCGTCGGCGACGAGCACGAGGTGCGGGTGCTCGACAAGCTGACCTACGCCGGCCGCCGCGAGAACCTGCCGGACGGGACCGACCTCGTCGTCGGCGGGATCGAGGACCCCGCGATCGTGCGCGAGGCGATGGCGGGCTGCGAGGCGGTCGTCAACTTCGCCGCCGAGTCGCACGTCGACCGCTCGATTGAGGACCAGGACGCCTTCGCCCGCACCCACGTGATCGGCACCGGCACGCTGCTCGACGCGGCGCGCGAGCTCGGCGTCGAGCGCTACCTGCAGGTCTCCACCGACGAGGTCTACGGCTCGATCGAGTCCGGCTCCTTCACCGAGACCTCGCCGCTCGACCCCTCCTCGCCCTACTCGGCGACCAAGGCGGCCGGCGACCTGCTCGTCTCGGCCCACTTCCACACCTACGGGACGAATGCATCGATCGTGCGCGGCTCCAACAACTACGGCCCGCGCCAGTACCCGGAGAAGTTGATCCCGCTGACGGTGCTCAACGCGATTCACGGTGACCCGCTGCCGGTGTACGGGGACGGGAGGCAGGTGCGCAACTGGCTCTACGTCGAGGACTTCTGCCGCGGCATCCACACGGTGCTGATCAACGGCCGCCCCGGCGAGGCCTACAACGTCGGCGGCCCCGACGAGTGCGAGAACATCGAGGTGGTCAAGCGGGTGATCGAGCTGAGCGGCGCCGCCGAGTCGCAGATCGAGTACGTCACCGACCGCCCCGGCCACGACCGCCGCTACTCGCTCTCCTCGCAGAAGCTCCAGGACGAGCTCGGCTGGGAGGCGCAGGTGCACTTCGCCGAGGGCCTCGAGCGCACCGTGGATTGGTACCGCGAGAACGAGGAGTGGTGGGGACCGATCCGCTCCGGCGAGTATCGCGAGTACTACGAGCGCCAATACGGCAAAGCGCTGAGCTGATGCCGAGGGTGCTGGAGACGAAGCTCGACGGCGTCGTCCTGCTCGAGCCCGAGGTGCACGGCGACGCGCGCGGCTTCATGGTCGAGACCTACCGCCGCGACGCCTGGGCGGAGCTGGGGGTCGACGTCGAGTTCGTCCAGCACAATCACTCGCGCTCCTCCGAGGGGACGCTGCGCGGCCTCCACTTCCAGACCGAGCCGGGCCAGGCGAAGCTGGTCCGCTGTCCGCGCGGGAGGATCTTCGACGTGGCAGTGGACCTGCGCCGCGACTCGGCCGGCTTCGGCGAGTGGGAGGGCCACGAGCTCGACGACGAGTCCCACCGCCAGCTCTTCGTCCCGGCCGGCTTCGGCCACGGCTTCGCCGTGCTCAGCGCGGAGGCCGACGTCACCTACCTGCTCTCCAGCGCCTACGACCCGGCGACCGAGGCCGGCATAGCCTGGGACGACCCGGACGTGGGCGTCGAGTGGCCGGTAGACGATCCTCTGTTGAGCGAGCGTGACAGGCAGGCGCCGAAGCTCGCCGGCGTAGCGAGCTCTCTTCCCTTCTAACGGCCCTTCTTGACGGCGGTGATCGCCAGGCTCGTCGCCAGTTTCGCCCCGATGCCCGCGTAGACCGCCGCGTTGACGAGCGGGTTGTGCTCGGGGGCGTCGAAGCGGCGGTAGAAGCGGCCCATGCCGCGGTGGAAGGCGATTTCCTGGCGTGGCGCGCGGCGGCCGGCGCTGGAGCCGCCCTTGACGTGCAGGGCGGCGCCGGCGGGCTCGTAGAAGACCTTCCAGCCGGCGTCCCAGAAGCGGTGGCACCAGTCGAGGTCCTCCATGTAGAGCCAGTAGCCCTCGTCGAGCAGGCCGACCTCGCGCACCGCCTCGCTGCGGCAGAGCATGAAGGCGCCGTTGACCGCGTCGACCTCGCCCGGCTCGTCGTCGCCGAGGTCGGTCGCCCGGTACTGGCTGAGCGCGCCCGAGGCGCCCGCGGCGCGGCCGATCCCGGTGAAGTGGGCGAGGGCGCTGAGCGGGGTGGGGAAGGAGCGCTTGCAGGCGTGGTCCAGCGCCCCCGACTCGGTCACCAGCTTGACGCCGACCATGCCGATGCGCTCCTCCGACCAGAGGCGCTCGAGGCCGGCGTCGAGCGTTCCGGCGTAGACCTCGGTGTCGGGGTTGAGCAACAGCACGGCTCGCGCCTCGCCCTCCTGAAGGACCAGGTTGTTGGCGGCCGAGAAGCCGATGTTGTCGCGGCGGATCAGGCGTACCGCGGGGAACTCGCGCGCGACCATGTCGGGGGCCGAGTCAGGGCTGCCGCTGTCGACGACGGTCACCCGCATCTCTCCCTCGACGGGATGCTCCGCCAGCGAGCGCAGGCAGTTGCGCAGCAGCCTTTCGGCGCCGTGGCTGACGACGATCACCTCGAGGTCGAGCGGACCTGGCATCGGTGTGAGGCTAGTGCGAGCTCTCGCCGCTGACGATCGCGGCGGCGGTGCGCAAGAGAATCGCCAGGTCGCCGGTGACGGAGGTGTTGTCGAGGCAGACGCGTGCGTTTCGCAGATGCCGCAGCAAGTTCCGCGTTTGCCGGAAAGGGCCTGTCGTCAGCCCAGCGCCCAGAGGAACAGGTGGGCTGGGACCAGGTCGGCGTCGTCGCGTTGCTCGAGGCTGTCGACGGTGACCAGGGCGGCGGGGCGTCCGGGGAACGCCCGCCCGATTCCCGCCGCCGTGCGGCGATCTGGATTGGACTGGTACTTGACCTCGACGGCGGCGAGGCGGTCGTGTGGTCCGCAGACGAAGTCGATCTCCCCCGATCTGCGCGTACGCCAGACGTGCAGGCGGCTGGGCAGGTCGAAGCCCTCCATGCGCTGCTGCAGCGGCTCGTAGCGCCGCTGCAGGGCGATGGCGACGGCGTTCTCGACCAGCGCCGGCACGTCGACGTCGAGACCCGGAGCCTGCGCGTGCGCCACCGAGTGCATCAGGGGATCGGCGAAGTAGAGCTTCTTGTCTCTCCCGAGCGCCGGTGTCCCCGAGTCGGCTCGCCAGGAATAGACCGGCAGCAGCTGGTAGGAAGCGGCGAGGAACTCCACGTAGTCGCGTGCGGTTGGCTGGCTCACCGCCATGTCCTGGGCGAGGCTCGTCCAGCTCAGAGAGCTGCCCAGCGAGCGGATGAGGCGTTCGAGCAGGGCGCGCACAGCGGCCCGGCTTGCGCCGCGACGCTGTGCCTCGCGCAGCAGCGTGTCGTGGGAGACGGCCAGGGTTCTCTCCGACGGAGTCCGCTCGCCCGTGAACGCCTCGGCGATCGCGTGGGGGAGCCCCCCGAAGGAGAGGTAGCGCTCCAGCGCCGCCGCGAGTCGCGGTCCATGCACCCGCGCAGCGCGCAGCGCGTCGCGTCCTCGTTCGGAGACGATGTCCTCGACCGACAGCTCCGGAGAAGGCGGGATCGCTTCGTCCAGCACGCCGGCGAATGTGGCGAACGAATGCGGGAAAAGCGCGTGGTCGCCACCGGCCCCGCGGCGCCCCGGCAGTCGCTCGGCTGCTCCCCGATGCAAGTCCACGGCTGAGGACCCGGTGCAGACGACGACGTCTTCGCGTAGCGTCCCGTCATCCCAGAGCGCCTTGATCGCCGTCTGCCACCCGTCGACAACGGTCACCTCGTCGAGTAGGAGGATCATCGGCTCGCGGGTCGCGGCGAGCTCCTTGGTCCGGTTGACGGTCGCGGCCAGCTCGCCCAGCGGCCGGTCTTCGAGAAGATCGAGAGCGAGGTAGGCGACCCGCCTCGGCGCCCAGTCTTCGGTCGCGTGCTCGACGAGAAGCTTCAACGCGGTCGACTTGCCGACCTGCCTCGGTCCCCGGAGCGTATGGATGCCCGGTTCGTCGAGCGAAATCTGGTCGGTCACCGGCGCCGGCAATCGCTGCGGCTGGTTTCGCAACTCACGGAGGTGCGGATCGGACTCTCGCCAGCCCACCTCGCTCCACCACCGGTTCTGCCGCAGGATCTCCGCATCTGAGAGCGACATTTTCGCCAGTAGCCTAGCAAGGTTTTTGAAAAAGGCTACCTATATCCAAAATTACTTTTGGATATATAAACCCTCACCCTCAGTGCGAGCCCTCGCCGCGCACGATCGCGGCGGGGGTGCGGAGCAGGATCGCCAGGTCGCCGGCGACGGAGATGTTGTCGAGGTAGTCGCGCTCCATCGCCAGCCGCTCCTCGAAGGTCAGGTCGGCCCGGCCGTAGACCTGCATCGGGCCGGTCATCCCGGGCTTGACCGCGAGGCGGATCCGCTGGCGCTCGTCATATAGGGCGACCACCGCTTCCTCCTCCGGCCGCGGCCCGACAAGCGACATGTCGCCGCGCAGGACGTTGACGAACTGCGGCAGCTCGTCGAAGCTGAAGCGCCGCAGCATGCGGCCGGCGCGGGTCACGCGGGGATCGTCGGCGATCTTGAAGGCGGGCTCCTTGAGCTTCTCGAGGTCGACCAGTTCGCCCAGCTGCTCCTCGGCTCCCGGCACCATCGTGCGGAACTTGAGCACGGTGAAGGGCTTGCCGTCCTTGCCCGCTCGCCGCTGGCGGAAGAGGACCGGGCGGCCCGAGTCGAGCAGGATCAGCAGGGCGCTGGCGAGGAACACGGGGGAGAAGAGCACCAGCATGGAGGCGCTGATCGCCACGTCCATGACCCGCTTCAGCGCTTCGGTCGAGCGCGGCGGATCGGAGAAGCGGAAGTCGAGCACGGGCAGCTCGGCGAGCCGGTTCAGCTCGATCCCGGGGCCGAGCAGGCCGAAGTGCTGGGGCAGGAAGGTGAGCGCCAGGCCGGCCGCCTTGCACTGCTCGATCAGTCGCTCCGCCGCCGGCTCGCTCATCTCCTGCTCGGTGACGATCACCCGCTCGACCTGCTCGTCGTGGGCGACCCGTGAGACGTCGGCGATCGTGCCGAGTCGCGGCAAACTGCCGGCGGGCCGCGCGTCCTGCTCGCCGCGCGGCGCCAGGTAGCCGACCAGGTGCAGGCGGGTCTCGGGATGGGTGGCGACGCGCCGGGCGACCACCGCGACGGCCGCCGCGGGGCCGATCACGATCCCGGTGGCGACACCGGCGAGGCGGTGCCAGCAGAAGCGCAGGACGGCGCGCGAGGCGAAGGCGCCGGCGAGGGCGCCGAGGCCGACGGCGATCGCGCTGGCCGCCGGCAGCGGTCCCACCGGGCTCAGCGCCAGCAGGCCGTCGAGCGCCAGCGTGCCCAGCGCCGCCGCCGAGATCAGGCTGGAGAGCTCGTCGAGGGTGCTGTGGCGGATGCGGCGGTGGTCGTTGTCGTAGAGGCCGTGCAGCTTCAGGACGAGGATCCAGACCGGGCTGAACATGGTCGCCCAGAAGAGCGTGCCGACGTCGGTCTGCGGGCTCGCCGCGGTGACGACGCAGAGCGTCGCCACCAGCGTCAGCCAGTCGCCGGTGGCCAGCATCCGCCGCAGCAGCGAGCCGCGCCGCCGTGCCCCGCTGGGCCCGGTCAGCCCGAGGCGCGTCGCCCGCTCGGTCCTGCCGCCGCGCGCCGGCGAGCCCGGCCGGGTCGCCGGCGGGGGCTCGTGCGATGCGGTCTCCTGCGCCTTGGTCGTCATCGTGGGATCAGCCACAGCTCGGTCTCCCGCGGAGGCACTTTTCCAGAGGATTCAGGCGGCGGGCGTGGTCGAGATCGGCTCTGGCCGCCGCCCGGTCGCCTGCCTCTCCCTCGACTCTAGAGCGTAGGTAGTAGAGCTGCCAGTTGCGGCCGTCGCGGTCGATCGCTTGCGTCAGCCGTTCGGTCGCCGTCGCGTAGTCGCCTTCGGCCTCGGCCAGGAGCCCGAGCTGGACGTAGGGCGAGGCGGCGAACGGCTCGATCGAGCGCGCCGTCTTGGCGTGGTTGACGGCGCTGGTCAGATCGCCGTCGGCGGCGGCGCGCTGGCTCGCGCTTATCTCGCGGTCGACCAGGAAGGGGCCGATCAGGGCGATCGCGGCGATCCAGGCGATCGCCAGGCCGGCGACGGCGAGCCCGAAGCGGCGATCTTCGCCGCGGGCGACGAGGGCGGGGTCCGGCGCGGTGGACAGCTGCGCGCAGCGCGCAGCCACCAGGACCCCCGAAGCGAGGAAGAAGACGGCGCCGAGCCCGGGCAGTTCCCAGAACCAGTCGAGGCCGGCGCTGACGGCGAAGGCGAGGGTCGCGGCGAAGAGCGCCGCGTAGCGCTCCCGCTGCGGGTGCGGCGCCGCCCGCCAGGCCGCAAACCCGGTCCAGAGCAGCACCCCGACGAGGGCGAGGACGAGCAGCCCGCCGGCGATGCCGAGCTCGGCGAACGATTCGAGGTAGAGCGAGTGGGCGTTGTGCACGGGCATGGCGATCGAGCGGTTCTCGTCCCAGGCGAACTGGTAGGCGCCGGCGCCGCTTCCCAGCAGCGGCTTTTCCTCGAAGGTGTCGATCGCGACCCGGTAGAAGTCGTGCCGCCCGGCGCCGCTGAACTGGGAGAAATGCTGCTCGGGCTGATTGGGGAACTGCACGTCGGAGCTCGAGAACTGGTCCCAGGCGCGGCCGCCGATCGCGATCGCGACGCCGATCGCGATCACCGCGGCGGCCACGGCGACACCGCGCAGCAGGGTCGGATTGCGCGAGAGCTCCAGGGCGCGACCGGTCAGGCGCCCTTCGCGCCGCTCGGCCCAGCGCAGCGCCGCGAACAGGACGAGGGCGAGCGCGGCGCCCGCCAGGAGGATCAGCAGGACCGTCAGCCCCTGGTCGACCGCCGCCTGGTTGGCGACGTTGTCGGCGAGGCTGCGGCGCGCCTGCACGGCGAGGACCGCGGGCAGCGCTCCGAGAGCGCCGATCGCCAGCGTGGCGAAGAGCCAGAGCCTGTCCCGGGAGAGCGCCAGGATGCAGACGACGGCGATCGCGAGCGTCAGCAGACCACCGCGCGAATAGGTGAGGTAGAGGGCCAGGAGCACCGCCGGCAGCAGCCCTGCGGACGCCCAGCGCAGGCCGGTCCAGGCGGCGTGGCGGCTGGACCAGAGCAGCAGCACGGCCGCGATGCCGAAGGCGGCGCCGTCGGCGTTCCAGTAGCCGAGCGGATACGCCAGCCGCGCGGTGGTGTCGAACGAGGCGTCGACCGTCAGCACGTGTGGCAGCAGGCGGCTGACCAGGGCGAGCAGGGCGACGGCAGCGAGAGAAATTGCCAGGCCTTCAGCGAAACGTTGGCGCCTCCGGTCGGTTTGGGCGATCAGGAACGCGGCTAGAAAGAAGCCCAGGTAGACCAGAGTGCGGTCCGCCTCGATCACGCTCAGCTCCACTGACCCCGACCAGAGGGATGACAATGCGGACAGCAGGGAAAAACCGAGGATCAGGCCCGTCGCCCAGTAGAACGGCCGCGCCAGCGTCGCGCGCGAGGCGAGGCCGAGCAGGATCAGGGCGACCACTACCAACCACGCGGCAAGGCCGGCGAGGTGCCGATCGCCGACGTCGAAGCCGCCTCCGGCGAGCGCCAGAGGCACGATCAGGGCTATTGGCGCAAGTAACGCCGCGCTTTGCTCTAACCTACCGCGCCATGTTTGGGACGCGCCAGGTTTCGGCTCCTGCCCGGGGCCGCTCGATACTCGCTCTGTCAACGCTTGCTCTGCTCGCATTTCTCTGCCTGCCGGTGCTCGCGCAGGCTTCCTCCGCAGGCTATGAATACAACAGCGCACCGCCGACCGCGACCGGCGGCAAGCCGCCTACGCAGTCGAATCTCCACGGCGGCTCGTCGTCGACCAAGGGCATCGGCACGCAGGCCAAGTCAGGGGGCAACGGCTCGGGTAACGGATCTCATGGGCAGAATGGCTCATCCGCAAAGCCGGGCGCCTCGAACGCGACCGGCAACGGCCAGGGTAGCCAAGGCAACGGCCACGAAGGCTCGGCCGGTGGTGGACAGGACCTCGGCAGCACCGCTGAACCCGGCTCCTCGAGCGGCGGCTCCTCGCCGCTGGTGCCGATCTTGATCGCGATCGTCCTGCTTGCCGGCGGCTCGATCGCCTACGTGATGATCAAACGGCGCCGCGCCGCGGCCGGCGATTCCGCGGATTCCAGCGGGCCCTCCGGTTCCTCTGACTCCTCTGTGACGCCCGAGGCGGGCTAACCGCATGTACCAGCTACGGATCGGCCCGTCGCGGCGGGTTCGCCTTTGGCTCGCCTCTTTTGCCGCCGCCATGCTGGGCGTGCTGGCGCTCTCGTCCGCCGCGTCCGCTCTGCCGGCGAGCTTCTGGGGCGTCGTGCCTCAGGTGGCCCCGAGCGCAGAAGAACTGCAGCGGCTGAAACGCGGTGGGGTCGACAGCATCCGTGTCCCCGTCTCGTGGGGATCGATCCAGCCCACCAGGCGCGGCGGCTACGACTGGTCGGGCACCGACTCCTATGTCGCAGCGGCAGACAGGGCTGGGATCGAAGTCTTTCCCTTTCTCTCGACGGCGCCTTCCTGGGCGGTCCCCGTCGACCGGCGCTTCGGAAGCTCGGCGTCCCTGCCGGTGCAAACGGGCAAGCAACGCTCGGGATGGAAGCAGTTCGTCACCCAGGCGGTTCTCCGCTACGGGCCGAGCGGGACCTTCTGGGGCGAAAACCCGATCCTGCCGCGGAGGCCGATCCGCTCCTGGCAGATCTGGAACGAGCCGAACTTCAAGTACTTCGTCGCGCGTCCCGACCCGGCCGAATACGGGAAGCTGGTCAAGCTCTCGAGCGCGGCGATCAAAGCGGCGGATCCGGGTGCGCAGATCATCCTCGGCGGCCTCTTCGCCCGGCCGATCGAGGCGACCTTCCACAAGAATCCGCCCCAGGCCTACTTCGCCTCCGACTTCCTCGAACAGATGTACAAAAGCACGCCCGGTATCGCGTCGAAGTTCCAGGGCTATGCGCTGCACCCGTACACCGGCAGCTGGAAGAACCTTCCCTCCCGCATCGAAGAAGTGAGGCGGGTGCTGAAAGCCAACCACGACGCCGGCAAGGCGCTCTACATCACCGAGCTGGGCTGGAGCTCCGAACCCCCGCAGCCGCACAACAGCTTCGCCAAAGGCGTCGCCGGCCAGGCGAGGGAACTCAAGGGCGCCTTCCGCGTGCTCACCGCCAATCAGCGCAAGTGGAATCTGCAGCGGGTCTTCTGGTTCTCGATCAGCGACTACGCCGGCCTCTGCAACTTCTGCGGCGGTTCCGGCCTCTTCCGCAGCGGCTTCAAGCCGAAGCCCGCCTGGAACGCATACGTGCAGTTCGCCGGCGGTACGGCCGGCTAGCCGGCCGACCCGAATTCCCGCCACCCGCGGATGACGCGCCCCCACGGGCACGCTAATCCGACTCGACCATCTATCCGACGCCGCCCTCCGCGTAAGATCGGTGGGTTGAGCACTCGCCCGAAAGCACGCGCGAAATCTGACCCGCTGGCGCCGTTCAGCGCCCCGGTCAGGCGCTGGTTCGAGTCCTCATTCGACGGGCCGACCGCCGCGCAGGCGGGTGGCTGGGAGGCGATCGCGGGTGGCGCCAACGCGCTGATCTGCGCCCCGACGGGCTCCGGCAAGACGCTTGCCGCCTTCCTCTGGGGCATCGACAGGCTCTCGCGCTCGGCGGAGCTCGGCCAGGGCGTGAAGCTGGTCTACGTCTCGCCGCTGAAGGCGCTCTCCTACGACATCGAGCGCAACCTGCGCGCGCCGCTGCGGGGGATCGGGGCCGACATCTCCGTCGGCCTGCGCACCGGCGACACGAGCCAGAAAGAGCGCCGGGCGATGCGCAAAACGCCGCCCGACGTCCTCATCACCACCCCCGAGTCGCTCTACCTGATCCTCTCCTCGGGGGCGCGCGAGATCCTCACCGGGGTCGAGGCGGTGATCGTCGACGAGATCCACGCGGTCGCCCAGTCAAAGCGGGGCTCTCACTTGGCGCTGACGTTGGAGCGTTTGGACCATTTGGTGAAGGAGGCATCGGGGGGAGACTCGGCGGAGCAACAGCATGGAGGCTCCGGCGAGTCTCCCCCCGATGCCTCTGTTCAGCGGATTGGGCTCTCCGCTACGCAGCGGCCACTCGAGCGGATAGCGAAATTTCTCGTAGGCCCGAAGCGGGATTGCGAGATTGTGGATGCTGGGGTGGCCAAGGAGCTGGACCTGGAGATCGTCGTCCCTGTGGAGGACATGAGCGAGCCGGGGGCTCCCAGCTTTCCGAATGCCGACGGCAACCCGACTGAGGGTGAGCCCCTCGCTCATGTGCGCTCGATCTGGCCCGCGATCTACCCAGAGCTGCTGAAGCTCGTCCAGGAACACAACTCGACGATCATCTTCGTCAACGCGAGGAGAGCCGCAGAGCGCCTGGCGAAGCGCCTGAACGAGCTCGCTCTCGAACAAGCTCCCCAAGAGCTTCCCGCGACCGAGCACGGCGGCCACCGGCCCGCGGGTCCTGTCGCGGGGCAGGACTCCTCGTCCTCGCAGGCTGCGGGCGAGGAGCCCAACCCCGCGCCACCCACGGGAGAGGCCCCTCCGGCGGGTGGCGCGGACGGGGGGGTCCCCCATGGCGGAGGAGCCGGCGAAGCTGGATCCGAGCACATGGGGGAACCGTCCGTGACAGGACCCGCCGGCAGTGGCGACGGTCCCTTGGAGATTGCGCGGGCGCACCACGGGTCCCTGTCTCACGAAGAGCGCCTCGTGGTCGAGGAGATGCTCAAGTCTGGGCAGCTTCCCTGCCTCGTCGCCACGTCCTCACTGGAGCTCGGCATCGACATGGGCGCGGTCGACCTGGTGATCCAGGTCGAGTCGCCGAAGTCGGTCAGCCGCGGCCTGCAGCGGGTCGGCCGCGCCGGTCACTCGCTGGGCGAGGTCAGCCGCGGCCGCATCTTCCCCAAGTTCCGCGCCGACCTGCTCGAGTGCGCCGTCGTCGCCCGCCGCATGCGCGAAGGCGCGATCGAGGAGACGGTGATCCCGCAGAACCCGCTCGACGTGCTCGCCCAGCACCTGGTCTCGATGGCGGCGCTCGACGAGTGGGAGATCGACGCGGTCGAGCGCCTCGTCACCGCGACCGAGCCCTTCGGCGAGCTCTCGCGCGAACAGCTCGAGAACGTGCTCGACATGCTCGACGGTCGCTACCCGTCGGACCGCTTCGCCGAGCTGCGCCCGCGGATCGTCTGGGACCGCACGCGCGGCACCATGCACGGCCGCAAAGGCGCCCGCCAGCTCGTCGTCACCAACGCCGGCACGATCCCCGACCGCGGCCTCTACGGCGTCCACCTTCCCGACGGGCGCCGCGTCGGCGAGCTCGACGAGGAGATGGTCTACGAGGCGCGGCCCGGGCAGACCTTCCTGCTCGGCGCGACGACCTGGCGGATCGAGGAGATCACCCGCGACCGCGTCATCGTCACCCCGGCGCCCGGCCTGCCCGGCGCGGTGCCGTTCTGGAAGGGCGACGGGATCGGCCGCCCGGCCGAGCTGGGGCGGGCGATCGGCGCCTTCTCGCGCGAGGCGGTCTCGCGCGACCCCAAGGAGCTGGCCGGCGAGTACGACCTCGACCGCCGCGCAGCCGAGAACCTCGTCGCCTACCTGCGCGAGCAGCAGGCGGCGACCCGGGTCGTCCCCTCCGACGAGACGATCGTGGTCGAGCGCTTCCGCGACGAGATCGGCGACTGGCGCCTCTGCGTCCTCTCGCCCTTCGGCGGCCGTGTCCACTCCGCCTGGGGCCTCGCGCTCGGCCAGAAGATCCGCGAGGAGCACCAGCTCGAGGCCGACGCGATCTGGTCCGACGACGGCATCGTCATCCACCTGCCCGACGCCGACGACCCGCCCTCGGCCGACCTGATCATGGTCGAGCCCGACGAGCTCGAGGACCTGGTCGTGCGCGAGCTCTCCGGCTCGGCCCTGTTCGGCGCCCGCTTCCGCGAGAACGCCTCGCGCTCGCTCTTGATCCCGCGCGCCTACCCGGGCAAGCGCACGCCGCTCTGGCAGCAGCGGCTCAAGTCGCAGAGCCTGCTCGAGGTCGCGCGCGACTTCCCCCGCTTCCCGGTCATCCTCGAGACCTACCGCGAGTGCCTGCGCGACGTGCTCGACATCCCCTCGCTGCGGGGGATCCTCACCGACCTGCAGTCGCGCAAGCTCAGCCTGGTCGAGGTCGAGACCCCGACCGCCTCGCCCTTCGCCTCCTCGCTGCTCTTCGACTACGTCGCCACCTACATGTACGAGGGGGACACGCCGAACGCCGAGCGCCGCGCCGCCGCCCTCTCCCTCGACCGCGACCTGCTGCGCGAGCTGCTCGGCCAGGAGGAGCTGCGCGAGCTGATCGATCCCGAGGCGCTGGAGGAGGTCGAGGCGCAGCTCCAGCACCGCACCGAGGCCGGGCGCGCCGGCGATCGCGACGCACTGCAGCAGGTTCTGCGCAACCTCGGCGACCTGACCGCGGAGGAGTGCGCAGAACGGGTGGCGGAGGGCTACTCGGCGACCTCGATGCTGGAGAAACTCGTCGCCGAGCGTCGCGTCGCGCCGATCCGCGTCGCCGGCGAGGAGCGCTATATCGCCGGCGAGGACGCCGGCCTCTACCGCGACGCGCTCGGCGTGCCGCCGCCGCCCGGCCTGCCAGAGACCTTCCTCGCGGACCACCCCGACGCGATGCGCGCGCTCGTGCGGCGCTACTCCCGCACCCACGGCCCCTTCCCGACCGCCCAGCTCGCCGACCGTTACGGCGTCGATCCGGCGCCGGCGCTGCGCGAGCTCGAGCGCGAAGGGGCGCTGATCCGCGGCGAGCTGCTGCCGGGCGGGAGCGAGCGCGAGTGGTGCGATTCGGACGTGTTGCGCCGCGTGCGCCGGGCCAGCCTCGCCCACCTGCGGCGCGAGGTCGAGCCCGCCGCCCGCGAGCGCTTCGCCCGCTTCCTGCCGAGCTGGCAGAACGTCGACTCCCACCGCGCCGCCGGCGCCGGCCCCGACCGGCTGCGCGACGCGCTGGCGTCGCTGCAGGGCGTCGCGCTGACGCCCAAGACCTGGGAGGGGGACGTGCTGCCGCGCCGCCTCGGCGCCTACTCGCCGGCCTGGCTCGACGAGCTCTGCACCAGCGGCGAGCTGGTCTGGCTCGGCGCCGGCGCGCGCGGTCGCAGCGATGGCCGCGTCGCCCTCTACTTTCGGGACGACGTGCGCCTCGCCGGCCCCCCGCCGGCCAACGCGAAGCTCGAGCGCGCCGAGGGCGCTCCCCAGGAGGCGATCCGCGAGCGGCTCCTCGCCGGGCCGTCGTTCTGGCTCGACCTGCTCGCCGACCTCGACTTTCCCGCCGAGGAGCTGCACGACGCCCTCTGGGACCTCGCCTGGTCCGGCGAGGTGACCAACGACGCCTTCGCGCCGCTGCGGGCGCCGCGGCTGCGCGCCGCGCCCGCGCACGAGCGCCAGGGGCGCCGCTTCGCCCGCCGCCGCTCGGGGTCCGGCGCCGCGGTGCAGGGGCGCTGGTCGCTGACCGCGCCGCTGTTCGCCGACGCGCCCGGGCCGGGCGCGAAGCTGCGCGCCCAGGCTGAGCTGATGCTGGAGCGCTACGGGATCGTCACCCGGGAGACCGTGCTGGCCGAGGGGGTGCCCGGCGGCTTCTCGACCCTCTACGCCGAGCTCGGCAACCTCGAGCTGCTCGGCACCGCCCGCCGCGGCTACTTCGTCGAGGGCCTCGGCGGCGCCCAGTTCGCCCTCGCCGGCGCGGTCGAGCGGCTGCGCTCGCTGCCCGAAGCCGCCGGCTCCTTCCAGGTCCTGGCGGCGACCGATCCGGCCAATCCATACGGCGCCGCGCTGCCCTGGCCGAAACCGCCCACGGGACGGCGGCCCGCGCGCGCCCCCGGCGCCCACGTGCTGCTGCGCGACGGCGAGCCGCTCGTCTACGTCGAGCGCGGTGGCCGCAGCATCCTCCGCCTCGGCGAGCTCAGCGACGCCGAGCTGGCCGAGGCGATGCAGGCCCTCGCCGACGCGGTCTCTGCCGGTCGCCTGCCCAAGCTCGGGATCGAGAAGCTCGACGGCGAGCCGGTGATCGGCTCCGGCCACGAGGAGGCGCTGCTCGGCGCCGGCTTCAGCCGCGGCCCGCGCAAGCTCACCGCTTCGGCGGGATGACCCACGTTCGCGCGATAATCAGGCGATGGTCGATTCGGAGGAGAGTCAGAGCCCGGTCGAGCTGCTGCGCAGCGTGCCGCTCTTCTCCGACCTCGAGCCGGGTGAGCTGGAGAGCTTCTCCCACGTCGCCGTGCCGCGCTCCTTCCCGGCGGCGACGCGGGTCTTCCACGAGGGCGACCACTCCGACGCCTGCTACATCGTCCGGTCCGGCAGCTTCCGGGTCACCCGGGAGCACTCCGACGGACGGGCGATCACCCTCGCCACCCTCGGCCCCGGCGACATCTTCGGCGAGCTGGCGATGCTCGACGGCGAGGTCCGCTCGGCCAGCGTCGAAGCGCTCAGCGACGGCGAGCTGCTGGCGCTGCCGGCGGGTGAGGTGCGGGGCCTGCTGGCCCGCCACCCGGAGATCACGGTCAAGCTGGTCGGCGCCCTGGTGCGGCGGCTGCGCGCCGCCAACGAGCGCATCTCGCGCCAGTCCTTCCAGACCGTCCCCAGTCGCGTCGCCGGGGTCCTCTCCCAGCTCGTCGCCGAAGAGGCGCCGCGCACAGCCGCGGGCGGTGAGATCACGATCCGCATGAACCAGTCCGACCTCGCCCAGCTCGCCGGCACCTCGCGCGAGAGCGTCAGCCGCTTTCTCGCCGACCTCGAGCGCGCCGGCATCGTGCGCCCCGGCCGCGGCCGGGTCACCGTTCTCGCCCCGGGGAAGCTCCGCAACTACATCTTCTGAGATGACGCGACGCCGGGGGTCGTCATGACCGACTTCGCCAAGCTGCGCGCGTCGATGGTGGAGCGCCAACTGCGGCGCCGCGGCATCGCCGACGAGCGCGTGCTGGCCGCGATGGGGGAGGTGCCCCGGGAGGTATTCGTCCCCGAGCGCCGGCGCAGCCACGCCTACGCCGACACGGCGCTGCCGATCGGCGAGGGCCAGACGATCTCCCAACCATGGATCGTCGCCGCGATCTGCCAGGCGCTGGAGCTGGAGGGTGGCGAGCGGGTGCTCGAGGTGGGGTCCGGCTCGGGTTACTCGGCCGCGGTTCTCGCTCAGCTCGCCGACGCGGTGATCGGCGTCGAGCGACACGAGTCGCTGGCCGCCGATGCCCGCCGCGCCCTCGACGGAATCGGCGTCGACAACGTCGAGCTGCTCGTCGGCGACGGCAGTCGCGGCGTGCCCGAGCGGGCCCCCTTCGAGGCGATCGCCGTCCACGCCACGGCGCCGGCGCCGCCTCAGACCCTGCTCGCACAGCTCTCCGACAGGGGCCGCATGGTCGTCCCGATCGCCGCCGACGGCGCCGACATGCTCACCGTCTTCCGCCGCACGGGCGCCGAGCTGGCGCGCGAAGAGATCGCACCCTGCCGCTTCGTGCCGTTGATCGGCGAAGAGGGCTTCAGCCCGCCACCGCCCTGAAGGAGGCGCGGAGCTACCCTCGCAGGCGCAGCCTGTTGCGGCCGCCGTGGCCGATCAGGCTGTCCCTGTGGCCGCCGATCAGCGTGTCGGGCCCGGGGGAGCCCTCCAACTGCTCGACCGATGAGTCGATATGGCCGGGGGTGCAGGGACTGCCGGCGCGGCTGACCGGGCCGCCGATTTCGGCGGTGACCCCGGGGGTGAAGCGGAAGAAGTTGGCGTCGTCTTCGCCGGGGCCGCCGTCGAAGAGATCGCCGTCGCAGGGGTCGCCGCCGACCATCACGTCCGAGCCCGGACCGCCGATCAGCGTGCTCTTGCCGCTGTTGTAGGGGACGGGGAGGGCGGTGCGGGCGCCGATCAGGGCATCGTCCCCAGGGCCGCCTTCGAGCACGTCGGGGTCGCTGTCGTCGCCCGCCTCGATCACGTCGCCGCCCGGCCCGCCGCGGAGCTGGTCGGCCCCGGGGCCGCCTTCGATCCGCACTTCGATCTCCGGCGGGACGCTGCCGTCGACGCTGACCGAGTCGTTGCCGGCGCCGGCGTCGAGCAGGATCGTCTGCACATCCGCCGCGCAGACGGCGTTGCCCCCGATCGCTTCGCAGCCGTCGGCGTCGGTCGCGGCGAAGGAGAAGCCGGCATCGGTGACGACATAGCTCGAGCCCTGCCTGGCGATCGAGATCGAGTCGTCACCCGGCGTTCCCTGAACGGTGAGGGAGCCGCTGCCGTCGATGCTGTGGACGCGGGCGGCGCTCGGGCCGGCGCTGGGCGGAGAGGCCGGTTCGCAGCCTTCGACCGGGTCGCCACCGCTGCAGTCGGCGCCGTCGGGGCCGCCGAAGAGCTCGTCGCTGCCCCCGCCGCCGGAGAGATCGTCGTAGCCGGCGCCGCCGTCGAGCCGGTTCGGGCCGCCGTCGCCGATCAGGGTGTCGTCGAAGGCGGAGCCGACGACGTCCTCGGTTTCGGCGGAGATCGTGTCGCGGCCGTCGCCGTGGGCGCTGCCGGTCGCCAGGTCGACGGTCACCGCTTCGGATGCGGTCGAGAAGGACGCGATGTCCCGTTCGCCCGGGCCGCCGTCGAGTTCGTCGAAGCCGATGTCGCCGCGCAGCACGTCTTCGTCGCCGGGCCCGCCGAAGAGGTCGTCGCGCCCGTGGCTGCCCAGCAGCAGGTCGGCGCCGCCTTCGCCGTTCAGCGTGTCGTCGCCGAGGCCGCCGTCGACGGTGTCGTTGCCGGCCCCACCGTCGAGCGTGTCGTTGCCGCGACCGCCGTAGATCCGGTCGTCGCCGGCTTCGCCATCGACGACGTGCTCACTGGCTTTGCCGGCGTAGAGGGTGTCGTCGCCCCCGCCGGCCTTCAGCCTGTCCGGGCCGCGCCCGCCGAGCAGCGTGTCGCCCCCGCCGCCGCCGAACTCGTCGTCGGGGCCCTTGGCGCCGAGGAGCTGGTCTTCCCCTTCGCCGCCGATCAGGTTGTCGGCTCCCTTTTCGCCGAGCAGGCGGTCGTCCCCGCCTTCGCCGTCGAGCGTGTCGTTGCCCCGCCCGCCGTGGCTCGTGTCGTCGCCCGGGCCGCCGCAGATCGTGTCGTTGCCGTTCGGCCCGCCGGAGATCTTGTCGTCCCCGCCGCCGCCGTAGATCACGTCGCTGGCCTTTTTGCCGACGATGACGTCGTTGCCGGGGGTGCCGACGATCGTCGCGTGCTTGCCGTCGCAGCTGGCGGCGGAGGCCTGGCTCCACGCGGGCAAGGCGAGGATCAGGGCCGCGCCGAGCAGGACGGCGAGCAGGCGCGGCAGGGTCGAGTCGGCCGGATGATCCATTCCGAGGCCTTGCATCGGCCGCTGTGGAGATCGCTTCAACTGTGCAAAGCCGCCGTCCGATCCGTATTTCGTACGGTCGAGCCGGGGCGCCCGCTCAGCAGCCGACCGGCGTGGGATCGACTTTGTCCTTCATCACTTCGCCGCTGCCGCCGCAGTTGATCGATTTGTCGGCTTTGCCGTCGACCGCGTCGATGAAGTCGTTGCCGCCTTTGCCGATGAAGGTGTCGGCGCCGAGGTGGCCGAGGAAGCTGTTCGCGCCGCTATCGCCGATCAGCACGTCGGGCCCGTCGGATCCCTCGAGGCTCTCGTTGCTGGCGCCGACGTGGTCGGGATTGCCGCAGCCGCTGGGGCCGCCGGCGCCGCCCAGTTCCACGGTCAGCGCCGCGTCGGAGCGGCCGTAGGAGACCGTGTCGTCGCCGGGGCCGCCGTCGTAGGTGTGGCCCTGGCAGACCGCGACCGAGGAGACGAGCAGGTCGTCGCCGGGCCCGCCGGTGAGCTGGTCGGCGCCCGGGTCGGCGTAGAGCACGTCGCTGCCCTCGTTGCCGACCAGCGTGTCGTTGCCGTTGTCGGGGTTGTTGTAGTTCTCGCCGGCTTCGAGCACGTCGTCGCCCGGCCCGCCCGTCAGGGTGTCCGAGCCGGCGTTGCCGTTGGCGCGGACGTGGACGCCGGTCGGGACGCTGCCGGCGATCGAGATGTCGTCGTCGCCGCCACCGCCGGTGACGACCACCAGGCCGGTCGCGGTCGAGACGGCGCAGTTGACGCTGGTGCCGCTCGCCGGGGCGCAGCCTTCACCGGCGAAGATCCCGCTGCTGTCGGAGACGTTCCAGCCACCGCCGCCGAAGGCGACCTGGACGTCGTTGGGGCCGGCGTCGCCCTGCACGATCAGGCTCGATCCGTCGAGTCCCTGGTTGAGGATCGCGAAGGTGTCGTTGGGCGGCGGCGTCGGTTCGGCGCCGCAGGAGTGCTCGGTGGCGAAGCCGTCGCATTCGTCGTTGCCGGCGCCGCCGTACGCTTCGTCGGGCCCGGGGCCGCCGTCGAGCGTGTCGTCGCCGACTCCGCCATCCAGCCGGTTCACTTCGCTGTCGCCGGTCAGTTCGTCGCCCTGTGGCGAGCCGACCACGTCCTCGAAGCCCTGCAGGGTGTCGTGTCCGTCGCCTTTCGACTTGCCGGTTTCGAGGTCGACGATGACGCTGCCGCGCGTGGCGCTCGCGTAGGAGACGATGTCCTGGCTACCGCCGCCGCCGTTCAGCGTGTCTTCGCCGCTGTCGCCGCGGACGACGTCGTCGTCGCCTGCGCCGCCGTCGGCGTTGTCGCTGCCGGCGCCGCCCATGACCAGGTCGGTGCCGCCGCCGCCTTCGAGCATGGGATCGTCGCCCGGCCCGCCTTCGACCTTGTCTTCGCCTTCGCCGCCGTCGAGCCGGTCGTTGCCCTTTTCGCCGTAGAGCCAGTCGTTGCCGCCTTCACCGTCCTCTTCGTCTGAGCCTTTCTCGCCGATCAGCACGTCGCCTTCGGCGCCGCCGAGCATGCGGTCGGGGCCTTTTCCGCCACGGATTTCGTCGCTGCCGTCGCCGCCCAGCAGGCTGTCGCTGCCCTCGGCGCCCTTGAGCGCGTCGTTGCCGCCGCCGCCCTCGACGTGGTCGGAGCCGCTGTCGCCGGCGAGACGGTCGTCGCCGCCTTCTCCGTAGAGCGCGTCGAAGCCCCGCCCGCCGTGGATCGTGTCGTCGCCCGGGCCGCCGCAGATCGTGTCGTTGCCGTTCGGCCCGCCGGAGATCTTGTCGTCGCCGCCACCTCCGTAGATCACATCGCTGGCCTTCTTGCCGACGATCGTGTCGTTGCCGGGAGTGCCGACGATCGTCGCGTGCTTGCCGTCGCAGCTGGCGGCGGAGGCCGAGGCGGCCGCGCCGAGCAAGACGAGGCAGCCGACGCCGACGGCGATTGCGCCGAGGAACCTGGGCATGTGGGTGAAGGCGGGTCGCATCACGGTCCCCATCGACCGTTCGCGCGTTCTCTACAGACGGGTCCCAACAAACGTCCAGGTGTGGGATTCGTCCCTTCAGATACGCTCGCAGCGCATGCGAGGCGGGATCTACGTGCTCAACTTCTATTCCACGGTTTTCGTCGACCAGCTCAAGCGCGGTCGCAAGACGGCGACGATCCGGCTCGGCGACAAGACCAGCAAGTACGAGCGCGGCCAGGTGGTCTGGATAACCGTCGGCTTCCGCCACAGTCCGCGCGAGAAAATCTTCGCGGCGGTGATCGACGACGTCGAGGTGAAGAAGGTAGGCGACCTCTCGCCGCGCGACATCGAGCACGACAACCCCGAGTTCCGACGGCTCGAGGACGAGGTCAAGTTCCTCGAACAGATCTACGGCCGCACGATCGGCCCCGATGACATCGTCACCGTGATCCGCTTCTCGCAGATCGTCGAGCCGCCCGGCGCCCATTTCGGCAATGGCGAGACTCCCCACCACAACTGAGCGGATCGCGGCTCGGTTACGTATCCCGCCCGATGGCCGACTACGCCTTCCTCACGACCTGGTTGCTCGACTCGCCGCGCGAGCCCGTATGGGAGGCGATCTACGACCAGGCGCGCTGGCCGGAGTGGTGGCGCGGCGTCGAGGAGGTCGAGGAGCTCAACGGCGGTGACGGCGGCCGGATCGGCGCCGTCTCGCGGATGGTCTGGAAGAGCCTGCTGCCCTACCGGGTCGAGTTCGAGGTGACGACGACGCACATCGAGCGGCCGCACCTCCTCCAGGCCGACGCGGTCGGCGAGCTGGCCGGCATCGGCCGCTGGCGGCTCTACGAGCAGGACGGCGTCACCGCGGTCCTCTACGAGTGGAACGTCTCGACGACGAAGCCATGGATGAACCTGCTGGCGCCTGTCGCCCGCCCCGCCTTCGAGTGGAACCACGACTGGGTGATGTCCCACGGCGGCGCCGGCATCGCCGAGCTGCTCGGCTGCAAACTGCTGGCCAGCGGCTGACGAGCCCCCTGTCGGAGCCCACCTCGGGCGCGTCTCGCTATCTTTACGTTCTCTTGGCACTCACCTGTGTAGAGTGCCAACGCCCGGAGACCGCTGAAACGGCTCTGAGGCGCGTTTCCCCGTCTTTGACCAGTAAAACACCCATAACGGAGGTTCACGGATGAAGCTGAAGCCCCTCGGGGACCGGCTGATCGTCAAGCCGATCGAGGAGGAGGAGACGACTGCCAGCGGCATCGTCCTCCCCGACACGGCCAAAGAGAAGCCGCAGAAGGGCAAGGTCGTCGCCGTCGGCGATGGCGCAATCAAAGAGGACGGCACCCGCCAGCCGCTCGACGTGAGCGACGGCGACGAAGTCCTCTACTCCAAATACGGCGGCACCGAGGTCACCGTCGAGGGCGACGACCTGCTCGTGCTACGCGAGTCGGACGTCCTCGCCAAGCTCGGCTAGACCCCGCTCAACAGGACTTAGAGACACCAAGGAGGAAGGAAAACCAATGGCTCACAAGGAGCTGAAGTACAAGGAGGAGGCACGCGGGGCCCTGCAGGCCGGCGTCGATGCTGTCGCCGACGCCGTCAAGGTCACCCTCGGCCCGAAAGGCCGCTACGTCGTGCTCGACAAAAAGTTCGGCGCGCCGACGATCACCAACGACGGCGTCACCATCGCCCGCGAGGTCGAGGTCGAGGACGTCTTCGAGAACCAGGGCG
>Ga0157375_10000094_pt1 | contig 88991 bp, 92 predicted proteins | sample M35metaG_FD_115311 | JGI IMG/M metagenome (GOLD analysis project Ga0157375, IMG submission 115311) | Miscanthus rhizosphere microbial communities from Kellogg Biological Station, Michigan, USA - M3-5 metaG | ecosystem: Host-associated > Plants > Roots > Rhizosphere > Soil | place: USA: Michigan... | reverse complement strand
TGTCGACTTATAGTTTTCAACTTCATTGCCTCCGATTTCGGGTAACATTTTCCCGTGAGGCAACGATATATTTTCCACCCCTCCTAAAACCCTCTCGGGTAACATTTAATTTGAGTCAACTCGCTCCTTGCAGGAAGGTCGTCATTTCGTTGCGTCCTGCCATGCTTTCGCTAGACTCGCGCGCGTGAAGGCAAACGAATGAATATCCAAGTGGCAGTGCTGTGCGACGCGGCAACCGATGACAACGGCAAGCTCAACCTGCTTGGCGCTTTCGACACCATCTATACGCAACAACTCCCGGCTGTGCACCCACAATGTTCGATTGCTTTGCGGGTCACGTTCGGTCACGAAGATGAAGGCGAGCACAAGTTGAGGTTGAATTTCGTCGATGCGGATGGAGGCTCGATTATGCCTGGAATTGATATCCCCGTGCAGGTTGTGTTGCAGGGAGATTCGCATTTCGGCACTCGTAATTTCGTGGTCAACATTCAGCAACTGAAGTTTGAGAATCCCGGGCTGTATTCCATCGATCTGTCATTAGATGAGCAGCCTCAAGCGAGCATTCCCTTGCTGGTGAAACACAACCCGCCGACCACCTGATTTTTCCCACCTTGCCAGCTTTGGCCGTTTTCATGTCATTAACACCCTGCTTTAGCTGGGTGTTAAAGCGTGCCCACCGGAAAAACCGTTTCAACGGTTTGCCACGCCTCGTAGAAACCGTTGAAACGGTTCTGAGACACACGAAACTTTTCACCCAGCTAAAGCTGGGTGTTAATAAGAGGGGTCTAAATCGGCGGGCGAGTTCGTCTCAAACCTCCGGGTTATGAATGGGTTGTTGTTGACGGTCCTGATTTTCATAGCGGCTTTGCTCTACTCGTCAGTTGGGCATGGGGGCGCCTCCGGTTACCTGGCTGCAATGGCATTCTTTGGGTTGGAGCCCAAAACAATGAAGGTGACAGCGCTCATTCTCAATCTCGTGGTGGCTGGATTGGGCACATTCCGCTTTGCGCGGGCGAAATGCTTTGATTTCGCCGTGTTCTGGCCGTTTGCTATCTTTTCGATTCCCTGTGCGTTCTTTGGGGGGACTTATCAATTACGGGATCGCACTTACAAAATAATCCTTGGAGTTGTGCTGCTCTTTGCCGCCTGGCGTTTAGCGTTCCAAAGGGTCCCAACGTTTGCTCACGGCCGGCCACTCAGGCTCGGATGGGCGTTCGTGTTTGGCGCTCCGATTGGTTTGCTTTCAGGGTTGGTCGGTGTAGGCGGCGGAATTTTTCTCAGCCCGCTTCTATTACTTCTGGGTTGGGCTGATGTGCGAACGACTGCGGGGGTATCGGCCGCTTTTATTCTGGTCAATTCGCTCGCGGGCTTGCTAGGCCAAATGCAACATCAAGGTTTGCAAACTTTCGACCTGGTTCCCCAAGGGTTTTTTTGGTGGGCGGCAGCGGCCCTGCTGGGCGGATTAATCGGTTCGGAATTAGGCACTCGACGGCTTACCCCACTGATCATGCGGCGGCTGTTAGCAGCAGTCCTTGTTGTTGCGGGAATCAAAATGCTGCTGACCAAGTGAGTTAGTTAACGGTATTCCTCCCATTCCGGTTCATTCTCAAAAATCCAGCGGTAATAATCTTTTTCTGTTAACCTGGCCGCCGCGGCTTCATCTACCACAACAGTGCACTTGGGATGCAGTTGGAGGGCAGAAGCGGTAACCATGCTGGTAATCGGTCCTTCGACTGCTTGAGCGATTACATCGGCTTTGCTGGAGCCGGTAGCCAACAAAAGACACCGCCGCGCCTCAATAATCGTGCCCACACCCATGGTGATTGCGCGGCGAGGCACTTTGTCCTCCCCGCCAAAAGCTGGGCCGTTTTGTTTGAGAGTTGTTGGCGTAAGAGCTTTGACGCGGGTCCGGGACCGCAGAGCGGAAAGCGGTTCGTTAAAGCCAATGTGTCCAGCTCTGCCGATACCAAGTAATTGTAAATCGATCCCTCCAAATCGCTGAATTAATCCTTCATAACGGCGGCATTCCTCATCCAGGTTGGAAGCTAATCCGTTTGGCAAATGAGTGTTTCGGGGGTCGAGATTTACGAGCCTGAACAAATGTTCCTCCATGTAATGCCTATACGAGTGAGGGTCGGAGGGAAACAAGCCGACATATTCGTCCAGGTTAAAAGTCGAGCATAGAGAAAAATCGAGTCGTCCTTCCTGGTGTTGCTGTACCAATTGTCGATACACGCGCTCCATGGTCTTGCCGGTCGCCAGACCAAGAACGAGGTGCGCGTTGGCTCGCAGGTCGTGCGCCACCACGCGCGCGACCAGTGCCGCGGCAGATTCGTCGGTCGGTTGTATGATTACTTCCATTGACGCCGGTCAGATTACACCGGTGTTTTGGGGTCGCAAAGGCGTTTCTTCTGCTGCCGCGTGTTTAGGCGAATCATCCAAGCTCATTGACCTTGCGCCTCGAATTCGGCAACCAGCGGGCGATGGTCTGACCCTATTCCCCACCCGGGGATGGAGAGCACGCTTGTTTCCTTTTTGATCCATCCTTTGGCCATCCCCGGACTGAGTAATATGTAATCGATCCTCGAGTAACTATCTTCTTTGGCGTAAAAATGCGTCCACGTGATGTTCCGCTCAGTTTCATCAGCATCTCCATTCCGTTCACCAGGCCGAGTATCGATCAGCCTGTGACGCCCCCGGCCAATTACCGCCCTGGTGGAAAGAGAATCTTTAGTGTCATTGAAGTCACCCACCACAATGAGGTTCACATTGGCATTCACCGCAAAACGACTGTCGATCTCTTCTCGCAAAATTTTTGCTTCCTCAATCCTCAACTCTTCTTCATCAGCTATTGGTATAGGTCGCTTGGATTTGAGATGCGCAGCGATGAGTGTAAAGGTGTAATGGGGATGCACCTGGATATCTACTTCGCCAAAGCCGCGGCTAACACGGAATCGGCGGCCACCCAGGAGAAAATTGTCGTTCGTCCGCGGCCGGCTCGCCAGGAAAGGAAACTTGCTCAGAAGGGCGATGTGCACGTTGGTATCGGAGCCCGAGACGAGCTCCCAATAAGGAAAGTCCAGTCCTTCGGAGTTCAATGCCGCCCGAAGTCCTTGCAACGCTTCGAGACTGCCCATTTCCTCGAGCGCCAACACGTCGGGTTTCAGCGCCAGGATACTTTCCCGAATTTTGGCCTTTGATGCTTCAGATTTTGCAGGACGTGTTTTGGTGGGTTCATCCAGGTAATTTTCCACATTATAAGTTGCAACTCGAAAATGGGGCGCTGCTGAAAAACCCGTATTGGAGAGGAGGAGCCAGAGAGCAGCCGCGAAAAGGGAGCAGCCAAAACCCGATTTCATGGCCGGGGAGATAGGCCAGTGCCGGCTCCAAGTCAAAACCTTTTGCAAATTGGCATTTGGCTGTTACGTTTCACAGATGTTGAAAGAAGATGCGCATGGATCAACACGGACGCGTCGTTCCAACGCGGCCAAACTGCACGATAAACAAAGCGAAATCGATTACCGTGAATTGCGAATCGATAAGGTGGGCGTTCGTGGACTTCGCTTTCCAATCCAGGTACGGGACAAGGCACGCGCCGTGCAAAACACAGTCGCTACTATAGGGATGTTTGTGGATCTGCCCAAGGAATTCAAGGGCACCCACATGAGCCGCTTTATCGAAGTCCTGAATGCTCACGGCAATGTCGTTCATGTGGAAAACATCACGGATATCCTCTATGCATTGCAGAAAAAGCTCCACGCCGCCACTTCACATCTGGAATTGGAATTTCCATACTTCATGGAAAAGAAGGCCCCAATTTCCAGGATGGCGAGCGTGATGGATTATATTGCGCGATTCAATGCAACCGCTTCGCAGAAGGACATCGATTTTGTGCTAACGGTCGAAGCAAATGTCACCACCCTCTGTCCATGTTCAAAAGCCATTGCTGCCTATGGGGCGCACAACCAACGAGGCGTCGTGACCGTTCAGATTCGTTCAGCAAAACCCGTCTGGATTGAGGATTTAATTGCCATCATCGAAGGCTCGGCAAGCTCGGAGCTTTATTCTTTGCTCAAGAGAGAAGACGAAAAAGCTGTGACGGAGCGCGCCTACGAAAACCCTGTATTCGTTGAGGACCTGGTGCGAAACGTAGCAGTGAAGCTGAATGCTCATCGGGATATCAATTGGTACAAGGTCGAAGCCGAAAACCAGGAAAGCATCCATAATCACAACGCATACGCCTGCATTGAAAAAGGATAGTCCCTGGGCAGGCCAGATCGAGGAGTGCCTTTTGCCTCAACGAAAATTGCTGAAAAAAGTTATAGCTATTTTATTTTTGTTTGCTACATTCCCGGACCCTCAAAATGGAAAAGAGCGCGGCTGAGGTAAATCGATTTGAAGCCACGCAGAATTGATCAGTTTAAGTTGTGATAAACAAAAAGAAGCAAGTTGTTAAAAAGACCGCTGCGCGAAGCAAGCCTCACGGCTTGACGACTGCCGCGGCCATTCTGGGTCATCCTCTGGCCAACCCCCGCAAGAACGGCGGCAATGTCAAAATCAAAGCCGAATGGCAAAAGTTTTACAACCGCCTGTTGGAGTTGCGAGAGCAGCTCATGAGACAAATGAACGGTCTGGCTAAGGAATCTGCCCAGGAAATGGCTGGCTACAGCCTCCACATGGCCGATTCGGGGACCGATAACTTCGACCGGGACTTTGCGCTCAGCCTATTGTCTTCCGATCAAGATGCGATTTACGAGATTGAAGAAGCCCTCAAGCGCATCGAGAAAAATACTTACGGCGTCTGTGAGTTGACAGGGAAGGCAATTCCCAAAAGCCGTCTCGAAGCGATTCCATGGACCAGGTTCACGGTTCAGGCGCAAGCTCAACTCGAACGGGAAGGCGCATTGCGCCAACGCCGGTTGGGAGTGTTAGGCACGGTCGACGCCGTTGGAGTTGCTGAAAGTGAAAGCGAAGAGGAAGAGGCCGAGGAAAAGCCAAAGGAAAAGGAATAAGTAAATGGCCCGCGAAATCATAACCATCGAATGCACAGAAGCGCGCAAAGAGGGGAAATCCCCTTCGCGCTATACGACCACTCGCAACAAAAAGCTCAAGACCGAAAAGCTCGAGCTGAAGAAGTATAACCCGGCCCTTCGCCGCCATACCGTCCACCGCGAAATTAAATAACCACTCTTTATGCCACGCAAAACTCGTCCTGACAAACCTGACCGGCGCGGAGCCCGCGGCACCCGGGGTTCGGTTGTCGAAATGCGCACCCCAAGACCAAAGCCGAAAGTAGACTTCACGGCTGATGCACTCGATTTTAAAAATATTAATCTTCTGCGGCAATTTGTCACCGACCAGGGCCGAATCCTGCCACGCAAATATACCGGATTGCCTGCGCATTATCAGCGACGGCTCAACCGGGCGATCAAGCGCGCTCGGCAAATGCTACTGATGAAGTAAGTATTTCAAGCTTTAACCCCGCGACCGAAAGGCGCGGGGTTTTTCGCAGGACATAAATGCAAATGATTTGCAATTGGAGTAATGCAGACAGAATTCTTTTTGTGAGCCGGGCGAGTTGCGGGCGGAATCAGGATGCAAGCGAGGCTTCATCGCTGGCACGCAGTGCTAAGCAACTGAACAATTTCAACGGCTGAGGAAAGGCCTATGGACTACCTCCTGTTGCTCTCAACCATTCTGCTGGGGGCAGCCAGCGTTTTCCTGTTCAAACTTTACGAGCCCCGGCATGTAAAATTGCTGAATGCATTTACTGGAGCTTACTTGCTCTGCCTCACCTTGCTCCATTTGCTGCCCGAACTGTATCATCCACACAATGGCTCGGTTCCCACAGATGATTTGAAGATTGGCGTGTTAATCCTGGCTGGCTTCTTCACACAAATCGCTCTGGACGTGATTTCTTTGGGTGTCGAACACGGCCACGCCCACCATCTGCCTGGCAGGGTGCCGGTCGGTGTTCTGGCTGGCCTCTGCTTGCATGCGCTGGTCGAGGCAAGCGCACTGGGTAACGCCCAAACCCATTACGACCCGGCGTCGCGCCGGCTGCTCCTCTGGAGCATCGTGCTGCACAATTATCCGGTCTCGATTGCCCTGCTCGGGATGTTGTTGCATAGCGGCATCAAACGTTCTACCGCCCTGGCTTTGCTCGGCCTTTTTGCGGCCATGGCGCCGTTGGGGATGTCCGTGAGCGCCCATACGGGACTGGCTGCGCATTCACGCGAACTGATGGCCTTCGTTATCGGTATTTTCATGCACATTTCCACAACCATCCTTTTTGAGAGCAGCGATATTCACCGGTTCAATCTTGCCAAACTTGGTGCTATAGTGCTGGGGACTGTTTTGGCTATTGTGAGTTTATCGATTCATTAATCATGAGCGCGACCTGTCATTCTCACGTGACCCGGCGTCCGCCTCTGCCTCATTTGGCGGAACGGTTGCGCCGCAGCGCCTATAAAGTTACTGGTCCGAGACAGGCCGTTTTAGATCTGCTTCGCGGCCAGGCCCATCCAATGAGTGCCCAGGAGGTTTTCGCGGCTCTGCCAAAAAATCGCTGCGATTTGGCAACCGTTTATCGTTCGATGCGGCTGCTGGAAAAAATGGGAATAGTTAAACGGTTCGATTTTGGGGATGGAACCGCGCGGTTCGAACTCCTGGGAGAAGGCGATGACGGCCACCATCACCATCTGGTATGTGTTCGATGCGCAGAGATCGTGGAAATCGACGAATGCTCCATGAACCAGTTGGAAGAGCGCATCGCTATTCGAAATGGATTCAAAGCGGTGACGCACAAATTGGAGTTTTTTGGACTCTGTCCGCAATGCCAGTGATTTTGGCATCTTTAAAGCAAGAAGCCGCGCAGACGCGCGGCTTTGTTTTGAAAATAGTTGGAAAGCTTTAGGTCGCTGCAGGTGCTTCACTGGACCCCCATTCACCCAGGTGCAGGTACTCTTTAATCTTCCTGCGTTCGTAGCGGTGCTTCAGCGGCTTTTTAGGTTGGTTGTCCACTTTCCGAAACGGGTGTTTAGGATTACTAACGGCCTCACTGATCACTTCCAACGATTTGGTCATAGGTTGATTTCCTTTGTTCAGGTTTGAGGTAAGGCAAGAAACTGCCGAAGGGCATTCTGGACGCCCATTAAGCAATCCAATTGTAATCGGCTGCTTCAAGCGATTCAACTATCAGACTCATCCTGGTTAAATTCATTCAAAAAAAAAGTGCCCGTAGAAATCAGGATTCTGCTCGGAATTTCCAGATGGCAGGATTAAATCCAAACTTTACGGAAAAGAGAGCGACGAAAACGCTCCCGAACGCCATTCTTTATCCGTTTGGCTGGAGACGAGGGTTAGGCCAGCGGCTTCATAAGCTTTTTGCAACGGAGAGAATTCTCGATTCAAAATACCCGCTAAAACAAGAATACCTCCGGGGCTTAATCGAGCCAAAAGACGTTCCTTCTCTTTTAGCAGCAGGGTGGCGATCAAGTTGGCGCAAATGATGTCATATCGGCAGGCTTTGCGCGATGAAAGCCTGGCCAGATCCTGTTGTTGGAAGCGGATGGCGTGCGCAACCCGATTTTTACGAGCATTCGCAACAGCAATCCGGATTGCCGCTGGATCAAAATCGACAGCCTCAATCGGTGCATAGCCCAATTTGGACGCAGCAATGGCCAGGATTCCCGAACCGGTCCCAAGGTCGAGAAAAGATTGGCTGTTTCGCGAATCGCGCCGTGCGACTAATTCTCTCAAACAAAACAACGTCGTTGGATGCTGGCCGGTGCCAAAGGCCAAACCAGGATCAATCTGCACTAGAGCCTGTCCGCCTCGAGCTCTGCGGCTGCTCCAACTGGGTCTGACGAGCAGGGCAGAACCGAGCTCCAATGGTTTGAAATGGCGTTTCCAGGAGTTTGCCCAATCCGTTCGACGAATTCTCGACAGCGAGATCCTGGAAAATCCCGTTTTCGGCTGAGCCAATTTCATCCGCTTAAGCCGAACTCGTAACTCCTGCATTTCTGCACCTTTCGCAGCAGGTTTTTGGTTTAGAAAGACAACAACCTTGGTGTGCGACGCTCCCGTGGGCGTATACGAGGAGGAGGGTTGGCAGAAGATTTCGCTAAGCATTTCCCAAACCGCATCCTCGCAGGAAAGTGCTGTCGTGACCGAGAGTCTCCAAAGCTGCGGATTCATGAGCGAGGCATCATCAGCCGTGGGTATGGCAGAAAAGGGCAGGTTGGGTGACAGGAATACGTGCGAGAGCGTCCCCTGCACTCATCAAATAGGCCGATTACCCCTTGATCGCGGTCTGTTGCGCAATTAACAGTTCGCAAATACCGGCCTTGCCCAAGGCAAGCAAATCGGCAAGTTGAGCCTCCGTGAATGTTGCCTCCTCGCCACTGCCCTGCAACTCGATAAAATCGCCGGCAGAGTTCATGATCAGGTTCAAATCCACGGCAGCCGCCGCATCCTCGGTGTAACATAAATCGAGCAAAGGCTGTTCGTTCACGATCCCAACGCTGACTGCCGCCACCGCTTTGTCCAGAGGGCTCTGGTTCAGCTTTCCCTGGCTGATCAGTTTGTTCACCGCGAGGGATAGAGCCACATATGCGCCAGTGATCGCTGCGGTCCGTGTTCCTCCATCAGCCTGCAGGACGTCACAATCCACCCAAATCGTTCGCTGCCCTAATTTCTCCAGGTCGATCGCAGCGCGCATTGCACGGCCAATGAGCCGCTGGATTTCCTGAGAACGTCCGTCTATTTTGCCTTTAGAAATATCCCTCTGCTTTCGTTGGAGAGTAGAATATGGAAGCATCGAATACTCGGCGGTAATCCAGCCGCCGACCACGTTTTGCTCTTTCATCCAACGCGGAACAGAATCTTCCACTGTAACACCGCAGATCACTCGGGTATTTCCCCACTCAACCAGAGTGGAACCAGTCGCGTGCGGCGCAATGTGGTTCTGGAAACGAATGGGCCGAAGTTGTGAAGGCGAACGGCCGTCCGCGCGCGTTGCAGAAATGTTTGGCATTGGATAGATCGGTTTTATTAGCAAGGCGCGATGTTAAAGCAGCTTTGCGCCAAGACAATAAATATCCGCGACGAAAAAGCTTCTCCTACCTCCGTAAAAGATGCGGACTGAGGATGAAGTTCCAAACTGGGATTCATCCAAATCGTCGATTCTTAAGGCATAGCTTCCTGAAATGGGATTTACTGAAATAGGATTAACCTTGGGAAAAATGGCGAGAAAAAGATGCAGCAGAGTGTCATCGATGCTCACCAATCGGCGAGATTGTTGCGCGCCGCGGACGAGCCCTCGGAGGAACTCGGATTCCTGCTACGCCAGTTGGAACTGCCCAAAGAAGCGCGGCCCCGTTCGCCAGAGACGCTCACTGCGGCGGGAATGGATGGCAACCTGGAGTTAGGACAATTCCTCGACGCAAGGACAGATAGTCAGGCAGTTCATCGCTTCGCTAGACGCGGTAAAAAGATTTGTGAAGGCTTAAAGCACTGAGAAGCCGGTGCCGTGCGTAGGTTTGAAGGCAAGCGGTGCAAATCGACCTTCGCCTCTTACGCCGGCGCGAATAGGGATTCGGGCTAGCGGTGTGGCTAGGGCTTCTTGATCTCGTTGAAAACCCAGGTGCGGGCAAACGTCCAGTAGTTTTTGACCGTGGCCACAGAAACCCCCAGGGCCTCGGCGGTCTCCTCGTTCGTCATTCCTACGAAATAACGCAGTTTGACTACCTCGGCTTGAATCGGATGTTCCTTAGCCAGGTTATCTAATACGTCATGCACGGCCAATAATTGCTCGTCAGCAGCAGGCGCAGCCAAATCATGCCCGTCCAGATCAACCCTTTCGAAACCTCCTCCGTGACGCTGTGTGAGTTTGCGGCGCGCGCGGTCGATGAGGATTCGGCGCATCGCCTCGGCGGCAGCCGAAAAGAAGTGGGCGCGGTTTTCAAATTTAGGGTTTTTGGAGGCCACCAATCGCAACCATGCCTCATGCACCAGTGCAGTGGGTTGGAGGGTCTGGCCGGGCGCCTCGTGAGCCATCTTGCTGGTCGCGAGCCGCCGCAGCTCTCCGTAAAGAAGAGCAAGAAGCTGTTCGGCAGCACTAGGGTCGCCTTGCTTCACTGCAGTTAACAATAGCGTGGCGTCACTCATGTTTGGCTACGGAGACTTGGACTAAAAGGATGTTACCACCGACATTACGTGCTGGCTAATTCTTTGCGATTTCCCGTGCACCCTTCTTTAAGAAAGCCTTGCCCGACGGTACCGGCTAGGAGAAATCAATGCGGCAGCAACTTCTCCACCTCTTTACTGACTTGAGTCGCCAGAATTTGAGCCCCTTGGCCATTAAAGTGGACGTTGTCGCTATGGTATTCGGGATGCCCCCGCACGGCTGCATTGAGATCTACGATCGGAATCTTTTGTGCGTCCACTATTTCGGCCACGATGGCGTTTCGAGCCGCAATTCGTTCGTCCGAATATTTTGCCTTCGTGTCATAAGTGATATCTTTCCCATCCCGCAGCGGAGTTGTGGTTGCACAGAGCAACTTGGCCTTCGGCGCTCGTGCCAAAATCGTTTTGACCAATTTAGGGAACGCCTTTTGATACTCCTCCTCACTGTGCTGCCAGCCATGCATACCGTTATTGAATAAAACCACATCGAACCTTTCCTGGTTTAAAACTAATTCGAGTTCCCTCAACAACACCGGATCAGTGACGAAGCGAGAAGTGGCGAGGCGGGCCACAAACGCTTTCCCCGCGAGACGCTTTTCAACTTCAGGATAATAGTCGCGGGAAATGGAATCACCTATGAGCAGGACGCGCGGCAGATTGGTTTCGTTCGCATGGGAAATCCAGATGTCGCACCACTCTATGGCTTCTCGGGCAGGTGGCACTGTGTTTGTTTGTGCAACAGCGAGGTTGTTTGCAAGCGCTGTGGCGATGAACAGAGGTGATAGGAGGTTCTTCATAAGAGCACTATTATGTTCGAGCTATGGACTCCAAGGAGCGGCACCTGATGAGCTGCTTTTTTTGTTTTTCATAAAGCTTCTTTGGCTATGCCATTCGGGTCGTGCCGAAGCACCGATCAAAATTGGCTATGGTTACTTTGAAGCTCCGGTAATGGTTGATCCGGTTCGTATAAGTTCCGCGGCTTCATCAAGGGAAATACGCGCCATGAGCCAGGCGACCCATGATTCTCCTAAATCCTGCACGCCACCTTCAGGCGAAATGCCAGGCGCCAAGGCTTCTCCCCTCGCAAGCGCCCTGCGAGCATCGTCCTTTTGCCCGAGTTGCCTGTGTGCCATCGCCAGGACCGCATAAGCCTTGGCCTGTGCAAAGTCGGTTGAGCTTTTTGCCGCTTTCTCCCCCCAGACAATAGCTTCGGAAAAATGTCCAAGTCGATAATTCGACATCGCTTTGCACGCCTGAAAATACGGGAGGGCAGCATCTCTGCTTCCTAGTTTAATTGCGCTGTCTGCCAATCTGTCCATCAATGCCAAATCCGCTCCCGAATCAGGCAGGAGAAGACAATCCTGCGCCACTCTTTCATTCACGAAAGGATTTGTTGAATCGGAAAACTTTGCGACGAGTCTCTTGCAGACTTGTTCGTAGGCGATGCGGTCATGGGTTATCGCCCGTAGCGCGGCGAGTGTGTGATAACGGTAATGCTCGGTCGGTTGGTTTTCGAGAGCTCGGGAAGCGTCCGCAGCGGCCTTTTGCCATTGCCCGCGACGGGCCATAAGGTTAACCCTCTGAACGAGAAGATTCGCGCTGGACTCCTGCATAACAAACGCGGGAGTCAATATTGCATCAAGGAGTTGTTCTGCCTCCGGCAATTTTTTTTGAGCTGTGAGGACGCGAACCAGGCGCTCCAAATCAACCAACGCCTCCTGGTCATTATCTCCCTTTTTGCGCGAGATGGCCAATGCTTCCCGGTGCACGGATTCCGCTTCCGGCCACTTGCGTTCCGTTTCCAGGGCTAAACCCAGTTTTCGCAAGGTGAACATCGATTGCTGTTCCTCAGATCCTCCCAGTTCGCGCCACAGGGCCAACGAATCACGCCAAATGGCCTCCGCTTCCGACCATTTGCCTTCGTCCTCAAGGCTCTCGCACAGACCGCGCAGGACATAAAGCCTTTCCGGGTTTTCCTTTTCCCCCTGGCTGGGTTTGCGCCACGCCGTTACCGCTTCGCGCCACACGAACTCTGCTTCCGACTTTTTTCCTTCGGTCTGAAGGACCCTGGCCAGGCTGCACAACGTCTCAATTGTCGCTTGATGACCTTCACCCAACAGTTTGCGTTGAATCGAAAGGACCGCCTTCAGCACAGCATCGGCCGCCTGTAGCTTGCCTTGATTTGCCAACAATTGGCCAAGTGCATTGAGGTTTCTAGGCACATCCGGATGCGCATCACCCAAAAGCTTTTGCCGTATCAGCAGGGCCTCAGTGTCCATCGATTGCGCTTCCTCAAACTTTTTCGTACCATTAAGCGCCCACGCCAGATCTTCCAGCGCTGAGGCCACCTCTGTATGTTCGGAGCCAAGAAGCTTTCGCCTAATATTTAGAACCTCGCGTGCTTTTTTTTCAGCTTCGGCCCATTTGTCTTCGACTCCGAAAATAATGCATAGGTTCCGGAGCGAGTCCGCTACCTCCAAATTGTTGGTTTGGAATACTTGTTGCCTGAGTCGCAGCCCTTCCAAAGCCATTGCCGCCGCGTTCGAAAGTTTTCTTTGATCTCTATAAACCGCAGCCAGGTTGTTGAGCGACTCGGCAGTGTCAGCGTTGGTATCTCCGAGCCACCGCCGCCGAATCGCCAAAGCTTCACTGTGCGCTTGTTCCGCCTCAGGGAGCTTGTGCAGCGTCATGAGTTGCAGCCCGAGGAGGTTCAACGATGCAGCCACCTCCAGAGTTTCCGGTCCAAATTCTTTCCGCTGAATCGCCAGAGCTCGACGTGCCATTTCTTCAGCCTTAGGCGCATTCGCGATTTGCGCATAAAGCTTGGCGATGATGATGCGCAGTTCCGCCTCCACTTCGGGTTGATTGGTCATTTCCCCGCCGATCCGTTCAGCCGTTTCATCCAAAACCTCCCGCAACATCACGGTATCCCGGCCGCGAGCGACTGAAGGCCCGACGCCATTCAGCATGGCTTTGAGGAACTTCGTAACCTGTTGACTCCTGACCGATGCAGTTTCGGCCTCTCGCCGCGATCGCCGCTCCTGCGCGAGCGCCGCCGAAACAACGACCAGGCTCGCAACAAGTAGCAGCGCGATTATGCCAACTCCCGCGAATAAAAGCTTATTTCGCTGGACCGTCTTTCGAAGCTTGTAAAGCTTGCTTGGAGGGCGCGCGGAAATCGTCTCGTTGGCCAGAAAACGTTGGATGTCCAGCGCCAGACCATTCGCGGTTGGATAACGGCGTGTGCGATCCTTCTCCAGGCACTTCATCGCAATCCAGTCCAAGTCCCCGCGGACGGCGCGAATCAGCGTAGGCGGTTCGGAATGGCGGCGTTGCGCCACAGTTGTCAATTCCGCGTCGGTCAGTTTGCCCAATCGTGTGGACGGCTTAACTGGTTCTTGTTCTCGGATCACTCGCCGGATTTCGTCGAGTCCGGCCTTTAATAGCTCTCCCGTGTCAAAAGGCGTCGAGCCGGTCAACAATTCGAAGAGCAACACCCCCAGACTGTAGATGTCAGTGCGGGTATCAACATCCACACTCGTGAGCGCCGCCTGCTCCGGGCTCATATAGGCGGGCGTTCCAATGAGCATCTCGAAGGCAGTGAAAAGCGTCTTGTCCGTCAGTTGCTGATTCGTCGTCGCCTTGGCAATCCCAAAGTCAATGACCACGGGCAGCGGGATGTCTTCCACCGTCGCGGTCACCAAAATATTAGAAGGCTTGATATCCCGATGAATGATTCCCTTCTGGTGCGCGTGTTGGATTGCCTGGCAGATTTGGATGAAGAGTTTTAACCGTTCCTGGGTCGTCAATGAATGCTGATCACAGTATTCGGTGATTTTGATACCGCGAACCAGTTCCATGACAAAATAGGGCCGGCCGGATTCAGTCGCTCCGGCATCCAAGATCCTGGCGATATTGGGATGGTCCATCAATGCGAGCGCCTGCCGTTCCGCTTCAAACCGCGCAATAACACTTTTGGTGTCCATGCCAGGTTTAATGATCTTCAAGGCGACCCGGCGTCGAACGGGCTCTTCCTGCTCAGCCATGAATACGACCCCGCAACCGCCCTCGCCGATTTGCTGCAATAATTTGTAGTGGCCAATCCGATCGCCAGGCTTCTCTCCAGCAGAAATGTCCGGCCTGCCTTGCTGCAAGGTCGTGCGGGGAGGGTTTTCCAAAAAATCACCTACCTGATCATGACCTTTAAGTAACGCTTCGACTTTACGGCGCAAGTCGTCGTCACCGCCACAAGCGCGCTCCAAATATGCAGCGCGCTGGGCACGAGGCAGTTGAAGCGCCCCCGTGAAGATTTCCACGTCGCGATTTGGGGAATCGTTCATCGAATCGCTGTTTTACGGATATGCATACTGTTACTGCTGCTAATCAGGTTATACATACAAGGCGAGATTCGAGCCCCAAAAGGCTAAAAGGAAAGGGAGAAATATCGCCACGATAACTTTCGAACATAGCTACCTTGGCGTCAATGGCCCTCACAATCGGTGAGGACGGCGGAGATATGGGGCTGACGAGCGCGAAGTCCCGGCCGTATCGCGTTAACGTCACAAGGCGGTTGGAAAATCTTTAACCTACACGTCGGTGACATAGCAGTCCTGACTGATGCTACCAGAGCCGGCCCTGGTTTTCAAAGCACCCGATCCAGTACCTTAGCCATTCGGTTCCGAATTCTCGCATTGCTCAAATGACAGAACAACACCAACGAAGCAAACACAAATATGAAAACGAGAAATCAAGCTCCACTCAGTCCAAGCGTCGGCGCACGCCGAAATCTCACCACACGAAAGGCGGTTGCATCGCTCCCTCTCGCAGCCGCCACGATTCCAGCACTGGCCGGCGATAAGTCAGGCGCTGCAACCAAAAAAGATTCCAACGCAATCCGTCCCTTCCATATTAACGTTCCGAAAGCGGAACTTACCGAATTGCGCAAACGCATACGGGCAATGAAATGGCCTACCCGCGAACTCGTGCCGGACCCCTCTCAAGGTGTGCAGCTCGCGACGATGCAGAAACTCGCGGACTATTGGGCAAAAGATTACGATTGGCGCAAGGTCGAAGCGCGACTGAACGCCCTCCCGCAGTTCATCACCGAAATTGATGGCGTGGACATCCATTTCATTCACGTTCGTTCGAAGCATGGGAATGCGATGCCGCTCATCGTCACGCACGGGTGGCCCGGCTCGATCATCGAGCTGTTGAAGATCGTCGATCCACTAACGAACCCAACGGCACATGGCGCGAGCGCATCGGACGCTTTCGACATTGTCATTCCGTCGCTGCCGGGTTTCGGGTTTTCTGGCAAGCCGACCAGGCCCGGCTGGGATCCGCAACGCATCGCGCGCGCTTGGGTCGTGCTAATGAAGCGCCTGGGATACGCGAAATTCGTGGCGCAAGGCGGAGATTGGGGCGCGATGGTGGTAGATGTGATGGGTACGCAGGCGCCCCCGGAATTGCTCGGCATTCACCTCAACTGGCCTTTCGCGGTTCCACCTGACATCGATAAGGCGCTCCAGACTGGCAACCCGCTGCCATCCGATCTCTCAGCCGACGAACGACGCGCGTGCGAGCAGTTGGACTTCTTTTACAAGCACGGAACGGGCTACGCCCAGGAGATGATGACCCGCCCGCAAACGATTTACGGGATCGGGGACTCGCCGGTCGGGCTTGCCGCCTGGCTTCTCGACCACGACGCGCGCAGTTACGCGCTCATCGCACGCGTCTTTGACGGTCAGCGTGAGGGGCTTACGCGAGACGACGTCCTCGACAACGTCACGCTCTACTGGCTGACGAACACGACAGTCTCTTCGGCGCGTATTTATTGGGAAAACAAATTCGCCTTCTTTGCACCGAAGCACGTCACCATCCCCGTCGCGGTGAGCGCCTTTCCTGACGAGGTCTACCAAGCCCCGCGGAGTTGGGCAGAGCGGGCGTATCCCAAACTCATCTATTACAACCGTCTCGAGAAGGGCGGGCATTTTGCGGCCTGGGAACGGCCGCAACTCTTCGCTGAAGAACTCCGCGCGGCGTTCAGATCACTTCGCAAAGAAAAGGCGACGGCGCTGAATCGTTAACCTCCCATTGATACTGCCGCGCATTCCTGCGCGGCAGGCAAAAAATCATTCATCCAGCAACAGAAAGCGAAATAAACCAGGCAAGAATATGAAAACAAAAAACTTCTTTGCGATCCTCATGATTGCCTCTGCCCTAACAATCGCCGTCGTCGTCGCCAACCAAAAAGCGCAGGCGCAGAATACCAGTCCCCGGCCCACGGACAAAACGGGCGCCATGATCGCCAGCGCTGTCGGGGCAAGAACCAACAACCAGGAGTGGTACTCAATCTTCGTAACCAACATCCCACCTGGATACCGCGACTGGAGGTTGATCTCCGTGGCCCGCGAAGAAGGCACTCTCGACGATATTCGCGCCATTCTGGGCAACGATAAAGCGATCAAGGCATATCGGAAAGGAAAGCCGTTACCGGAGGGCGCCATCCTTGCTCGAATCGCCTGGAGTTACGACGCGTCGGAGGAGAACAACAAAACCTTTGGCCGACCTCAATCGTTCGTGGCCGGGCACCCAAAAAACGGGGTTCAGTTCATGGTGAAGGACTCAAAAAAATACGCCCCGACTGGCGGCTGGGGTTACGCACACTTCAACGACGGCAAACCTGCCGACGAAGTGTTCATGCAAAGCTGCTTTCCCTGCCACCAGGCCATCAAATCTCGCGACTATATCTTCACCCGTTACGCACCTTAAAATAAAGCCAAACTTGTCAACAGTTAGACCGCGCAAAAGCACGGAGAGACCCTTTGTGGCCGATTCCCGCCTGAAACGCCTGGCCGAAATCGATAAAACTCTTCTGCTCCACTGCACCGCGATACCCGAGCATTCCATCGGCGATTGGTGAAGGTCACGCCCGTTTTAATGCGTCGCCGAGGGCGGCGCGCCGCCTGCGACCGCTGAGCAGGTAGAGGTCCGCGCGCACCTGCGTCAGCGGGTCGCCGGACGAATCAATGCCGTCAACTCTTGGGAGTGGGTCGAAGATTATCTTCCGCCGCTCCTGCGCCTGTTCATCCACACGAGCGGTCAAGGTAATCGTGCCGAAGGGGATCTCCGTGCGATTCGCCGGCCATGCCGTGCTTGCGTCGGCGATGTCATCGCCGGGCTCAGCCATTTGAACGAACAGGGCGAGCTTCACGGGTTGCGCGGCAAGCCGTGAACCGATTTCATCGAACAGAAAGTTCGGCGACTTTGCCGCAGCGGCTTCGCTTGAGAGGTACTCCGTCCCGGCGTCAGGCCTGATGCGAAAGCGCCCGTGGCGGCTCGCACCGCTGGAGTTGGTGAACTTGAAAGCGGTCCCAGCAAAGAATGCCTCGCGAGCGAAACTTGTGGGAATAGGTTTCGGGGCTTCAACGAACCGCTTCGCATTTGGATGGGCAGCGAGAAACGCTCCCATTACCTCGGGCCGGCCGCCGCCAGCCGCGGCCGCCGCGCGCAGGAACTCCAGGAACTCTTCGCCTGTGCGGACTGGGAAACCGTCAAACGAATGGGCGACAATGTCTGTGTGCAAATGCTCGTCGAGATGGAAGCGGATACCGATGCCCCTTGGACCGGACCGCCCGGGATCGTTGTCCGGGATATTCGGCAAGCCCGTCGAATCCGAATAGCGAACTGTCACCGGTGTGGACGGCCCGTTTGCGTGCGGCGCGCGCGTCAGCTTCGCCGCTTCTGCCGATGGTACGAACGTTCCCGAACACATCAGGCCTTTGGCGTGGGCCGGCCGTGAGCCTGGGTGAACGCCTTGCAGTTGGTCAAAGGCGTCAAGCAACTGCTGTGCGAGAACTGGATTGGCCATGGTGCCTGTTGGCATCCGTTTCTCGTCAGAAGATGGGACAGTTTTGTTGAAATCCTGATTTGAAAGTGTGCTCATATAATCGTTGGATGTTTTTCGAACCATTAATTCTCTCTCATCCTTAGCCTCTCCGGTAAATCGATGCGACGCTGCAAAAAAGTATTCAAGTCCGGAGCTAAGTCAATACGCTCAAATAACAATCCACCAATTCGCTGTAACGCAGAAGCGCCCTGTGCCGGCACTGCTTCTGAACCTCGATCAAAAACCTTCGAGAGGCTTTAGCCACTTTCTTCCGAATTCTCGCTTTGTTCTGTGAGACACCAAACTCAACAAATGAACAAAAATATGAAAACCGAAACGCAAATCAAACTCACCCCGCATCGGCGGCAAAGTTTCACTACACGAACAGCCGTTGCATCGCTTGCCCTCGCCACTGCTACGACTCCAGCAATGGCTGGGGATGCTGCCACTTCCAAAGAGAACCACGACGCCATCCGTCCCTTCCACATCAACGTCCCGACGGCGAAACTTACCGACTTGCGCAAACGTATCAACGCCACAAAGTGGCCTGAACGGGAATTGGTCACGGATGCATCGCAAGGGGTGCAACTCGGAACAATGCAGAAACTGGCGGACTATTGGGCGAAAGATTATAACTGGCGCAAGATCGAAGCGCGGCTGAACGCCCTGCCGCAGTTCACCACCAGGATTGATGGCGTGGACATACACTTCATCCACGTTCGTTCCAAACATCCGAATGCATTGCCACTCATCATCACGCACGGCTGGCCGGGTTCGATCATAGAGGAGCTGAAGGTGATCGATCCGCTGACAAACCCAATGGCATATGGCGGCAGCGCCTCAGATGCATTCGATGTGGTAATTCCGTCGCTGCCAGGCTACGGCTTTTCCGGGAAGCCCACCGAACTCGGTTGGGAGCCGGTTCGCATCGCGCGCGCCTGGATTGTGTTGATGAAACACCTCGGCTACACGCAGTTTGTCGCCTCAGGTGGCGACTGGGGTGATCCGGTGACGGAGCAGATGGCCGTGCTTGCACGGTCAGATGTGCTCGGCATCCACTTAAATATGCCTTCGGCGGTACCACCCGAAATTTTCACAGCGCTGCAGGCGGCTGGCTCGGCGCCGTCAGGGCTCTCCCCCGACGAAAGGCGCGCGTATGAACAGCTTGACTTCTTTTTCAAGAATGGCCTCGGCTACGCGCAGGAGATGAACCACCGGCCGCAGACGCTCTATGCGCTCGAGGATTCCCCAATCGGTCTCGCAGGATGGATGATCGACCACGACATTCGAAGTTACGAACTCATCGCACGCGTGTTTGACGGCAAGGTTGAGGGCCTGACGCGAGATGACATCCTCGACAACATCACACTCTACTGGTTGACGGGTACGGCAGTTTCTTCGGCTCGACTGTATTGGGAAAACAAGCTCGCGTTTTTCGCTCCGCAGGGTGTGGCTATCCCGGTTGCGGTGAGCGCTTTTCCAAACGAACTCTACCAGGTCCCGCGGAGTTGGGCGGAGCGGGCATTTCCCAAACTCATCCATTATAACAGGCTCGACAAAGGCGGCCACTTCGCGGCGTGGGAGCAGCCCCAACTCTTCACGTCAGAGCTGCGCGCCTCCTTCAAATCACTTCGCGGCGCCAATGCGACGGCGCTAAATCGTTAGCTCTCCTCCGACCTTCTGGCCCAGATCTGATGAGGCGAGAATTGAATCCTGGCCTTCCTGTCGATCCAGCCGGGCATGGCTGCAAATTAAGCCAACGTAAATTCAAACAATGAATACGACGAATAATGAATTGAGCCTCGTAACCGGGGCAGCCGGTCAACTCGGTGCAGTTGGGCGAACTGTGACGGCTTTGCTTCTCGAGCGGGGGCTTCCGGTTCGAGCCATGGTCCGGAGGGAGGACGACCGGGCTGCCGCCTTGCGGGCCGCGGGCGCCGAGGTGGTGATCGGAAACCTGCTCGAACCGGCCGACGTCTATCGGATCGTCAGCGGCTGTCGGCGAATCTACTTCGGCATGTCCGTGTCCGCCGGGTACCTGGAGGCGAGCGTAATCATGGCCGCAGTCGCCCGGGAAGCCGGTGTGAGCGCCCTGGTCAATATGTCCCAGATGAGCGTCTCGGAGATGAGCGTCCAGAACATGACCCCGAGCCCTCAGCAGCGACAGCACTGGCTCAGCGAGCAGGCGCTCGCGTGGTCCGGCCTGCCGGTCGTCACCATCCGGCCCACGGTCTTCCTGGAGGGCTTCTTCCTCCCCATTACCGGGCCGAGCGTCCGCGACCGGGGCCGTATCGAGCTGCCATTCGGGCGCGGCAAGACCAATCCGGTTTCAACGGCGGATGTTGCTGGCGTAGTGGCTGCCGTCCTCGCCGACCCTGCGCCGCACCTGGGCCGGATATATGAACTCACCGGTCCGCGTTCGCAGGACATGGATGGACTCGCCCGGGAATACTCGGACGCGTTGAGCCGCGAGATCACGTACTGTGACATCTCGCCTGAAGATTGGGAACGAGATGTGAAAAAGGTGGGGTTGCCAGAGCACCTGACCCGACATCTCGTGACAATGGCCGAGTTGAACCGGGCGGGTCGGTATGACCGTCTGACGGATGGCGTGCAGCGGGTGACTGGCCGGCCGGCGATGAGCGTCCGGGAATTTGTCTCGCTTCATGCGGATGAGTTCGGCGGTCGTAGATCTTTGAATAACCCAGGAAATACGAAAATATGAAAAACTACTTTCAGGAAGCGATCGCCGGCTCGCTGGCAGAACTGCGCAAACTAAAGGACAAAATCCCAGACATTGCGAATTTGTCATGCGGTGCGAACTTCTCGGACCGGGCTGAGGGCTGCACGCACGGGCCGGTCATGTGTTTAACAAGATCGGTCCGCTCTGGAAGTTTATGGCCCGCACCCGGAGCATCAGCGCGTTTTGCAGAATTCTTTCGATCTGATTAGCGCCGATGTTCTGACCTTCGATTACAAGTTCTGAGGCCGGATAAGGCAAAACAAACCAAAGGAAATTCAAACTATGAATACAACGAAAATGTCTGATGAAAACACCATGACCCAACCTGTAAAAGTACTCTACACCGCCAAAGCCCACACGACCGGTGGCCGGGAGGGAGGCGCGTCCCGGACTTCGGACGGCCGGCTGGACGTAAAGCTTTCCGTCCCCGGTACCCCAGGTAACGGCACAAATCCGGAGCAATTGTTTGCCATTGGTTGGTCCGCCTGTTTCACAAGTGCTATAAAGCTTGTGGCTGCCAAAATGAAGGTAAAGCTCCCGCCTGAAATGGCGGTTGACTCCGAAGTGGACCTTTGCACTGGTGACGGCGGCTACTTTCTCCAGGCTCGTCTCAATGTCAACATGCCGGGTGTGGATCGCCAGGTCGCGCAGGCGATTTTGGACGGCGCGCACTACACGTGTCCTTACTCCAAAGCCACGCGAGGGAACATCGACGTCGCGATTAACCTGGTCTAAACCGAAAGGAGACTCATCCATGAATACAACATTAACCCAGGAGCCAATCAGCAAATTGAAGCAGGCCAATCCGCCGTCTGTTCCCGGGACCCAATCCCACCCAAGTTTCGGAAGCGAACAGGTGACGAATCATAAAGCATGGGTTGCCAAGGCGGCGAAACAACCCATGGTGCTCGAAGCTGTTGATCTCGGCCCGCTCGGGACCGAGGAGGTTGAAGTCGCCGTTGAATACTGCGGCTTGTGTCACTCCGATCTCTCCGCCCTTAACAATGACTGGGGCAATTCGCAGTTCCCGGCGATTCTCGGCCACGAGGTCACCGGTCGGGTCGCGGCCATCGGTCCGAATGCCAAGGGACTCAAAGTCGGCCAGCGCGTCGGCGTCGGCTGGAATTCGGGTAGCTGCATGCATTGTCACCAGTGCATGTCAGGAAGCCATCACCTGTGCCCGGAAGTTCAAACAACCATCTTCGGTCATCGCGGCGGGTTCGCGACGCATATCCGCTCGCACTGGGCCTGGGCCATCCCCCTGCCGGAAAAGCTGAACTTCGCCGAGGCCGGGCCACTCTTGTGCGGAGGCGTGACCGTCTTCGCGCCCCTCACCATGTACGCCAGGCCAACCAGCCGGGTAGGAATCATCGGCATCGGCGGGTTAGGCCATATGGCGGTCAAATTCGCGCGCGCCTACGGCTGCGACGTGACCGCGTTCACCTCGAACGAGAGCAAGTTCGATGAGGCAAAGCGCTTTGGAGCCAACCACGTCGTCTCGAGCAAAAACTCGGCGGAGATTCGGAAACTCGCTGGCAGCTTCGACCTCCTAATCAGCACCGTCAACGTAAAGCTCGATTGGGAAGCGATGATTGCCTCGCTCGCACCCAACGGCCGGTTGCATGTCGTCGGTGTCGTGTTGGAACCCATCCCAGTCGCAGCATTCTCGCTCATCATGCAGCAGCGCAGCGTCTCAGGTTCGCCGTCCGGCTCGCCGGTGGCGATCGAGACAATGCTCGACTTTGCGTCACGGCACAATGTCGCGCCGCAGACGGAACACTTCCCGATGAGCGAGATCAACGAAGCCTTCGCACGACTTGCATCAGGCAAGGCCCGTTACCGCATCGTGCTGGATGCGGATTTCTAATCCACCTGACTGCGGAACTGTGAAAGGAACAAAATGTCGAGAGTCAAAACATTCCACGCCAGAGACAGTCTGGTTATGAAGTCAGTTATCGTCTATGAGGGTCCAAGTTTCCTTGTGACTGCCAGCGCCAGGCTGCAGCGTCTCGGATGTAGGCCGGAGGTGGATGCTTCCTGGACGGCAGAAGGTTTGCAGATAAATACCTTACAGGGGGCAGCCGCGGAGCAAAGCCTTATCGAAGCGGCAGACGCGCACCTGGTCGTGCTCCCCGCTACTCATGCTCGGACCCCGCCGCTTCGACTTACGGTATGGCTTGAGCGGTGGGCCGAGCTTCGACTAATACAGGATGCCGCGATGGCTGTCATTGACGACGGCACTCTGGCCGACTTCATGAGCACAGTGAGTCCCGAATTGACCCAGCTTGTTCTAAGGCATGCTCTGAATTTGATCATCGACGAAGTTCCAGTTGCCGGCAAGGAAACCGAGAACGTCGTGCCTATTCGACAAGAACTCGAGTTGCCCCTGCCACTGCAGCAACCTCGCTTTGACTGCGCGGTTACATGCGATTCGCATCGAGGTTTCGGAATCAATGAATGAGTTGCCTTGGCAACAAAAAGGGAAGCGATGAATGCAAAAGATCAAAAGCATCAAACCGCCATCGTCACGGGCGCATCGAGCGGCATCGGCCTGGGCGTGGCCCGGGCGCTTTTCGAACGCGGTTATCGTGTGATAGGTAATTCACGCACGATAAGTGTCTCCAAGGAGTTGAAAGCCTCTACCGATCTCGTCCTCGTGGACGGCGACATCAGCAAGAAGGAAACGGCGGTAAAAGTTGCGGAGGCCGCCATCCGGCATTTCGGTCGCATCGATCTCCTCTTCAATGGCGCAGGCATCTACCTTTCGAAGCCGTTCACCGAATATACGCCCGAGGATTTTGAGAAAATGATCGGCACTAATGTCGCCGGATACTTTTTCATAACGCAGCAAGTGGTTGCGCAAATGCGCAAACAGAAGTCCGGGCACATCGTGAGCATTTCCACGGTATTGACCGACCAGCCACTGGCCGGCGCGCCCATTTCACTGCCGGTCCTCACCAAGTCAACAATCCCGGCGTTCAGCCGCGCCCTGGCGATGGAATACGTGGCCGATGGGATTCGATTCAACACCATTTCACCCGGAGTCGTTGACACTCCCATGCACGCCAATGATGACCACGAGTCCCTGAAAAAACTCAGCCCGGTTCCGCGACTGGTTCAGATTTCAGAAATCGTTGATGCGTTGCTCTATCTGCAATCGGCACCGATGGTGAATGGTGAGAACATTCGAATTGATGGAGGATCTCATGCAGGCGCCAAGTGGTAATGAATTTGTTGCACGCTCACCCAGTGCGCGCGTCAGCGAGCTCGGTCTCGTGCTGCCCACGCCCCCGACACCGTTGGGGAATTACGTTGAATCTTCGGACACAGGGGATTTGCTTTTCTTAAGTGGGATTCTGCCGATCGCAGACGGAAAGCTCGTAATTTCGGGCCGCCTGGGTGGCGATCTTTCGGTTGAACAAGGTCAGGAAGCCGCGCGCATTGCCTCACTCAAAGTGTTGGCAGCCGCGAAGCAACATCTCGGCGGCCTGGATCGGCTTAAAAAGCTCGTCAAGCTGACCGTCCTGATAGCGACGACTGAGCAGTTTGTCGATCACGCGGCGGTCGCAGACGGTGCGTCAGACTTGTTTGTGCAAATTTTTGGGCGGGAGACCGGCCACGTTCGGCTGGTCTATGGGGTGCAAAGTTTGCCCATCGGCGCACCTCTCATAGTTGACGTAATATTTGAACTCGAGCCGGCGACTTAGGCAACCATCGTGTGCAAACACCTATTCAGTCTGTTACCTAATAATATAAACCATGACCTCACACAGTTTGAATCGGGAAACCTTAATCTCGTCCATAGAGAAGCCGAGGCGACGACCGCATCAAGCAAAAAAACCGTTAACCAGAAATCCATTATGAACAACCGCAAAAGCAATCATGCCATGAAAACAGCGACGAACAGCACGACCGAAGCACCCACGATGTACGAGACGGAAAATGACATCCCAAAATCGGCGCGGGCCGAATTGAACAGACTGATCAATCAACGGCTGGCTGATGTTATCGACCTTCAATTGCAACTCAAACAAGCGCACTGGAACGTCAAGGGCCCGAACTTCATCGGCCTGCATGAGCTGTTCGACAAGATTGCCGAGGAGGTAGAGTCCTACGTGGACGAAATCGCAGAGCGCGTTGTGCAACTGGGCGGCATAGCCCATGGCACGGTGCGCATGGCTGCCGCTCGTTCCCGGCTCGAAGAGTATCCGCCGACGATTGCCGATGGATCGGCCCACGTTGAAGCTGTGGCGAAGGCGCTCTCCACTTTCGGACGCGAGGCCCGTGCTTCAATTGACGAAGCAAACGCTTTCGACGATGCCGATACTGCCGACCTGTTTACCGAAGTTTCGCGTGGCATTGACAAGTGGCTCTGGTTTGTCGAAGCCCACTCACAGGCATCGAAATAGAGAGGGCAAATATGACAAAGCCCACCTCGCAAAATAACAATGACACAGTGTTGCCCGCGGGAACACCGGCTCCCGAGTTCAGTCTTCACACCACGCCCGACCAAACCGTCAAGTTAAGCAAGTTTCGCCGACAGCCGGTCGTGCTCGCTTTTTACCCGGCTGATTGGAGTCCGGTCTGCGGCGATCAAATCACACTTTACAACGAGTTGCTTTCGGAATTTCAAAATCTCGGAGCTCAACTTCTCGGCATTTCGGTTGATGGAGTGTGGTGCCATTCGGCATTCAGCCAGAATCGCAAGTTACGTTTTCCTCTGCTCGCCGATTTTGAACCAAAGGGAGCTGTGGCGCGGCTTTACGGCGTGTATCGCGAAAACGATGGCACAAGCGAAAGGGCATTGTTCGTGATTGATGCGGATGGCGTAATTCGTTGGAGTTACGTTTCGCCTGTTGCCGTGAATCCCGGCGCTGAGGGAATCCTGTCCGCACTCGAAGAACTACAACATAAGGTGGAGGCCAAATGAAATCCGAAATTGCCAGCAGTATTCCCAAGTCAAAACTCACATTGCCAATCGGCGGGCGCGATCACATTCATGGTCCGATTGATGCACCGATCGCGCTCCAGGAATATGGAGACTACGAATGCCCTTACTGCGGCGATGCCTATCCGGTAGTAAAGGCGATTCAGGAACGTTTGGGCGATCGCCTCTGCTTCGCCTTTCGCAACTGCCCGTTGGTCAATGCACATCCCCATGCGGAGCATGCGGCCGAAGCCGCCGAAGCGGCGGGGACGCAAGGCAAATTCTGGGAGATGCACGATAAGCTCTTCGAAAATCAAACTGCACTCGAGGATGAGAACCTCGCTCAATACGCCGCCGATCTCGGGCTCGATGCCCGTTTAATCAACGAAGTTGTCGCCGGCGCGCATGCTGCGCGCGTGCAAGAGGATTTCCGAAGCGGAGCGCGAGGTGGTGTAAACGGTACGCCCACCTTTTTTATCAACGGTGTGCGCTACGACGGCGCACCGGATGTTGACGCTCTGCTAACGGCGCTAACACAACGCCATCCACACTGATGCATCCACACTCTTTCTCATGCCGGTGATGATCTTTGCATTAATATAATGATCCGAACCACGATATCCTATGCCATCGAGTCAGCCTTCGAACCTTCGCTTTACGAAAATCCCCTTTAACTCTGGGACGGGCACCATGCCGGCCTTGGGTTTCGGAACTTTGATCCCGGACCCTGCTGAAACCAGGAGCGCAACTACGAACGCATTAAGGGTTGGATTTCGTCACTTTGATTGTGCGGAACGATATCGGAATGAGCACGAAGTGGGTGAGGCATTGCAGGCAGAGTTGGAAACGGGGGCAATCGCCCGTGAGGATGTGTTCATCACGACGAAGCTGTGGAACACCAATCATCGCCCCGAACGTGTCGAACCGGCGTTCGAGGCAAGTTGCCATCGTCTTGGAATCGGTTACATGGATCTTTATCTTGATTCATACTCCTTACGCATTTCAACCCGGAGACAACATGGAGCCGCGAGACCAAAGCGGGAATATCATTTACGACCGGAGCGTCAATCTGCTTGAGACCTGGAGAGCGATGGAAAGTCTTGTTGAGCACGGTAAGTGCAGAGCGATTGGATTGTCGGACGTCGTTCTGGAAAGCCTGGCCCCTCTGTATGAGGCCGCGAGGATCAAACCGGCCGTGGTCCAGGTGGAATCGCATCCGTATCTGCCTCAGACGGAACTTTTGGAGTTCTGTAAGGAGAAGGGCATCGTTCTTCTAGCATTTGCGCCCTTGGGTCATGGAATACGACATGGCCCGCTTGAAGATCCCGTAGTTTTGGCCATCGCTCGGCAAACCTCTCTAACCCCAGCCCAGGTCCTGCTCGCCTGGGCTATCCAACGCGGAACGGCCGTCCTCACCACCGCGAAAACTCTGGAGCGAGCTCGTGAGAACTACAACATCTCTGAGATTCCAGATGCCGCCGTTGACGAGATTAATCGAATTCAAACTAGAACCAGGCTCAACTCGGTGGTCGAGACCGGGATTCCAGGTTTCATTGCGAGAGGTGGCTGACATTGAACCCGCTAAGGAAAGAGCGACTCAAGACGATCCGATCCGCACGGTTTCGAATTTGCAGTGCGCTTTCCCCGCCAAGCCCACCAAGCTTTCGCACTAGAGTTCCTAAGACAGGTTGCCGAGTTATTAGCGGTAAAAACTACGAGACAGTCGTACTCATCTGCATACAACCGCCTAACTCGCCACCCAAGACAATTTTCCTGAAGATTTAGTTACAAACTTTATTTTCTTATTTCAAAAGACCAGGCGACGGACCTCCCATTTTTGCCAGCATCCTCTGAAACTTGCCCATTTTCTTCATCATCTGCTGCATTTGATTGAATTTGTTGAGCATTGTGTTGATCTCCGTGACGGAAACTCCGCTGCCCTTTGCGATGCGCTGGCGTCTTTTGGCGTTTAGAATGTTCGGATTCAGCCTTTCGTGAGGAGTCATTCCACAAATGATCGCTTCCATATGAGAAAACTCCTTCTCCTGTTTTGTAAGGTCAGCGCCTTTCATCGCTTCGGCTCCGCCAGGCAACATCCCAATAATTGATTCCAATGGGCCAAGCTTTTTCATCTGCCGCAATTGGTCCAGGAAATCTGCGAGCGTAAAATGGCCCTTACGCATTTTCTCTTCCATGCGCATCGCGTCATCCAAATCCACAGCCTCCGCCGCTTTTTCCACGAGGCTGACGACGTCTCCCATGCCCAAAATCCGAGAGGCCATTCGTTCCGGATAAAAGGGCTCGAAGTCCTCAGGTTTTTCTCCAAAGCCCGCAAACTTAATCGGTTTGCCAGTAACCGCTTTCATGCTCAAGGCGGCTCCGCCCCGGGCATCGCCATCCAGCTTGGTGAGAATGGAACCGGTGATGTTAAGCGCCTGGTCAAAGTGTGTCGCCACATTGACCGCTTCCTGGCCGGTAGCCGAGTCGAGAACCAGCAATATTTCCTGGGGTTTAACCAGGTCGCGTAATTGCACCAATTCCTGAATGAGCGGCTGGTCAATCTGCAACCGTCCCGCTGTGTCAAAAATCAAAGTGTTCCGATTCTGCGTTCGAGCAGACGCAAGCGCTTCACGAGCTATTTTGAGGACGTCCTTTTCACCTTTGTGAACGTAAACTGGAATTTGCAATTGCTGACCCAGCTTCTCAAGCTGATCCATCGCTGCTGGCCGGTAAACGTCCGCGCCTACCAGCAACGGGGTGCGAGCCTGCTTGAGCAAGAGACGCGCTAATTTGGCGCTGGATGTGGTTTTGCCGGAACCATGGAGTCCCACCATCAGAACGCAACTCGGATTGCCGCTGAGCTGCAATGAGGCATTTTCCGACCCAAGCAATTCCACCAGTTCGTCATGAATGATTTTGATAACCTGCTGCCCAGGCTGAATGCTTTGAACTACCTCGGCGCCAAGAGATTTGGTTTTGACCCGTTCGATAAAATCGCGAGCGACTTTGAAATTCACATCCGCTTCCAGCAGCGCAAGCCGCACCTCCCGCAGAGCATCGCCGGAGTTGGCTTCGGTAATTTTGCCCAGGCCGCGCAAGTTGCGGAAAGCATTTTGCAGCTTGCTGCTTAACGAATCGAACATTCGAACAACTTAGGGCAGGCGCAGGAAATTGACAAGACAGCCGAAGGGAAATCAGAAAATCGAAATCGGAAACCTGGGTCCAGGGCAGTGCGCCCCCGGGAGAATGTGCACACGTACTTTTTGGCAATGAGGATCTGCTCGTATTAACATGGCGTTCTCGCGTGCTAAAGCAGGGTCTTAAATGAGATCAAGTTTGTAGATGGATAGTACCATTTCGATTTTTCTATCAAACACATCAAAGCTTCTGGTTTGACTTGCTGGGCGCGTACTTTTACTTTCTGCGCGCTGAATCGGCGTAACGAGTGAAGGCCTGCCTTGACTCTCAAGCCTCGACCAGTCCTGGTAGGTTACCCAAGTGGCCAACGGGGGCAGACTGTAAATCTGCTGGCTCACGCCTTCGATGGTTCGAATCCATCACCTACCACCATCTTTCCAATGGGAGGAAAATTACATTTTTACTCAATAAATGTTTGGCCCAACGAATGAAGTCGTCGCTGGATGCACTTGCCAGCGTCATGCCAGCGTATCAGCACGCTCAAGAGGCCTGAGCGTCGGTAATTCCGTCCCAGCGCTCAGCCAAGTGTCGGGCATGACGAGGCCGCACAATGGGCGGTTTGATTTTCTGGGATTCGAGTTCTACTGGGAACCGGACCGGCAAGGCAAACCAAGAGTAAAACGACGCACAGCCACCAAGAAATGGCGGGCTGGAGTCCAACGAATGACCGACTGGGTCAAAGCGCACCGTCACCAGAAGCTGAGCCAGATTGATGAAAACGCTTAAGGCCAAGCTCCAAGGGACGTGGAACTACTATGGATTGATTGGTAACCATCGCCGCATGAAGCTTTTCTACGGGGCGACCCGCAGGACGCTGTACAAGTGGCTTAACCGGCGCAGTCAGCGCCCAAGTATAACCTGGCCAGCATTCAACCGGATGCTGGTGCGCTTCCACGTGCCGCGACCGCGCATTGTGGAAAAGAATCATGAGGGAATGCCTTGCCAGAAGGAACTGAGTTTCTGTCAGCGGCTGCTGGATTTCCGGACGCCGAGGACCATCCGGATGGTGAATGCGCGAGGGAGTTGATTTGAAGAGCCCGGTGCGAGAATACCGCACGCCGCGATCTGTGAGGGGGGCGCTGGGCAGCCGGCGTCCCTATCTCGACATCTGCCTTCGCTGCGCTACTGTCGCGACAAGAAGCTGAGATGCTGAACTCTGGGAAGGCCTGCTCGTCAGTTGAGCCGTGCGGGCACCGAGGCTCCTAAAGCTCACTCGCTTAATGAATTAGTATGGTCCGATTCGTGCTTCTTATTACGCGACAGGCAAAGCGTCTGTAGCCGCGGGATATAGGGCGGACGACTTGAACAATTATGAACCGGAAAAAGATCCTGGTCGTAGATGACAGCCACATCATTTTGAAAACGCTGTCGATGAAGTTAACCGCGGCGGGCTACGATGTATTGACGGCAGTGGATGGAGGAGAAGCCGTCAGCCTGGCCCGTCATGAACGACCGGACCTGATTCTGCTGGACATCAGCTTTCCGCCGGATGTTGCCAATGGCGGCGGTGTCCCGTGGGACGGCTTTCTCATCATGAGCTGGCTGCGGCGGCTTGAGGAGGCCAAAAATATTCCCATCATCGTTATTACCGGGGGCGAGCCCGAGAAATACAAAGAGCGTGCATTAGCTGCAGGGGCGGTCAGCTTCTTTCACAAACCGATTGAACATGAGGAACTGCTAGCGGTAATCCACCAAACGTTAGGCGATCGGATTACGGCCGCCCCAATATCTGCGTGATCGAAACTATTTCCCTGGCAAATCTCGCCCGATCGCTTTGACATTCTTGAAGATGAATGCGGAAGTTATCCAGCTTCCCGCGCGTGCAACGCTTGAGAAAACCAGTACGATCATACGATTTCGCGGCCTCCTGATAAGCATCGCAGACGCCCAGGTATGCCTCAATTGGTGAATTTTCGCTCATTCCTGATCGTCGGCAGTTGGCGCGATAATGTTGGCGCCACTCTTGAGAGACCTGCTCGTCGGTTAGCCGCAATATGCTTGTCGAGAAGTTAAAGCTGTGCCCAGGATTTACCCTCGCCAGCCTCTGTCATTATCGCTAATCTCAATTGCCGTGATGCGCTCATTACCCCGAGACCATGTTTACCGTACAGGGGCGTTACGTCAGTCCTTCCCAAAGCTGAACGGCTTATCATGATGAAAATACTTGTCGTCGATGACGACGCATTTATCGTCGAAGCTTACAGCCGCAAGCTTCGCCAGTCCGGTTTTGAAGTGGAAAGTGCGGGCGACGGTCTGGCCGCAAAAAAGCTGTTACCCCAGATGAAGCCCGACATCGTCGTTCTGGATTTAATGTTGCCTCAACTGAATGGCTTTGAACTTCTGAAATATGTTCGCGCACAGGCTGAATTAAAAGAAACCCGCATAGTGGTGCTCTCGAACTTTTACCTCGGTGATGCCGAGCGGCAGGCCGCGGCAGCTGAGGCTGACGCCACACTAATGAAGTCCAAATGCACCCCCACACTGCTGCTGTTTACTATCAATGAGCTGATCCGCGGTCCCGCAGCCGTGCAGACCAAGGAAGTAATATCTTCAGCGGCTCGCGACAAAGGCGCGGACTTGGAAGCCGAGGAGGCAAAGCGCAGAGATTTTCTGAAGGATGGGCCTATTACACTGGCAACGCTTCGGCAGATGAATGATGCTTTTATCCAAACCAACGTAAAACACATCCGGTCTCTGCGGTTGCAAAACTTCTCCCGAAAAGTCCATTTTGTGGCTGAGGTATCAGGGTTGCTCGGACTGGAGGATATCGCCCTTGAGGCCGCTGCTCTGGAAGCACTTCTGTTGAAACTTGAAGATCAGCCGGAGTCGATCACTCCTTCAATACTGCAAACGATTGCCTACACACTCGATTTTCTTCAATTGCTCTATTCCCAGCCACACGATAGAGAAGCCGCGGCCAAAGTGCCCTTAAAGGCATTCGTCCTGGACGATGACGCCGTATCCGGGCGAGCTGTGGCCAGCGCCCTGAGCAATTTAAACATCGAATCAAGCGTGTTACAGCAGTCTTCCCGGGCTCTGGAAAAACTCGAGGAGGAGCAGTTTGGATTAATTCTGTTGGATATCGAAATGCCGGAAATCGATGGCTTGGAGTTTTGCAAAAAAGTGCGCGAGATGCCGCAGTACAGAAGAACGCCGGTTATTTTTGTTACGGGTCATACTGATTTTGAGAGCCGGATTAACAGTGTTTTGAGCGGCGGAGACGACCTGATCTCAAAGCCTATATTCCCCGTTGAACTTGCAGTAAAGGCCATGACGCACCTGCTTCGAAGCCAATTGGCTGAATAACGACCTCCGAACTTCGCGTAGAGAGAGTCTGCCTCTCTCAACTCAGCACTAATGGTGTGCATGCTCGGTAACCGCGCCTGGCCGGGAACGGATTAGCCGTGGCCGCCTTCTTCTTCGGCTGGCTGCTTTCGGTTTTTACACCTCGCAAGCCGAACCTTCCGGAGCGCATCGGACCGGAGATAAAAAACATCGTTGAACGCGTTGTTATTGGCGCACCGCTGATTGCCGTCGCCAGTCTATCATGGCGTTGCTGGAACGTTCGCTGATTCGACTCGCACGCGAGTTGTATCCGGCCCAGCCACTCGAATGCGATGCGGTGCTGACTTTTCACTGCAGCCGATTGAAGGCGTTGCGAGTGGGCAGCGAAAACGAGTGCCCTACGTCTGAACTGGATTTACTCGACTGGATTGCCGCGGGTTTGGAATACGGACGCCGTTTGAAATCTAAAAATCCTAAAATCGTGGAGGGGATATTTGAAGAGGCGCAGGGCACACGACTTGAAAGTTCGAAGCGCATCGTAGAGCAAGTTGTGGCGGCGGCGGGCGCAGTGGACCCTGTGCGGCTGCTGGGTCCGGTTAAACCCTGGCAGAAAGATGAAGAAACTGCGAAACCTCTTCTGTTGTGTGCTGGCGATGCGCGCGCCGGTCTGTTTCGCGTTGAGCGTCCAAAACGTGCTGGCGCAAACCGGTGCCGGCAGACTGACCATCCAGCTCACCAATATGATTGATGAGGCGGTCTTGGATTACGACAAGGTTGTTGTACCGGTGGCTCCAGCAGAAGGTGGCGCGTTCGCGGTCCCCGTTATTTGTTACACCGGACCAGCGGTGGTACCGGGGGTTGAGGATTGCGGGACTAACTTGTTGAGGATCGAAAGCAGTCAGACCGTAGATTTTCCTGCCCTCGCCTTATTCTCTGTTCTCTGGGTCTTCCTCCTGTTCCTTTCTCCTTTCCCGTGCGCAGTGCTCAGCATTGCGGAATATCATGCGGCTCTCGCTAATGTATGCCCGATTTCAGTTTCCCACGAGACGGTAGAATGCGGTTGGATTCGTCAGCGGCAACGTAATTGGCGGTGTGGCGTTGGTCAGAAAATCCGTCCAGTCACCTGCAGCCAGATCAGTTGCCCGTTGCACGTGCAACGGCGGGACACCCCCAGTCCAGTTCAGGAGTGCCTCCGTCCCTTGCAAGGTAAAGGTCAACCGGGCCGGCGACGGAGTCACGGCCAGCGTGTCGTTGAAGGTCACCGAGCCTGAGTAACCCGAACTGGCGGTGCTGCCTGTAACGATGATGAGGTTGGTCTGTTCGGCGATCAGGGGGATGCCGGTCGCGGTCCAGACGTTGCTGCCCAGGCCTGCGCCTTTGCTGTTATTGGCGACGTTGGTCCAGGAAATCGTAGTTGAACTTCCTAGAGACGCAGCGGTCCCGCCGAGAGCGAGATTGGTCGCACCGGTCCGATAGGTGGAATACACTGTCGGCTGGGTGATCAAGAGGAGTGGCTGGTTGGTCCCGTTCACGCCGCGACGTTGGCCCATGACCCAATCAACCATCCCGGGCGTGCGGTATGCGACCGGCCAGATTCCGTGCCCACCAACTGTGTACCGAGTGTAAATGACGTTGGCGCCAGCACTGCGCAAACCAGCCACAACATTATCAGAGTAACTCACCAGGATGGTTGTGTCGTTGGCGGCATGAAAGTTCCAAATCGGCATCCGGGCGTTCAGAAGAGCGTCTGAGATTGAAGTGCAACCCAAGCCGCCTGACATCGGGACCGCTGCTGCCAGGAGTTCGGGATAACGCGCGAGCATATTCCACGAAAGAAACCCACCCATCGAAAGGCCGGTGACGTATATGCGATCCGGATCAATTGCGAACTGAGCCTCGAGAAAACTCAACAGATTGGTCGCGCAATCAAGAAACGTAAAGTACTGCCCGCAACCGCTCAGCGAGTACGGTATCTGTGGCGCGAGATAGAAGCAGGGAAACTTTGCCTGGTTGGAAGCTGTCAGGAACGAGAACTGGCCGTTGTCTTTCATTTGCCCGACGTTGTCGGTTCCCACTTCTCCAGCGCCGTGCCAGAATAAAACCAGAGGGTAGTTTGTTGCCGGATCGTACTTGAGCGGCAGGAACAGCCGATAGGGAAGCTGCGTGCCCTGGGCATTAGTGAAGACCCAGCCTGCGGCCACGGAAACCTGGCAAATCTTGCTGGTAATAGCGCCGGCCAGATTGGTCACCAGCGCTGTGTAGGCCCCGGCATTTGTGGGCTGCAGACTGGAAAAAACCAAGTTGGAACCGGTTGCGCCGGGAACATCTACGCCGTCCAGGCGCCACTGGTACGTAAGCCACGTGCCGCTGGCCCGGACTCGGAGGGTTCGGCTTTCTCCTGCAATCGCGACTTGATCCGAGATGAGAGCCAGGTTTCCCGGCGGCTCAACGACATAAAGGTGCGCCACCGCGCTGTTCGTTGTGCCAGCATCGTCGTTAATGACGGCGCGGTAATCGGCCTCATCACTGGTCAGCACGTTGGATAGGACCAACGTGGCGTTGGTGCGGTCGCTGAGATTCGTCCAATTACCGCTCAGGATCTGCCATTGGTAAACTGGCTCCGGCGTGCCGGTCGCGCTGACCGTGAAGGTGGCGGTGGTCCCGAGGATGTTGGTCTGGTTCACCGGCTGCTCTGTGATTACTGGCTGGCCGAAGCTCTGGTTCATAGCGGCGAGTAGCAGTCCAACTGGGAGAGGCGTGAGATTGGTTCTCATGAAAAAAGGTTCAGCTTGCTAATGGCCACTCTAACGGGGCTTCCGCGGGCACGGTTCAGGCTTTTCCCTCGGACTCATTGATGCCGATATTAGGCCTGTATTCGACTGTGTCAAGATTTTTGAAATAGGTAAGGACCCGTTTTGAAGGATGTCAAAGTTCCAGGAGCGGGGTGCGAGCTGTTCGCTGGAGTGGTTACAGGGAGAGGAAAATCTGATGCAGGTTTGTGAGCTTAATGGGGAGGCGAAATATAGCACATCTTGCGGCATAGGCCGTGCCATAAGATTCAAGAAAAACCAACCCTCAGGCCTGGAGGTCCGAGCTCAAAAGCATTTTCGCCTGCTCAGGCGATCCAACAGCGAGAATTCTCCAATAAAAGAGGCGAATCGGCCAACCAACCGAATCGCCTCTCACCATGGCCGCTGCCGCATTCGCTACTCACCGGCCGCGCGCCTCTAACCCAAGCGTGCAAGAAAAAGGAAAAACTTACATGCAATTTATCTGCTGCATAGATCGTGCCACGCAGATCTGAGAAAAACGGTTGAGGTGTCCCTAATTTCGTTGCCCCACCGAAACGAATTTTGAATCGACAACCTTCCTGCGGCATTTCACATTCTCTTCATGGTTAATGTAAACTCGACAATGCTTCCTCTTGGGACAATCGCGCCAGAATTCCGATTGCCCGATACTAATGGGAAGATGGTCTCACTGAACGATTTGAAAGCTGCGCCTGCCCTTTTGGTGGTCTTCATGTGCAATCATTGTCCTTACGTTAAGCATATCCGTTCTGGGCTGGCCCAACTGGCTCGGGATTACCAATCCCGCGGCCTCGCGGTCGTGGGAATCAGTTCGAATGATGCAAAAAAATATCCCCAGGACGGTCCAGACAAAATGAAAGAGGAAGCACAATCGGCCGGTTATACTTTTCCTTACCTCTACGACGAAACACAAGAAGTAGCTAAAGCGTTTCATGCTAGCTGCACACCGGACCTTTATCTGTTCGATCAGGCACAGCGGCTGGTTTACAGAGGCCAATTCGATGACAGCCGGCCTGGAAATGATATGCCGGTAACAGGCAAGGATCTGCGGGCAGCAGTGGATGCTGCACTTGTCGGGAGAGAGTTGCCCACGCAGCAGAAACCGAGCATTGGTTGCAACATCAAGTGGAAACCGGGGAATGAGCCGGCCTATTTCGGGTGATGGGGCGGCCAACACAGTAAACTTTCGTGGAACACTACATCGGCATCGAAATTGGGGGCACCAAATTACAACTGGTTGCAGGGGACGCCGCCGGGACTATTTTGAGCCGTCAGAGATTCTCGGTTGTCAAAGCGGATGGAGCTGCGGGGATACAACGTCAAATCGAGCAAGGTCTTATTGCGTTGGGAAGCTACAAAGCGTCACGCATTGGTGTGGGTTTTGGCGGGCCGGTGGATTGGAAAACGGGTAAGATTTGCCGCTCCCATCACATCGAAGGATGGTCGGATTTCGAATTGGGCCACTGGTTGGAGCAGCTTGCGGGTGCACCGGTGTTTGTGGACAACGATGCCAACGTGGCTGCGCTGGGCGAAGCTCGAAGTGGCCAGGGAGTTGGCTTCGACCCGGTTTTTTATGTCACCCTTGGGAGCGGGGTCGGCGGCGGTTTGGTGGTGAACGGGCAAATTTATCACGGGGCTCTGCCAGGAGAGGCGGAACTTGGACACGTAAGGCTCGATAGGAATGGGACCACCGTGGAGTCGCGCTGCTCGGGATGGGCGATGGATGCCAAAATACGGTCGGTGACAACCGCAGAAACAGGGAGCCTTTTGGCGCGATTGAGCAGCGGCACTTTTGGAGGAGAAGCAAAGTATCTTCCACAAGCATTGCGGCAAAACGATGCTACGGCTGCAAAATTGGTGCTGGAAACGGCCGAGGACCTGGCGTTTGGACTCTCTCATGTTGTGCATTTATTTCATCCCGCAATCATTGTTATAGGAGGTGGGCTATCGACTGTGGGTGAGCCGTTGCGTCGAGCAGTGGAGGCAGCGCTTGACCGTTTTGTGATGCAGGCTTTTCACCCTCGACCGAAAATTTCCCTCTCAATACTTGGTGAAGACGCCGTGCCGGTGGGCACTTTAAATTTAGCGCACAGCCGCGATAATGATTTTGCTGCGCACACCAGTGTTTAGGTGCGACTAAAGCAGTTGGCCAGCCTTATCGCGATTACCCCATTCGTTGCGTCGTTTTTTCACGCATAAGGCGTGAAGTTCACGCGAGGTGCGAGTGAAATCGCGCGTTTCTGTGTGAAAACGCTCTGGTATCAGTTATGCTCCGGCAATCGCAGAAGGAAACCAATTGTGCGCTTCGGACCAAACTTTTGGCTGCGACTTAATTCCCTGGCGCGCGCTGCGAGTGTTCTGGTCGTGTTGCTCATCGGTTGTCTTAAAATCCAAAGGAATAACCCATGAAACTCTATAAACTGCAACTAACCCTGCTCCTGTCTGTGGTCTTCAATTCAGCGGCGACTGTGCGTTATGTCGACGTGAACAGTGCCAATCCACAGCCACCTTATACCGGCTGGAGCACAGCCGCGCTGACCATCCAGGATGCCGTGGACGAAGCCCTATCCGGCGACCTCGTCCTGGTGACCAATGGGACCTACGCCACTGGCGGGCGCGCAGTTTATGGGACGATGACGAACCGAGTAGCGGTAAACAAGATGCTGACGGTCCAAAGCATCAATGGCCCGCAGTTCACGCTGATTCAAGGCTGGCAACTGCCAGGCACAACCAACGGCGAGGGCGCAATTCGGTGCGTTTATTTGACCAATGGAGCCAACCTGATTGGATTCACTTTGACCAACGGGGGTACCCGGGTGGAAAATGACCCAGCCAATACGCAGGACAGTGGCGGCGGGCTTTGGTGTGAATCGACAAACGCAGGAGTGCTCAACTGTGTGTTGGTCGGCAACTCAGCTTACTACGACGGCGGCGGTGCGCATTCGGGTACGCTGAGCAATTGTACGCTGCGCGCCAATTCGGTAAAATGGTTTGGCGGTGGAGCGGAAAACAGCGTCCTTAACAATTGCACACTCATCGCTAACACGGCTTTGTTCGCAGGTGGAGCAGTGGAGCGCGGAACATTGAACAACTGTGTTCTGACCGGCAACTCCTCTGGCAGCAGGACAATGTTGGGAACCTTCTTTGGAGGGGGCGCATCGCTGGCGACGCTCAACAACTGTGTGCTCAGTGGGAATGCAGTGCATGCAAAGATTCCGGCCTCGGCGCTTGGCGGCGGGGCATATACCTCAACACTGAACAACTGCATCCTGACCGGCAACTCGGCTGGAGAGGGTGGCGGGGGATTGATGTGCACGTTGACCAACTGTACGTTGGTAGCCAACTCGGCTGAAAAGTTCGGTGGAGGAGTAGCCGGGGGCACGCTCAACAACTGCATTCTTTATTACAATAATTGCACGAACGGGGCTAATTATGTCTCCAATAGCGCCTCCGTGAACTTTGTTCCAAATACATTGGAATATTGTTGCACTACGCCGCAGCCGCCATCTGGTCTTGGCAATATCACAAACGAACCAATCTTTATTGACCTCGCAGGCGTTGATCTGCGTTTGCAATCCACCTCGCCCTGCATCGACTCCGGCAACAGCGCTTACGCCCCTCCTGGAGCGGACCTGGACGGAAATCCGCGCATCGTTGGCGGGGTCGTGGACATGGGTGCGTACGAATTGCAAAGGGGTGCTCTAAACCTGCCCGCCTCAATCTCTTGCCCGGCTGCCGCAACCGTCGAATGTGGCTCTCCGGCTGAAGTAACAATCAGGGTCAACGACCCGGAAGGCGACTCATTGACAGTTTTGTGGACTGTGAATGGACAGGCGATCCAAACTGATCAGGTAACAAGTGGTAATTTACCGACTGAAAGAACGGTCTCACTATCTGCCGAGATGCCATTGGGCACGAATATCGTTACTGTGCTGGTGACTGATACAGCGACCAACAATAGCACCTGCTCGACTACTGTTACCGTAGTCGATACAACTCGGCCGGTTATTGTTTCGGCCGCCGCCAACCCAAGCGTACTCTGGCCACCCAATCATCAGATGGTTGCGGTGCAAGTGAGAGCTCAGGCAAATGACATTTGTGGCGCAGCGATTTGGAAGATTATCCGCATCAGGAGTAATGAACTTGTGAACGGCCATGCCGACGGGAAGACCAGTGCGGATTGGGTGATTACGGGCGATCACACCGTGAACCTTCGCGCGGAACACTCTGGCTCGGAGACAGGCCGAATCTACTCTATCATTATTCAGGCGACGGATACCTCAGGCAACTTGTCTGAAACAAAGGCTGTTTCTGTCAGCGTGCCGAAAAGTCACTATAAGTAATCATCAGCTCGGCTGGATATTCTCAGGATCCGTAGCGGAGCGCGTTTTCTTAGATGTTGAAATCCCCCAAGCGATGGCGATCCCGGAGAGAAATCCTGCGAGATGTCCCTCCCATGAAACGGCTGCTGAGGTCGGCACGAGCCCCCTGAGCATTCCGCCATATCCCGCGATGCATACGAGAGATAATAAGAGAGTTGAAACATTGCGGTTAAAATATGCCAGTGACGCGAGATAGCCGAAGAAGCAGAAAATCAATCCGCTTGCACCGACATGATAGGCGCCTCGGGCAAGCAGCCAGGTCAACCCCCCTCCCAATAGCATGCCACCGATGGTAATCGCAGCGAATTCGGTTTTGCTACGAAAACAGATGATTGCGCCTAAAACGAGCAGGGGAATCGTGTTGGCTGATAAGTGTCGAAAAGAGGTGTGAAGGAACGGCGACCAGATGATCCCAGGCAGGCTGTGGATGTGCCTCGGTCTTATTCCATATTGGGTCAAGTCGCCACTGAAGATCAGGTTGTTGACAACGAACATCACCCAACACACTCCAGTGAACAGAAGAATCGGCGCCAACCTATTGATGACCGATTTGCCAGTCGCAGGATCGCCTGGGACCTCTATGTCCGAAATTTTCAATCCAATGTCCTTTCTTTTAGCGCTGATCAAACATGAGTGAGTGGGCTTTGTTAAATGGACCCGCGGACATAAGAAAACTTCGCTACTTCACAATCTGGCGACCGTTTCCTTCATCCAGGTAACGCACTCCGTTCACCTCTGTAAAATTCAGGTATTGAGTCCATCGGGCCCCGTTATTTTCTGTAGAAGCTTCAATGTGGCGTGGTTCAAATGAGTAAACCTTTGGCCCTTTAATAGTCAGGGCTTCACTGAGCACGCGGCCATCCATGGCTTTCGGCGGCTTGAAACCAAGAATCCAGAGAACAGTAGGAGCAACATCCACATTCCCGCTGGCAAGCGTATCCACAACTCCTTTGCGAAAATGCGGTCCTGACGCCACAAGGGTCGCATGCATGTCGAAGGGGCTTAAACTGACATGAGAGCCTTGACCGGGGCCATAGGTGGAGACATCGCTTGAAATAATTCCCGCGACGCCGTTCTTGTTCTTCTCTGTCGTCCAACGCATCGATACAAAAATGTCGGGAGCATTTTCGGAATCAATTTGAGCTTCGTGCAAGGCGAAGGTCCCCGGCAAAGGTTTACGGCAAAATATGACGCCGCAAAATTCAGCCCGTTGAAAAAAACCGACCGCCCGGCGGATGACCGCTTCATCGTGGCCGATTACGTATAGCAGGGTTGAACCTCCATTGCTCACCACCAGAATCTCGCCCGTGACAGGTTTTGCTTTAAACTCGCGCACTGACGGAATTCCAGCCTGACTGAGCAGATCCGCGATATCAAATCGAGAGCCGATCGTGGAGGCTCCATGATCTGAAACGATCATGACATCGGTAGTTTCTCGCACACCTTTGACTTCTAGTGCATGTAAAATCTTTGCGAGGTTTTTGTCAGCGTTGTTCAAGGAGGCAAGGGTGCGTTCGGAGCCAGGTCCGGTGAGATGTTGCGATAGATCCGGCTCGTTCATCCAGACGAACGAAAATTCCGGCACACCTTTCGCCCATAATGAATCGATCAGCGCGCCGGTGGTCCAGTCAATGCGGCTGGGGGTTGAGGATGTATCGCCGGGAAAAGCGCCGTATTGGTTTGTGAGTATCGTCTGCAAGGTTGGGGGCAATGTCGTACCTGCGAAAAGGTTCACTCCACCGGCCTCGGACTCTCTCGCCGCCCGATCCGCAAGGAGCGCCACGGGTTTGGCCCCCGCGACGACTGTATTGCCGCCGGCTTTACGCACGATTTCTGCAATGGTAGGAACACGAATGTAACGGCCGTTACTCAGGGAATCTCCCTTGCGCACTGCTTCCAATGACTCGGTGTGAATGGGCCTAGAAATTTCAATTTCGGGCCGATACTCATTGTTTCCAACCAGGCCGCTATGGCCGGGGTATGATCCCGTGGAAATCGCGGTTCCATTGACTTCGGTAGAGCTTGGATAAACCGAATGATGATTGCGAAAGGTCACCCCGGTACGGGCAAGGCCGGCAAGGGTGGGGGTATGTTCTTCAGATATGAAGTCAGGCCTCATGCCGTCCCAGACAATCAGCACCACATGGCGCGAATGGGCAGCGGCTTGAAGGCTCGCAGGAATAGCCGCCGCAAAAGCTGCTAAGAGTGCCAGGAGAAAGCGCATTTACTCGAGCACTTTGATCCGGGCGTTCCGAATTTGCACATGACCACCACCACGGCTGAGCTCCTGGAATCCAATGTGACCGCGCCGTGGACGATCTTTCAGAGCGGGCGCATCCGTGCCGTCGTGACGCTTTGTCGGCATCGTTTGTTGGTCCAGGTCCACGTCCAGGATGAGTTCGCCATTGAGCATCACCTTGATTGAGCTTCCCCGGCAGGTGATGTGGTAACGATTCCATTCGGTGGGTTTGTATAGCTGCCGGTTTGGCGCGACGGCTTTGTACAAGCTTCCGGTCAGTTCGGCAGGAGTGACTTTTGTGTCTCCGTAATACCGGGGATCAACCATTTGTAATTCCAGGCCGTCAAAGGCGGGATCGCCGTGAAGCGGGGCGCGGAGAGCCGTGCCGCTATTTCCGCGTTCACCTAATTTCCACTCAAATTCGAGAACGAAATCACCGTACTCCTTTTTGCTCATCAGCCATGTGCCCCGTGGTTCGCTCCCTTGGAGAACGCCGTTTTGGTTTTTCCAAATTGCTGCCGGTTCAGCAGGTTTGGCAATGTCATCCCATCGCCTCACCATCCACTCACTGAGGTTCCCTTCTTGCGAGAAGAGTGGAACGAAACCTTTCTCCTCGGCCGCTCCCTCGCCGCCTCTTGAGGAGAGCGCGGTGAACAGCAGGGCAAACAACAAACACAATTTGTAATTCATGGATGCCGATTCGTAATATATCACTTGTAAAAGGGTTCCAAAGCAATCGCGGATTGAGCATTGAGCCTTGCCTGCCTTAAAACCTTGCTAGCAGGCAAAGCAGCTTGCACGATCAACACGCGCCAGATGAATCCTGGAACCATGATGTAATCAGATTGTCAGGCAAATGACTATCCGAGAGTTAAACCATGTTGCCATATACGTCACGGACGTAGAACGAAGCGTGAAATTCTACCGTGAAGTTTTGCGCCTCGAACAAATTGCTCGGCCCGCATTTACTTTTCCCGGAGCCTGGTTTCGGCTTGGAACAAACCAGGAGCTTCACCTGATAGCGGATCATGGGCCGGCATTTTTCAAGAGCAACGAAAACAACCATTTCGCCTTGCGGGCCGACGACCTGGATCAATGGGAGCGCCATCTACGAGATTTGGGAGCAAATGCTTTTCCGAGGAAGCAACGCCCGGATGGAGCATGGCAAGTTTTCCTGCGCGACCCGGACGGTCATGTGATTGAGTTATTCTCGCCTTCCTGATTTAGAATGAGAGAGGACCGCTTAAACGAGATTTATAATTTTCGCGCTATTGGTGAGGGGCTTGGAACTGCGGGCCAGCCTACGCAGGAGCAGTTTCAGATCGTTCAACAAGCTGGTTTTGAGACGGTCATTAATTTGGCGCTCCCGACCTCCGACAACGCACTGGCACACGAGGGCAGTATAGTGGCTGGGCTCGGCATGTCTTATGTGCACATCCCGGTGGATTTCAAGGCTCCTGCTTCAACCGATTTCCACGCGTTCTGCCGAGTGATGGCGGCTTTTGATAATAAGCGCGTGTTTGTCCATTGCGCTGCCAACATGCGTGTTTCGGCGTTCGTGTTTCTTTATCGAGTGTTGCATCAGCGTGTCAGCATCAACGATGCAGAACATGACTTACACGCGATTTGGCAACCAGATGAGGTGTGGAAACATTTTATCCAGAACCAGCTTGCGTCCGGATAGTGTGGCCTCACGAGGAACGGCCGAGTTTCCGCATCAACGACTAGGGATCAATTGTCAACACCACCCGGAAACCAATGATGAAGTCGCTAATGAAAGGACTTGCACCTTCAGTCGAGCGTCGCGCGGAGCGGCAATCCAGCTCAAAAGCTTCCCACGCACCTCCGCGGATGACTTTGACGCCAATGGAATTGGAATCCGGCCCTTGCGGATCACTCACCAATCCACCCGGATAAGGGCCATACCAATCCTGGCACCATTCCCAGACGTTTCCAGCTATGTCATAAAGTCCCCAGGCATTCGGCTGCTTCAGTCCTACTGGATGAGTTGTGACGCCGCCGATTGCTCCGAACCAGGCGTAATTGGTCAAGCTGGTGACATTCGGATCATCGCCGTAATAAAACCGGGTCGAAGTCCCCGCGCGCGCCGCGCATTCCCATTCCGCTTCGGTGGGCAAACGATAGTGGCTGCCTGGCGGAATTCGTCCCGCGGTCAGCTCCTGCAACGTGAGCTGCGCGCAATAGTTGGAGGCAGCGAACCAGGACACACTTTCGACCGGCCGGCTCAAATCGCCGGGAAAGCCGCTCGGATTAGAACCAGTGACTGCAAGGTATTCCCGTTGCGTTACCAAAAACTTTCCCATCCAGTATCCGTGGCTGAGGGTCACGATTGTTTGTGGACTCTCGTCGGTTCGGTGGCCAACTTCATTCGTGGGGCTGCCCAGCGTGAAAGTGTTGGGCGGTATAAAGACCATATTTGTGGGTGGGCTTTGAACGAGCGCGCGATAAAACCGGCTAGTCGCTGCACTCGCTGTGGCATCCACGAACACTCTGTTGCTGCTGGTCACTTGCAGAAATGCCCGGCCAGCCCAACCATTTGTTTGGTCAGGCTTATCGTTGGATTGAATGACGTAAACACTGCCAGTTGTGCCCAGAACACTAATTTCCGTTCCGGCAGACAGGGCAATGCCAATGCGCGGTGGTTCTTCCGCCAACGCAGGAATCATTCCTGTGAGGATTGTTAAGGCTGCAACCGACAACCAAGAATTTAGTATTTTCATTTAAAATTATTTTCGTTCGTTTTGATTATCGTTTCCTTCACAAGCGATGCTTCCGTGTATAATCAATGAAGCCTTACTTTGTTCGCAGGAGCGCATCCAGTCCATGGGACTTAAGGCCCAGAGGATCTGATCGGTCTGGTTATGTAGCGAACCAGCGTACCTTAATTTCCAGACCGTCAGATCAAGGAGGCCCAAACGGCAATTTCGTTGCGAAAATTTTGATTATTACACATTTCGCGTCCCAACAACCTCGAGGTACTCGGCTGCGACTTCGGTAGTATCGGGATGCTTAGCGATGTTATTGACGGTTTGAAGTTCAACCAGGTCTTGCCGGAGCGCGGCTTGCGCGGACGCATCGAGCGAAGCAAAAGCTCGTTGTGTGGGCCCGTAATATTGGCGAAAAAATTCGACGGTTTGGGCAGGTGGAAAGGGGTAGCGCATGATTGCATTTCGGCGGGTGAGCCGCAGGTCGGTGAAGCCGTGCTCGAGTCGCGCGCGAACCGTCGCCTCTTCGCCCCAAGCCATTGGGGATGGAACTCCGGCGGGGGGCGGGGGAAGATGAGCCTTAAAAATCCTGAACATTTTTCCGATGAAACCTTCGGGTGTCCAGTTGGCCAGGGCAACCTGTCCGCCGGGTTTGGTCACGCGGAGAAACTCGGCTGCCGCGAGATGGGGTCGCGGTGCGAACATCACCCCGAACATACTCACGACAAGATCGAATTGGCTGTTGGCAAATGGCAGCGCCTCGGCGTCGGCTTCCGCGAAATTGATCGATAAAGCCTCCGCCGTTGCGCGAGCCTGGGCCTGCTCGATGAGATTACGGGCTATGTCGATGCCACTGACGACGCATCCCTGGCGGGCAGCGATAACAGCAAGATTTCCCGTACCACACGCAACATCCAGTACTTTCGAGCCCGGCTTAAGCGGTTGCCGTCCCATGAAATCCTCGGCGACATTTTCAATTGAGCGGGCGATCTCACCGAAGTCACCCGATTCCCAAGTGGCCTTCATCCTGGCTTTCACGTCTTCGAGGTTTGGGATCGCGTCGCCTTCGTCAGAAACCTTTCTCATGTTGGAACCGGTCCGACTCGCTAGGTCTTCTCGGCCTTCGTGCGAGCGACCACTTGGACCAGAACCGAAGATGCCAGTGCCGCGAGCAGCAGCGGCCTGGGACAGCGACGACGATGTAATGGAATTTAAGATGATCTTTTTCATAATATTTATTGAATTGTTAAAGGCTCTGCCAAATGCGGCAGCGGTCGTTTGTATGATTCATATACGGCGGTATTGGTTCCCTGCGGGCGATGGGACTAATGTCCCAGTCACACGAAGGGACTAAAGACGGCGAGCGGGGAGCGGGGAGCGGGGAGCTTGGAGCCCTTGTGAACCACAGAGACACGGCGCGGCAAAGCCGCAACCAAAGGCGGAGGGTTCACACAGAAGTTTTTACATGAGCAAACGGAGCGAACGAGAGGAAAAATGAAAAAACGCGCGGAGAACGGAAAAGAATTTTAACCACAAAGCCACAGAGACACAAAGAAAACGAGGCAAACATCATTTTGCCGAAAATGATGAGTTTTGAAATATTGCACCACTGAGCTCAGAAATGCACAGAGAAGAATTTAATAGAAGGTAATCAGGGCAACGAAGTTCTGCGTGAAAAAGAAGAGTTGGAATTTTTGAACAGAAGACCGCAGAGGGAGCTAAGAAACAGATTTCAAGAACACTTCAATGAAAACCCGATTAACCTTAAATCTTGATCCTCAAAGATCGGGAGCGCATAATGTGACAATGCCGCCTTGGTCCCAGAGAAGCTTATGAAGAATCACCCTGTGTTGCGGGTTAAGCGTGGGTTCACGTTGATCGAATTACTGGTCGTCATTGCCATCATCGCCATCCTGGCGGCGATGCTGCTGCCTGCCCTTTCAAATGCAAAAGCCAAGGCAGTCCAGACGCAGTGCTTGTCGAATCTAAAACAACTCAACCTGGCGATGGTGCTTTATTGCGGAGACAATCGCGACAAAACGCCTGGAAAAGAAAGCGTGTCCGATAAGGGCATTTATTGGTATACCGGCCATAAGGACGTATGGTGGTGGTACAAGGAACTGGACAAGGTCTATGCAGGTGTGAATGGAGCATCTCCCAGCAACCATATGGTTTTCCAATGCCCCAAAGACCGGGGTTGGAAAGATTACGGATTCCCCGTTCCTCATCATGATAATCCCGTGCTGGATTACGGGAGCTATGTGTATAACGGGTGCGACAATCGGGGGGACCCCAAGAACAATCTTCTCGATATCAATATATCCAACGTTAAGCATCCAACGCAAACGTGGTTAATGTCCGAGTGGTGTATCCATTGGAGTTACTCATGGCATAAGAGCAAAACGGGGAACAAAGACATTTCATACAAGGACGCGCTCTGTAACGTCAGCATGGTGGACGGCCACGCCCAATACATCAGAATCTACTATAATCCAGCCTTGCCAAACGGAGATGCCCCATTCGCTTATCGGACCATTGATATACCTCCATCCTATGGTTACCAGAACGCGCCTGACTAAGCTCGTCCGCGCCAGGTCTGGTCCGCTGAATATATTTGCGAGGCGATATTTCGGTCCGCCGCGACTGGAGCTTGTCGTATTTGGATTCGCCCTGTTTTTGTTGCTGATCCCCGCGTGCAAGCCGAAAGAAATGCAGGCTCTGCTCGGGCCCAGTCAGGCCCTTATTTCTGTGGCAGCCGAAGAAGCGGCCAATCTCGCCGGGGCAAAAAAGCAAGTCGCGCTTATTACCCATGATGGTTCATGGGGGCCGCCATCCAGTGCCGAGGAAGCTCTACAACATGCCCTCAAAAAACGCGGTTTCACGGTTGTTACTGTCAAGTCGGCCAGCCTGGGAAATCCGATGCTCTCCGGGGCGATCGGTTTGAAAGCGGCGGACTATCTTGAAGCTCTGCAAAAATCAACTGGAAGCGGTGTGGTCCTGTCGCTGGTTGGCGCGCCGCAATTGACACCTGATGAGATTGGCCGCGTGTCGGCCGAGCATCCGCCAGTGCTCATCATCGCAACCGCTATGTTGGGGGACAAAATGGGCATCCGAGGCGATCCTCTGCAACTCGCTTACCTGCTCGATGCTCAAGTTATTCAACTGGCCATTCTTGACGGCCCGGACACGGCGCCCAACACATCCGGCAAAAAGGATCCGTCGAGCGAAATGTTTGCCCAGCATTACCATATCCTCCGGAAAGCGAAATGAGCCTGGTTTTTTTTCGCGTGGGTCATCTCTCGAAACCGTTGAAACGGTTGAACGGCACCGCGCACGACTGACACCCCGCTGAAGCAGGGTGTTAATGAGAAGCCAACTCAGTGAGTCGAAGATTCTGTCCCGCACCTGGCCGTCGTGGAAGAGGGTAACCTTGACTTCCCCCCGGGTCTAAAGAATCGTGTGGTACAAATTGAAATTGCCAAAGAACGAACCGAAAAATTCCACACCGGAATTGCGCATACTTCCCAGTCCTCAGCAAGGGGATGAGTTGAAATGGCTGGCCTCGCTGGAATCTGTGCTCGAATTTGCGCTGAGGAGTCAGGGACCGCAGAAGACGGCGTGGTTTTTGAAGAATCTCACTGAACGATTGCGGGAGCACGGCGTGGAAGCGCCGCGGGTGGTGAGCACGCCGTATATCAACACCCTTTCGCCCGACAAGCAGCCTGCATTTCCCGGTGATTGGGAAATGGAGCGTCGAATCAAGAGTTACGTGCGTTGGAATGCCATGGCGATGGTCGTCAATGCCAACCGCGAACATAGCGGTTTGGGTGGCCACATTTCGACATACGCCTCAGCAGCCACATTATACGAAGTCGCCTTCAATCATTTTTTGCGCGCTCGCACCAGGGATTTCGCCGGCGACCTGGTTTATTTTCAAGGTCATGCGACACCGGGCATTTACGCGAGAGCGTTTCTCGAGGGGAGAATCAACGAAGAGCAGCTACAGCATTTTCGGCAGGAGCTTACAGATGGCGGCGGCCTTTCGTCGTATCCTCATCCGTACCTGATGCCTGATTTCTGGCAATTCCCCACCGTTTCGATGGGATTGGGGCCGTTGCTGTCGATTTATCAGGCGCGCTTTAACCGTTACCTGAAGTCGCGCGGGTTTTTAGAGGGAGAAGAGCCCAAGGTGTGGGCATTCATCGGAGACGGTGAGACCGATGAACCGGAGACACTGGGTTCTCTGACGCTCGCCGCGCGCGAAAATCTCGATAACCTGATCTGGGTAATCAACTGCAACCTGCAGCGTCTCGATGGCCCGGTGCGAGGGAACGGGAAAATTATTCAGGAACTGGAAGCAGTTTTCCAGGGAGCGGGCTGGAACGTTATCAAGCTCATCTGGGGGTCAGACTGGGACAAGTTACTGGCAGCGGACAAGAGCGGCCTCCTGCTGAAACGAATGGAAGAAGCGGTTGACGGCGATTATCAAAAATATTCGGTCGAACCCGGCAGTTATACCCGCAAACATTTCTTTGGGAAATACCCGGAGTTGTTGCAACTGGTAAGCCATCTAACGGACGAGCAAATCCATAAATTGCTGCGTGGCGGTCATGACAGCAGGAAAGTGTATGCTGTTTATAAATCAGCCGTTCAACACCAGGGCCAGCCAACGGTGATTCTGGCCAAGACCGTGAAAGGCTACGGTTTGGGGGAGGCGGGCGAAGGCCGGAACGTCACGCACCAGCAAAAGAAGCTCAATGAGAAAGAACTCCGCGAGTTTCGCGCGCGATTCGGCATTCCGATCAGCGACGAGAAAATTGCCGAAACACCTTTTTTCCGCCCTGCGCCCGAAAGCAGTGAAGCCAAATACCTGCTGGAACGCCGCAAAAAGCTTGGCGGTTTTCTGCCTCAGCGCATTGTCGAGGTAAAGCCGCTGGCGATTCCCAAGCCGGAGCAATTTGCCGAATTTTATAAACCATCCGGAAAATTCGAGGTCTCCACTACCATGGTTTTTGTGCGGCTCCTCAGCTTGTTAATCCGGAACAAAACCATTGGACGCCAAATCGTGCCGATTATTCCGGACGAAGCCCGCACGTTTGGGCTCGACGCGTTGTTTCGCGAAATTGGAATTTACTCTCCCAAGGGACAGCTTTACGAACCTGTAGATAGGAAGTCCCTGCTGTATTACAACGAAACCAAAGACGGGCAGATTCTCGAGGAGGGCATCACCGAGGCGGGTTCGATGGCAACGTTCATTGCGGCCGGCACTTCCTACGCGACGCACGGCCATCACATGGTTCCGTTTTACATCTATTACTCGATGTTCGGATTCCAACGCATTGGCGATCTGATGTGGCTGGCGGGAGACATCATGGTAAGAGGGTTTTTGCTTGGGGCCACAGCCGGGCGAACGACTTTAAACGGCGAGGGCTTGCAACATCAGGATGGCCACAGCCTCATTCTTGCCAGCACCATCCCGACGCTTCTATGTTATGATCCCGCTTTTGGTTATGAACTGGCGGTGATTATCGCCGACGGGATGAAGCGAATGTATGTCGATGGCGAGAATATTTTTTATTATTTAACTCTCTACAACGAGAATTATTCCATGCCCGCCATGCCGGAGGGGGCGAAAGAAGGAATTCTCAAGGGCCTTTACAAATTCAAAGCCGGGCCGGAAGGAAGTAAACTGAAGGCGAACATCCTGGGGAGCGGCCCGATCATTCAGGAAGCCTTGCGCGCCCAGGAAATACTGGCCGAACAATTTGACGTATCAACCGATGTCTGGAGCGCCACCAACTACAAGATGTTGCGCAATGATGCGTTGCGGGCCCGGCGTTGGAACATGCTGCATCCTGCTGAGAAGCCGCAGGTTTCGTATGTAGAATCCACTCTGCCTCGAGACAACGGTGTTTTTATTGCCGTATCTGACAATATGAAGATTGTGCCGGATCAAATTGCTCCATGGGTTCCCGGAGGATTGACGACCCTTGGCACAGATGGCTTTGGCCGAAGCGACACCCGGAAACGGTTGCGCCGGTTCTTTGAGGTGGATGCGGAACTTACGGTCGTGGCCACTCTTCATGCCCTGGCAGAAAAGGGGAAGTTAAATAAGAACGTGGTGCAAAAGGCGATCAAAGAGCTGGGCGTGGACCCGGACAAAGTTTTTCCCAAACTCGCCTAGATTTTAAGTTATGGAATTGAAGCTTCCGAATCTTGGTGAAGGGGCCGATTCAGGCACCGTCGTTAATTTGTTTGTCAAGGAAGGCGATCAGATCACCAAGGATCAACCTATTCTGGAATTGGAGAACGAGAAGGCCGTTGCGACAATCCCTGCTACTGCAGCAGGCACCGTAACGAAAATTCACGTCCGTACCGGTGAAAAGATCACTGTTGGTCAGAATCTTCTTTCGTTAACTACGACTGAGACGGCCGCGCCGGCAGAGAAGGATGCGAGTGTCACACCTCCCTCCAAACCTAAAGAGAGCCCCGAGCCGAACAAAACCGAAGAAGCAAAGGCCGAGACGCCGAAAGAGCAGAAGTCCGGCTCGCCACCGGCCGCTTCACCTTCCATTCGAAAATTGGCAAGTGATCTCGGCCTTGATCTTTCGCGTGTTCAGGGTAGCGAACGTGGCGGGCGGATTGTGCTGGCGGATCTGCGGGCTTACGTCCAAAAACTTCAATCCTCACCTGCTGGGCCCCAGCCAGCCACTGCCGCTCCTGCAGGCGCGACATCATCAGTTGCAAAGGCCGAACCAATAGATTTTGCCAAATGGGGGGCGGTCACAAGAAAGCCTTTATCGCCGCTACGACAGGTCATCGCGCGCAGAATGTCCGAAAGTTGGGCTGCCATACCCCGGGTGACACAGTTCGATGAAGCAGATGTCACAGTGATCACAAATTTGCGGAAACAATACGCCCCGGCGTACGAGCAAAAAGCCGCTCGGCTTACACTGACGTCTTTTCTGTTGAAAAGCGTTGTCGATACGCTCAAAAAACATCCATTGCTCAATGCCAGCCTCGATCAATCCGAAATGGTGATCAAAAACTATTTTCACATTGGAATCGCGGTGGATACAGAAGCGGGATTGATTGTCCCAATCATTCGTGACGTCGACAAAAAAAGTGTCCTGGAGCTGTCAAAAGAGCTGGAAGCGTTGGCGAAGAAAGCGCGCGACCGGAAGATTTCTGCCGAGGAACTCAAAGGCGGCACCTTTACCATCTCAAATCAGGGGGGGATAGGTAGCGGCCATTTCACACCGATTGTGAACAAACCTGAAGTTGCGATTCTTGGGCTTGGTCGTGGCGCGGCCAAACCTGTCGTTCGGGAAAACAAAATCGAGGTTCGGGTCATGCTTCCGATCACTTTGGCATACGATCATCGACTCATCGACGGAGCCGCTGCGGCCCGTTTTACGGTAGACCTTGTGCATGCCGTTGAGAATTTTAAGGAGGATGATGTGAGGGTGTGAGAAAAGCGGGTGGATGGAGTCATGGAGTCATGGAGTGCTGGGAAAAAACAACAAAGTTATGGAGCAGGGGTATAGAAATAAAAATCGTGGGTATCAACAATTACGTGTATGGGCTAATGCGATCGATTATTACTCGCTCTCCGCTCGCACGTTCCGAGCTTTTCCTTATGAATTGAAGCGCGTGGCTTCACAGGCAATTGCAGGTGCGGATTCTGTTCATCGTAACATCGCCGAGGGGTATTGCCGCCGGTCGATTCGGGAGTATTTGCAGTTTCTAAATATCGCCCTGGGGTCTTTAGGCGAAACAGTTTCAGGGCTTTACCCGTATCGTAAGGCGGAACAAATTACAGATGCTGATTTCACAGCTCTGAATGAACTCTCATTCAAGTTAGAAAACGGATTGCTCAAGCTTGTCGAGAGCCTCGAACGCAAAAAAGAAGCCGGCGATTGGATCGATACCTTGGTAATCAAAGAAAGCAACGCGACTTACGACTGCAACACCCCATAACTCCACCACTCCATAACTCCACTACTCCATCACTCCATTACCCCACCCTACATGGATCCAATAAAAACTGAACTGGTCGTTTTAGGCGCCGGACCCGGCGGTTACGCCGCTGCTTTTTACGCCGCCGATCGCGGCAAGAAAGTCATCCTTGTCGAGCGCGACAAACGGCTTGGCGGCGTTTGTCTGAATCGCGGTTGCATTCCATCCAAGGCGTTGCTGCACGCCGCTGAGACTATTAGCTCAGCGCGCGACTCGGAAAATCGCGGCATCAAATTTGCCGCGCCAAGTATTGACGTCGCAAAGCTGCGGAGCTGGAAGGAGTCGATTCTGACTCGTCTTTCGGGTGGGGTTGCGCAATTGGCCAAGATGCGTGGCGTCCAGGTCATTCAGGGGCGCGGCTACTTTGAGGACTCCGGGACGTTGCGGGTGGAAACCGAACAAGGCCAGCAACTGATCCATTATGAGCACGCGATCATCGCAGTCGGGTCAAAGTCAACCATGCCCAAATCTTTTGACCTGGGTAATCCGCGGGTGATGACGTCGCGCGAAGCGCTCGATATCGAGGATATTCCGGAGAACCTGCTGGTGGTCGGTGGTGGTTATATTGGCATGGAGTTGGGAACGGTTTACGCGACACTAGGCAGCAAGGTCGTGTTGGTCGAGGCACTGGATAGCATTCTTGCCGGTGCGGACGCCGATTTGGCTCGACCAATTATGAACTATGCGAAAAAGGCATTCAGAGAGGTGCGGGTCAAAACCAAAGTGACCTCGATGGCAACCAGCGGAAAACAGATCAAGGTTCAATTCGAACTCAATGGTGAAAAGACGGAAGAGCTTTTTGATCGGGTTCTCGTTGCTGTCGGCCGCATGCCCAATTCCGAAGATCTTGGATTGGAAAACACCAAGGCCACTCTGGATGAAAAGGGGTTTATTCAGGTGAATGCAAAGCAACAAACGGCTGATCCGGCGATTTATGCGATCGGAGATATTGCCGGAGGCGTTCTCCTGGCTCACAAAGCGACCAGGGAGGGAAGGATCGCGGTCGAAGTTATTTGCGGTGAAGAGAGCACTTCTGAAAACGTTGTCATCCCCGCGGTAGTCTTTACAGACCCAGAGTTGGCCTGGTGCGGGCTCACCGAGGCGGAAGCGAAAGCGAAGGGCAAGACTGTGCAGATTGTTAAATTCCCCTGGGCGGCTTCCGGCCGGGCATTGACGTTCGATAAACCGGAAGGTTTGACTAAGCTCATCGTTGATCCCGATAGCGAAAGGATTCTTGGAGTGGGTATTGTGGGACATGGGGCAGGGGAACTGATTGCCGAAGGGGTCCTGGCAATTGAAATGGGCGCAACCGCAAAAGACCTTGCCTTAACTGTACATCCACATCCCACGTTATCCGAAACATTGATGGAGGCAGCAGAAATGTTTTACGGGCATGCAACTCATACAATGGCAAAACGAAAATCTGAGTAAGCAAAGGAATTCTCCTCCGATGGGGGCCGCAAACTGCCTTGAAACGGCCGCCGATCTTCGAGGTTGAAATGGGCACTGGCACTGATACTCTAATGCTGTGCCGGTTGGTTGGCCGGTGTAGTGGTTCGGGGCGTAGCGTAGCTTGGTAGCGCGTCTGAATGGGGTTCAGAAGGTCGTGAGTTCAAATCTCACCGCCCCGACCATTTTTCCTGTAAGGTTTGTGTCCTTTCAGCTCTTTTGGCGTTTGGAATTGCTTCATCTCCTCGCTGGTTGTATCACCTGAGCCCGGTAGGCCGCGACACCGGGCGTTTAACATGTTCGACGCGGACTGGAACAATGATGTTCGAGTTTCAGAGCCGGTCAACTGCGAGGCGGGGCCGCCGTTGGTTGCATCTGGGCTTGTCAGCTAGCTCCGGAGATCATGCGCGACCTTTTTCTGGGAAGCCGTCTGCATCATCTGTGAGTGCCTCTGCCCCTCTCGCTCGGCCACAAATTGAACTGCAAACTGCCTGAAACCCCGACGTGCGAGGTACCACGCGCTTACGACATTCAGCAAGCTGAAAGCCGTGAAAACTAAAACCGGTCGGAGGGGCCTTTCCAGGCGTGGAAGCAGTACAAAAGTGTTCCACATCAACGTCAGCGTCCACAAAGCGAAGAAGACGATGGAAAACCAACGATTGAACGGCTTAAGTTGGAATAGGCGAATGCATCTTCGTCTCCACCCACGTGAGTGACGGACACGGCTACGCCGCCAAGGGGAGCTCCTGTGTGAGCATCAAGCACAACACCAGATGCGCCTGGCCGGGCGGTATAGCGAATAGGGATGCAACCGCCGCAAAGAAGCGCAAACGAAACCGCAGCGGGAAAAATTGAATTGGGAATCTTCACCACGTCCGACCTCCGGCTCAGGCAGGCCGGGCCGACGGTGTTTGAAATGCAAACAGACGCGCAATCCGGCTTTGCCTCAGCCGCGCGGTTGGGCTCCGTTCTCAATCGGTCACTTCTCGCGTGCGCCACCTAACTCTTTGATCCTGCCCAATATAAACAATGATAGACTCATAATCTTTGCTCCATTTTGGACGCGAGAAAGACAGACTTTCAATTCCTTCGGCCCATGGGCTATAGCTTTTATCTAGAGTATAATTGTAAAACGGTGTCCCCAATAATTCGATCACCTTTTCACGAGGCGTACCTTCAAGCACCTGCACCCATCGGTCATTGGTAAAGAGAGAAGAATATACCGTATTTTGACGGCCGATGAAGTCATGCACCGGGTAGTACAGGAATGGCGATAAGGCAAACGCAGCGAACGCTGCCACAATCACGATACCCACGACTGGGAGAATCATCTTCCTCATACGCGTGACGCTGCCCAACGCTGCGAATCAGTGAACCCGCGCCAGTGATCCTGAACCTGGAACCAAAATGCAATCCCGGGTTTCGCTGCATTCGCTTGTTGACCAAAATTCATGAAATTGGCTGCGCATCTTTCCATGCAGGTCGAAATACCAAGCGCCAACTGTTATCATCGCGCCTGCTCTTAACCCGAATCGGAATAAACCGCTTGCCGTATCGCACTCTGAGCCTGCCAGTTTGCTCCACTCCTTCCAACGCGATACTCATCGCGGACAAGATAAGAATCCGGGAAAATGCTAGGGCTGCATAACCGTGCAACCGACTCTTTAATGGGAAAGATGCACTCTTGTCATCCCATCTTACCTGCATCCGGGAGCTGCCCGGTTCAATCCGAATCTCATTTGGCTTTTCTGCGAACACGGGTATCAGTGCTCGAAAGAAGGGAGTGAGCAACTTGAACTCAACTCCCTCGTCGTTTACAGCGTTGAGCCTCATGCCTGGCATCTTACGGTCCAACTGTGATTATGAAACGGCAGTTCGTATATTGAACGAAGTGAATCCCGGCCCGAATTCTTTTCACATGAGCAGGTTACACTCTTCCTCAACCCTAAGTCAACCCACACAAGCTTCATATCCCAGTTTTCAGATCGAACCGGTCAACACCTCACGTTGCGCTTCCACCTTTCCTGCCCCCGGAGACGCCGCACCCGTTTGAGTTGATAAAGGGAGTGTTCGGCAATAACGCCGACAGCAAAACGAAAGCACAATTATGAAAAGCAAAGACAGCAAAAAGGAAACGCAATCACTCGGCACCCTGGGAGGTTTGTTTGGACATCCGGTCACGGCAGTCCTGCGCCGACTCGGCAAAGAGGTATTTCAACGGCACATGTCCGCGCCATTATGAAAGCAAAGGGCGTGAAGGTTTCGGACACGACAGTTTCCATTCAGGTCAACACAGGCCGTAACAAGGACGCGGAGCGCGGCAAACCTGCAGACCTGACAGCCGCTCAAATTAAGGAACTGGTGAGCGCCGCGCTGGACCCGGCAAAGGCTGATTGACTAACCACGCTCTCCCTAAGCGCCACGACTGGGACCCCCCGGTCGGGGTGTTTTCCTTAATCCTTTGCCTTGCTCTGCTGTGATGGTGGTGGCGGCATCGCAAATGGTCGATACTCAAATGCTCGTTGAACAACCTCCTGTGGCGTCAACTCTGGAACGTGGTCAATAGTGTAAGAGAACCAATTTGGGTCGAGAAGCAGTGCATCAAGTCGGACGACCACGCCAGACAACTGGTTGAGTCGACCGCTGCGGAGTTCCGCGATGAGTTCGGTCGACTCGCGAAGAACGTCTGGGGTGAGCTGCTTCATGTTCGATGCGGCTAACAAATAATATACAAGCTGTTCGTGTATTTAAGTGCCAAAATGAACGCGGACAAGTGCTTTTTGTTTGCCGCGCTCCGCCGACTGCTATCTTCGTATGTTAGACGCACGCGTAATCCTTAACTTTTGGCCACATCGAGCGTGGCGTAAGCCTGTCCAGCGGCGTTTGTCCGTCAGGAGGAATCGAGAGCCGCAAGACGGACACTTGCACCAACCTGATGCACTCACCTCCGCGTCCATGATTGGTAACTCGTTCGTGAAGAAGTGCCGCGTAGCTCGTGCTGACCCTTTGCAACGCGTATCGGGGTGAAGCAACTCGTGACCCGTGCCGCCGCACCGTCCGCACTCCGTCTCAACCTCTGGATTGTGGTCGTTTGCATCAGTGAACTCCACTCCGTCAGGAATCATGTCGCACTTACCTAGAAGTAGAAATGACAAGCTCATGACGTGTGCTAATGGTCGAATTTCAATCCGGGCTGAACGACTGGCTCCGCGCCGACTGGTTCGCTCTTGTTTCTGATTCTAAGGATTTGACGAATCCAAAAGCTGCCAGATAACACTACCAGCAGGACGCCGCCTCCGAGCAGCCCTAAGATGGATGGAATTGAGCTTCGTTGTCGTCCAACTTCAAAAAGCAGGACATCTCTAAAGTCGATTTTGGGGAAAGCCGATTGCAGAAGCCGACGCTCTTCGCCTCGTAACGCATGGAATCCATCGAGAAACATTCCCTTCTGGCTAGCCCTATGCTGCACGCCGGCCGGAAGGTCCCGCACTCGCGTTAGGCTTATCCTCTCGTTCACTATGATGCGAAAGAAGGAGCCGGCATTTCCATTTGTGTAATGCTCGTCAGAGACAATCGGATACCAAATGTTCTCCACGAATTCACGTCCGGTTGGATTGTCATTTGCTTCTCTGGTCCTATATGCGAACACCATTGCCGGATAGACGGCGTAGTGAGAGTCAATGACAGCGGAAAGATTGGAAACTCCAGCACCCCGCTCCAACGAAGCGACAGAATATTGGGTCAGCGTGGCGGAACTTCTAAGGTGAAGCTTGAGTTCCATGGCACCGGCCACAATGAACAACACTCCGAATAGCAGACCAAGAATCCCAAGCCTTTTCATTTAATTAGCAACCGCGTGACGTAACGACAATCTGTAGCATATTAAAATGTCAAAATGACCAAGCTGTCTAACAGAATGAAGACGGTAACCGTTCGCGAATTTTATCACAATGCCGGTCTGGTGGATGGACTGGCAGACGGAAAGCAAATACTCGTTACCGCCAATGGCAAACCGAAGTTTGTCGTGAGTAAGAGTTCACGGCCTAAAATGTCACGAGAACTGGCTGAAAAGCGCTCCGTTGGTCATCCAGAATCTCCAACCTTCGACGGCACGGCTTTTCTCGCCTCGCTAAAAAAATGAAATTGTATGCCGACACCTCGTGGTGGCGGAATTCAACTCCCCATAGCTTTGTTTGCGCTAAGGTGCAGCAGCTGCCAGCGGCGAGCTGAGCACCAAAAAGTCAAAGAAATCCGAGCTATCAGTCAAGTTCCCGACAAACTGCACGTGGATTAATCTGGCAAGAATCTCCGTGAGATGCTGCTTTACTGCTTAAAGTGCCACGACAGCGGGGATATCTGAAAAAATTAAATGAAAAGATTCTTCTCAATCTGAAGCTTTTTAGTGACTATCCGACATGGCTTCGAGAGTCTGATTGGAGATAAGCGGGATGGCGAGAGTACTGGTCATAGATGACGACCTGGATACGAGAATGCTGCTTGAGGAAACACTCAAGTCCGCTGGCCATGAGGTTGTGTTGGCTTCCGATGGCAAGCAGGGGGTGGCAATCTATCGCACAAAGCCGGCCGATATTGTCATCACTGATATTTACATGCCAGGAAAAGGCGGATTGGAAACCATTATTGAGCTTCGCCAATCTTATCCGGAGGTCCCCATTATTGCATTGTCGGGAACCGGGGCGGCGCGGGCGATGCTCTCGATCGCTCAAAAATTTGGCGCGGTTGCGGTCCTTCAAAAACCTTTCGCAGCTCAAGATTTGATAACCACGTTAAAGAAAGTATTGCATGGGTTTCTGCTCATTGGGGCTTTGGGCCTAAGTCAGTGAAGACTCTCGTGAAAGTAGCGGGCATAGAACATTGAGCCTGCGTTTGCACGCCTGGCCGGCGTATTCCGCCCCTATTTTCAACCACTTCGCCCCTGTTTCGTTTTCTTTCTCCAAAGAAGAGATAAGGTTGCAGCGTAAACATTGGTCCGGGCTGCATACGATTTCTTCAGCGGGGTTCCCCACCCCCACTCCTTGGCGTATGCGGCCCGGCTCCTTTAAATCGCAATCCGTTGCTTCACTTTGACAACGCCAGCCACCAGGGCAGAAGCACAAGCAAGGTGAAAACCAAACCGCAACCAGAATCAATCCATGTCTTTCCGGCAAGACTCGGCAGAAATGCGAGGAAAGCGCCCAGTCCCAAACCGCTGGCAAATCCACCAAGGTGGGCCTGGACATAGCTGCCGGGGCTCAAACCCACCAGCACGAACAGCATGAGGCCGGCTGAGAGACCCGTAACCAACTCCTTTTTAGAAAACTGACTTCCGCGCTGGAGAGCAAGAGAGTGGCTCGCCAGAATGCCAACACATGCCATAACCATACCCGATGCCCCGAGACTGGTAGTAGCATGGGCCGAGAGCCCTAACGCAATGACGTTTCCTGCTGCGCCAGCCAGGTAGGCCGCCAGTAAGCCGGGGCCGGTTCCAATTTGGCCCATGGTTAATCCGAGCACGACCCAACCCAGGGCAGCGTTGGCCGCCAGATGGGCCAAATCGGCGTGGAGCCAGATACTGGTAAAAATACGCCACCATTGGCCATGAGCAACCGCGGTGGCATCCATCACACCAGCGGCTCGAAGTCCAATGCGCGCATCCAGCCAGAAAAACAGGACCAGTAGAATAATCCAGGCAAGGCTTCCCCAATCAAAGAGCAGGCCGGGACGAAAGATCTCACGCTGCCACCACCCGCGATTCTCGATGCGATATTGCCGGATTGCCGCGACTGCGTTTTGATAATCTTGCGCAGAAACGAGCAATCCCCACGTCGGGTGCTCGGGATTGGCCGATTGAATCTCAGCGCCAATGCCCTGGCTGATCAGGACCAGACTCCAGTCCATGGCCTGGCGCAGGGAGCGAGCTGGGATGCGGGTAGGTTCAGGAGGCATGCAACTGTGGCGCACATTGTTGCGCGACGCAACTTACTCGATTCGTCGGGGGTGGCAAGGGCTGGCGGGATTTGAGGGTTTCGCCTCATGGACAAGATTTTTTGTGGAATGGATTATGCTTTGATGTAGATTGCGACTGAAAAAGTCCGTGTCGATAGGCCGGTGGCTCGGTCACTCGAATAACAGGTGATGAATTGTTGGCAATGCGATGAAAATGATTCAACCCAACTGCCGCGTCCAATTTGCGGCTGAGGATATCGACTTCATCCTCTCGGTCCTCGGTCAAAAGCTCGGCACCGCAGAGTGCCTTATCAAACTGCTCGCGGATGAAGATTCGCGAGACCTGATTCTCGATGATGAAGCCTTATTCCAGGCTCTGCTCGAGCGACGCGGCTGCTTGCAAGTGACCAGCCGGTTTTATTTCTACGTTCTGGTGCGTCATGTTTTCCGCCGCTCGGATATACAAGATCGCTCGGTTGCTGATTACGTATCCGAAGTTCTCTCCGAGTTTTCATCTACCGAACGCAGCAAGTGTGTGTTGCCGGGGCAGGTCCATTCATTGGATTATTTTTTTGAGATGATGACAGCACTGGAAAAGGCCGACGACCGCACTCGTTTTTTCATCCGTGTGCATATGGGCAACCATTCCTTGTTTCTGGCGGGAGTGTTCCCGGATCGAATTCGATTCAGGGCTGAAGCGCGCGGTTTCCCCGATCTAAAGTATTATGAAAGCATCGGGCAAACCCAGTATCGTGTCGCCAGCGATCATCGGTTGGCCGAGCGCTATGCTCTGACCAAGGTGTTGAGCACATTGGCCGAACGTTTCCAAACGACCAGGCTGGCCCTGAATGATATTGCGGAGAGACTATTTTCAATCGGCGACCCTCATTACCCGCTTGAAACATTATTAAACCCGAAAACGGGTGGTTAGATGTTTCAGGGAAGAAGGCCCAGCGCTTCGATCGCGGCTCGGGATTTTTCCGGTGATTCCTGAAGGATCACCTGCCAGCCGCGAGCAGCACCGGCAGTGATATTCTCCAGACGGTCGTCCAGGTAAAGTATTTCCTCATCGCGTCTTCCTGATATTTTCTCGACGACTTCGTACAACTTCGGGTCGGGCTTCATAGCGCCATGCTCGAAGGACAAAATGTAGCCATCGAAATTGCTGAAAAATGGGAACTGTTTCCGAACATGGTCGACCGCCAATTCGTTCGTGTTCGAAAAAATGTAAGTTGGGAACCCGGCGCGCCGCAGGTCCGCGTGGAGCGCTATCATCGGTTCACTTGGCATGAAGATATCGCTGAAGAATCGAGAGAACTTGTCCAATCCGTCGCAAAATCCTGTCGCAGCACAAATTTCGTCGTAAAACTGGTGCTTCGTGAGCAGACCTGTTTCATATCGAAACAGCAAGGGTGAAGCGTCAATGAATTTTTTAACAGCATCCACGCTAATTTTGGATCGCGAAGCAATTCGACTGGAAGCGATGCCGTAATCAAAATCGACCAGGACTTTGCCCAAGTCGAAAACGATAACCTGGGGGCGGGAGGTGGTTCGTTTCATTGGCTAATACAGCTCTCGACGGCCTTCCATCGCCCGGCTGAGCGTCAGTTCGTCAGCAAATTCCAATCCCGTGCCTGCGGGCAATCCATGAGCTATTCGAGTTATCCGGATGCCTTCGCGCGCCAGCCGTTTGGCCAAGTAATAACTGGTGGCATCTCCCTCGACATCCGTGCCAAGCGCGATGACCACTTCGCTGACAGGTTCCTCTTCCAGCCTTTTTTCCAAAGATGCGATCCGCAGGTCGTCTGGCTCGATGCCATTGAGAGGAGAAATCTTGCCGCCGAGCACATGGTACTTTCCGCGAAACGTGCCAGCCTTCTCAATACTGATGATATCCACGGCGCGCTCCACAATGCAGAGAAGTCCTGTATCCCGTTGCGGGTCAGAGCAGAGATCACAAACAGCTTTCTCCGTGAGGGCGCCGCAAATATCGCAGCAGCGGACTCGTTCGCGGGCATTGAGCAGATGATGGGCGAGCTGCCGCACTTCCCCGGATTCAGTCTGCAGAAGGTGCAGGGCGATACGTTCCGCCGAACGCGGGCCTATGCCGGGAAGCCGGGTCAGCTCGGCAATGAGAGCGGTCATTGATTCGGGCAGGAAGGCCATGACGATATCAGAGAGAGGCCAGTTTCACTGGCTGATCAACACACCTGGCGGAAGACGGTTTCAGGTCAATCCTGGCAAGCTGAAACCCGCCGTGGCTTTGCCCATTTCAGCAGTGGAAATTTCCTTGGCCTGGCCGAGAGCCTGGTTCATCGCGCTTACAAGCATATCTTCCAGCAATTGGGCATCCGCAGGATTAAGGGCTTGAGGGTCGATTTTTATAGATGCAATGCTCCCATCACATCGCGCGACTACTTTTACTGCACCGCCACCCATTGTGGCTTCCACAGTTCGGTTGGCGAGCGCAGATTGGATTTCTTCCATTTGCTGTTGCATTTTCTGCGCTTGCTTCATCAGTTTGCCAAGGCTGGACATATTTCAAAAAAGGTTAAGGGTTGGATGGCGTTATTACAAATTTCACGCTCGGACTTCCACGATCTGCCCCTTGAAGATTTCGAGAGCTTTCTGGATCAGTGGATCATTTTTGAATGAATCTTTATCAAACGAAGTCAGGCGAGTTGTCGAGACTTCAGGGATGGCCGACCGCGCGGGACCTGGCCCCGCAGTTTTCGGCTGAGCATTCGGGGCAGGAGGAGCGCTTACAGTGATCGGAAAAGGCGCGGCTGGCGCCTCGGCTTTGATAAATTTTAGTTGAACATTGGGATGTCCCAATTCACCGAGCTTGGTTTGAAGCAGCGTATGATTTCGAGAGTTGTCCACCAGACCAATGTGGTCCTCGAACTCCGGGTCAAAGCCAATTGTTAGAAGGTTGTGCGCGAAAGACACGGGGTGTGCTTCGAGCAAATAGCTGCGTGTAAATTGACTAACCCGGCCCACAGCTTCGAGAAGTTTGCTCCACAATTCCACCAAATCGGATGGGGGCGCGAGTATCGCTGCGCTTTGCGCCGCGGTCGAAATCTCGACAGGGCTGATACTAATCGAGGGTGGCTGCGGTTCAAGTTCGCGCGGAGCAAGGGTTGCTTGAGCGCGCACGGGCGCGGGGCCCGGCTGCGGGGCAGGAGCGGGCGAGGGCAGGGAAACCATTTCGGGAGCGTTGTTTCCCCGAAGCTCGCGGAGCTGTTTGAGGACAGAATCCAGGCTGACTGAGTTGCGAGCTTCAATGGCTTTCAGCAGAGTCACTTCCACCAGAATCTTTTTAGAAGATGTATCGCGCAGGCGAAGCTCCGCATTGCCCAGCACCTCCAAAATCCGGGTTAGACCTTCCGAGGTGGCCATTTTGGATTGAGTTGCCAGGGCGCCTGCCTCGGATTCGGAAATCTCGAACATCGACAGGTCACCACGGGCGATTTGAAATATCAGCAAGTTGCGGAAATGGTTGAGCAGATCGCCAAGTAAGCGGCCCAGATCTTTTCCGTTGTTAGCCAGTTCATTCAATTGGCGAAGGGCGGTTTCGAATTCTCCAGCAAGTATGGCGCGGGAAAGCTCGTGCAACTGGCTCTGGGCGGTAAGGCCGAACATGGAAAGCACGTCTGGTTCCTCGATCCGATTGCCACAGAAGCTAATAAGCTGGTCCAGGGTGGATTCCGCATCGCGCATTGCCCCTTCGGCCCCTCGAGCAATTGCAGAAAGAGCTGCCTGGTCAATGATAACCTTCTCCTGGCTGGCCACGTGGGCTAAATGCTTGACAATCAGCGCGGAAGGAATGCGCCGCAGATCAAAGCGCTGGCAGCGAGACAGGATCGTTAGCAACACTTTTTCAGGCTCCGTCGTTGCGAACATGAATTTAACATGCTGGGGAGGCTCTTCGAGAGTCTTCAGGAGGGCGTTGAACGCCTCCTTGGTCAGCATATGAACTTCGTCGATGATATATATTTTGAACTTCGAGCTGGCCGGCGCGTATTTAACCGCTTCACGTAATCCGCGAATTTCATCGATGCCCCGGTTGCTGGCCGCGTCAATCTCGAGCACATCGAGAGAACGGCCTTCAGCAATCTCCTGGCAGCGAGGATCCGATTCGTCGAAATTTGCCTTTGGGCCGCCGGTACAATTAAGGCATTTGGCAAAAATGCGGGCGATGGTTGTTTTCCCTGTGCCCCGAGGGCCGCAGAAAAGATACGCATGGGCAATACGGTTTTGCTCGATGGCGCGACTCAGCGTCTGGGTGACGTGCTCCTGGCCAACGACTTCTTCAAAGCGTTGCGGTCGATACTTTCTAGCGATGACCTGATAACTCATGAGCGGACTGGTTTGAATGCGGTCTGAGTTTCTTCTGAGTCCGGATGACCGGGTTTAAACAAAGCCAGGGTGACCACGGCAGAAGCAGAGCAAACTACCGTTGCTGCCTTCCGGCCCTGGCGGGTTTCGTAAGTCCACAATCCATGGGCCCTGGCAGGATGAATGTGACCCACAGCAGATGCGGCTTCAAGGAAAAAGTCGTGCCTGACAAATGAGAAAAGTTTCCTTCCAAAGAAGTTTTAGCTCCAATGGTATCGAGCGCCCTTTATTTTCAATAGGGTGGAAAAAATAAGTGGAACGGGCGGGATTACCCATTGAGCGCGTTTTGGATCGGGTTCACCCTTTGTATGTAAAGGAAAGTTATAACCAAGGATCGACAGTATGTTAAAAAAGGCATTATTCATGATATCGGCCACGGTCTTATTGGCGGGTTGCGGACCGTCAACGAACGACAGCACAGGCGGAACCGCAAGTGATACGCGGTCCATTTCCAGTTCGGGGAGCAGCAACTCGACAAACTCACTTTCGGGATCGCAAAATGCGCCGAGCACGACGGCTGGAAGCGTGAGCAGTTCTGCGACTTCGACGAATGGTGCGCAAAATACGAATTCTTCCACTAGCACTCCAAGCAAGTAATCGTCTTTCGCGCAAAGAAAGCAGAAGATTCACAAGACATCACGAGATTAGATTAAAGAGGGGTTTGGAAAGCGGGTCTTGTTATTGGTTTGTTGGGTATGTGGCCAGTCTCTGATTTCGTCTGCAGGACCTCGTTGCGCCATTTCACCGTGCCGTGTTTTTCCGTGGGCAAAAATCCTAAGCTGTTTTGGCAGCGGATGAACTTCCCTTTCGATCTGGCACTTTTTGTCGTCCAGCATCATAAGATCGTACCGCGTTTGAAGGTTTAGCCAAAACTGCGCGTCCATGCCGAAGTAAAGGCCCAGTCGCAACGCAGTCTCTGCGGAAGTGGATCGCTGCCCACTCACCACGGCCGCAAGGGTGGACTGGGGAATACCAGAATCTTTGGCCACGCGGTAAACAGTCAACTTCATTGGCTTGATAAACTCCTCCAATAAGAGCTTCCCCGGATGTGCTGGTTTCAGTTTTTTCATAATTTAATGATAATCCACTCCGGACAGGTCCGGTTGAAAAATCCAATAATCCGACTGTCGGCGGCAGCCGGATTTAGTTTCAACGGAGGGGCTCTGCGTTTGCTTACGTTTAAAACCTTCTATTTTTTCGGCGTTTCTCAGTTCAGACTCGGATTTCGGGGTTACTTTGACCGTGACATCGAGTTGGCCTGTCTCAATCATTCCGGCAGCATTGCGAATTAGTCTGTTCATACCGTGTTTTGTCGATCTGATGTTCCCGCAGGTGGGCATCAGTATGGTCAACATTCTCGAGCGTCTTGGTCATACGGTTGAATGTCCCGAGGAATTGGCTTGTTGCGGACAGCCTGCGTTTAATTCCGGGTATTGGCCCGAGGCACGGATGGTCGCAGAAAAGGTGGTGGAGCGACTAACGGACGCGGAAGTCGTTGTCATAGCCTCAGGCTCGTGCGGCGCGATGATGAAAGTGTTTTATCGCGAATTATTCGAGAAAACCAGGTTTGAGTCGGCGGCCAGGGTTTTGTCGCAAAAATGCTATGAGTTTTCCGATTTTCTGGTTACGAAACTCGGGGTGACCGATCTGGGCGCCAAATTCCCGGCGAAAGTTACTTTTCACGATGGCTGCCATGGGCTGCGCGAACTCGGCAACAAGAAACCACCTCGTCAGCTACTGGCGAAGGTTCGCGGACTGGAGCTGGTTGAAATGACCGACGTTGAAACATGTTGCGGATTTGGCGGAACTTTCGCGGCGAAATTCCCGATGATTTCGACCGCCATGGGAGATGTGAAGTGTGCGTCGGCGTCGGAAACAGGCGCGGAATATATCGTGTCGAATGATTCAAGCTGCTTAATGCACTTGCAAGGATTGCTGACGCGCCAGGGCAGCAAGCTCAAAACAATTCATCTCGCTGAGGTGCTGGCCAGCTCATGAAAGGGTTTGCCACGGACTTCAAAATACGGGCACGGCAGCTCACTGGGGATCTGCGGCACCGTCAGCTTATTCAAACCGCTTTGCGCAAATATGAAGTGGTGCGCGACAGGACCAAAGCCCAATTTCAGAATTGGGAGGCGGCACGGGAGGCCGCGGCGCGGACGAAATGGGAAGCGATCAATCACCTCGACCAGCACCTGGCTGATTTTGTGAGCAGGATCGAGGCGCGTGGAACCAAAGTTCATTGGGCAAGCACGGGCCAGCAGGCGCGGGATATCATTTTGGGAATTATCCGCCAGAACAAAGCGCGCAGCGTCATCAAGTCAAAAGCGATGACTTCAGAGGAGATTCATTTAAACGAGGCGCTCGAGCACGAGGGTTTTGAGGTGGTCGAGTCGGACCTTGGCGAATTTATCGTCCAGCTTCGCAAGGAGCCTCCCTATCACATTGTTTTCCCGGCGATGCATTTGACCCGGGGCGATATCAGCGACCTCTTCGAACGCGAGCTGGGCAGCGCGCCGAGCCAGAACCCGGAAGATCTCACGATGATCGCCCGGAAGGCGTTGCGCCAAAAATACATTACTGCGGATATTGGTCTTACCGGCGCGAACTTTGCGATTGCCGAGACAGGAATGATTTCAATCACCGAGAATGAAGGGAACGCGCGCCTGACTGCGGCTTTGCCGAAGGTGGTGATTAGTCTCCTGGGAATTGAAAAGGTGCTCCCGAAATTTTCGGATCTCGCCTTGTTTCTACCGATGCTTGCCACGGCGGGCACCGGCCAACCGTTGACCTGCTACAATTCTTTTTATGGAGGACCGCGTCAGCCGGGGGAATCGGATGGCCCGGAACAGTTTCACGTCGTCCTTTTGGATAATCGCCGCACCGAATTGCTGGCAGACCCGGAACAACGCGACGCGCTGCATTGCATCCGCTGCGGGGCATGTCTGAATGTATGCCCGATTTTTCGCAACGTCGGTGGACACACTTATGGCACGACTTATTCCGGACCGATCGGCTCGGTGATTACGCCACATTTGCGTGGCTTGCAGGATTGGAAGCATTTGTCGTATGCCAGTTCGCTTTGCGGCGCGTGCACAGAAACATGCCCGGTGAAAATCAATCTACACCATCATTTACTGCAGAATCGGCGGAACGCCGCTGTGCAAAAGCCATCATGGCAGGAGAAACTGGGATTCAAAATATTCGCAGGAACGGTCAACCGACCAGGGCTTTATCGCCTGGTTGCCAGGGCAGGGCGGGTGCTTCAAAAACTGCATCCCCTCGTCCGAGGCAAACGCGTCGATCCTGCTTATGGATGGACAAAAACACGCGAGTTGCCTTCAATCGCTCCCCGGACATTCAAGGAATACTGGAAGGGGCGAGAAATCAAATGAACTACATCTTCAAACACGCCGCCAATCACTCTGCTCGACTAGATGAGTGAAAGAGAAAACATTTTTGCACGGATCCGGGAGGCCCTGCAAACGCCATCGCCACTATCGCTTCACGGCGGTGTGGCGCATGAGACAAACGCTGGCGCGAGCCAAAATAGAACTTCGCGGAAATGGTTGCCGTTGGTGGGAACGAGCTTTGATGAGCGCGTGACATTGTTTAGCAGAAATGCCGCTGATTTAAAGGCGGAGTTTTACCTGCTCGACGATTGGGGTGCCGCTTCAAACCTGCTTTTACAAATGCGAGAGAGCGGGAGTTGGAAGCTGTTAGGCACGCATCAGGGCGACCTCACTGAAGCGGCCAGGAAGGCGCTGGGATTGCCCACGTGTCACACCGATCAGCCGTATGATGTTAATGAGTTGGAGAGCTGTGACGCAGCGATTACCGAATGCGATGCTCTCATTGCCCAGACCGGCAGTGTGCTGGTCACCGGCAGAAGCGCGGGCGGACGGGCCTTATCGGTATTGCCCCCGCACCATGTTGTACTGGCACGCCGTGAGCAGTTGATCGGAGATTTGACGGATGCTTTTGATTTGTTGAAACAAAAATATGGCGAACAATATCCGAGTTTTATTTCCTTTATCACTGGACCGAGCCGTACTGGGGATATCGAACGTGTTTTAGTGCTGGGCGCGCACGGCCCCAGGAAGTTGACCATTCTCTGCTTTTAGTCTCGCAGAGCGGACAAACGTGTCCCAGAGAACGTTTTGCGAAGCGCTCTTAGAGGTGTCTAAAACATGGACCGCGGCTGTGTCGAAGACCAGCCGCAGCGCATGAACACCCGTATGCTGCGGCTGGTCCGGACGACACAGCCGCGCTCCGCGGATTTTTCAGACACGCTCTAAGCGAGGATGTCTTTGATCACATTCCCAAACACATCGGTTAATCTAAAATTTCGTCCACCGGAAAGGTACGTCAGACTTTCGTGGTTCAGCCCCATGAGGTGGAGCACTGTGGCCCAAAGATCATAGACGGTCATCATTTTGTCCACGACGTGATAGCCGAGATCGTCCGTTTCGCCGTAGATTGTGCCACCTTTTACGCCGCCGCCAGCGAGCCAAATCGAGAATCCGTAAGGGTTGTGATCGCGGCCGTTGCTTCCCTGGGAAAATGGGGTGCGTCCGAATTCCCCCGCCCAGATGACCAATGTCTCCTTGAGCAACCCGCGTTGCTTGAGGTCCACTAGGAGTGCGGCGATGGGTTGGTCCACCTGATTCGCCATGGCTGAGTGGCCCTTTTCCAACTCGCCGTGCTGATCCCAGGGATTCGGCGCCCCGCCAGCGCCGATGCCCTCCGTCAGACAACTTAGTTCGATAAACCGAACGCCTCGTTCGACCAGGCGACGTGCCAGCAGACATTGCCGAGCATAGGCCGCCTTTTGCGGATGAGGATCTTCGAGTCCATAAAGCTTGATGGTCGCGGCAGATTCGCCTGAAAGATCCATAAGCTCCGGGACTGCGGCTTGCATATGATAAGCGGTTTCGTAGTTCTTTACCGCAGCTTCGACTTGAGAGTCGTGGCTTGCAAAGTCAGCGTCCAGGTCCCGCACGAAATCCAGGCGGCCGCGTTGCAGCATGTTCGATTCTTTCGGCGTGATGTCGCCCACGGCTTCGCGCGCGTCAGCGGTGATAATCGAGGCCTGGTGTTGAGCGGGAAGGAAACCGTTGCTGAATAAACCGACCCCGCCATGCGGTGCAACAGCGCCACCGCTTTGTAACACGACAAAGCCAGGAAGATTCTGGTTCGCGCTGCCGAGGCCGTAATTCACCCATGCGCCCGCGCTGGGATAGCCCATGGTTGGAAAACCGGTATGAAAGAAATAATTTCCCTGCGCATGCTCGTTCACTTTCGAAGTCATTGAACGAACGATCGCGAGATCGTCTGCGCACGATTCTGCAATCCTGGGGAAAAGCGAACTAATCGGAATCCCGCTCGCTCCATACTGACGGAATTCGAATGGGCTGGGAAAAATTGCGCCATTATTGTTGAACATCGTGCGTTCGACCTTCACTGGCATCGGTTGGCCTGCCAGCTTTTTCAATAATGGCTTTGGATCGAACGAATCCAGATGGGAAACACCCCCGGACATGTAGCAAAAAATTACATTTTTAGCGCGTGGCTTGAAGTCAGGAACGGCAGAGCGAAGAGCGCCGAAACTTTTGTTCGACATCAACCCGCTCAAGGCCAGCATGCCAAATCCCGTGGAACAACGCTGCAACATCTCGCGACGTGTGATTTGTGCTCTCATCAAGAATTTATTCAAAGTCGATGCGTGTTTGTGGTTAGAGTTTGAACTGGTGAGTGTCACCGAATATAAATGAATTCCTTCAAGTTAAACATCGCCTGGGCGAGATCGGCCCATTCGGAAGACAATCCTCGCACCTTGTTCAAGGATTTCAGGGAGTCTTCCGCGAGGGCCAGGTCCTCTTTCACTTTTAGATATTGCGTTCGCTCGCTCTCTGTCATGTTTTCCTCGATTGTTTTCTGGCTCATGGTCCCGGAATTGGAACCCGCCAGTGTTTCAATCTCTTCCGCGGTCAAGGCACGATCATACAGGCGCGCCTGAAAAATCCGCCCCGCCAGGTTCTTGTTACCCCCCGGTTCACCATGGCGGTTGCCAAAAAGCACTTGTGATTTGCCCGCTTCGAATTTGGCAGGCCCGCTGCTCTTGTAAGGTTGTCCGTAAATCTTGCCGTTGCGATAACCTGTGATTGTTCCGTCCTCGGCATAAACAATTGTCAGATGCACCGGCGCATCCTTGGCTTCGGTTTCAGGCGTTCCTTCGAAATCCTGGGTGCGATTAAAGAAATCACTTCCCGCGAGCCAATGCTGGGACTTCTTCTCACCGATCACAATTGAATCGAAAACATTTCCAGCCAGGTCCTGAACTGTCATGACTCCGCCACCCTGTTGTTTGAGATCGCTCAACTGAACGCGAGCTTCCAATGTCTTTGCTTTCAAATTGCGAGCTAAAGGCATGCTGGCGACGTAGCTGGAGTTCCCATCCAGCACAAGCGCTCCATTTTGTACTTTCGCATTTCCAAACAGCCTGGACTCAATCGAGCCGATCTGATCCATTGGCCCCTCATTGAAGTCCCATGAAGCGATCGGTTGGGGCAGCGATGAAAGGGGCTGCGCGTTCGTTGAAGCCTTGTGGAGAGAGAAAACACGCTCCATAGCAGCAGTTCGCAAGGCTGCAAGGGATGATGTGTTATTTGTAATTATTTGTTCAAGTTGGGCCCGATTTGTCTTCATCTCCTGGTGCTGGGCGGAAGACCATTGGAGAAATTTCTCGGAGCGCGCCAGTTCGTTTTTGACCGGTGGGCGACCCAGCGCGCAAATAAACATCGCCTCGATACGTCGAGGAGTATCCTTGAGATCGGGGTCTTGCTCGATCCGCTCGGCCCAATGTTCCGATAGGTCAATGACGAAGGGATCATTTAGTAAAGCGAGGGATTGTCCGGGAACATTTGTGACATCGCGTTTTCCGGTGGTGCTTGCAGGCACCGGTGCGTCAAAAGCGCTCAAAAACGGGTCGAGCTCATTGCGTTTGACGCGGAGATAAACACTCCGGCGAGGTGTTTGACCGACAATCGGGGGCCCGTACATCTCTTGTGTCTTCAAATCTCCACTCACACTTAGGAGCGCATCCCGAATGGCTTCTGCTTCGAGGCGGCGCACATTGAAATGAGAAAGAAGAACGTTTTCCGGATCTTTCTCCATGGCTCCTTGTGGTGTTTCACTCATGGTTTGAAAGGTTTTCGTGGTGACGAGGAATCGAACGAGGCTTTTGATCGAGTAACCATGCTCCACGAACCAATTAGCTAAAAAATCCAATAACTCGGGATGAGACGGTTGCTGGCCCATGCGCCCGAAGTTATCGGGAGTGGCCACGATGCCCCGTCCAAAAACATGATGCCATATACGGTTCACAATAACGCGCGAAGTCAGAGGATTATCAGGGCGCAGGAAATCTTCAGCTAATTGTCTCCGGCCGCTTTCGGTTCCTGGATAAGGTGAGATATCGATAGCATCGAGAAATCGGCGATTTACTGGCTCCCTGGGCTGCTTGTGGTCACCGCGAAGCAAAAGAGGTTGATCGATCGGTTCGGTTTCGAGCACACCTGGGGCGCGTGTGGGCGAGCGAATGGACGATTCTTGTGCGCGATAGCTTGCCACCAGCGGGTTGAGGCCTTGCATATTGGTCAACTGATTCTGCAGAAGCCCACTTTTGAGCATTTGATCCAGAAAAAGGGCCTGGTTGTCAGTAATGGTATCTTCCCGCCAAGCCTGGATTGCAGCGCAGGTTGCCGCGGCGTAGCTTTTCACCAGGTCCACAACATTGGTGGGCATCTGATTATCAAGCGCAGCAAACACAATGTCGGCAAAAGGCCAGCCCGAATTTGGTCCTGGCTCGCCCTGGTGAATGAGACTGACTGACGAAAGTCCAAACCATGAGCGTTTGGCGTTGATATCGGCCAACACAGGCTGATCGGCGGCGGTGGTGATCTCCACATGAATGCGATCGCCCTGCCAATAATCCAACCCCAGCTTGAGCCATTGCCATTGTCCACCGCTCAGCTTTGTGACGGGAAAAACGGTTCCATCGCGAGGGTAATTCTGCACGACATACCGCGCCATCGCTCCGCCATCACCAGCTACGCTCAGCCACAAATCATATTTGTCGTCCAACTTGATTCGTGGCGAAAGCACCACACCCCGATCTTTTGTCGAGATGAGGTGCGAGTAGACGCCTGAAGGATAAATGCCAGCAACAATCTTTTCTCCATCCGCGGCGAGCGCAAAACTCCCCGCTGGACTGACCTCAGCCACACCAGGCCCGTCATTGCGCCAGGAGACAAAATCGCGAGAGTTGGCGAAGCTCCAACGTTTCGTCGATGTCCGATTGGTATGTGCAATTGCCTCGCGGCTTTTTTGCCACCAGGTTGCCATAGTCTCGTTTGTCTTTTGATCCTGGTGACGAAGGACAAAAAAGGGATACATGACTGAACTGGCATCTTTGGCTGTATCCATGACCTTCTTCAAGGCATCAGAGGGTTCTGCCAGTTTTTGCGCCATAATTGGACAATCTCTAAGCCAGATCTCGGCCAGCGCGGCTTTGATTTCGGTTTTGCGTTTGACCAATTCGCGCCGACGCTTTGGGCTTTCCGGATCAGGCGCATCGACTGCGATTGTCGCGGGCGGACAGGAAACAAAAATGCCGTACCAGCCATAAAAATCCTTCTGGCTGATCGGATCGAATTTGTGGTTATGACACCGCGCGCATGAAACGGTCAATCCGAGAAAGGCCTTGGAAACGACGCTGATCTGGTCATCGGTGAACCTGACCTGTTCCTCGAGTGCATCGGTTGGCGCGAACCCATGAAAAACCATTCTCAGATGACCGATTCCCAGGGCGGATTCATTTAGGCCAAGTTCGCGGTTGATTCTAGGCTTTTTCAGAAGATCGCCGGCGAGGTGTTCCCGCAGCAACTGGTCATAAGGGACATCGTCATTCAAAGCACGAATCAGGTAATCGCGATATTGCCAGGCATATGGGATGAGCGGATCTCCCTCGCTGCCATGCGAGTCAGCATAACGGATCCAATCCATCCAGTGCCTCGCCCAGCACTCGCCAAAGCGTGGCGATGCCAGGAAGGAGTCCACCAAACGCGCGTAAGCCCCGTTATCGAGGTCTCGAAGAAAGGCATCGATCTCTTCAGCAGAAGGAGGCAATCCACGCAGCGTGTAACTCAAGCGGCGGATCAATGTTCGCCGGTCTGCCAGAGCAGCTCGTGGCAGTCCCGCTTGTGCCAACTTAACTGCCAAAAAGCGATCAACAGGATGGTTTGAGCCGCTCTCGGCAGGGAGCTTCGAAAGATCCGTTTTCCCAAGGGGCTGAAAGCTCCACCAGTTTTTCCTGCGTTTCATCACAGCCTCCCAATCGGTATCCGCGGCAACTTGCGCCTCCGTCGCGGGTGCATCCCGAGGATCCGGTGCTCCCATACGCACCCATTCCTCGAAATCAGCAATCACCGATGCCTCGAGTTTCGCCCGCGCTTTGGGCATTTTGAGATCCTCACTCTCATGCCGGATAGCCTTGATCAACAGGCTTTCGTTAGGCCTGCCTGGGACGAGCACCTTTCCAGAATCGCCGCCATCCAGAAGCCCTTGGCGCGAGTCCAACGCCAACCCGCCTTTCCGCTTACCGCTGGAGCGATGACACTCGTAACAATCCTGAGTGAGGACTGGGCGAATCCTGCTTTCAAAGAACTCCAAAGCTTTAGGAGAAAGCTCGCCTCGCGCCGAGGATGAAATGGCGTAAAGCAGAAGCAGTAGCATTCCGCCTGCCTGTATTCTGCTCTTGTGACAATTCATTAGATTTTAGCTTTCAAACAATACAGTTGCTTGAGGCTAATCTGCAACTGCATCGATAACAGTTGAAAAGGAAACTTGGGAATACATTTGGGTAATCGCAGCCTCGTAATCGCCAGCCATGTTATAAAACGTCTACATGACCCAATAGTGCGGCCCGCTCAGTTTGCTTTTACAGATGCATACAACATTGATCTTGCGATGATTACGGCCAATTTGATAAAAGGACCGGGATTATGGCAGCCATTGGACGCTTTCAAAAGGGCGATACGATCTTCCACGCCAAAGTTGTGGATGGAGAAATTTATCCGTTGCGTGGTGACGTTTTCGGTTCGCCATCATTCGAAAAAAAGCCTGTCAAACTGAAGGGGGTGCGCACCCTCGCCCCCGTTTCGCCATCAAAAGTAATCGCCGTGGGTCTCAACTACGCCGATCACGCGCGAGAGAGCGGAAAGCCAGTTCCCGAGCAGCCTCTCATTTGGATCAAAGCCAGCACTTCTATTATTCCCGATGGTGGTAAAATCGAAGTGCCATTTCCGAACCATCGCACGGACTTTGAGGCTGAGCTTGGAATTGTCATTGGCCGCCGCGTCCGGAATGTGACTCCCGCTGCCGCTGCCCGTTATATTCTGGGCTACACCGCGGCTCAGGACATCAGTGATCGGACGATTCAAAATGGCGAAAGCCAGTGGACCAGGTCCAAATCGTTCGATACCTTCACGCCGCTCGGGCCGTATGTGGAGACGAAAATGGATCCGCATAGTTTGACAATTCAATTGTTCCAGAATGGCCAATTGCGTCAGAACTCAAATACCAGCCAGCTCATTTTCGATTGCTATCAGCTCGTCAGCTTCATCTCGACGAACATGACCTTGCTGCCGGGAGATGTGATTCTGACCGGGACGCCCAGCGGGGTAGGCCCGATCGAGTCGGGTGATCGGCTCGAAGTTCGCATCCAGGGGTTAGCTCCGCTGTTAAATACCGTTAAGTAGAACGGACTCTCCGGTTCGACCCTCAAAGCCAGGGGACTCCTGGATATTTTTTTTGCAATCCTGATTTCAGCTTTGGATAGCTGTTTGCCTTGAAGTGAAGCCAGTTAGTAGTGGTCTCCAAACGTTTTCCATCCGGGGTGCATAGCCAAATTTTTACGGGCAGGCGGCCTTCGCAAACGTTGGGATGCTCTTTCAGAATGAAGCATTCGCTTAACTTGATTTGTAATTCGGGCGACGCGATTTGGTCTTTTTCGTCACGAGCACGTTCGGAGTACTGCAGCTTCAGTTTGCGCCCGTCCGGCCATGCAATGCTGAGCGGGGCCAGTTCATCGAGCCAACTGATGCGCTCCCGTCCAAGGCGCTGCACGAATGCGTCGCGCAAGGGCGCAGCTTGAGCTTCTTTGGCGAGGAACAATCCTTCAAACGCCGTCGCCAGGCATTCAGTAATGGCAGTTCCATCCAAAATCGGAAATTCCAAATCCGGCATTGTTGCCGCCACAATGTTTACCCGGCCAATAAGCTGTTTGAGTTCATGATTGAACAGCGGCAAGCTGAAAAGCTCCTTTTGAAATGCTTCGGCCAAACAGCGTCCTGATTCTTTCTGGTCGAGTTCTTTTTGGTGCTCGTGATGAATCACCAAATCGCGAAAGCGTACAAGCTTCACGGCGGCTACGCGTTTGTGGGTGCGATCGTATAAGTGTTCGATCGTCGAAAAGATTTGCTCGGGAAACGTTTGCTCGATCCACTCGCGTTTTACCGCGGTCACCTGTCCGAGCAGCGTCAGAGGTTCTGAGCCCCGCCCGGGCACCTCGCGGATGGACGCGGCAACGAACAGTTTCGCATTTTGCACCACGCTTTCACGCATTAAAGTCCCGTGCCGTCCCTCGGTCAAATCACACTCGAGTGTTCCCAGGTCTCTCCGCACGCATAGTTGGTCAATAAATCCCGTCATGATGCAACGGAGCAGGGGATCACCCGATGCAGTCTTGCGCGATTCATCCGCTAAAGTCTCACTTCCTTGCACCGGATTTTCGTCATCGATTCGGACCAATCGTTGCCGCCCGGCAATCTCGAGAAGATGTTCAAATGTCTGCTCGACTAAACGCGCTGTTTGCGCATGAATGCCGTAACGTCGGCAGGTTTCCACGCTAAACTGATTTTTTTTGGCAAATTGGTAAGCCTGCATCAGGGTGTGAAAATCGGATTCCTCACTTCCTTCAAACAGTTCGCGTATTTCCTTAATGTGCTTATCGTCGCGGCCCAGCCTGACGAGCAAATCACGTCCACTTACCAAAGCGGAGCAAAGTGCCGCGGCCGGAACGCAGCCACGTTCCGCGGCCTCGACTAACATTCGTGAGTAGCGCGGATGCATCGGGAGACGCAACATCCGGCGCCCGATAGCGGTTAGATCAGAGGATTGATCCTCGATCGGCCTTGGATTGGACTGTGTGGCTGGTGGGTTCTCAGCGATCAGGGGCAAATGCGCGGGATTCTTTAGCGCTCCTAATGTAATCAGCAAGTGCTCCGCGCGTTCCACAGCCTGGGGATCCGGCTTATCGAGCCAATCAAATTCGGACGCGCGTTTGATACCCAGCGAGTGCAAAAGCAAAACGACCTCCGCGAGATCGCTTCGCTGGATTTCAGGCGTGTTCCGCGTTGGCCGATTTAATTGCCCGCTTTCGGTCCACAACCGGTGACACGTCCCAGGCGCCGTTCGGCCAGCCCGGCCTGTGCGCTGTTCCGCCGATGCCTGGCTGATGGGTTCTATAAACAAGGTGCTGATTCCGCGCTCTGCATCGTAGCGCGACACTCGAGCAAGGCCGCTATCCACCACATGTCGAATGCCTTCGATGGTAACTGAAGTTTCTGCCACATTGGTTGAGATAATAACTTTGCGGAGATTATTTGGCGCAAAAGCGAGGTCTTGCTGTTCCGGCGGTAGATCCCCGTGAAGCGGAATAAGCGCCAATCGTTCCTGGCTGCGGATGCCGCGTAGCGCGCCGATGGTGGCGTTGATCTCCCCCATCCCGGGCATGAATACCAGCACATCCCCAGGTTCGCCCGAATTCAGGATTTGTTCAACCATATCAGCAGCTTGTTCAGGTCCAGGCCGCTCATCGATTTCGTCCAAATACCGAACTTCGACCGGAAAACTCCGGCCCTCCGAGATAAGAATAGGGCAGGGTCGAGGGTCGAGGGCCGACGAAGTTTGCTGGCTGCCCCCCTCGCTCGGCACTTGGACACTTCCCGTCCCCAGGTATTCCGCTACCGGCTCGGCTTCGAGGGTTGCGGACATCACGGCCAATTTTAGATCAGGTCTGAGCGTTTGCTGGAGATGTTTGGCCAGAGCGAGGGACACATCGCTTAACAAATTGCGTTCATGAAATTCATCGAAGAGAATGATGCCGACATTTGAAAGCAATCGATCTGCTTGCAGCCAGCGGAGCAGGATTCCTTCAGTCACATAACTGATTCGGGTGCCAAGGCTGGTTTGATCCTCAAAACGAATCTGGTAGCCGACTTCTGCTCCAAGAGGAGATTCGCGTTCCCACGCCACTCTCGCGGCGACTGTTCGAGCGGCAACGCGGCGTGGTTGCAGCACGACGATCTTCTGTCCACCGGCCAAACCCGCGTCCAGCAACATCTGGGGCACTTGCGTCGTTTTGCCTGATCCGGTTGGCGCAACCAGTACCATCCGATTGCCGGAACGGAGCGTTTCTACAATTTCCGAACGGATCTGCCAAATGGGAAGAGAAGGCGAACTCACCATAGCTGAAGAAAACTAAGCAACGGTGTCACGATCGCAGATGATCGGAAAGTCCATCAGAATCGAATGTGCCGCAAAGCCAGGGCGGAAATGGTAACGATTAGCATCAATCCAGCGGGCATGAACTTTTTGGTTTTGACCAGCCGCATTGCGAAAACCGCCAATAGCAACGCCAGCAGAATATCAGCGACGTAATACTTAAAGATGATGTCGGTTGCGCAAAGGCTCAACGCAACAGCGAAGGCTACGGACATGATCAGAGAGACCTTGCTTTTGCCTTTGAAAAACCCAATGAGTCCGCCAATAACGAGCAGAACAATATAAATCCAGAGCACATTATTGCGGTTCATAATTTTTCCGGCGTCAGGCAAAACTCAAAACATCAGATTTGGCCAGGGTTGCTAGCCGGCAACCTCGATGCTGAGGATTTCGCCGGGCTCACACTCTGCCCGCACTTCAAAGGGACGGCAACACACTTCGCAATCTGTGGTGAACTGCTGGCTGGCGCTGCTCGTATCGATCAGGAGCTCGAACGCAGCTCCGCAGAATGGACATTGAATGGCTGCGCCTGTTTGCATTTGTTAATTCCGATTTCGAGCACCAACGGTTTTGGCGCTTCACCTGCGATGATTCCATTCGGAAATTCACCCGAATTGACCGAATTGACCGCATCTTGCAACTGGTTTATACTAGTCGAACGATCAATTCGCTCAACCCTGAAATAAACGATTCTTATGGCGACGCCCCTTCGGGTTCTTGTAGTAGAAGATTCAGAGGTTGATACCATGCTGTTGATGCGCGAATTACGGCGCGCGGGGTTTGAACCCGAGTCAGAGCGTGTGGAAACTGCAGAAGCGATGACGGCAGCACTGGATGGGGGTAAATGGGACCTGGTGATCAGCGATTATGCTCTCCCTCAATTTGGCGGGGCGGCGGCCCTGTCGCTATTTCAACAGAAGAACCTTGACGTGCCTTTCATCATGGTTTCGGGGGCATTGGGTGAAGAGCGCGCCGTGGAGATGATGAAGGCAGGCGCTCATGATTATGTGCTGAAGCACAACCTGGTCAGGCTGGCCCCGGCAGTCAGGCGCGAATTGGATGCCGCTGAACAACGTCGTCTCCGTCGCCAGAATGAGGCCACGATGGCTTATTTGGCATCCATCGTCTCATCCTGCCAGGATGCCATCGTGGGAACGACCCTGGAGGGAACGGTGGTGAGTTGGAATGCAGGGGCCGAAGCTCTTTATGGGTATACGTCCGCCGAAATGATTGGCAAATCAGTAGCTACGCTCATCCCAAACAATCGGCCACAGGATTCCCCGGAAATTTACCAGGATGTCAACGGCGTGGAACGGTTCGAGCGGTTCGAAACTGTCCGCCTCCGAAAAGACGGCTCGCTTGTGGAAGTCTCGCTCACCGTTTCGCCACTGAAGGATCCTCAAGGCAAGATCATTGGCGCCTCTTCAGTCGCGCTCGATATTAGCAAACGTAAGAGGGAAGAGGCCGAATGGATGAGGCTCATTCAGGAACTGACCGATGCCCTGGCTCACGTCAAGACGCTCAGTGGGTTGCTTCCCATCTGCGCATCCTGTAAAAAAATTCGCGATGATAAAGGCTATTGGCAGCAAGTCGAAACTTACATCAAGGATCGTTCCGATGCGGATTTTACGCACGGCATCTGTCCGGAATGCGTGAAGCGTCTCTATCCGGAGTATCAGTTTAAATCGGCCGAACTTGGAGCAGCCCCGAATTAGATCCCGCAAATTCTTCAGACCGGGAAAGCAACTTTCTACCCGCTCAGAGCCTGGCTGACCCATTCCTTTACCTTGCTCACCGCTGTCTCGGGGCTCAACGGAAGGAGTTCCCCGCCTCGCGCCTTAAGTTCAACTTGCCCCTTTGCCAACGACTTTTCTCCTATTCCAATGCGAATAGGAAAACCGACCAGTTCCGAATCTTTAAACTTCACGCCAGGACGTTCATTTCGATCGTCGAGAATGACATCGATGCCGTTGTCTGAGATCTCCCGGTATAAACGTTCGGCAAGCTTCATGACTTCACCCTCCGGCGCAATGTTTAGTGGCGTGATACACACTGCATACGGCGCGACCGCAATTGGCCAGATGATTCCGTTCTCGTCATTGCGCTGTTCGATTACCGCCTGCAGCGTCCGAGTTACACCGATACCATAGCAGCCCATGATTGCGGGCTGTTGCGTGCCTGCCTCGTTCAGGAACATCGCGTTCAAAGCCTCGCTATACTTCGTCCCGAGTTTAAAGACGTGGCCGACCTCGATTCCTCGTTGCACTTTGAGTGGCTTGCCGCATTTCTCGCAGGCTTCTCCTTCTCGAACCACCCGAAGATCGGCCCACTCTGTGACGCGAATATCACGGCCTATGTTGACATTACGAAGATGGAACCCGTCCTCGTTGGCGCCCGTAGTCATCCCTGCCTGTTTTTGAAGCCGCTGGTCAGCCAAAATCTTGAAAGTGCTCACGCCGACTCCGCCGAGGCTTCCCGGATGCGCTCCGAGCGCGGCAAAGATCTCCTCCGGATCACCTGGACGGAAAGTCGCGGTGCCAAGAGCACCCGCAAGTTTGGCCTCATTCAGTTGATCATCCCCGCGCATCAAAACGAGCAATGGTTTGCTTTCGGCTATGTATACGAGCGTCTTGATTTGCTGCTCGGGCGGTACTCCATGCGGTGGTTTCGACAAGGCATCAATCGTCAAAACGCCAGGCGTGGGAAACTTCTCGACCGCTGCTTCGGAGGTCGGTGACAAATTTGCCGGCAGCGCTGCTGAAGAAGCCTTCTCCACATTCGCGGCGTAGCCGCAGCCGTCGCAGAAAACGAGTTCATTTTCGCCGGTAGCCGCCGGAACCATAAATTCATGCGAGAACTTGCCTCCCATAACCCCCGTATCGGCTTCCACTGCGAGCGTTTTGAGCCCGCAACGAGCAAAGATCCGCGCATAGGCGTCGTACATCTTGCGATAACTTGCCTGCGCGCCTTCATCGGTGGCATCGAAGCTATACGCGTCCTTCATGATAAATTCCTTGGCTCGCATCAGGCCAAAGCGAGGACGAATTTCGTCGCGGAATTTGGTCTGAATCTGATAAAAGTTTTTCGGCAACTGCCGGTATGAATTGATCTCTCCGGCAACCAGCGTGGTGATCACTTCCTCGTGGGTTGGCCCAAGCACCCACTCTTTCTTTGCGCGATCTCTGACTTTGAACAGCACGTCTTTCGCAGTCTCGTAACGGCCGCTTTGCTGCCAAATCTCGGGTGGCTGAAGCGCGGGCATTAACAATTCCAGCGCGCCCGCACGATTCATTTCCTCACGGACAATCTGTTCGACTTTCCGCAAAGCCCGCAATCCCAGCGGCAGGAACGTGTAGAGACCCCCCGTAAGTTTGCGGATTAGCCCGGCTCGCAGCAGCAGTTTGTGTGAGACGATCTCCGCATCGGAAGGGTTCTCTTTTAGGGTGGGAATCAGGGTTTGTGACCAACGCATACAGTGGCGGGAGTCTGCTCGGAAGAAAAACAATTGTCGAATGTATTCGATTTGAAACAGGCCTATCCACCATCGTATGGCGACCGAGAGAGAGCAACCAGAGGCAAGCGAGGGCCGTCACGAGAAGTATTGACGTTGGTGGTTCGGGAATGTCGATCGATGAAAAGTCGATGTTGTCGAGTCCGATTCCAAAAATAATATGAGGCTCGGCCCCCACGAATGGATAGCTAGCGCTGACATGAAAACCAATCTCTGAAATGGTCCCGGCAGAAGGAGAGATGTCAGCGGCCCAGATCGTATAGTTTGGCTGAACGTCTGCCGCATAATAAGGAACATTCCCTTGGGCGCCGACTGTAAGGATCATCTGGGCAGAGAAACCGGCTAGCGAGGAATAGGAACTTGTCGCGAACCTGAGCGATTTGGCATCCAACGGTATGAAGGCCATTTGGGTCAGGTCGAGGTTCGCATAGCGGGCCGAGCCGAGGTCGCCCTCAATGTAGGCGGTGTAGGTTCCTAGAACTGGATGCGGCAACGATGGAGTCGCGTTGCGATCATAGAGGCCAATAGTGATTTGGTCCAAATCCGAGCTGTTATAGTAACCATACTGGACCGGGCCTCCTTCGTTGAAGTCGTGAAAGATAGCAATTGAATTGGCCTGCCAGCCGGGGAAGGCGTTGGTGAAAGCCACCCGATGCAGGGAATCAGGGTTGGAGACGCTGCCGCTCTCGAAGTCCAGATCCTGAAAAGTCTGCGAAAAACCTAACCCAGGGAAGAGGGCCAGAAGCGTTGAAATAGTGCGCTTCATAATGCGGTGTCCAGTTGAAAATTCATCAAAAAAAGTGGCCGTAGTCAATCTAAAATCCTTGCGAAGATGCCCACCTGGAGCGAGGAGTTCGGATAGAGAAGATAGCAATAGGTGCGCCAAACAGTTGTTGGTTGCGCGTGAGATATCCGCGAAGTGTTTGGATTGCGTTTGGTTGCTCAGACGTTTCCATTGTGTGTTTGAACAACGGATGCAAAAAAAGCAAAGAAATGAACAGCGCCGGGATACGGGGGCAGCCCAAACGCTTCGCGCACTTCGTTTCCTGCTTTGCTGTGCTGTGCAGTGGGATTGACTTTTATCGAAAACCGACTTTACTGGCGCGCAATGTTTTTTCCAAATCGGTTCGAGCATGAAAGAATTTCCATCTAGCCTGGATCTGAAACGAGTTCGGGTTTATCCGCTGGCTGAGAGGCAGAGCCTCAGTGGCATTGACAAGCTTCTGGTCGATCCTGGCCCCCCGGCGTCAGCGTACGATGCAGAGGCGTCGGCGCAGGTTCAACAATGTGTGGCTCAGATCAAGGCCTCCAGGGAGAAGGGCGCGAGTGTCATGTTGTTGTATGGCGCTCACCTGATAAAGAACGGCGCGCAACGCATTGTCAACGAACTTGCGGCAGGCGGCTGGATCACGCATTTGGCCACCAATGGAGCAGGGAGCATTCATGATTGGGAGTTGTCCTTTCTCGGACGAACCGAAGAAAGTGTCAAAAAAAACGTGGCTACCGGCACATTTGGCACCTGGGATGAGACGGGCCGCTGCATTCATCTGGCCTTGATGGCCGGCGCATTGCGGAACGAAGGATATGGCCGCAGCCTGGGCCGGTTCATCTGTGAAGACGGCGTGACGCTGCCCTCGATCAAATCACTGGAAGAAGAATTGCGCCGCGAGCCGCTCAACCCGCTGGCCCCGGCCCGGGCGGAGTTGCTGCAGGCGATGGTCCAACACAACCTCCCTGCAGGTCGCTTTGAGGTGACGCACGCCTGGAAAGATAGTTCCATTCTCGCGCAGGCATTCAGATGCAGGATCCCCTTCACGGTCCATCCGGGAATAGGTTATGACATCATTTCCAATCATCCCATGTTCAATGGCGCGGTCATTGGCCGGGCGGCGGGCCTGGACTTCGCTTCCTTTGGACGCGCCTTGGAAGGATTGGACGGCGGTGTGGTGCTTTCGGTGGGCTCGGCGATCATGGCGCCGCAGGTTTTCGAGAAGAGCTTAAGTTGTGTCAATAACCTGAGGCTGCAGGACGGACGTAAGATCGTCCAAAACCACACCATCTATGTGGTGGACATTCAGGAAGGCGGCAACTGGGATTGGTCCAAAGGTGAGCCCAAAAAAGATAATCCAGCTTATTACCTTCGGTTTTGCAAAAGCTTTTCACGAATGGGCGGCACGATGAAGTATGTTCAGTGCGATAATGTTGCCTTTCTCCACAATTTGTTATTGCAGTTGAAATGAGATGAGTGCGATGACGCCGAGCCGTTTTCAGGCCATCACGGGACGCTATCGCGATCTGAGGATCGCTGTGCTCGGGGATTTTTGCCTGGATCGTTACCTGGAAATCGATCCGGCTCGAAAGGAACTGTCCATCGAGACCGGATTGCCAGTACATAATGTGGTGAATGTGCGAGCCCAGCCGGGCGGTGCAGGAACAATTCTAAACAACCTCTCCGCGTTGGGAGTGGGCAAAATCTTTCCAATCGGTTTTGTCGGCGAAGATGGCGAGGGTCTCGAGCTGTTTGAAGCTTTGAAGAAGAGACCGGGAGTCCGAATGGACTTTGTGCTGCGCACGGAGCAGCGGCGAACCTTTACCTATTGCAAACCGCTGGTGATGGTTGATCCGCCTGTCGAACTCAATCGGCTGGACTTCAAAAACTGGACCCCGACGCCAGCTTCCATAGAAGGTCAGATCAGAGAACGATTGGAAAGAGCCGCCGGTTCTGTGGATGCAATCATTGTCCTGGAGCAGGTCGATATTCCAGAAACAGGCGTGGTCACCCAGGCGGTACTCGAAGGCCTCAAAATGATTGTCGAGAAGGCGCCTGAGTTATCGGTTGTATCGGACAGCCGACGCGGATTGCATGGTTATCCACCCGTGACGCTTAAGATGAATGCAGCCGAGTTACAAGCCCTGACGGGCAGGGCTGTGCCATCTGATCTGGATACAATCAAGCAAACTGCCGCAAGCCTGGCCACTGAACGCGGCCGAGCGGTATTTATCACCCTGGCCGAACGCGGTATGCTGGCTGCTGCGCCGAACGGTGAGATCGAGCATGTCCCAGCTTTGCCGTTGCGCGGTCCGATTGACATTGTAGGCGCTGGCGATGCGGTGACAGCGAATCTGACGAGCGCGCTGAGTGCCGGCGCTACGCTGCGCGAAGCATTGCAAATGGCGACAGCCGCAGGCTCAGTTGTTATTCACAAACTGGGGACAACTGGAACGGCGAGCACAACCGAACTAGAAGAGCTAATCGCCAGCGCTTCGATTCAAACCAGCTTCGTTTAGGGCACGCTCCAAGAGGTCCGTGACCCCAAGTTCTCGAGCCCAGTTCAGGAGATAATTCTGGTCGAGCAAATTCGCTTGGACCTTGAGCACACCAAGCAGATCACGCCACTGGCGGTCTGATGTACCGCCGCCTTTACGATACCAGTCCAGTTTAGCAAGCACAGTGTCTTCGGCCGTCGCAAAAAATAATTCCAGCGGTGCCGTTCCGCCCACAGATTTCTTCTGGCGTCTTGCAAATTGCGATTGGCCAAACGCGTCTCGCCAGCGAACGAACACATCCACTTTCGTCATGGTTTTGAGATGTATTAGGTTGAAACATCCCTGGCTTTGAATGGCCAAAACGATGGATGGAAGATCAGTGTAAAACTCGCCGGAAAGGCGCTCTACCAACGGCTCGGCATGTCGGCCGAGAAGTCTTGCAAGCAGATCTGCGTCGAGAGTTTGACGTGGTTCACCAAACACGCTGCTAGCGACAGAGCCGCCTACTAAATAATCCACCTTCAGCGCTTCAAAGGCTTTAACGACGCGGACGACCGCCGCCAAAAGTTCTGTTTCACCTTCATTCATGTTGCGTTAACGGGCCGTAGGCTTTGGCTGCGAGGACGGGGCCAAGCCAGAGGTCTGCCAGACGTCGCTGAAGTCGCGCCGGCGAATCGTTCGGATGGCGTTCACGGAGCCCAGTCAATGCTAACATGCGGGCAGTGCGGTTGGCCTCAAGCATGATTGCTATCTTGCGGGCAGGTGAAGCACGGCTCAGCAGTTCGATGAGAACGCTCTCCGCGTCAGGGTGAGTGTCTTCAGCCAATGTTCGCACGGGTAGGTTTCGCCATTTCTCAGGTGGTTCTCTGTGTTCCTGCGAGTAGGCCGTCTTTTAGCGCGGAGTCGCCATTGAGAAGCCGAATCTCTCGTTGTGGAAATGGTATCTCGATCTGCTTGACCCGGAACTGCTCGAGAATCGCCTGATTGATTTCGGCACTGGCGGCGCCGTAATCAACGACTGAAACCCAGGGTTTAACCGCAATGCTAACCGATGAATCTCCCAAGCCTGTGACGCCCACTGCTGGAACGGGGTCCTTCAGCACTCGAGCGTTTCTCGCCAAAATCTCACGAACCGTGGCCATCGCATCGGCTACGTTGGTTCCGTAGCCCACGCCCACTGAGAGGTCAAGTTGCCGAATGGTGCCATAGTTGTGAAGAATTTCCCCGACGATTTTTCGGTTTGGGATGATCACACGTGAGCGATCCGGATGATTGAGGGTCGTGGAGAAGATCTCGATAGTGGCGACCTGGCCATGAATGCCCAGCAGCTCAATGTATTCCCCAACGCGGAATGGTTTAGTGAAGATGATAGTCAATCCTGCAACGATGTTGGAAAGAACGCCCTGCATAGCGAGGCCAATGCCAACGCCGGCAACGCCAATACTGGCAACCATTGCGGTGACATCCACTCCAGCCGTTCCGCCGGCAATGACCAAGGAGAAACCAAAGATCAACAGCCGCAAAACACGGACGATGAGCATCCGAACCGGTGGTTCCAGTTGAAGTTCTTTTCGGCTCAACCATCGCATCGCAAGCCGTCCTACCCAACGAGCGATGAAAAACCCGGCTACCAATATAAAAATGGCGCTTACCAGCGCAGGCCCATGCTTCTCGATGTAGTTTGCTATCCTGTCCTTCAATTCCAAGTTCATGATGTTAATTGCTCAGTTTAGCAACGAGCGGACTGCCCAGGCAAGAGTGTGGTCATTCGGCTCATTCGGCCTCTACCTTGCTGATGACTTCGCCTGTTTTCAAACGGGTTCTGAGCCTTTGGCCAGCGCTAAGCTTGCCCGCTTCGCGAACAACCTTTCCCGTCGTCTCGTCCAGGGTGATACTATATCCGCGGGCCAGCACTTGCTCTGGTCCCAACAAGCGCAATCGAGCCTCAAGAGAATGCAGCCCATCTCGCAGCATGGCTAAGCGATGATTGGCTTTTTCGTTCAACCTTTGTTTCCGTTGCCGCAGCAACTCACGACGGTGTTTGAAAACAAGCGTTGGCCTGACTCTCGCCAGACGATCACACAAGGTCCGCCAGACCAACTGCTCGCGGCGGAATCCTTGCTTCATACATCGCAATGTGGTGCTTTGAAAGTCATCCAACCGCTGCAACCACTCGCGCAAGCGACGGCGCGGATGGACCCGGTTCACGTGTTGAAGCACGCGTTCCAGCGCCGCTTCCTTGCCGGCCAGTTGTTGCGCGGCCAGTTGCCGCATGCGGTTTCCCGCTTCTGAAATAAACTGGCAGCTCGCGAAAACGCCTTCGGTTAAAACTTCAGCGGCGGCACTGGGTGTTGCCGCCCGCCAATCCGCAACAAAGTCACTGATCGAAAAATCAATTTCGTGCCCGACGGCGGAAACGACTGGCAGATCAGAATGAAAAATCGCCCGCGCAACCACTTCTTCATTAAATGCCCACAGATCCTCCAGGCTTCCTCCTCCGCGTGTAAGGAGAATCAGATCGAGTCCTGAATTCTTCGCCCCGGTGGTTAGCCTTTTGAAGTGAAATGCATTCAGCAATCGGATGGCCGCGGCTATCTCGGCTCCCGCGCCTTCGCCTTGCACCCGGCAGGGTGACAGGATGATTTCGAGCGACGGATTACGACGCTCGACCACATGCAGCACGTCTCGAATTGCGGCGCCTGTCGGGGATGTCACTATGCCAATTCGCTGCGGAAACCTTGGCAAGGGTCGCTTTCGTTCTTGTGCGAATAATCCTTCGGCGCTGAGCTTTTGTTTCAGCCTTTCGAAAGCGGCCTGTAGAGCGCCAATGCCCTGTAATTCCACACCCAAAACCCGCAATTGATACTGTCCTCGTGATTCGTAAACGGTAACTTCTCCTTGCAAGACGACCTTGCGTCCATCCTGGAGGAGCGAGCGATCCACCTGGGTATCTCCTCGGAACAGAACACAGCTCACCTGGGCGCTGGCATCTTTAAGAACGAAATAGATATGGCCGGAGCTTTGCGTTCGCAAGTTTGTGATTTCGCCCGTCACCCAGGCCCGGCCTATGTGCTGTTCCAGCAGCCGGCGTACTTGCGAAGTCAGTTCCGCGACCGAAAGCACTTTCCGGGCAATTTGTTCCACGGGAAATAACTCGCCGAAATCCCACTGTGACTTCACTGGCCTACTCATTGCGGCTGTTTCCCCACCACGCTCACTTGCTCGGAGATACGTTCAATTTTCCGGGCCCGCCCATTGGTTTCATCAATTTCGACGATTGCGCCTTGAAGCATGACATTGCCTTTAGCGACTTCGAATTTCTGCGGCATGTTGGTCATGAAACGTTTGATGATGGGTTCAATCTGCCTGCCGATGACACTATCATGCGGACCTGTAAACCCGGCGTCACACAAGAACGCTGTGCCACCCGGGAATATCTGCTCATCGGCAGTCTGCACATGCGTATGCGTGCCCAAAACTGCGCTGACGATTCCGTCGAGCATTCGCGCCAAAGCAATTTTTTCCGAGGTCGCTTCGGCATGGAAATCTATCACAATGATATTGGTTCGTCTGCGGATGCGTTCAACTTCTGCCAGCACGGCATGAAAGGGATTTTCAAGCGGCGGCATGAAGGTGCGGCCCTGGAGATTAATGACTCCGACAGGCGGCATTCCTTCGGCTTGAAACATCGCACTGCCCTGTCCTGGTGTTCCCAGTGGATAATTGAGCGGCCGAACGAACCGCAACTCGCGCCCGAGCAAGTCCATGACCTCTTTCTGGTCCCATAGATGATCCCCGCTAGTAATTATATCCACCCCGGCATTGAAGATCTCCGCCGCGGTAGCGGGGGTGATGCCCGAACCGCCGGCGGAGTTTTCTCCATTCGCCACGACCATGTGTAATCCATGCTCACGCCGCAATTTGGGAACCAGTTCATTCACGGCGCGGCGGCCTGGTTGACCGACGATATCCGCGATGAACAAGATTTTCACCGCATCACATTACCGCTGGAATGACAACCAGCAAGGGGGAACAGATGCTAAATCCCGAGTTCACGAGAAGCGCCTGTTAAAGCTTGTGTGCGCGATCTCGCGAAGCGTTTGGAGTGCGCTGTATCCCGGCGCTTTTACTTTCCCATCCGTTGTCCGAACAAAATAGTTGTGTTCACTCCAAAAATTATCAGATGCAATCTGAGTTGCTTGGCTCTTTTATCCTGGGTGCTTTTGTGTTCAGGTGTGCAGACGAAATCAAAAGCACCGGGATACAGCGCACTCTCTAGAAACAAGTCATGCAACTGTTTGCATTTGAACTAATTCCATATTCATTTCTTTTGCTTGTTTTTGTAGCCAATTGATGCGCTGCGCCCGGTATTTGGCTTCGTAGACTTCC